>Ga0065704_10070423_pt1 | contig 25546 bp, 9 predicted proteins | sample SwiRhicommuniRL2_FD_59091 | JGI IMG/M metagenome (GOLD analysis project Ga0065704, IMG submission 59091) | Switchgrass rhizosphere bacterial communities from Rose Lake, Michigan, USA - RL2 v2 (version 2) | ecosystem: Host-associated > Plants > Roots > Rhizosphere > Soil | place: East Lansing, MI | reverse complement strand
TGGCCGACGCCGGCGTGGACACGGCGTTGCCGGCCGGCGCGCGCAACCTGGCGCAGGGCGCGACGGTCAGCGCCAGCTACGCCGCCGACGGTTTCCCGGCCGCCGCGGCGGTGGACGGCAGCACCGCCAACGAACCGTTCTGGGGCACCGCCGGCTCGCCCTCGCGCAGCGACTGGATCGAGCTGGACCTGGGCCGGCCGCAGCGGCTGGACGACGTGCGCCTGTACTTCTACCGCAGCTCCTCGCCGCCGGGCGAGCAGCACGGCTTTCCTTCGGGCACGCGCGCCGGCTATGCGCCGCCGTGGCTGTACCAGTTGCAGTATTTCGACGGCCACGCGTGGGCGGCCGTGCCCGGCCAGGTACGCGATGCGCCGATCGCACAGGGCAACCGCAACCGGGTGCGCTTCCCCGCGCTGCGCGTGCAGCGGCTGCGCGTGCTGGTCACCCATGCCGGCGCGCTGCGCACCGGGATCAAGGAGATCCAGGCCTATGCCAGCGGCGCGCCGATGCCGGCGACCACGGCCAACCAGGCGCCGCAGGTGGTGGCCTGGCAGCAGGACGGCGCCGGAGGCGGCGTGCAGCGCCTGTCCGGCTTGGTCGGCGACGACGCGCTGCCGAACGGCACGCTGTCGCTGCGCTGGCGCGTGCTGCAGGCGCCACCCGGCGGCGCGGCGATCTTCGACGACGCGCAGGCCGCCAACACCGGTGTGCGCTTCACCGCGCCCGGCGCCTACACGCTGCGGCTGCAGGCCGACGACGGCGCCTTGCAGGGCCATGCCGACGTGGCCATGGTCGCCGCGTCGTTGCCGGCCGGGCAGGCGCTGCAAGTGCAGGGCGAGGCGCAGGCCAGTGCCCAGTACACCGCCGGCCATCATCGGCTGCAGGCGCTCAACGACGGCCTGCTGCCGACACCCGGGCAGACCCCGGCGGCCGACCGCCGTTGGGGCAGTTGGGGCCGTGCGCAGCCGGCTGCGGTGTGGCTGCAGTACGCATGGCCGCAGCCGCAGCGCCTGAACGGCGCGGCGCTGTACTTCTGGGACGACCAGCCGCAGGGCGGGGTGGCGCCGCCGCGCGCGTGGAAGCTGCAGTACCGCGATGGCACGCAGTGGCGCGACATCGCGGCGCGCGGCGGCTATCCGATTGCCGCCCCCGGTGCGCCCAGCCGCGTGGCGTTCGCGGCGGTCACCACCACCGCGCTGCGTGCGGTGCTGGAGACCGCGGTGCAGGGCGAAGGCCACGCGGCGGTCGGCCTCGACGAATGGCAGGTGTTCGCCGAGCGCGCCGCGGCGGTCGAGCCGATCGACGTGCGCGTGGCGCCGGGCGAGATGCCGGCGCTGCCGCAGCGCATCGCCGGCTATTTCGCCGACGGCAGTTGGGCCTGGCTGGGCGTGCGCTGGCCGCAGCTCGATCCCGCCACGCTGGTGGGCGAAGGCCGCGTGCAAGTGCAGGGGCTGGCCGATGGCGGCGTGCCGGTCAGCGCCAGCATCTGGGTGCGGGCCAGCGCGCCGGGCCAGATCAACACGGTGCAGGCGCCACCGCCGCTGCACGTGCGGGCCGGGCAGGTGCCGGCGCTGCCGCCGTTCGTCGCTGTGCAGTACAACGACGGCTCGCGCGAACGCGTGCCGGTGCAATGGCCGCCCTTGGCGCCGGCCACGTACGCGCAGCCGGGCAGCACCAGCCTCGTCGGGACGGCGCAAGGGCGCGACGGCAGCGGGCAGTTGCCGGTGCGGCTGCAGATCGTGGTCGATGCGGCGGTGGCGCCATGAGCCGGCGCCGCCTGGCATGCGGCTGGGCCTGGCCGCTGCTGCTGGCCTGCGCCGTGTGCGCCGCGAGCGTGCGGGCCGCGCCGCTGGAAGCGCGGCGCGTGCACACGCCCGGCAATCCGATCCTGGCCGACGGCCGCGACTATTCCGCCGATCCGGCCCCGCTGGTCGCCGACGGCAGGCTGTACATCATCGCCGGCCGCGACGAAGCGCCACCGGACGTCAACGACTTCATGCTGCGCCGTTGGCAACTGCTGGCGACCGACGACGTCGGCAGCGGCGACTGGACCCACTATCCGTCGCTGCTGCGCCCGGAGCAGGTATTCGCCTGGGCCGCGGCGGGCCGCGCCTATGCCGCGCAGATCGTGCGGGGGCCGGACCGGCGCTACTACCTGTATGCGCCGGTGCAGGAGAAGGCCTCGCCCAACGCCGATCCGTTCGCGATCGGCGTCGCGGTCGCCGACAGCCCGCTGGGACCCTGGCGCGACGCGCATCCGCAAGGGCCGATCCTGTCGCAGTCGTTGCCGGTCAGGAACACGATCCAGAACATCGACCCGACCGTGCTGGTCGACGACGACGGCCGCGTGTACCTGTACTGGGGCACCTTCGGCAAGCTGTTCGGGATCGAGCTGGAGCGCGACATGGTCACGCCCAAGGGCACGGCGGTGGCGGTCACCACGCTGGACGGCTATTTCGAGGCGCCATGGCTGTTCAAGCGCAACGGCACCTATTACATGGCCTACGCCGGCAATCGCGCTGGACCCACGTCGGACTGCACGCCGACGCTCTACCACGCCTGCCTCGCCTACGGCACCGCGCCATCGCCGCTGGGGCCGTGGACCTACCGCGGGGTGATCCTGCCGCCGGTCTCCTCCACCACCTCGCATCCGGGGATCGTGCAGTTCAAGGGGCAGTGGTATCTGGTCTACCACACCGCCGATGCCAAGGGCGGCGGCCATTTCCGGCGCAGCGTGGCGATCGACAGGATGGACTGGGACGACAGCCAGCAGCCGGCGCGGATCCGCCGCGTGGTCGCCACGCGCGCGCCGCAGCCGCCGCTGCCGCCGCAGCGCAACGTCGCCCGTTACGCCCACGCCAGCGCCTCCAACGGCCCGGACATCCCGCACCAGTACTGGATCGCCGCGCTCAACGACGGCGTGGTGGCGCGCAACCCGCTGCCGCCGCAGATGTGGGGAAGCTGGACCGCGCACAATCCGCCGCAGCACTGGATCCAGTACAGCTGGGCGCAGCCGGTGACGCTGCAGCGCAGCCGCATCTTGTTCTGGGCCGATCATGCGCCCGGTGCCAACGAAGGCGTGGCGCCGCCGGCGCGCTGGCGCCTGGAATACCGCCGCGATGGGCAGTGGCGGCCGCTGGCGCAGGCGACCGGCGCGCCGGTCGCCGACCGGATGCAGACGCTGCGTTTCGCGCCGGTGACCACGCGCTGCGTGCGTGCGGTGTTCGACGCGTCCGGCGGCGATGGGCGCTACGCCGCCGTCGCGGTGCAGGAATGGGAACTGTGGGCCACGCGCGCGCAGCGCCTGGCGCAGGCCGACGCGACGGCGGCACAGCGCTGCGACGATCGATGAACGGGAGAGTGGGGTGATGCAGGTGCAGTGTGGACAGCGCAGTGGGTGCAGCCCCTGGTGGTTGCGTGGCTGCGGGCATGCCGCGATCGCGTTGCTGCTGCTCGCGCTGGCGCCCTGTGCGGCGGCCGCGCCGTCGGCGGAAGACTACGAGAACGCACAGGCGCTGAGCCGCCGCTACGAGGCGCTGGTCGATCGCGAACCGTCGCAGCCGGTATGGCTGGATGCCGGACATTTCCTGTACCGGCGCTCGGTGGCGCGCGCCGGTGCGGCACCGGCGATCGAGTACCGGCGCGTGGCCGTGGAGAGTGGCGACAACGCGCTCGCCTTCGATCATGCGCGCCTGGCCGCGGCGATCTCCGCCAGCGGCGCGCCGCCGGTCGATGCGACGGCCCTGCAGTTGACCGAGATCACGCTGAGCGCGCATCGGCTCGACTTCGAACGCGAGCGCGTGCGCTGGCAGTGCGCCTTGCCGGACTACCGCTGCACGCGGACCGACCTGGGCGCGCCCGAACCGGATGCCTACGACATGCGCATCCCGCTGAAGCAGGGGCCGGCGTATGCGCAGGCCTCGCCGGACGGCAAATGGCGTGCCTGGGTCGAGGCCGGCAATGTGGTGGTCGCCGCGGCCGCCGGCGGGGCGCCGACGACGCTCAGCCGCGACGGAAGCGCCGCCGCGTACTACGCGGCGGACAGCATCGCCTGGTCGCCGGATTCGACCCGGCTGGTCGCCTACCGGGTCACGCCGGCCCCGGTGCGCACGGTCTACTACATCGAGTCGGCGCCGCCCGACCAACTGCAGCCCAAGCTGCACGAGCAGGCCTATGCCAAGCCCGGCGATGCGCTGCCGGTGCTGCAGCCGGTGCTGTTCGACCTGGCCTCGCGGCGCGCGCAACCGGTGCCGTCAGCGCTGTTCCCCAACGCCTTCACGCTGAGCTGGCCGCAGTGGCGCCGCGACGGCAGCGGCTTCACCTTCGAATACAACGAACGCGGCCACCAGCGCTACCGGGTGATTGAGGCCGACGGGCGCAGCGCGCAGGCGCGCACCCTGATCGAGGAGGCCTCGCCGACCTTCGTCGAATACGCGGACCTGAGCGGCAGCAACGAGAACGGCGGCAAGCGCTATCGCCACGATTTCGCCGACGGCGCGCGCATCCTGTGGGCCTCCGAGCGCGATGGCTGGGAGCATCTGTACCTGTACGACACGCGCCGCGCCACCGCGCCGCGCCAGCTCACCCGCGGCGACTGGGTGGTGCGCAAGGTCGATCGCGTCGACGAAGCCGCGCAGCAGGTCTATTTCACCGCCGCCGGCATGCGTCCGGGCGAGGACCCGTACTACCAGCACGCCTACCGCATCGGCCTGGACGGCCGCGGCCTGACCGCGCTGACGCCGGCGCCGGCCGATCACCAGGTGGTCTATTCGCCCGACGGCCGCTGGCTGCTCGACCTGTATTCGCGCGTGGACCTGGGGCCGGTGCTGGAACTGCGCCGCAGCGACGACGGCGCTTTGGTGCGCGAGATCGAGCGCACCGACCTGTCGCGATTGCTGGCCGCCGGCTGGCGGCCGCCGCTGCCGCTGCATGCGCCGGGCCGCGACGGCAGGACCGAGATCTGGGGGGTGATCCATCGTCCGCAGGGGCTGGATCCGCAACGTCGCTACCGCGTGGTCGAGGACATCTATGCCGGTCCGCACGGCTCCTTCGTGCCCAAGCGCTTCAGTGCGCGCGTGCCGGCGCTGACCGCGCTCGGCTTCGCGGTGGCGCAGATCGACGGCATGGGCACCAACAACCGGTCGCGCGCCTTCCACGACGTGGCCTGGCGCAACCTCAAGGACGCCGGCTTCCCCGATCGCATCGCCTGGCACCGCGCCGCCGCCGCGCGGTATCCGTGGTATGCGGCGGAGCAGGGCGTGGGCATCTACGGCACCTCCGCCGGCGGCCAGAGCGCGCTCGGCGCCCTGCTGTTCCATCCGCAGTTCTACGTCGCGGCGGTGTCCAACTCCGGCTGCCACGACAACCGCATGGACAAGATCTGGTGGAACGAACAGTGGATGGGCTGGCCGGTGGGACCGTGGTACGCGGCCTCGTCCAACGTCGACAACGCCTGGCGCCTGCAAGGGCATCTGCTGCTGGTGACCGGCGACATGGACCACAACGTCGATCCGGCCAGTACCTTCCAGGTCGCCGATCGCCTGATCAAGGCCGGCAAGGACTTCGATCTGCTGGTGGTGCCGGGCGGCGATCACGGCGCTGGCGGTGCGTATGGCCAGCGGCGGCTGCTGGACTTCTTCGTGCGCTGGTTGCAGCAGGCGCCGACGCCGGACTGGAACCGCCGGCCGGCCGCACCGGCGGCGGCAGCGCGCTGAAGCGGGCACCGTGCGGCGCTTGCCGGCGCTGCCATGCGCTGCAACGGATCGACAGATTTCCACATCAAATATGATGTTTTTGCACAAGACGTTGCGCACGCAGGCATGAAACCCTGCAAGTGCGCTGCGCAGTGACGCGTACCGCACTTTGCGCCGTGCGGGGATGCACGGCTTTCATCGATCGATGCCGGTCTTCGCCGCGTTGCCCAGCGGCGAAGTGGCGTCGTGCGGCCCGGATCCATGCGGGCCGTCCAACCGAGAGACACTTCATGCGCCACGTCCGCCTGCGTTCCCTTCTTCCGGTTTCCTCTTGCGATCGACGCGTGCAGGGGCGCACGCGGCTATGCGGCGCGATCGCCCTGGCATTGGCCGTGGCGCTCCCCGCCGCGGCGCAGGAGACGACGGCGGTGCGCGACAAGGCCGGTACCACCGCCGAGGGCAGCGACAGCGCCGCGGCCGATGCCAAGACCCTGGACAGCGTGGTCGTCACCGGCTCGCGCATCCGCCGCAACGACGCGCTGGACGGGCCGACGCCGCTGACCGTGGTCGGCGCCGAACAGATCCGCGCCGCCGGCTATACCGAGATCGCCGACGTGGTGAACCAGTTGCCGAGCCTGGCGCTGACCCAGACCAACCAGACCGGCAACCTGGCCGGCAATCCCGGCATCAATGCGCTGGACCTGCGTGGCATGGGCACGCAACGCACGCTGGTGCTGGTCGACGGGCGCCGCCAGGTGCCGGCGATTCCCGGCACCTCGGCGGTGGACGTCAGCAATATCCCCTCCAGCCTGGTCGAACGCGTGGAAGTCATCACCGGCGGCGCCTCGGCGCTGTACGGCGCCGATGCGGTCACCGGCGTGGCCAACTTCATCCTCAAGAAGGATTTCCAGGGTCTGGATGCCAGCGCCCGCTACGGCGCGTCCAGCCGCGGCGACATGCGCAGCACCAGCTTCGATGCGCTGTTCGGCCGCAACTTCGCCGACAACCGCGGCAATTTCACCGTGTACGGCTTCTACGAACGCGAACCCGATTCGGTGTCCGGGCAGGACCGGCCATGGACCGCGATGGGCTATCCGATGTACACGCGCAACAACCGCAACCAGCGCTACTGGATCTCCGACAACAACCGCAACATCAACAACGCCGAGGACGCGCAACTGATCCTGGGCGGGCGCCACTACGCGATGACCGCCGATGGCCGCCTGCGCGCGCCAGTCCTGGGGCCAGGCGGCTACGTCAACGCCTCGCCACTGAGCCTGGCCAACCCGGTCGATGCGCTGGGCAGCCTGCTCACCGATGGTGGCGAATACGGCGGCCGCTACGATTCGTGGTACCTGTCGGTGCCGTCGGACCGCTTCTCCAGCCGCGCCACCTTCAATTTCGATGTCAGCGACAGCCTGCGCCTGTTCGCCAACGTCGGTTACTCGCAGACCAGCTCGCGCTCGGCCTGGCGCGCGTTGAGCGCCTTCGGCAGCGAGGCGGTCCCGGCCGACAGCCCGTTCATCACCGACGAGATGCGCGCGGCCAACGGCGGCACCATCACCGACGGGGTCTACTTCGCCCGCCACTTCGACGACGAACTGGGGCAGGGCGGCAGCGAATACCGGCGCCGGCTGCTGCAGGGCGTGGTCGGCCTGGAAGGCGACTTCAGCCTGGGCGGGCGCGCCTGGAACTACTCCGCGTATTACTCCTATGGCCGCACTCGCCAGCGTACCCGCGACATCGACACGGTGGCCTACGACCGCTACTACCTAGCGGTGGATTCCACCACCGCCGCCGACGGCAGCGCGATCTGCCGCAGCACGCTCGACGATCCGGGCAACGGCTGCGTGCCGTTGAACCCGTTCAAGCGGTTGACGCCGGAGGAGATCGCCTACATCCGCTACACCTCGGACTGGGCCACCACCACGATGACCCAGCAGGTGCTGTCGGCCTACGCCTCCGGCGGCATCTTCGACCTGCCCGGCGGCGAGGCGCAGATCGTGTTCGGCGGCGAATACCGCAAGGAACGCAACGACATCGGCGCCATCGCCCAGTACGATCCGGCCAACCCCGCCTACGACGCCTCGCTCGGCACCACCCAGTTGCCGTTGCGCGGCCAGTACGACGTCAAGGAGCTGTACAGCGAACTGCACCTGCCGCTGCTGGCCGGCAAGCCGTTCGCCGAGCGCCTGGGCGTGGATGCGGCGGTGCGCGTGTCCGACTACAACACCGCCGGCCGCACCGTCACCAACAAGTTCGGCATCGACTGGTCGCCGATCCGCGACATCACCCTGCGCGGCACCTACGGCAAGGCGGTGCGCGCGCCCAACATCGGCGAGCTGTACACCGCCAGCAGCATCGGCGGCATGTGGATCACCGATCCGTGCAACACCTACAACCTGCGCTACCGCAGCGACCAAAGCCAGTACGCCGCGGCCAACTGCGCGCAGCTCAACCCCTCCGACAAGTCCACCTACTGGCTGTACCGCGACATCATCACCAAGGGCAACCTGGACCTGGCCAACGAGACCGCCAAGACCCGCACCGTCGGTGTCGTGCTGCGGCCGCGCTTCCTGGAGGATTTCTCGCTGTCGGTGGACTACTACAACATCGACCTGCGTGGCGCGATCGACTCGTTCCCGGCGCAGACCATCATCAACAAGTGCGTCGACGCGCCGACCCTGGACAACCAGTTCTGTTCCTTCGTCGGCCGCGATGCCGGCGGCAACCTGCTCGACGTGATCACGCAGAAGCTGAACCTGTCGCGCTACCTGACCCGCGGCGTCGACTTCGCCGCCCAGTACCGCTACGACCTGGCCGACCGCTGGGGCGAGAACGCCGGCGCGCTGTCGTTCGACCTGAACTACACGCGGCTGATCCGCCAGGACTACACGCTGGATCCGGACCAGCCGGACAACGTGTCCCGCTTCGCCGGCGTGTTCGGTTCGCCGCAGTGGAAGGGCGTGCTGCGCACCACCTGGTCCAACGCGCACGCGGGCGCGACCTGGTCGCTGCGGCACATCTCCAAGATGCGCAGCAGCACCGAGATCACCGACACCGACTACCAGAAGGTGTGGACCGGCAACGTGTTCTACAGCGACGTGTCCGGCTACTACCGGCTCAAGTCGGGGCTGGAGTTCTTCGGCGGCATCACCAACGCCTTCGACCGCGCGCCGCCGCGGGTGCCGGGCGCGGAGGCCGGCGGCGCCAATTTCGAACTCGGCTACCACGCCGGCGTGTACGACGTGATCGGGCGGATGTACTACGGCGGCATCCGCCTGGCGCTGTGACGGCCGCGCGCCATCCTTCTGGATTCGGCACAAATCCGCATCTCTGCGCGGCCGTGGCGACAAGACGCGCTGGCGCGACGATGACACAGTGGTGACAGGCCGCCTTGTCGTGGCCGCGGTTGGAGCTGCCGGCCGCCGCCCAGCAAAGGAGCAAGCCATGTACCATCGCGTATCCTCGTCGCGCGTCGTCGCGATCCATCCGGGTTCTCCTCGATGAGCCGCGGTTTCGATCATGCCCACGGCGCGAACTGCGCACACCTCGCCGAGGCCGACGCGGTCGCGTTGGACCCGTCGCGGCGTCGCTTCCTGCAGTGGAGCGCGCTGGCGGTCGCCGCCGGGCTGCTGCGCTTCCCGTTGGAGGCAGCGGCCTCCAGCGCCGGTCGCGTGCAGGCGGTGCCGTTGCAGCAGGTCACGCTCAAGCCCTCGCTGTTCCTGGATTCGCTGCAGACCAACCGCCGTTACCTGCTGGAACTGGAGCCGGACCGGCTGCTGCACAACTTCCTGCAGTACGCCGGATTGCCGCCCAAGGGCGCGGTCTACGGCGGCTGGGAAGGCGACACCATCGCTGGCCACACCCTTGGCCACTATCTCAGCGCGCTGGCCAAGATGCATGCGCAAACCCGCGATGCGGAGTTGCGCACGCGCATCGACTACATCGTCGCCGAACTGGCGCGCGCGCAGGCACGCGATCCGGACGGCTACGTCGGCGGCTTCACCCGCAAGAACGACAAGGGCGGGATCGAAGGCGGCAAGGCGGTGATGGAGGACGTGCGCCGCGGCATCATCAAGGGCAGCAAGTTCAACCTCAACGGCAGCTGGTCGCCGCTGTACACGCAGCACAAGCTGTTCGCCGGCTTGCTGGACGCGCACGCCCTGGCTGGCAGCACTCAGGCGCTGGCGGTGCTGGTGCCGGTGGCCGGCTACTTCGCCGGCGTGTTCGACGCGCTCGACCACGCGCAGATGCAGACCCTGCTGGACACCGAGTTCGGCGGCCTCAACGAGTCCTACATCGAACTGGGCGCGCGCACCGGCGACGCGCGCTGGATCGCCGTCGGCAAGCGCCTGCGCCACGAGAAGGTGATTGACCCGGCGGCGGCCGGGCGCGACGCGCTGCCGCATATCCACGCCAACACCCAGGTGCCCAAGTTCATCGGCGAGGCGCGCCAGTTCGAGGTCGCCGGCGATGCCGACGCGGCCGCGGCGGCGCGCTTCTTCTGGGAGACGGTGACCGCGCACTACAGCTACGTGATCGGCGGCAATGCCGACCGCGAGTATTTCCAGGAGCCGGACACCATCGCCGCGTTCCTGACCGAGCAGACCTGCGAGCATTGCAACAGCTACAACATGCTCAAGCTGACCCGGCACCTGTACCAGTGGACCCCGCAGGCGCGCTACTTCGACTACTACGAACGCACGCTGCACAACCACACCATGGCCGCGCAGCATCCGGGCACCGGCATGTTCACCTACATGACGCCGATGATCAGCGGCGGCGAGCGCGGCTACTCCGACAAGTTCGATTCGTTCTGGTGCTGCGTCGGCAGCGGCATGGAGGCGCACGCGCAGTTCGGCGATTCGATCTACTGGCAGGACGCCGCGTCGCTCTACGTCAACCTGTACATTCCCTCGACCCTCGACTGGCCCGAGCGCGACCTGGCACTGGAGCTGGACAGTGGCGTACCGGACAACGGCAGGGTGCGGCTGCAACTGCGCCGCGCCGGCGCGCGCACGCCGCGGCGCCTGTTGTTGCGGTTGCCGGCGTGGTGCCAGGGCGGCTATACCTTGCGCCTCAACGGCAAGGCGCAGCGCGGCACGGTCGCCGACGGCTACCTGGCGCTGGAGCGCGACTGGCGCAGCGGCGATGTGGTCGAACTGGACCTGGCCACGCCGCTGCGCCTGGAGCACGCCGCCGGCGATGCCGAGACGGTGGTGGTGATGCGCGGGCCGCTGGCGCTGGCGGCCGACCTGGGGCCGGTCGCCGCGCCCTACGACGCGCCCGACCCGGCGCTGGTCGCCGCGGCCGATCCGTTGGCCGGCTTCGCCGAACTGCCGCAGCCCGGTCACTTCCTGTCCAGCAGCACGCAGCCGCCGGGGCTGACCTTCGTGCCGTTCTACGCGCAGTACGAGCGCCGCAGCGCGCTCTACTTCAAGCGCATGGCGCCGGCGCAGTGGGCGCAGGAGGCGGCGCGGCGCGCGCGCCAGCAGGCCGAGCACGACGCGCTGCGCGCCAGCGCGGTGGACATGATCCAGTTCGGCGACGAGGCTTCCGAACAGGCGCACAAGCTGCGCAGCGATACCTCCTTCGGCGGCGCCTACCGTCGCCAGCTCTGTCGCGATGTGCGCGGCAAGGGCTTCGTCGAGTTCCAGATGCGCGGCAGTACCCAGCCGCTGGCCTTGCGGCTGCGCTTCTGGGGCAGCGACAAGGGCCGTTTCAACATCCTGGTCAACGGCAAGCTGGCGGTGGAAGTGCAGGTGGAGCGCGGACAGGTGATCGACTTCGTCGATCGCGACTATCCCTTGCCGCCGGCGCTGACCCGCGACGCGGCGCAGCTCACGTTCCGCATCGAGCCGCAGCACGGCGATACCGCCGGCCCGTTGTTCGGCGGCTGGTTGATTCCGGCTTAGCGGCTGTTGATCGAAGCGAAGCTACAGCCACGAGCGGCGGGTCCGTGGACGCTGCCATGCGTGTCACGGACAGGCCGCGCCATTTCGGCTTGAGCTACAGCGCCGTCCAGAGTCCGTGGCGGATTCTCATTGCTTGCATCTGTATTGGTTCATCTCCTTCTCGGTTCCAAAGGAGCCGTGCCTGCGCGACAGGATCGACGGTCCGCATGGGAGCAGGGTAGGGATCGTGAAACCGCCGCCGACATTCAATCCCGGAGCGCGTTTTGGCCGATCTTTGGATACTACCGCCATCGTATGTGCAGACCTCCGCGTGCGCGGCTGCGTATCCCGTGTGGGTCATGTCACGGCTGTATTTCATGCACTGATACAGGCCTGCCACACACCGACACAGTTTCTTCTCCAATTGAAGCAGAACAGCCGGCAAGCCTTCGATGCCTCGCTCAAGATCGCACGGCGCGGCAACGGAACCATGCGTTCTTCCGCATGCAGATGCGCTAATTGCGACAAGACGTCGGCCGCGTGGCAGGGCACATTGTGGCCACAGCGTTAAAGCGCGATGAAGTTTGCTTGTCGCACGACGTGCCCGTGCGCGGAACAGGAGCCGCCACTACCGTTCGCCATTCACCGCAGCACCGGGGATCTACGCACGCCTGGCGTGTGGAGGACCGCAAGCATCCCCGAGCGTGCGTCCGGTCCACACCCGGGACCGTGGCGCAGACGCAGTACGGCGGCGCCGTCGACGCGCCGCTTTCCGTTCGCTCCGTTCGCTGGCGCAAGCCGGCGTGGAACCGTTCGGCCCATCGCTTTGCCCATGCCGTTTGTCGCCATCGCCAGGAGATCCCCATGCCGTTCTCGCAAGCCAGCCGTCCTTTCCACCATCGCGGCCCGATGCCGCAGCCATTGGCGCTGGCGGTGGCCGCCGCGTTGTCGCTGAGCGCCGCCTGCCCGGCGCTGGCGCAGGAGGCGGGTACGGGCGACGGCAAGACCCAGACCCTGGACAGCATCGTGGTCACCGGCTCGCGCCTGCGCCGCGTCGACACCGAGACCGCCAATCCGGTGGTGACCATCGACCGCGCGCAGATCGAGGCCACCGGCAAGGCCACCCTCGGCGACCTGGTGCAGGAACTGCCGTCGATCGCCGGCAACGCGACCAATCCCAACACCAACAACGGCGGCGGCACCGGCGCGTCGACCATCTCGCTGCGCGGGCTCGGCGACAAGCGCACGCTGATCCTGGTCAACGGCACGCGCCTGGCCAGCAACGACGTCAATGCGATCCCCGCGACGATGATCGAACGCGTGGAGGTGCTCAGCGACGGCGCCTCGGCGGTGTACGGCTCGGACGCGATCGGCGGCGTGGTCAACTTCATCCTGCGCAAGAGCTTCGACGGCATCGAGGCCAGCAGCGACTTCGGCACCAGCTCGCGCAGCGACGGCAACCGCCGCAACTTCTCGCTGACCGCCGGCAAGACCTGGGACCGCGGCAGCGTGATCGCCGGCCTGTCCTACCACGACATCGATCCGGTCTCGGCCGGCGAGCGCGGCTATTCCAAGGACGCGCTGTCGCTGATCGGCGGCGAGGCGGTGAAACAGGGCTCCTCGGCCACGCCGACCGGCAGCATCAGCTTCAACGACGGTTCGGACCAGGCCAAGGCGCTGGCGGCCAGCAATGGCTGCGGGCGCGTGACCTTCAACGGCGGTAGCGGCAGCCCGACCAACGCCAGCCAGTACCATTGCTACGTCGCGTCCACCGACTCCTACAACTACCAGCCGTACAACCTGCTGCAGACCCCGCAGGAACGCACCAATGCCTTCGTGATCGGCAACTTCCGCTTCAACGACCACCTGGAAGGCTACGTCAACACCTATTTCAGCAAGACCAGCTCGGCGTCGATCATCGCGCCGATCCCGATCTTCGCCAACGGCGACAACTACTTGGTGTCCTCGGCCAGCTACTACAACCCGTTCGGGCTGAACTTCGGCACCGATCGTGCCGCCGGCCAGTCGTACAACGACTTCAACAGCCGCGCCACCGTGCTCGGCAATCGCCGCTACGAATACAACACCTACAATTTCCAGATCAATCCCGGCCTGCGCGGCAGCTTCGGCGACAGTTCCTGGCAGTGGGACGCCAGCATCAACTACGGCAAGGTCAAGCAAAAGTCGACCAACAACGGCTTCCTCGACTACGCCGGCTTCAACGCCGCGGTCGGTCCTTCGTTCCTGGACAGCGACGGCACGGTGAAGTGCGGCAGCGCCGGCGCGGTGATCGCCGGCTGCACGCCCATCGACATCTTCAACCTCAACAGCCCCAGCAACCTGGCCGCGCTGCAGGCACTGGTGGTCAACCCGATCGTCACCAGCGTGTACCGCGTCAAGCAGTTCGAGGCCAACGCCAACGGCAACCTGTTCGACCTGCCGGCCGGCACGGTGAGCCTGGCCGCCGGCGTCTCCTACCGCAAGGAGAGCACCTCCACCGCCGCCGATCCGCTGTGGACCGGCGACGAGAACGGCATGTGCGGCGTGATCGAGTACTGCGCCACGGTGCTCGGCGGCAGCTTCAGCGTCAAGGAGGCCTATGCCGAAGCGCTGTTCCCGCTGCTGGCCGATCTGCCGCTGGTGCATTCGTTGAACCTGACCATCGGCAGCCGCTTCTCCGACTACGACTCGGTCGGCAGCAAGACCAACAGCAAGGTCGCGCTGGAATGGCGTCCGATCGAGAACCTGCTGCTGCGCGGCACGGTGTCGCAGGTGTTCCGCGCACCCAATATCAACGAACTGTACTCGGGCGTGGTCGGCGACTCGGCCACGGTCAACGATCCGTGCAACGGCTACACCGGCGGTCACGCGGGCGCCTGCGCCAACGTGCCCACCGACGGCAGCTACCAGCAGGCCGACAACCAGATCGGCGCCAAGGCCTCCGGCGCGGTGGTGGCCGGCTACCAGCTCAAGCCGGAGACCGGCAAGTCGTACGACTTCGGCGTGGTCTACGATCCGGGCTGGCTGGACGGCCTGTCGATCAGCGCCGACCTGTGGCGCATCGACCTGAACGACACCATCACCACCGTGTCCGCGCAGACCGTGTTCAACCAGTGCTATGCCAACTCGGGCAGCGCCTTCTGCGCGCTGATCCACCGCAACGACAACGGCACCATCAATTACGTGGCCGAACCCACGGTCAACCTCGGCAAGTTGTGGGCGCGCGGCGCCGATTTCAGCCTGAACTATCGCCTGCCGGACACCGCCTGGGGCAGCTTCACCGCCGGCCTCAACGGCACCTACACCATCCGCTACGACGTCAACCCGGACAGCACCGACCCGAACACGGTGACCATCCACAACGCCGGCAAGTACACCCAGGCCTACGGCAACTTCCCGCGCTGGCGCGCGCTCGGCACCCTGGGCTGGAACCTCGGCAACTGGAGCGCCAACTACCGCATGCGCTACATCGGCGCCACCGAAATCGGCAGCGCCGACGCACGGCAGAACCTGTCGGCCGACGTCGGCGAGGCGGGCGTGGTGCGTGGCATCGGCGCCTACGTCTACCACAGCGCGCAGGTCGGCTATCAGTTCGCGCAGTGGCGCACCCGCGTCGAATTCGGCGTGGACAACCTCACCGACAAGCAGCCGCCGCTGTACTACGCCAACAACGTCGGCAATGCCAATACGGACGTGGCGACGTATGACCTGCTCGGGCGCTACTACTGGGCGCGAGCGACGGTGAAGTTCTGAAGGGGAATTGGGTGTGGGCCGCTGCCATGGCAGCGGCTTGCTGTCATGCTGGCGATAGGGCAGTACGTCGAAAATGTCGGCGCGCAATCAGGGCGCGCCCAATCACAAGGGTGACGCATAGATCCGATTAATTGAGCAATCGGATCCGCTCGCGCTCACCTATCCCGTAGAAATTCAAATCGCAACAGCTATGAGCTTGTGGCGTGAGATTTCCATGAGAAATAGCAGTTTCTCATTGGTCGAAAATTTTTCTTGACAGACATCCCTGAGTTAGTCTGATAATTCGCCACGGTCAGGATCTGGCCGGAAGGGGATTTCGTCGGAGTGGTTGCTTCGTGCCTTTGGGCGCGATGGCACGGTATTGCGTTTTTGCGATTCGTCATCGCGATCCTTATCAAGAGCCTCGCGATCCATCAGGGAATTTGGCCCGCAACGGGCTGAAAGGGAAAGGGCGGACGGATGTTCAAGGCGAGGCTGGTGATCGGCATGGTGCTGCTGTGCCTGGGCGCGCGCGTGCACGCAGGGGACGAAATTTCGCCCTACGAGGATTACGCAAAGAAAATCAAGGCCGCGCAGGTTGTCGGTCCGCTGAAGGGCGACATTTTCGGCGAGAACATCAGCCTGTACGACCTCAGCGTCAGCTTCCATGCCACTGATGTGGATGTGCCTGGAAACAACGCGTTACCCGTCGCAGTCGGGCGCGAGTTCAAGGTCATGAACCGGCGGCAGGAGTATGTCGAAAAAGGTTTCGGCGACTGGGAAATGGACACGCCGCGCGTGTATGGCGAGTTCCTGGCGGAAAGGGGCTGGGTGACTATCAGTGCTTCGCCTACGGCGAGGTGCTCGGTGCCGAGCAGGCCGAATGCCGCGGTCACCATCAATGGCAGTACGTATCCCGGAACGGCAGACGATGTGTGGCATGGCTACTATCTGCATGTTCCAGGCGCCGCTGAGCAGGAATTGCTGGTCGACAACCAGACGAGAACGCCGCGTCCTACCGATGGTGTAGCCCGTCCCTGGATCACCAAGGAAGGCTGGCGATTGGGTTGCCTTGGAAGTGTCAGTAATTACGCGGGGGAGGGGTTCGTTGCCATCTCTCCAGCCGGTGTCAAGTATTACTTTGATTATGCGATTTCCACGCCGATCAAAAGCTACAAGCAGCCGTATCCAGGAGGAGTCGCGAACCAGTTCTATTACGCGCCTCGTGTGCGTATTGCGCTCATGGCCAGTCGTGTCGAGGACCGTTTCGGAAACTGGGTTACCTATAGCTACACCGGCGACAAGCTGGCCTCGATCCAGTCGAGTGATGGCCGCGCGATCACCTTGAACTACAGCGGAGACTTGATCAGCACCATCCAGGCTAACGGTCAGACCTGGACCTACGGATACGAATTCAGTAAGGCGTATCCGACGTTACAGGGCGCTTACAGGCTGAAGAGCGTCACTCAGCCCGACGGTTCGCAATGGATCTATAGCATTGTCAGTGGCAGCATGCTGCCGACACGCGAGCCACCGGCTGGTGGTGGCGCCTATCTGTGCGTCGCGGAGCCCGATCCGATGAATGGCGAGGTTTCGTTGCAGGTCACCCATCCATCGGGTGCCATCGGGCTGTTCGAGTTCGGTTATCTCCGCCAGTACCGTAACCATACGCCGATCAGTCGCTGCGATGTGCCAAGGGGGCAGGAGCCGCCGATTCCATATGTTCCCAGTTACTTCGACAACTATGTGTTGGGGAGGAAAACCGTCACCGGTCCTGGGTTGCCCCAACAAGTTTGGCGCTATGGAGCCGACACCTTCGGAACCACCTACTACAAGACAGGCAAGGCCACCGATCCCTGTCCTACATGCACGCCCAGCAAAACTGTCAAAGTCACCAATCCGGACGGCACCGCCACCGCCTACGAATTCGGCTTCATGTATGGCCTCAACGATGGCCGTCTACTCAGTACATCGGCGCTGGACGCTAATGGAAATGTAGTATCCAAGACCAGCAACACCTACTTCGCAGATGGCGATGTGGACGCGCAACCATTCCCGGCGGAGATGGGCCAGACCCTGCTCGGCATTCCCAACCCGCTGACCAACGTGGTGCGTCCACTGCGCAGCAAGACCGTGCAACAAGACAGCACGACCTATACCTGGACCGCCAACGGCTTCGACGCATTCGCGCGCGTGCTCAGCGTCACCCGCGCCAGCCCGTGGCACTCGCGGACCGATGCCACCGAGTACTACGATGATCTGGGTAAGTGGATCATCGGGCAGACCGCCAAGAGCACCAATGCCAATACCGGGCTGGTGGAGTCGCAGACGAGCTACGATGCCAACGCACTGCCGTCGCAGCGCTGGTCCTTCGGCAAGCTGCGCCTGACCTTGGGCTACAACGGCGATGGCACGCTGGCCACGGTGAAGGACGGCAACAACAACACGACCACCGTCTCCAACTGGAAGCGCGGCGTGCCGCAGTCGATCCGCTATGCCGATGGCACCACCGAATCGGCGACGGTCAACGACAGCGGCTGGATCACTTCGACCACCGACGAGAACGGCTACACCACCACCTACGGCTACGACGCGATGGGCCGGTTGGCGAGCATCGCCTATCCGGCGAACGATAACGTGGCCTGGAACAGCACGACACAGGCGTTCGAACAGGTCAATGGCAGCGAGTATGGCCTGGATGCCGGCCATTGGCGCCAGACCGTGGCCACCGGCAACGGCCGCAAGCTGACCTACTTCGATGCACTGTGGCGCCCGGTCCTCACCCGCGAGTTCGATGCCGGCAATGAGGTCGGCACCCAACGCTTCCAGAAACTTGCCTACGACTACGATGGCCGAATTACGTTCAGTTCCTATCCGGGCAGCAGCGATGCGCTCAGCACCGGCACGTGGAGCGAGTACGACGCGCTGGGCCGCGCGACCTCGGTGTCGCAGGACAGCGAACTGGGTCTGCTCACCACACGCACCGAGTACCTGGCCGGTAATCAGACGCGGGTGACGAACCCGCGCGGCCAGCAGACCGTGAGCGGCTTCCAGGTGTTCGATCGGCCCGACTATGCCAAACCGGTATGGATTCAGCATCCGGAAGGGGCGAACACCGACATCGCCTTGGACGTGTTTGGCAAGCCGACCTCGATCCGCCGCCGCAATGCCGACGGCTCGCTGTCGGTTACCCGCAGCTACGTGTACGACGGCTACCAGCAGCTGTGCAAGACCATCGAGCCGGAAACCGGCGCCACGGTGATGGACTACGACGCCGCCGGCAATCTGGCCTGGTCGGCGAGCGGGCAGGTCTATACTTCGACCGCGTTGTGCAATGGTGCCGATGTTGCCGCAAACGCCAAGGTCAGCCGGGGCTACGACGCGCGCAACCGTCTGGCGACGCTGCTGTTCCCGGATGGTGTCGGCAACCAGTCCTTCGTCTACACCGCCGATGGACTGCCGGCACAGGTCACCACCAACAACAGCAATGGCGGCGATTCGGTCGTCAACGCATACACCTACAACAAGCGCCGCCTGCCGCTGAGCGAGAGCATGACCCAGCCCGGATTGGGCGCGCTGGGCCTGAGCTATGCCTATACCGCCAATGGGCATCCGGCCGGTGTCACCTATCCCTCGGGAATGGCTCTGAACTACGCGCCGAATGCCCTTGGGCAGGCGACCCAGGCCAACGGCTATGCGCTGGGCGTGAGCTACTACCCGAACGGTGCAATCAAGCAGTTCACCTACGGCAACGGCATCGTGCACACGATGGCGCAGAACGCACGCCAGTTGCCGGCACGCAGCAGCGACAGCGGCGCCAGCAACCCGTTGGACCTGGGCTACACCTACGACGCCAACGGCAACGTCGGTGCGATCACCGACTATGCGCGCGGCAGGCAAACGCGCAGCATGAGCTACGACGGGTTGGATCGCCTGATCACCACGCAGTCGGCAATGTTCGGTGGCGATAACCTGGCGCGCTACAGCTACAACGTGCTCGACGACCTGACCGCGGTCAAGGTCGGCGGCAGTCGCGACTACAACTACTTCTACAACGCCAACCGGCAGTTGCTGAGCGTGAACAACAGCTCGGACAACTCGGCGGTGATCGGGTTGAGCTACGACGCGCAGGGCAACCTGGCCAACAAGAACGGCGTCCATTACCTGTTCGACAAGGGCAACCGCTTGCGCGAGGTCTCCGGCCTGGAGACCTACCGCTACGACGCGCAGGGCCGTCGCGTGCTGGCCAGTAGCCCGAGTCAGGGCAATATCGTCTCGCTGTACGGGCAGGACGGCGTGCTGCGCTACCAGCGCGATGAGCGCGTCGGCAAGATCTCCGAGTATGTGTACCTGGGCGGCAGCCTGCTGGCCAAGGTCAGCAACCAGCCGACGCTGGCCTCTCCCAGCGTGACGGTGCCCGGCTACAGCAGCTCCGGCAGCTACAGCGTGCAATGGTCGACGGTGGCCTCGGCCAATCGCTACGAGCTGCAAGAGCAGGCCGGCAGCGGCAGTTGGTCCGCCTTGTACTCCGGTACTGCGACCAGCCAGGCCATCGCCGGCAAGGCGGCCGGCAGCTATGGATACCGCGCCCGCGCCTGTGTGGGGGGCTACTGTGGTGCGTGGAGCGCTACCGCGACGGCGGTGGTGCAGTTCGCGCCCGGCGATGCGCCGAGCATCAGCGTGCCGGGGACGGGCGTGGTCGGCAACTACACCATCAGCTGGGGCACGGTCACTGGCGCGTCCAGCTACTCGCTGGAAGAGAGCGCGAACGGCGGAAGCTGGAGTGGGTCCTACAGTGGTAGTGCACAAAGCAATGCCTATAGCGGCAAGGGTGCCGGCAGCTATGCGTACCGCGTGCGTGGTTGCAATCCGGCCGGCTGCGGACCGTACTCGGGCACCGGCACGGTGCAGGCGGTGTACGCCCCGGGTTCGGCGCCGTCGCTCAGCGCACCAGCGACCAGTACCACCGGCAGCTACACGCTCAGCTGGAGCGTGGTTGCTACTGCTGTCAGCTACAACCTGGAAGAAAGCAGCAACGGCGGCAGCGGTTGGAGCGGGATCGCATCGGTGAGCGGCACCAGCGCAGGTGTCAGCGGCCGCGGTGCCGGCACGTACCTGTATAGGGTCAAGGCGTGCAACGCGGCCGGTTGCGGTAGCTACTCCGGTAACGCCTCCACCCAGGTGATCTTCGCGCCGAGCGATGCCCCCAGCCTGAGCGCCCCGGCCAGCGCCGGCGTCAGCGGCTACACGGTGAGCTGGAGCGGCGTGGCGGCGGCCAGCAGCTACATCCTGGAAGAAAGCGCCAACGGCGGTGGCTGGGTGGCCACCCAGAATGCCAATGCCACCAGCCAGGCCTTCTCCGGCAAGGGCAATGGCAGCTATGCCTATCGCAGCAAGGGCTGCAACCTGGCCGGCTGCGGGCCGTACTCCAATACGCAGACCACGGTGGTGGATACTTCGCCGCCGGCGACGCCGTCGTTCAATTATGGCTACCGCTACATCAACACGTCGCCCGCTACATTCGAGCTGGACTGGACCGCCAGGGCACGTGCCACGCGCTACGAGATCAGCGGCGCGGTCAGCTACTCCGGGCCCAAGACCTTTGTCACCTTGAGCAGGTCCGGCAGCGTCAACACCGTGCAGGTCCGTGCCTGCAACGAGAACGGATGCTCGGCCTGGTCGCCCGTCTTCACTCCGTCGCTTGAGGGAGGGAAGGGCAAATGAAGAACGGACCTATGATGAAGGGAATCGGTGGGCGCCTGGTTAAGCTGCTGTGGCTGCTGCCTGTGGCGTTACCGCTCCACGCGGCGGCCGAAACGGTGGAGTATTTCCATACCGACGCTCTCGGTACTCCGATCGCCGTCACCGATGCCAGCGGCAATTTGATCGAGACCAGCGAGTACGAACCGTACGGCAAGCTGCTCAATCGCCCGCTGACCGATGGACCTGGGTTCACTGGACATGTGCAGGATGCGACCACCGGGCTGACTTACATGCAGCAGCGGTACTATGACCAAAGCATCGGAAGGTTTTTGTCGGTTGATCCTGTTGGCACGGATTCAAATGCGGGAACTGGTTTTAATCGATATGTTTATTCATCAAATAACCCCTATAAATTTATTGATCCGGATGGGCAAGCTGACGTCGTTTTTTTTCAGAGAGATGAGGGGCTGGCTGTTACCGCGCGTCGATTTGGTATTCCCAACTGGTTTACGGTGATGGGGCACGCAGGGCGAATTCCAAGTGACCCAGGTTTTAAGTTCAGGGATGATAGGTCGTCCTCTAGGCCATTTACGGGCGAGCGGCTTACAGTAAACCGCTTGGTTGAGGAAGTTCAGCGTGCAGGGTTCGATTCTAGTAAGTACAATGGTGTATTTCTTGGTCAGTGCCGTGCGGGGCAAGTGGCGTCGGAAATTGCGGCTAAATTAGGTTCGCCGATAATGGCATCTGAAGGTTATGTTTTTACCAGGCCAAATAATACATCTGGCGATATAACGTATAAGTCATTTTCTGCGGAATCTCCTGATGGAAAGGCAGCGGGCCGGCAAATGACTTTTAATGTATATGGGGCGGATGGAAAGATTTCTGCCGCGTATAGTGAGATCACAATGAAGGCTGATGGTTCGGTGATTGGTAGGCAGGCAAATCCAGAAATTGGAACAAGAATTATAAAGTGGGATAAAATCAAATGAGAATAAATTATTATTTATTATTATCCGCATTTATGTTTCTTGCTTTATTATTGTCATCTTGTGGTTCTGAAGTTGCGCAAGATTTTGGTAATAATAACGGGAAAGCGTCTATTTCTTTTTGCGCTAAAAAGTACGGAGAGAAATTTTACATGTTTAAAGGAATTGATATTGGGGATGCTGAAGGCGCAATTGAGGGGAGTATTAATGATTCTAGAGCGATTGTGTCCGTGCTTTTGAATAGGTGGGGTGATGGTGCTCCTGATAACTTGTCGGCTTGTCAATTGATCTTCTGGACGGATTTGTCGGCGCAAAATGGTGACCTTAATTCGGCTTATGAGGTTGCATCAATTGATTACGCGGGTGATGGATATATGTGCAGACGCTCCAAATACTGGGCTAAGCGCGTTATAGCTAGAATGAACGAGTTTCGGCTGGACGCGTTGCCTGGCTCGGATGCGGATATGCTGCGGAGATCAATCGATGGGCGCAGCAAGCAAATGAAATTGGCTGTTCAGAGAAAGTGTTCTGAAGTTTAGAATTAAATATATATTTAGCTAAATTTCACTATTAATTTTAGTGATAGTGGTGAGGGTAGGGGGCTGTGCTGATCAAGAGGGTGTTTCGTGAACATGACGAACGCCCTCTCGAGGTGTTCTTAGAGACAAGCTGCATGTCAAGTTCGCAAGTGCTTTGGTGCAAGTAATGGGCCGGCGCCAGAGCGGATTAAACTCGCGCATACGATCATTACTGTAGAAATTATGATGCGTCCGTCTGAATTTTCCGGCTTTACGTGAAACGACCGGGACTAGGGCTGAGTCGGTAGAGCGTAAGGTCGGTAGGGCGTAAGGTCGGTAGGGCGTAAGGCCGAGTCGCTGGAACGACATGGCATTCATTGAATCAAAAGCCGTCAGGCGGTCTTTTCAACTTGTTACTGATAGTGGTGGGTAGTCTGCGTTAATTAATTTGTTGCACCATATTTTGTGATCTTGGATATGAGTCGCCGTAAATGCTGCGGACCATTACAAGTCCTGTAACTATATATGGTATATGGTCGAGAATTTCGAAAGGTTATCTTCAAGGTCGAATTAGTAGGGGTGCTCAAATAAAACAAGGCCGGCAGTTGCCGGCTTTGTTTTTATATGCGGTCGCGTATTGCGTGCTTACACCGACAATTCCAACAACAACTTGTTGAGCCGACGCACATACCCAGCCGGATCCTTCAAGCTATCGCCCGCCGCCAGCGCCGCCTGATCGAACAGCACCTTGGCCAGATCGCCGAAGCGCTCGCCATCGGCTTCCGCGTCCAGCTTCTCGATCAGCGGGTGCGCCGGGTTGAACTCGAATACCGGCTTGCTCTCCGGCAGCTTCTGGCCGCTGGCTTCCAGGATCTGCCGCATCTGCAGGCCCAGGTCGCCCTGGCCGATGGCCAGGATCGCCGGCGAGTCGGTCAGGCGGTGCGAGACGCGCACCTCGGAGACCTCGTCCTTGAGCACGTTCTGGATGCGCTCGACCAGGCCCTGCTTGGCCTTGGCCGCCTCTTCCTTGGCCTGCTTCTCTTCCTCGCTGTCGAGCTTGCCCAGGTCCAGGTCGCCGCGCGCCACGTCGACGAAGGACTTGCCGTCGAACTCGGTCAGGTAGCTCATCAGCCACTCGTCGATGCGGTCGGTGAGCAGCAGCACTTCGATGCCCTTCTTGCGGAACACCTCCAGGTGCGGGCTGTCCTTGATCTGCGCGTAGCTCTCGCCGGTCAGGTAGTACAGCTTGTCCTGGCCTTCCTGCATCCGCGCCACGTACTCGGCCAGCGACACGCTCTGCTCGGCGTCGCCGCTGTGGGTGGAAGCGAAGCGCAGCAGGCCGGCGATCTTCTCGCGGTTGCTGAAGTCCTCGGCCGGGCCTTCCTTCAGCACCTGGCCGAAGTTCTTCCATACGGCCTTGTAGCGTTCCGGATCGTCCTTGGCCAGCTTCTCCAGCATGTCCAGGGCGCGCTTGGTCAGCGCCGACTTCATCGAGTCGATCACCGGGCCGGACTGCAGGATCTCGCGCGAGACGTTCAGCGGCAGGTCGCTGGAATCGACGATGCCCTTGATGAAGCGCAGGTACAGCGGCAGGAACTGCTCGGCCTGGTCCATGATGAAGACGCGCTGCACGTACAGCTTGAGCCCGCGCGAGGCGTCGCGCTGGTACAGGTCGAACGGGGCGCGGCCGGGCACGTACAGCAGCGAGGTGTATTCCAGCTTGCCTTCGACCTTGTTGTGGCTCCAGGCCACCGGGTTTTCGTGGTCGTGGGCGATGTGCTTGTACAGTTCCTGGTATTCCTCGTCCTTGATCTCGGTGCGCGGGCGCGTCCACAGCGCGCTGGCGCGGTTGACGGTTTCCCACTCGGCGGTTTCCGGCTTGTCCTTGTCCTCGCCGTAGTGTTCCTTGGGCAGCTCGATCGGCAGGGCGATGTGGTCGGAATACTTGCGCACGATGCCGCGCAGCTTCCAGCCGTCGGCGAAGCCCTTCTCGTCGTCTTTCAGGTGCAGCACGATGCGGGTGCCGCGCTCGGCCTTCTCGACCGTGGCGACCTCGAACTCGCCTTCGCCGCGCGAGGACCAGTGCACGCCTTCGCTGGCCGGCAGCCCGGCGCGGCGGCTGTACACGTCGACCTGGTCGGCGACGATGAAGGCGCTGTAGAAGCCCACGCCGAACTGGCCGATCAGGTGCGAATCCTTCTTCTGGTCGCCGGACAGGTGCTTGAGGAACTCGGAGGTGCCGGACTTGGCGATGGTGCCCAGGTGCGCCACGATCTCCTCGCGGCTCATGCCGATGCCGTTGTCGTCGATGGTGACGGTGCCGGCGTCCTTGTCGAAGCCGATGCGGATGCGCAACTGCGCGTCGCCGTCCAGCAGTTCCGGCTTGACCAGCGCCTCGAAGCGCAGCTTGTCGGCGGCGTCGGAGGCATTGGAGATCAGCTCGCGCAGGAAGATCTCCTTGTTGGAATACAGGGAATGGATCATCAGCTGCAGCAGCTGCTTGACCTCGGTCTGAAAGCCCAGGGTTTCTTTTTGGGTTTCCACGCTCATCGGTAGGTGCTCCATGAAGGATGGGCGGCCGCGCGGAGGAGGGCGCGGCTCTGCCGGCCGACATGGTGGCGGCCGCGGCCGGCTTCAAGCGCTGGCTGGCGCATACGGCGGCCGGCATGCTGGTCTATGATCCGGACCCCATTCCGCGCTGCCCGCCGCCGATGCCGTCCCTGCGTCTCCCAGCTTCCGTATCCCGGCCCGTGCGAGGCCGCCGATGAGCCGGCCCGGCGCGGGCCAGGTCCGCATCATCGGCGGACGCTGGCGCAATACGCGCTTGCCGGTGCCGGACCTGCCGGGCCTGCGCCCGAGTTCCGACCGGGTCCGCGAGACCCTGTTCAACTGGCTGCAGCCGGCGCTGCCGGGCGCGCGCGTGCTGGATCTGTTCGCCGGCAGCGGCGCGCTGGGCCTGGAGGCGGTGTCGCGCGGCGCGGCCTCGGCCTGCCTGGTCGAGCGCGACCCGGCGCTGG
>Ga0065704_10070422_pt1 | contig 25663 bp, 24 predicted proteins | sample SwiRhicommuniRL2_FD_59091 | JGI IMG/M metagenome (GOLD analysis project Ga0065704, IMG submission 59091) | Switchgrass rhizosphere bacterial communities from Rose Lake, Michigan, USA - RL2 v2 (version 2) | ecosystem: Host-associated > Plants > Roots > Rhizosphere > Soil | place: East Lansing, MI | reverse complement strand
GCCTGGTTTCTTCGCGTCTTTCATTACTTGTTTTGTTTCCCCGTCAAGTTTTCGCTGGATTTTCTTTATATCCTCTGCCGGGGATAATTGTTCTGGCTTAACGCCTCGTTCCTCCAACATTTTTCTGACTGCGAGATTATTATCTATGTGTTCCCTCGAGATATCTACTTCTCCGTTGATATCTTTTTCAATTACGTTATGGCTGGTTAATTCTGTGGCGAAGTCTTTTGCTTTAATAGTAAGGGTAGGGAGGAAATCTGCTAAGGGCCTGTTCTCTGCGACATTTAGTTTCCTTTTCATGTCATTTGTACTGAAACCGCCAAATAAAGCCTGGTCTCCTTTACTTCTTATAACAGCAAACCCGCGTTCATCCACACCACGTTCAAAAATAATTCCGGAAAGTTTTTTCTCTGATTTGGATAATTTTTCCCTCGCTGCTACACGGGCAACATCCGCTAAGCGTTGTTCAATTATTTCCTGTTTTCTTGTTTGTACGGCGAAATAGGTTTGGGCAAATGCGATTTCACTTTTGCCGGCATCTCCGTTCTGGGCAACCAGGTAACAGGCGTATCTTGAGAGTGCAATATCTTCAATTTGGCGCTGCGCTCCTTTGGCTAATTCAATCATTTTGTTGATCTCGGCAAAATGATCAGAAACCACCCCTCCGGCTGTTTCACATGCTATTTTGGCTTTATCAAGGACTTTAGTAAAGTTCTCCCATTTCGTATATCCCAGTATATCTTGCAATTCTCTGGCCCTCCAACATTCGATACCTTTATACTCATAACAGGCCTCCTCAAATTGCTCGAATAATTGGTGTATCTGCTCTTTTTTCATAACAAACTTTTAAATGAACTTCGAATAGTTAGATAAAAAGGAGCGTAGGATTATAAATGTACTGAAAAACTAAATCGGTTACAAAGTTCTAATAAAAAAGAAGAGAGAAAATTTCATCTCTCTTCTTTTTCCTATTAAATCCGATCATTTTCCTGATATCAGGAAAATGATCGAAATATATACTGGTAAAGGATTTAAACAAAAAAGGTGCTCGCATTGAGCACCTTTCATTTTTATCTAAACAACTCTTTAAAATCACGTTTAAATTCCTGCCATTCACTATCCGCTTTCTTCAAAGATTTATCCATTCCTTTCTTCGTATCCTCCCATGCTTCCACTGTACTGTTCTTTACATCCTCCATTGTTTTATTCAGATCGTCTCTTGCCTCTTCCAATCTTTTACGCGCACGTTCGCTTTTCTTACTTCCGTCTTTTTTCAATTCTTCAATCTTCGCATCCAGTTCATCTCTTTTCTCTTTAAGTTTCGCTTGTGCTATTTCTTTTTGTTCTTTAAGATACGCGCCTACGGTATCTGCTTTCATCTCCACTCCTTCCTTCACCTGTTCTACTCCTTCTTTCATCTTATCTGCAGCGGAATCTGTGGTGGTCTGTTGTGAACTATTGTTCTGGCAGGCCATGAATGTTGCCGCGGCGGCCATTATTAAAAAATACTTTTGCATATATTTTATGTTTTTATTGTTGGATAGCTGTGAATGTTGCCAGAATAGAATCTCCTCTTTGTAAACGCAGGAGGTCTTTATCAATGGTATACTTACTGGTTGCCGCCATAGCTTTTCCCAATGCATTTTCCACATCCAATGAAGGACAAGCCATCTGTGTGGAGATCACATCGGTGATCTGTAAATCGCCCTGAGCGGTTGCAAGGTATTTACCACCGAAGCCGTTGCAGCCTAAGAATCCCTGTATCTGGGAAGAGGTATCCACAAAGGAAATATAGACATCCTTTTCGCTTGGAGGGATAGCGATAGGGTTCGCCGGAAATTCTTTCAGCTTCCAGCGGGTGCCTTCCAGTTTCCAGGAAGGGGATGCTGTAGTAACGGCAGCAGAAGTGTCTCCTCCTGTGTTTTTGCTGGTGCCCTGGCAGGCATAAATGAACATCGTTAATGCGGCTAATCCGCCAAAGAGTACCTGTTTCATAGTTTGGTTTTATGGTGCATGAAATAGTATGATCAATCTTCAAGCCATTTTAACATCCGGCCCGGATAATTGTTCTGCAATTAGCAACAAATTAAACTTATCTAACATATTGCCGGGGATGGGTAAATCCATCAGCGGCAGCGCTATTATCAAAAATTTCGCTAGGTTTGGGCCTCTTTACAAAATCTGAACTATGAAGAAAAATCTATTCCTGCTGCTCCTGTTACTTTCCGTGAAGCTGGCAAAAGCGGATGAAGGTATGTGGCTGCCTTATCTCCTGGGCCCGCAAGTGTATGCGGACATGGTGAAAAAAGGACTGAAGCTCACCAAAGAACAGTTGTACAGCATCAACAAATCATCCATGAAAGACGCCATCATTATCTTCAACGGAGGCTGTACCGGGGAAATAGTGAGCAGTGAAGGTCTGATCTTCACCAACCACCACTGTGGTTATGGCGCCATCGCCGCTGCCAGCAGCGTTACCAATAACTACCTGAAAGATGGCTTCTATGCCAGGAGCAAACAGGAAGAGATTGCCTCCAAAAACATGTTTGTGCAATTCCTGGTACGCGTGGAAGATGTTACCGCAAAAGTGGACAGCGCTTTACAAGGTGCTGCTATCAATGAACGCAACGCTAAGCTTCAGGCTGCTTATGGCAATATCATCAAAGCGGCCACCAATGGTACGGGTTATGAAGGACGTGTTGTTCCGATGTATGCCGGCAACCAATACATTCTCTTTATTTACGAGCGTTTTACAGATATCCGCCTGGTGGGTACTCCTCCGGAAAGCATTGGTAAATTCGGTGGTGATACAGACAACTGGGAATGGCCCCGCCATACCGGAGACTTTTCTGTATTCCGTGTGTATGCCGGTAAAGATGGTAAACCTGCTCCATATGCAGCAGATAACGTTCCTTTGAAAGCAAAGTCTTTCCTGCCGGTATCTATCAAAGGCGTGAAAGAAAATGATTACGCAATGATCTTCGGTTATCCCGGAGGTACCACGCGTTATGAAACTTCCTTCGGTGTAAAATTGAAAACGGATATCGAAAATCCTTCCACAGTTAATCTCCGCGACATCCGCCTTAAATATATGTTTGAGGAAATGAAGAAAGATCCGGCGGTGAAACTGCAACTGGCTTCTTCTTATGCAGGTATCGCGAACTACTGGAAATTCTTTGATGGTGAAAGCAAACAATTGCTGAAGTACCATGTATATGAAGAAAAACAAAAACAGGAAGCCGCTTACCAGCAATGGGCAAAAGGCAAACCTGAATTTGAAAATGTATTCGCACAATATGAAAAGGCTTACAAAGCCTGGGAGCCTTATGCGAAACACCGTATTTACCTGCGGGAAGCCACTTTAGGTTCTCCCCTCGCGGCTTTTGCTTCTTCCCTGGCTTCCATTGAAGATGCGATCCTCAAGAAAGGTGATGTGAAAGCGGCTGCCGCTGCTGCAGATGCTGCACGCACCAATTTCCTGAAAGATGAAAATAAAGTAAGCGATCAAAAGATCCTCGCAGCTACGGCCCAGATGTTCTACACAGATATCGCGAAAGATCAACAGCCGATAGGTTTTTATGAAAGCCTCAAATCCTTCGGAGACCTACAGGATGAGAAGACTTACAAAACATGGGCTGCATCTGTGTTCGCGAATACTATGATCTTCAATGATGCCAAATGGAGCGCGTTCATCAAAAACCCTGATGCGGTAACACTGCAGGACGATCCGGCATATGCCTACTCTTCTGCTTTCATTAAAAACTACGTGGGCAAATATGCTCCCCTGTTCGGACAGTTCTCTGCACAGACCACTGAACTCAGCCGTCTTTACCTGAAAGGGGAAATGCAAATGAACCCTAATAAATCACGCTACCCGGATGCGAATTTCACAATGCGTCTCTCTTACGGACAGGTGAAACCTTATTCTCCAAAGGATGCGGTGGCTTATGATTATGTAACTACTGCTGCCGGTGTGCTGGAAAAATATATCCCGGGCGATTATGAATTTGATCTGCCTCCGGGTTATGTAGACCTGATAAAGAAAAAAGATTTCGGCCAGTATAAAGACCTTAAACGTAATGACCTCGTTGTAGGCTTTATCACTACCAATGATATCACAGGTGGTAACTCTGGTTCTCCTGTTATCAATGGAAACGGTGAGCTGATCGGGCTTGCTTTTGATGGTAACTACGAAGCGCTGAGTCACAAGATCCAATTCGACAAAAACTACAACCGTACCATTTGTGTGGATGTGCGCTATGTATTGTGGTGCATTGATAAACTGGGTGGTGCCAGGAATATCATTAATGAGCTGAAGATCGTTAAGTAATAACTACTTATGTTTTTAAAAAGCCTTCCGGAAACGGGAGGCTTTTTTTATTTAGTTATTTGCTACTCTTACAAGGAATTGCTCAACAGCCCTTCTTACTAAAGTAGAAGTACTATTGTGGTTATTCACCAGCACACTAAAGATCAACGTCTTGCCATTTTTGTTGATAAGAAATCCGCTCAATGCCACGCAGCCACTCAGTGTACCGGTTTTCGCATATAACCTTCCAGGCAAGGCCTGATAGTAATTACGTAAGGTGCCTTTGCCACCAGTGGGGAAAAGGGGATACAACCGTTCTTTCGGATAGGTTTTGTATAATTTGTGGAGCACGGTTACAAAGTCGCGTGGCGTAAAAAGATTGTAGCGGGAGAGCCCGGAACCATCTACCCAGCTGGGAGGATGTGGGAGATCCTTCAAAGTACTGTCCAACATATACCCTATCGCTTTGCGGGAATCAATGGTATCCCATTTAGCAGAGGAGCACATCATCAGGATCTGTTCTGCAAAGAAGTTATCGCTGCGGTGCATCATGGGTTGAAAGAGGGTGTCTACCGGGATGCTTTTAAGGATAACTCCTGTGGCAGGTGCTTTTACAGGTAAAAGGCGTATCTCTTTATGCAGTGTGTCCTGTAATCTTTGCAGGAGTTGTTCATTGCCACCCGTGATAAACGGAACTTCAAAATCGTGTGCCGCCCTGTCTTCCGGCCGAAAGTGCAATACAAATTCATTCTCTCTTTCTTCCCTGTCTGCCAGCACTTCGTTAGGCAGGCGTTCTCCTGAGCGGGTAGGATATTCCGGCACCATGGAATAATTACTGCCCTGCATTTTTATGCGGGCCACATTTCCATACATGGGCCATTCATTTAATTCAGGTTGATAATAATCCGCATAATCGCTCCAGGCCCATCCCGGGCCGAACCTTTTATTTTTGATCACTGCGGGTTGGTACCAGATCCGTTTATTCGTTTCCGTTAAAAAGTCTTTGACGCGTTGCGCTGTAAAATCAGGATGCAGGAAAGAAGGATCTGCTGTTCCCTGGATATAAATAGCGGTATCATTTTCTGTGTAACGCATGCCGGGAAGGGAGTCCCCCAGTAATTGGAGTCCTGTGAAAAGCGTGAAGATCTTAGTGTTGGATGCCGGCATGAAGAACTTATCATCCTGGTACTGGATCCAGTATTTTCCTGTTGCGGGGTCCATGATGCTGATACCCACATGTGCTCCGGCCAGGGCTTTTGCATTTAAAACATCCTGGTTTGCCCATTGACGGATATTCTTAGGCTGGGCGGTTGCGGCACCTGCTATCAGCATCGCTACCAACAATAAGTATAATCTCATTCCTTTAAGTTACTTCGTTTTAATAAAAAAAGAAAGCCTCCTGAATGATCAGGAGGCTTTCAGTATGTTTCTTACATTATTTCAATTAGCTGAAATACTTGGTGATGCCTGGTTTTGCGTAAGCATAGTTACCATCTGCATCAGGCAGTATCGGCGGCGGAGCATCAAATGCATACTTCGCTGGTTGCAGGTTCAGGCCGGAAGCCAGTGCTTTTTCGAATGCAATGGTTTGACCGGAATAAGTAGCAAGGCGGCCGATGATGGCAGTGAGCGTGGTTTCTGCCCCTCTCTTTGCATCTTCGAATTTGTACTGACCTGCGGCAACAGCGGCAAACAGTTCATCATGTTCAGCCTGGTAAGGACGGTTCTCCTGTTTTCTATCAAACTGGTAGATGGTTTTTCCTTTGCTGTCCACAATTCTTCCTTTATCGCAGATCACACGGCCTTTTGTTCCGATGATCTCTTCATCCACACGGCTTACGGCATCTTTCCAGTGACGGCATTGGGCATTCATTACCACACCATCTGCATAACGGTATTCCACATAGTGGTGATCATAGATCTCTCCAAACTCTTTACCGGTACGGATGGCGCGGCCTCCCATTCCCATGGCGGTTACAGGGATCTCTCCTTTGAACCAGTTACCTACGTCTATATTGTGAATGTGCTGTTCTACGATATGATCGCCACAGAGCCAGTTGAAATAATACCAGTTGCGCATTTGGTATTCCATCTCTGTGTATTCAGGTTTGCGTGGTTTCACCCACAGCGCGCCCTGGTTCCAATATACCTGCATGGAAGTGATATCGCCGATGATACCATCTTTTACGCGTTTGTACAGTTCCAGGTAAGAGGTTTGATAGCGGCGTTGCAGACCTACTACCACGTTCAGTTTCTTTGCTTTTGCTTTTTCTGCGGTCTCTAATACTTTGGCGATACCTGCAGGGTCTGTAGCCACGGGTTTTTCCATGAATACATGTTTACCCTGGCGGATAGCTTCTTCAAAATGAATAGGGCGGAAACCGGGAGGGGTGGTGAGGATCACCACATCCGCTTTCGCGATGGCTTCTTTGTATCCATCGAAGCCTACATATTTATCTGCTTCGGCAACTTTCACACGTTCAGGTGTGGCTTTCATTTGATCAACGATGTTGTTGTAGCTCTCATCCAGCCTGTCTTTGAAAGCATCTGCCATCGCAACGAGTTGTACATTTTGTTTGGTGCTCAATGCTTGTGTGGCAGCTCCGGTACCGCGGCCACCACAACCGATCAGCGCAATTTTGATAACGCCGGGTGCACCGGAAAAATAGTTTGCCTGGCTGGCCTCAGCAATGATAGGGGCTGCCAGTAGTCCTCCTGCGAGCAGGGAAGATTGTTTCACAAAGTCTCTGCGACTTTGTCCGTGGAATGATTGTGATTTTTCGTTTTCCATGATGGGTATTTTACAGGGAGCGTTTAAGTCCTTGGTGATTTATAAATAGACGATTTGCTATCAGAAATTACGTATTCCTACTGTTAAATCCTAGCGGGCGCCCACGAATTTATCGATAACGTCTGCAAAGAATTTTTCTGCTTCTGCCTTGGTAGGTTGCTTTACCGGGCGAATGATCCTGAATCCGATGAACGGTGCATCCGCATTCCACCATTTGCTGCGTGGGATCTGAGGATCACGGTTGTTCCAGGACTCATCTGATTTCAGGCGGGCAGCGCTACGGGCTGCTGTTGCCGGTTCCAGGTAAGTACCTCCTTTGATGGTACGTGGCGTTTTCACTGTGGGTACATTCCAGGGATTTTCGGCTGCTGCTTTCTCATACCCCTTTTCGTCATATTGATCCAGGGTCCATTCTCCCACGTTACCCATCATATCATATAAACCCCAGGCATTGGGTTTCTTTTCTCCTACTTTATGATATACCTCTTCACTGTTCTCCTGCGTCCAGGCATATTCTCCAAGTTTGGAAGCATCGTCCCCGAAAGGAAATGCAGTGGTGGACCCTGCGCGGCAGGCATATTCCCATTCTGCTTCTGTAGGAAGACGGTAAAAAACACCAGTTTTACCATACAACCAGCGGCAATACATCAGTGCTGCATACTGGCTCATACTATTGGCCGGAAATCCGCCGCCTTTGCCCATTCCCAGTGTCAGGTCGATATAAGGAGGGCTGGGCCTCGTCATACCATCCGGCAAGGGGGTTTTATCTTTTTCTGCGTCTGAATACACATCGTATTGATCAAATGTCACCTCGTAAGCTCCCATCCAGAAAGGGTCTATCTTCACTTTCTTTTGCGGGCCCTCATCTGCGTTCCGTCCTTTTTCCTTAGCCGGGCTGCCCAAAAGGAACTCACCTCCTTTAACCGGTACCATTTTGATGGGTACATCAGATCCTGGTACTTTCTGTTCGTAGGCTGTAAATGGTTCGTTGTTCTGAGCGTAAGCCGCGCTGGTCACTATCCCTGCGAGTAAAATGGCCACAGTTTTCTTTCTCATTGCTAGACGTGTGAATTATTAAGCGTGTGAATTTATCGATTTTGATGGTTGAATGCAATAATTATTTTATAAACGTCAAGAATTAATGCTTATGTTTCAATATTGGTTAAAATAACGGGAGTTTCGGGTAATTTTTGAAATCTCTCGTTTTTACATGGAAAAGCTATTAAATTTCGGATTCAGCATTTAAACTATCACGCTATGGAAAGAAGAGCATTCCTTCAAAAAGGCACACTGGCAGGTATTTCAGCCCTGGCCCTTGGTGGTGCGGCCATTTCTGCAAACGCTGCAGATCCAAAGCCTGCCGCGGCAGGGAAAACCTTTAACCTGGACTATGCACCCCATGCAGGAATGTTCAAAAACAGCGCCGGGGATGACTTCCTGGACCAGATCAAATTCATGCATGATCAAGGGTTCCGGTCTATTGAAGACAATGGTATGTTAGGTCGCGATACCGCTCTTCAAAATAAGATCGGTGAGCTGCTGGCAAAACTGAATATGCGGATGGGTGTTTTTGTGATAGACGGTGGAGACAACTGGAAAATTTCCCTCACTACCGGCAAAAAAGAATTCCTGGACCTGTTCCTGAAAACCTGTGAGCGCTCTGTAGAACTGGCCAAACGTGTGAATGCCAAATGGGCTACTGTTGTTCCCGGCTTCTTTGAACGCAAACTGCCTATCGGCGTTCAAACAGGCAATGTGATCGATGCGCTCCGCCGGGGTTCTGAGATATTGGAAAAAGGAGGACTTACCATGGTATTGGAACCCTTAAGCGATACACCGGACCTGTTCCTTCGCAATTCTGATCAGACCTATATGATCTGCCGCGCAGTGAACAGCCCTTCCTGCAAAATATTGTTCGACATCTACCATATGCAAAAGAACGAAGGGCAGCTCATCACCAACATAAATCTCTGCTGGGATGAAATTGCCTACATACAGATCGGTGATAATCCCGGCCGTAAAGAACCCGGTACCGGTGAGATCAATTATAAGAACATTTTCAAACACCTGCATACCAAAGGTTATAAAGGAGTGATGGGGATGGAACATGGTAATGCATTGCCGGGGAAAGAAGGGGAGCTGGCTTTGATAAAGGCTTACAGGGAAGCAGATAGCTTCCTTTAAAATAAAAAAGGCGGTCTGTATGGACCGCCTTTCTTTTTATAACCTCAGGTAACTGGCCAGCTGCAACACATGCACTGTGCTGCGTGCGCTGCCTCTTCCTGAAATATATTGATTCAGATAACCTGCCTCCAGGTCCAACTGCTTGCTGAAACGATAGCCCACCGCGAGATACGCACGGTTCTGGTCAAACACTTTTCCATTCACGGCATCTGTATTGGCAAAGTTCAGGAACAGTTCATTTTGTGCCGCAGCAAAAGCGCCCTTTGTAAAAGTTTGCTCTCCGTTTAACGGAATTATCCCCCGCAGGAAATATCGGAACCGGTGTGCCAGGTCATGACCGTCTTTCTCCAGTTTATCATTATTCACTACCGGCGTTCCTATAAAACGTTGCTCCACCCGGAAGCGGTGCTGTATTGGAATAAAACTGATCTTATGATTGACGATGAACTGCTCCCAAATGCGGTGCTCTGAAAGATATGCCGTTACATCCTGCACAGCCCGGAGATTATGCACCCAGGCATAACCCACTGTTGCGATCATGTTCTTCCTCACATGGTAATTAAGACCTGGCCTTACAATGAACGTTTGAAATTCCCTCCATTCATGTGTACTGCGTACCTGTGCATCCATGTGAATGCTGAACTTTGTTTTTGGAATATTGATGGTGTTGAAGGAAGCCAGCCAACTGGAAAACTGCCGGGACTGGCCATTTGCCGCAACCACACTTATCATGCAAAAACATAAAACAAAAATACTCCTCATCCTCACTTAACTTTTCGGTTTAAATACTACGCCTCTCAGCCATTGTATACAAAGGCCCGGCCAACTGTTCAGAACGGGATCTTTCGGGCCCATGCCATAACCATGGCCACCGTGATCGTATATATGTAAAGATGCGGAAATATTGTTTTTCTTCAGCGCGGAATAGAAGGCCCAGCTGTTCTCTACCGGCACCACTTTATCATCTGTTGAGTGTACCAGGAAAGTGGGAGGTGTTTGCGCCGTTACTCTTTTGTCCGTAGACAAAGAATCCATCATGGCCTGCGATGCGTCGGGGCCTAATAAGTTCACGGTGCTGCCTTTATGCCGGAAGCTTTCACTCATACTGATAACGGGATAGACCAATATAGAAAAGGCAGGGCGGGAACTCCATTTTTCCAGTTCATTCTTTGCAGCAGGGTTGGCAGGAATGATCATGGTGGTGAGTGTGGAAGCAAGATGTCCTCCGGCAGAAAAACCGATTACACCTATCTTCTCCGGATCCAGTTTCCAGGCGGCGGCTTTGGATTTTACCAGGCGCATGGCGTTGGTAACATCATTATACTGCGCAGGGAAACGGGAGCCAGTATTTCCTGCATCGTTCAAACGATAATGCAGTACAATGGCTTCAAAACCCTGTGCGGTGAAAAATGCTGCAATATCTTTTCCCTCATGGTCTACTGCCAGATGTGCGTATCCGCCACCGGGGCAGATCAATATGGCTTCACCGGTTTTTTTATCCGGGGCTGCCGGGTAATGATCGATATGTGGAACATCGTCTATTTTACGGCCTCCTGCTATTTTAAGTTCAGGCTGGCCAGGATAAAGGTCTATCCTTTCCTGTGCAAATGCGGTCATTGTTGAAATCATGAGCAGGGCGGTAAAACCGTTTTTCATGTGGTACAATTGAAGAGTGGATTAATGATGTGTGGCGCGTCTTTTTATCATCCCGCCACGCGTGTCGTTAATATTGTGTTGCACAATAAACGCTTTTTCATCGATTCTTTCAATCTCATCTATGATATTATGTACCTCCAGGCGGGTAACAACAGTATACACGATGTCGATCTCTTCATCTTTCTGACCCCGTTTACCGAAGCCACTCTTGCCTTTGAACACGGTAACGCCCTTTTTTAGTTTCAGGGTAAGGGTTTTCCGGACCAGTTCATTTTTTTCTGAAATAATGGTGAGCGCAATGTATTCTTCAAACCCCTGAATCACAAAATCCACTGTTTTGGAGGCGGAGAAATAAGTGAGCATGGCATACATGGCTGTTTCCACATTGATCAATACAGCGGCTACCCCAAAGAGCATGACATTAAAATACATGATCACCTCGCCTACGGACAATACCGTTTTCCGATTGATATAAAGGGCCAGCACTTCCGTTCCATCCAATACTGCACCTCCCCGGATAGACATACCAATACCTGCTCCCAGGAAGAATCCGCCAAAGATGGCAATCAGCAATTTATCCTGTGTGAACGTTGGTACTTTTATGAGCACCAGGCAGGTGGCCAGGCCAATAATGGCCGCAATGGTTTTAATGGTGAACCTTTTGGAAAGCTGTTTATATGCCAGCAAAATAAAAGGGGCATTGATCACAATCAGCAATACGGAAAAGGACCAGCCGGTGAGCCTGTTCACCAACAGCGAAATTCCCGTTACGCCTCCATCGAGGAATCCATTCGGCAGCAGGAAACCTCTCAGTCCGATACTGGCAAGGAGCACACCAATAGCAATCAATGCCGCATCCTGCAAATTCTGAATGAGGTTTAGCCGTACCGCCCTTGCTCTGCGGGTAGTGGTCATAATTATGTTTTAAAGCCTTTCCTGACTCCGCATCCAGCGTTCCGGAATTTCATTGTTGCTTGCCCGCAGATAATCGCTGTAGGCACAGGGCGCAAATGTTTTGTCCGGCAATTGCATCCACCATCTGCCTGTTTTTTTACTCTTCAGGAAAACGGTATCGATGTCTGCAAATGCAATGTGAAATTCGAGGAAAGATTCGCGTTCTGTTAAAAGTGCTTCTTTGTTCTTTACAGATCTGCCATCCATAAAGTACCACAGCATTTGGGAGATCTGTTTTGCGGTAAGGTTGTCTTTATCCTTTGCCGAATTATATCCGAAAATACCATAGGTACTAAGCTGTGAACTCATGCCTGCATAACGGGAAAGCGCACAGGCTTCTTCTCCGCTGAATCCGTTCGGAGAAAGAGAATTGGCAGGAGCGTCTGTATGTTTGATCATATTTACATCCACACTAAAAAGATCGGTGTTGCGGAGTACGGGTTCTATGTCTTCCATGTTCTCGCGCACATTGCCAAGACGGAAACAATCAAAGCGCAATTTGTCCAGCGTTTCCAACATGCGGGGCTGAACAAAATAACTCTGGAAGCCAATGTGGTTATAGTGGCGGATGTAGTTGGGCTGTTCCATGAACATATCCAGCAGGAAGCGCTGAGAGCGTACAGGAGAGTTTTCCTGGAGGTCTATCAACGCATCCGCCACTGTTACTTCAATGATATATTTTTTGCCGGCGTAGGCCTGGTATTGTGCATAAGTAAGATCATGAGAGCCGCCGAGGATGATCACTGTTTTTCCGGCATCGATCAATTCAGTAAGCACGCTTTTGAGTGCTGCATAAGAATCAGTGAGGCTGCGGCCGGCAATGAGGTTGCCTGCATCGGCAAGGCGTACATCTTTATGCCAGTGATAAAGTCTGTAAAATTCGCGGCGGATAACATCCGGTGTTGCGTTGCCACCACTGATGGTACCATTACCTCTTTCTTCACCTGCTCCTAATAAGATAATGTCTGCCGTATCCAGGTCAGGGATATTGTCTTCTTCATACAGGTCTATCGTACGGCCGATCTGCAGATCGTCGTACTCTTCATCATCATGCAATTGTGTTTTGGAAACAGGCGTAAGAAAATCCTGCAGGTGCGAAAAGTCTATCATCACAACGGATATTGTTTGCTCGCAAATCTACAAGAAGAAATTTAATTCATAGCATAAGAACTTAACGTTCATAAAATGAACATTGCGAATGTGCTATGGAATGTTTTCCGGTTTAATTAATGCTGGTGTATGGGTTGGAGTGCAGTAGGCAGATCGGGTAGGAAATACTACCGGACAGGGATGAAAATGTTAAGATCAGTTTTTATGGACGATGAACTCAAATGCTTTTGGCTCTTTACGAAAGAAGGCTCGTTCCAGGATGCGGCGTTTGCTGCTAACGCGATGTTTGTTGCAGTCCGCTACTTCTGTTGCCCGGGCAAGGTAATCCATAGTTTCAACCAACGATAACATATCGCTGATCTGCTTAACCTCATGCTGGATCTCCTGCTCGTTATAACGATCTTCATGTAGCAAGATGAGTAAATCCCTCTCTACAGGCTTCATGCTAATTGATTGTTTTATTTGTTGTTGACATATTTTTCGATAACGTGTTTCCCCCCACATTTCGGTTTCTCAGTATGGCTTCCGGTATAGAGTGTGCTAGTTTTTTGTCTTCTAATGTTTCATCCGCCCTTTCTGCATCGGCGGGCATCCACAATCATTCTTTTTCAACACGCTGCAACCTTGCCACATTAAGCTGACCATAAATAAGAAGATCAAACCCCATTTAAACTTTTTCATAGTGCATTATAAAAAAACTTGTTGAATATTGCATTAACCAGCTTAAAAGAGTTTACCGTTTCTTAACAATGGTCATTTCTAAATTAAGCTATTTTCGCATAAAATTTCTAATTATTTGTCCACACACACCTTCGTGCAGAAAAAAGTTCTCGTTGTACCATTGGATTGGGGCCTGGGCCACGCCACGCGCGACATCCCGCTGATCCATGAACTATTAAACGCTGGTTGTGAAGTACTTATTGCGGCTGAAGGAAAACATGCCGCCCTCCTGTCCCGGGAATTCCCGCAGATCACCATTTTACCCCTCCCCGGTTATCATATTCAATACTCACAGAAGGGCCTCTTTTTTGGCTTGAAAATAGTACAGCAGATCCCTAAGATCTGGAAGGCTGTTCGTTATGAGCAAGCCTGGATACGTAAGACTGTAGCGGACCTTGGCATAGACGCCGTGATATCAGACAACCGTTTCGGGCTCTACCATCCCGATATTCCCTGTGTATTCATCTCTCATCAGCTGCTCATCAAAACCCCCTTTGGCGGTATTACGGAGCGCCTGCTGCAAAAGATCAATTATAAATATATCCGCCGCTATTCTGCCTGCTGGATCCCCGATTTTGCCGGAGAACCCAACCTGAGCGGGATTTTGGCACATCCCGGCTCACTTCCGGAACATACCACTTACCTGGGTTGCCTTTCCCGCTTTGTGCCCATGGAAAATGTAGAAAAGAAATATGACCTCCTGGCATTGATTTCCGGGCCTGAGCCACAACGCACCAACCTGGAAGAACTGCTACTGGCGCAGGTTAAGCAAATTCCGGGAATGAAGGCCCTGATCGTCAGCGGCCGGCCGGATAAAGCAGAAAAGAGAGAGATTGCCCCCGGCGTTTTCCAGGTAAGCCACCTGGGCGCCAGAGAATTAAACGAAGCCATGCTGGCATCGGATATGGTGTTAAGCCGCTCCGGTTATACTACCCTCATGGACCTCGCCAAACTCAATAAGAAAGCCATTCTTATCCCCACTCCCGGGCAATCGGAACAGGAGTACCTGGGGAAATATTTAATGCAGAAAGGATACTTCTACAGCTTGCCGCAACATCAGTTCAACCTCCAGAAAGCATTGGAGGCTGTGAAAACATTCCCCTTCACCACTTTTCAACATGGGCAGGACATGGAAGCCTATAAAAATGTGGTACAAACCTTCGCAAAAACACTTTAAGATTTTACCGCATTTGGAATTGATTAACGAAATTTCAGATGGTTTCTTTCAGTGATTCCACCGTCTTTTTCTCGCTTCCCACAAAGATCTTCTTCCCGATAATGGTTACCGGCCGTTTCAGGAATGTGTATTCTTCCAGTATAAGGGAACGGTAATCGTCCTCTGTTAGTTCTTTATGTGCCAGGCCCATCGGTCCGTATTTCTGAGAGCGGCGGCTGAACAATGCTTCATAACTCCCCGCCAGTTTACGCATATCGTCCAACTGCTCCGGTGTGATCTTGTCCTTCTTAATATCCTGTAACGCATACCCCTTTCCTACTGCATCCGTTTCATCCAGGATCCGTTTGCAGGTACTGCAGCTCGACAAATAATAAATCCTTTTCATGCCCGCAAAATTAGGTAATATGATCTTGCAAATAGGTAATTGTTTACTTTTACCGAATGAGCAAGAAACTCTTTTTACTAGACGCCATGGCGCTTATCTATCGCGCCTATTATGCATTGATCAGAAGCCCAAGGCTCACCAGTAAAGGGCGTAATACCAACGCCCAGTTTGGATTTACCTCTACCCTGCTGGACCTCCTTAACAAAGAAAAACCTACACACATTGCCGTGGCTTTTGACACGCATGCCCCAACCGAACGCCATACGGATTTTGCCGATTACAAAGCCAACCGCGAAGAAGCCCCGGAAGATATCATTTCTTCCATCCCTGATATCAAAAGGATCATCGAAGGGTTCAATATCCCGGTGCTGGAACTGGATGGATATGAGGCAGACGATATTATCGGTACCGTTGCATGGCAGGCTGCCGCTCAGGGTTATGAAGTTTATATGGTAACGCCGGATAAAGATTACGGCCAACTGGTAAAAGACAATATTTTCATCTGGAAGCCGCCCGCACTGGGCAATAAAGAAGAGATCCTTGGCCCCAAAGAAGTATGCGAACGCTGGCAGATCAAAGATGTAAGCCAGGTAATAGATATCCTGGGCCTTATGGGCGATGCGGTGGATAATATTCCCGGCATTCCCGGCGTAGGAGAAAAAACGGCCATGAAGTTATTGGCAGAATGGGGTTCTCTTGAAAACATCCTCGCCAATGCAGATAAGATCCCCGGTAAAATGGGCGAAAAGATCAAAGCAGGAACAGAAAGTGCCATCCTCTCTAAAAAACTTGCCACTATCATCACCAATGTACCGGTAGATTTTCATGAAGAAAATTTCTGCTGTACAGAAGTGAATAAGGAAGCGCTGACAGAGATCTTCGCAGAACTGGAATTTAAAACATTGGGCAAACGGATCCTGGGAGACAGCTTCAATGCTATCGGCGGAGAAGCCAAACCCGTACAGCAGGACCTTTTCGGAAATGCAACGGCCTCCCCTGCAGAAAGCCTCGCCGCTTCTGCTGAAGCCATTGAACCCATTGGGCTGGTGGCGGATAAAAACATTGACAATACACCACATACTTACCATCTCGCAGATACACCTGAAAAACATGCAGAACTGATCGCTGTTCTCATGAAAGAAAAGGAGATCAGCTTTGATACAGAAACCACCGGTACAGACGCTAACGCAGTAGAGATCGTTGGAATGAGTTTTGCCGTGAAACCCGGCGAAGCCTGGTATGTACCCCTGCCTCCTGACCAGTTTGTAGTAAAAGAGATCCTGGAAAAATTCCGCCAGGTGTTTGAAAGAGAGGATGCGCTTTTCATTGGCCAGAACACCAAGTACGATATGATTGTACTGAAATGGTACGGCATTGAAGTAAAAGGCCAATTGTTCGACACTATGCTGGCGCATTACCTGATTGAACCGGAAGGCCGCCGGAGTATGGACCTCCTGAGTGCACAATACCTGCAATATGCTCCTGTATCCATTGAAACGCTCATCGGTAAAAAAGGAAAAGGCCAGGGCACGATGCGGGATGTGGAAATAGAAAAGATCAAAGAATATGCAGCGGAAGATGCGGACATTACACTGCAACTGAAAACTAAGTTCCAGCCGCTGGTTACGGAAAAGGATGTGGAAAAGGTTTTTTACGAAGTGGAGAACCCTTTGGTGAAAGTGTTAACAGATATGGAATACGAAGGTATTGCCATTGACATGAAAGCGCTGGCAGATTATTCCAAAGAACTGGAAACGGATATCCGCAAATCAGAAGAAAGTGTTTACCAGCAGGCAGGCGTAAGGTTTAACCTGGCCTCCCCCAAACAATTGGGCGAAGTACTGTTTGATAAATTACAACTGGACCCTAAAGCCAAGAAAACCCGCACCGGTCAATATGCAACGGGAGAAGATGTACTGACCAAACTGGCCAGCAAACATCCTATCGTAGACAGCATCCTGGCCTTCCGGGAACTGAGCAAACTGAAATCCACTTATGTGGATGCACTGCCATTAATGCTGAACCCGCGTACAAACAGGGTACATACTTCTTTCAACCAGGCTGTGGCAGTAACGGGCAGGCTTAGTTCCAATAACCCGAACCTCCAGAACATCCCCATCCGTACAGAAAGAGGTCGTGAGGTAAGGAAAGCTTTTGTGCCCAAAAGTGAGGAGTACACACTACTTTCCGCGGACTATTCCCAGATAGAATTACGGATCATTGCCGCCATCAGCGAAGATGCCAATATGATGGAGGCCTTCCGCAGCGGACAGGATATTCACACTGCCACCGCAGCAAAAGTATACGGGGTGGAGATTGCAGACGTTTCTTCTGATATGCGCCGCAATGCCAAAAGTGTGAATTTCGGTATCATTTACGGGGTGAGTGCATTTGGCCTTAGTGAGAACCTTGGCATTGCACGCAGTGAAGCCAAAATGCTTATCGACAACTATTTCGCGCAATATCCCAACATTAAAAAATACATGGAAGACCAGGTGAAGTTTGCCCAAAAGACCGGCTATGTACAAACATTGCTGGGCCGCAAGCGCTGGTTAAAAGATATCAATTCCTCCAATGCGGTTGTTCGTGGTTTCGCAGAGCGGAATGCCATTAACATGCCCATTCAGGGTACGGCGGCGGATATGATCAAACTGGCCATGATCTCACTCCATAAAACCTTCCGGGAACATAACTTCAAATCCAAAATGATCCTGCAGGTGCATGACGAATTGGTGTTTGATGCCCATCTGGACGAAGTGGAGATCATTAAACCACTGATCATTGAAGGCATGCGCAATGCCATGCCGCTGGCAGTTCCGGTAGAAGCTGAGATCGGGACCGGCAAAAACTGGCTGGAAGCGCATTAACATCTTTTCCTTTCAGAGCCGGGAGAAATTTCTCCCGGCTTTTTGTCATTTAAAATTCTGTCAATTCTTCTTGGCATGCCCCTTGCTTTTCCCAAAATCCTTTACTAGTTTTCGCTTATGATCCAAACCTTGAGGTTACAGTTGTTGCCCTGCACGTTGAAACACTTTGAAGCGCTTTTGCATGGGAATGAAGCATTAGCCCAAACGTTGGGGATAGACGTACCAGAACAGTGGACAGAATATCCTGAAATGGTGTTGGTTGCTTATGATAAATTACGCAATGACCCATCCCTGCTGGGGTGGTTTTTCTATTTAGCTATTCATAAAACCGACAAACGCCTGGTAGGTACCGGAGGCTTTAAAGGCCGGCCTTCTCCGGACGGCGTGGTAGAAATTGGTTATGAAGTGGCTTTAGAATACAGGGAACAGGGGTATGCCACGGAAATGGCCAGCACCCTGATCCGTTTTGCATTTAGCCATTCCTATGTTAAAAAGGTCATCGCCCATACGCTTGAAGAATACAACGCAGCAGTGATCGTTCTCCAGAAGAACGGATTTCATTTCGCCGGCGCCGTTAATGGAACGGATGCAGGAGAACTATGGCGTTGGGAAATAACCCGTGAACAATTTGAAGCTGCAGATACCGCTCATCAATCATCCTGAATGCTGTAAGGCCCATATCCTTTACATTTGCTCCATTCTTTTATTTTAATCTAAACCTGAGCATGAAGAAACTGATCATGGGCGCAGCGCTGTTATGCAGCATGACTGCGGTTGCACAAAACATTCCGCTCACCAATAAGGAGGGCAGCAAATATCAATTCACCGTACTGAAAAGCCAGGATGCCTTTGGCGTACAGAACCAGGGCCAAACCGGTACCTGCTGGTCTTTTTCCGGTCTTTCCTTTTTTGAGTCCGAGCTTTTACGCACAGGCAAAGGCAAAAATCTGAACCTTAGTGAAATGTTCGTGGTACGTAAAATGTACCCGCTGAAAGCTGCCAATTATGTAAGAATGCATGGTAAAGCTAATTTCGGCGAAGGTGGCGGATTCCCGGATGACCTGCTCTGCCTCAAAAATTTTGGGCTTGTTCCTCAGGATGTGTATGATGGCAACCGCCAGAAAACCTATAACCATGCTGAAATGGTAGGCCTGCTGGAAAGTATGCTGAAGCCCTTAGGCAATGCCAACACAGTAAACCCCGCATGGCAAAAAGCCATGGATGGTGTGCTGGATGCTTACCTTGGCGCTACCCCTGAAAAGTTCCAATACAACGGTAAATCTTATACGCCGCAGTCTTTTGCCAAAGAGCTTGGCCTGAATGCAGATGACTATGTGATCATTTCTTCTTTCAATCACCATCCATTCTACCAGCAATTTGTACTGGAAGTGCCGGATAACTGGAATTGGGAGAAAGTATATAATGTGCCTTTAAATGACTTCACTGCTATTGCGGAACAAGCTGTGCTGAATGGCTACACCCTTGCATGGGCAGCGGACGTAAGTGAAAAAGGATTCTCTTATAATAACGGCCTGGCCATTGTTCCTGAAAAGGACTGGGCAGATTACTCCGAGCAGGAGCGCCAGAACCTTTTCACAACACCGGCAAAAGAAAAAGTGATCACACAGGAAAATCGCCAACTGGCTTTCGATAATTACGAAACGCAGGACGATCATGGTATGCACATTACCGGTCTCGCTAAAGACCAGGACGGCAATAAGTTCTTTATTGTGAAAAACTCCTGGGGAACGGGTAATGCCTGTGGCGGATATTTTTACGCCTCTGTACCTTATTTCGCTTACAAAACCACCTGTTTTATGGTGAATAAAAAAGCGATCCCTGCAAACCTTGCTAAGAAAATGGGTATATAAAACTAAAAGCGGGCTATTAATAATAGTCCGCTTTTTTATGCAAATTCTTCCCAACTGCCGGCGCCTTCCCTGATCAATTCTATTTCCGGCCCTGTACAATCTATCACGGTAGAAGTGATCATTCCTCCCGGTCCCCCGTCAATCACAATATCCACCAGCTTCCCAAATTTTTCATGGATGATCTCCGGATCAGTATATTCTTCCACATATGCATCAATGGGAAGTGAAGTACTCATGATGGGATTACCCAACTCCTTTACTATAGTCCGGCAGATCAGGTTATCTGGTACCCGGATACCCACGCTATCTCTTTTGGTTTTCAATAGTTTGGGCACCTGTCTGCTGGCAGGCAAAATGAACGTATATGGGCCGGGCAGCGTTTTCTTCAATAAACGGAAGAGTGGTGTATCCACACTTTTGGTATAATCCGTCAGGTGGCTGAGGTCTGAACAAATAAAAGAGAAATGCGCTTTTTTAGGTTCAATCCCTTTGATCCGGCAAATACGTTCTACTGCTTCGCTTTTAGAAATATCGCAGCCCATCCCATACACCGTATCAGTTGGATAAATAACCACGCCTCCGTCTTTCAGGCATTCTATGACCTTATGCAGGTTTCGCGGATTCGGATTTTGTGGATGCAGTTCTAAAAGCATGATCCTATTTTTATCTTTATATATAACAATCCTCGTTCTTGCAATGTTGCACATGAAAAATACGCAATAATCTTGCTAACTTTCCGGCCGGTATTGAAAAGCTATTGAATGAAATTAAAAGGTATAGTCCCCAGAACCTGGCGAGTACTCAAGAAACTATTTCTCATTCTTTTTATCGCACAACTGTTGTACATCATCTTGCTCCGCTGGGTGAACCCTCCTGTTACTACCACTATGATTGCCAGTTGGTTCAGTCTATGGGGTACCGATAAATCATTCAAAAGGGATTATGTAAGCATGGATGAGATCTCTCCTTATGCCAAACTGGCGGTGCTGGCCAGTGAAGATCAGCTATTTCCTGATCATAATGGTTTTGATTTCAAATCCATTGAAAAGGCCATGAAGCACAACCAGAAAAGTAAAAAGATCCGTGGCGCCAGTACCATCAGCCAGCAGGTGGCAAAAAATGTATTTCTCTGGCAGGGTGGCGGATGGTTCCGGAAAGGACTGGAAGTGTATTTCACCTTTATGATAGAAAAGATCTGGGGCAAAAAAAGGATCCTCTCTGTTTACCTGAACGTTGCTGAAATGGGAGAAGGCATCTTTGGCATTGAAGCTGCGGCACAGGCCTATTATCATAAACCGGCTGCATCACTTAACCGGGAAGAGGCTGCTATGATCGCAGCGTGTTTACCCAATCCTGTTAAGTATACGGTTGTACCTCCTGCGCGCATTACTTCCTGGCGGCAGCGCAGGATCTTAACACAGATGCGTTTCATTGGGCCGGACCCGGATATTTCGGCGTTGGTTACCGAATCTTCCAAAAAGAAATAGCTTCGATGGCTGTTTGCAAACGTTGTTCATATCCTCCGCGGATATCTGCCCATGGCAGTCCGGAGTTCATAACAATGTCCCGGTAGATCTGGTAGAAGTACTCCCTTTCTTCCGGTTTGGGGTGTTCCCTTAAAGGATCATCTTCCCAGGCAATGTCAATATAAGTGAGGAGGTAAAGATCATATTTCCGCGAGGCGATCAGTTCCAGGATCCGGGGATCACAGTCGCCGTATTTTGCTTCACTCCATACTTTTATCACATGCAGGTCTGTATCGCAGATCAGTAATTCATTCGCTTTTGCTGCAGCGGCATCTTCCGTTTTCAATTGTCCTTCTGCCATGTGCAAAAGGTCTTCCTGTTCATACGGGCGGTTCAGTTGCGTCAGGTAATCCCGCGCAAACTCAGGCACCCACAGTGTTTGGTAATGTGTTGCGAGTTGTGCGCTCAATGTACTTTTGCCGGTGGACTCCGGACCTATGACCACTATTTTCTTCAAGATCGGGTTTCGTTTAGCTGTGCGCGATAGAGCTTTAACCAATGAAAATACCCGGTTACCGCAACGATGAATAAAAAGATGGTGAGCGTAGCGGTCAGCGCCAGGTGTTTATGGAACAACAGCGGTACCGCTACAAAGTTTGAAATATTCAGGAAGATCCAGTTCTCTATTTTTCGTTTTGCCAATAGCCACATGCCGCTGCAGGCTGTAGCAGAAACAAATGCATCTATGGCCGGCACGTCTGAATTGGAAAAATTACGCAGCAACAGGTAGATAATCCCCCAACCCAGCACAGCAATCGCAATAGCAGTGATCAGTTCCTTTTTATTCACACGGGTGATGGATGTTACATGCTGCGCAGTATCTTTCTTCATCCAGTAATACCAACCGTATACGCTCATAATGAAGTAATACGCATTCAATGCAGCCTCCGCATACAGTTTAAAATGTTGCTGGGCCAGCATATAAGTATAAATGCCGGTACTGATCAGCCCTGTGGGATATACCCATACGCTGTTCTGCCGGGAACACAATACACTAAGCACACCAAAGAAAACGGCAATGGCTTCCAGTAAGGTCATTTGTTGAAAGCCTGTTATTAGGTCCTGCATGTTCTTTTATTCTTTATCGCCTATCAGTACGCCGGAAACATTCCAGGCGCTGAAACTTCCGCCTTCCGGTTTACCTAATGGAATGGCCACCTGAAAAGTATGTTTGCCCGGAGTCAGATCTGGTAAGGGAATTTCTACGGGTAAAGTAATGGTACCGGGGCACCAGTTGGAACGACTCAAATCTGAAGAAGATAACCCATTCCCAAAGTTGCCGGAGGCAGGATTTAATAAACGGTAAGTAGCGCAATCCTCTCTCCAGGGTATAAAATGATATACCCTTTTCCCATCTGCAAAGATCTCATTTAGCTTGGGAACAAATTCATCTCCCCCTCCCCAGCCACCATGGCCGGTTGTGAGGTAACGTAATTTGAGGTTCTTTACCCCTTGCGGCACTTCTACCGTTACGGTCAGAGAATCTTTATCGAACATGGTCCCGTATTCCTGCCCGCCCATTTCCATCAGGTTGGTACTGTTGAATACCGGCATGATCCAGGTTTTATTTTCTGCCGCTCCTTCTTCATCATATCCGGGATAATATTTGAATTGCAAACTGGCTTTATGCCCGCCTTTATCATAATTACCAATGAATACACCAATCCATACTTCTCCCTGCAGGCTGGGCAACAGCACAGAGATATCTTGTTTATACACTGCTGAATCTGCCCAGTTGTATCCTTTGATCTTTGCCTGTGCATTAAAATGCCTGACACCAAAGGGAGTGAAAAAACGCATGAGTTCCAGCGGTGGTAAATAATTATCTGTGGCTACAACGCCCTGGTATTTTTTTCCGTTCCTGCCAGTGTATACCGGCAATGCCTGTACGCCATGCTGTAATCCGTTCAGGAAAGATAAAGGCTGGTTAGCGGGGATCATGAAAACGGAACCTGTACGGTCATACGCATCTCCATTGGAATATTGCACAAGTTCTGCAAACAGCCGCTGGCCTGGTTTTGCTACGGGAAGTTTTACTTTTTTAAGGATCACGGTGCCGCCGGAGAAATGATACACGGCATCCAATTGTTCGCCGGCCGGGTTGTTGATAGGGTTGCCAAAACTGATCTGCTCCCTGTCGAAAATAGTAAGGGTGGTATACCTGCTTTCTATCACCTGCCGTTGATAAGTAGGTTCATCCACAATGGTGCCCATGCTGGAAGGCCATGCCAATTCATCTGCCGTAATGGTCCTGTATTCTATGTTCTTCGCTATGGTTTCTGAATTACCATTGCGGATGGTTTTTAACACCAGCCCCATACCGGGTGCAATGGAAATACTGGGCGTACCTTTTATTTTCAGATCGTTCGTGTACCACACTTCTATGGTATTGGAACGGATAAAGAGTTTGGCTTTTTTACATGGGATGCCGATGATGGTATCTATACCTGGCAACAGTTCTGCTTTTACGTATTCTGAAAATGGTTTCTTCAGGGTGTAAAAGGTGCCGTTGCTATTAAGCACCTGGTAGCTGGCTTTTTCTGAAAGCTGGAGGAATTGTTGCTCAGTCTGCCTGCCCTGGGGTACCAGGCGTGCCCGGTTACCTTTAATAAAGAGTTTTTGTTCTCCCCGGGGTTCCTTTCCATTGTTACGAAACCCATAAGTAACTACTGCCTCTGTTTGCGCCTGTGCAAAAAAGGGCGCACAGGTAATGGCCAGTGCACATCCAATTATAATCCCTCTCATAATGTAAAGCTAAGGATCATAAATGAAAAAAGCGCAGCCTGAGGCTGCGCTTGATAACACTATCATTCACTCAACTATGGCTTATTCTGCTTCTGCCACTACTTCTTTCACCTCAGGGATCATACGTTTCATCATTCCTTCAATACCCGCCTTGAGCGTGATCATGGAAGATGGGCAGCCTGAACAGGAACCTTGCAGCATAACGGTTACAACACCGTCGTCATAATCTTTGAACTGGATGGCACCGCCGTCCATTTCAACTGCAGGTTTCACATAATTTTCGAGTAATTCTTTAATACGTTGAACAACATCGCTTTCATCGCCGCTGAAAACGGGCGTGGCTACGATATCGTCCTCATTGATAACAGCACGGTTGTCTTCCAGGTATTCTTTCAGGAATTGTTTGATGGTTGGAATTACATCCGTCCAGTCTGTATCATTGGTTTTTGTAAGCGTTACGAAGTTGCTGCAGATGAACACGCCCCGGATAAAGGGGAAAGTGAACAACTCAGCTGCCAGTGGCGAAGGGGTTGAGCTGGCTGCATCAGGGAAATCGATCGATTTGTTCGGATACAGGAGCTTGTTTACCACAAACTTCATCGTTTCCGGGTTCGGCGTCATTTCCGTATAGATACTGATGATTGGATTTCCTGTTTTGATCATTACTTTAACTATTTTCTCCTGCAAAATTAACGAAATTTAGCGAGAGTTCATTTACGAAATACCGCTGTCTTCACTAAAGCTTGTTATAGCAACTGTAATCTATTTGATTACTTTTGCATATATGATGTCAAACAGCAAAACGCTTCATGCCCGCAAAAGGATCGCACTGATTGCGCATGACCACAAAAAGGCAGAATTATTGGATTGGGCTATTTACAACAAAACGGTACTGGCCCGTCACGAACTGTATGCTACCGGCACAACCGGTAAATTACTGGAGGAAGCGCTGGACGTATCTGTTCGTAAACTGTTGAGCGGCCCGCTGGGTGGGGATCAGCAAATTGGTGCTGCTGTTGCGGAAGGAAGGATTGACGTGATCATTTTCTTCTGGGACCCGATGGAAGCTTTGCCGCATGACCCGGATATCAAAGCTTTGCTGCGACTGGGTGTTGTTTGGAATATCCCCATGGCCAGCAACAGGGCCTCTGCGGATTTCCTGATGACCTCTCCCCTGATGCACCAGGAGTATACTGTCAGCCTTCCGGACTACAGTTTATACCTGGGACGCAAAGTGTAGGGCGCCTGATTTATTGGTTCCACGGGAAACGTTCTTGTCTTTTCGGAACACGGGCATCTCATTTCCCTACATGTGCATGATCATAATGCTGTTTCAATGCATCTTCCCCAAAATCATTCTTCAGGTCC
>Ga0065704_10000566_pt1 | contig 25698 bp, 26 predicted proteins | sample SwiRhicommuniRL2_FD_59091 | JGI IMG/M metagenome (GOLD analysis project Ga0065704, IMG submission 59091) | Switchgrass rhizosphere bacterial communities from Rose Lake, Michigan, USA - RL2 v2 (version 2) | ecosystem: Host-associated > Plants > Roots > Rhizosphere > Soil | place: East Lansing, MI | reverse complement strand
ATCAGTCCTTTTCTCGTAATTTCTATTGATAGATTTTATCCCAGCTTTGCAAATCTCACATTTTAAGTGACAGCTATGATTTCAATTTCAGTTAACCATTTCACCCAATGCCAGCCTCTTCTTGAAGGGACCACAGCACGCAGCGGGAAACCGTGTGAGTGGTTCAAAACCTCCCCGCCCACATGGGTGGCTAACAGAATTTCCTGTGCCTGTGCGAGCGTGAAAGGAGCTGTGTAATCCAGGATGCCCCTCAAAACGATCTCTATGGCTTCTGGTCGCATTTGGCCCCGAGTCAACAACTCCGTGAGTCGAATGCCGCGCCAGGTCTGTACGGTATACCAGCCACCTGTACAGTCGAGGGTGGTCGTTACCTCAGATGTGGATAAGGTGAGCACATCAGCATAAGTTAAATTAAGAGGCGTTGCGACTGCACCTGTAACGCGCAAAGACCATTTATCTGGATCGAGTTTGATCTTGCCCTGATCGGATGCGGTCGTAACGGGGTGAACATTGCCTTTAAAAGAACCTTCCTCACGCGAACCTGTGAAGCGATGCTGCTCGCCAGTGCTTTCCATAGATTTGGCTAACGCCTCAGACACTCTCCAGCCGATAATTGCGGCTGCACTTACTCCCATCAGTTTAAGAAATTGGCGACGCCCAGTGAAATCAACTTTTTTGGGGCGGGGCCAATGCCGCCAAACATGCAGAACAAAGAGTGGAGCCAAACCAAGTGCAATTCCCCAATGCCAGCCAATCCCAGAATAAGCATACTGACCGATCCACACATAATAAGGACCAATATGCCAGGTCCACATCAAAATAATAACTAAGATCGTAACAGTCGCCAAGGTAAGGAGGATAGAAATCAGGATCATCACATTATGATCGAAACGATGACTCAGCCCGCGGCTCAGTGAGCGCAGGGAGATTGCACCTTTCCATGGAATGAGCACGAAGAGCGCCCAGCCAGCCATACGATGAATTTCAAACAATGAAGAGGGGAAGGGCCACACCAAGCCATAAAGGCCAGTCAGACCAAGAATGCAAAACAAGATGAGGATAAGAGTATTGATGAAGCGCAAATTTTGGCCGCTCATCAAGGTCTCCTTTCACCAATAAATGAAACGATAAAGTACTTCAGTGAATACGGTTCGACTTCGCTCGGTCTCGATAAAGTCGGCACAACACCGACCTACTCGACCATCCGGGCTGTCAGCGCGAACACTAGCTGTATTTCACGACGCGGAAATTTTCTTCGTAGCGCGGGTTTTCGTCTGTGCTATCTTCTGTACGACGGGATTTCATTCTTTCAAGAAACTTATCTACATCTGCGATCTGGGATTTATGTTTGAGAATCGCGTCGAGTTTTATTTGCCAGGTCTCAGTGACATCCATCTTGACATTGGGCAACATTGTCAGCGAGCACCAGATTTCCTTTGGCGTGTGAGGCTCATAGCCTTCTGTCAGCAATTCAGGAAAAAAGACTGGGCTGCCGGCAGCTGGAAAAACTGCATCCATGACAACTTGTCCCGCGGCACGGTGATCGGGGTGGTTGATCCCATATGTGGCAAACAGGGTCTGAGGATCGCAAGTGACGAGGATATCAGGCTTGAACTTGCGGATCACACGAACAATCTCACGCCGCATATGGAGGTCTGGAATCAGGTAACCATCCGGGGTATCCATGAAGTGGACCGCATCCACACCGATGACTTTTGCGGCTGCATACTGTTCTTCATGGCGGATGGCGCATAGAGCACCGGGAGTCATGTCGGCGGATGTGGATTCGTTGAAGCCTTTATCGCCGCACGTGAGGAGCTGATAGATAATGTGATGCCCTTCGCGAGCCCATTTTGCAAGAGCCGCGCCACAGAAGAATTCGGGGTCATCGGGATGTGCGAGAATGACAAGGATGTTTTGAGGGGAAGACCAGTTGTCAGATGGTTCCATCATGAGTGTTCTGCTAACCATTCATCAAGATTTTTCAAAAAACTATGCTTTTCCTCATCAGTCCCTACTAATGTAAGTGAAATATCAGATTTGTCGACCAATTGTTCCTCGGCTTCTTGAAGATTTACTGTCTTTTTTCGAATATCTTCAGGGAGCTGATCCAGCACCGTTTTAAATTTTACTTTCTTGCCACTTGTTGCTTTTACATATGTTTCCCGATCTCGCAATTCAAACTCCAAACTTATTTCAAGATTTTTACGTTTGAAGACTGAAAAATTTCCTAGACCAGAGCCTTCTCTGACATCGAATCCTACGGGTAGTAGTTTATCTCTCAATAAGGAACGATATTCTTTGTAAATAGCATCCGCCTTTTTTTTCTTGGGTTGAGATGATTTGTTGAATAGATTCTTAAACATGGTATCTCCTTTGCTGATAATGGTTTTGCCGCCAGAAAGGAAACTAGATGAGAATCAAGCGATAAATCGTAAATCAGGTTTCAGCTGAGGATGATACATCCCTAGATCAGGTGAGACTAATAACCGGTTTAAGATTCTCGACGCAAAGACATGGAGTTTTCGAAAATATTCTGAGTGTCTCGGTCGTGAAGTCTTAGTTCTTACGCGGACTGCTCTTACCACAAGTGCATCCGCCGCCATTGTGACGGTCACACGGAGCCTCGGATTTGCGTCGCAATGCTTCGAGTTCATCCCAGGGTTGAAGCTCTTCGTGCTCGAAGATTTCTGTGAAACGTTTGCCTTCTTCCCCTTCGAGAAGCACGATCACTTTGTTGCTCATGGGCAGAACATCGACGACTTTGCCTTCGCCTTTGGGTGTGATAACACGCTTGTTCCGCTTTGGAAGTTTCTTGCGGGCCTCAACGTATTGCTCATACTCGTAAATGAGACAACAACGCAAGCGTCCGCACATGCCTGTGATCTCGTTGGGTGTAAGCGAGATGCCCTGTTCCTTGGCCATCTTGATGGAGATGGGGGAGAAGTCTGTCAGAAATTGGGAACAACAACGCGTCTCAAGCCCGCAAGCGCCCATGCCGCCGATGATCTTTGCCACATCACGTGGACCGATCTGCCGCATTTCGATATGGGTGTTCGGGTAGATGTCATGCATATCTTTTTTGAGCGACTTGAGGTCGACCTTTTCCTCACCCTCAGTGCTGAATAGAAAAGCGAGACGTGAGCCATCGTAGTTGTATTCGGCAGCCACGATCTTGACCTCGCGTAACCCGATTTCGGAGGCACGGGCGCGGCAATTGATCATCGCCTCGGTCTGTTTGGATTGCCAGGATTGGAGCAACAGCAGATCGCGCGGGGTAGCACGTCTTTCCACGGACCTCCAGCCGCCTTCCGGCTTCGGAGGGGTTTCTTTCACCAGCTGAACGACTTCGCCGAGATGCCTGCCGCGGGAGGTATCCACAATCACGTGCTCGCCAACGCCTACATCCGGGATGGCGGAAGTGTCAAAATGGTAAATTTTGCCTACTTTGGTGAAACGTACACCGATAATGTTTGGATTCATGATGTCAATTATACCGTATCGCAAATTGAAGAACCTATGATGAGTTCAACTGCCTGTCCGCAGCCAAAACCCCGCCTGGAACTCCCAAGGACCGAGAGTTTGACTCATTCTTTTAACTATTCTTGGCAGATTTTCCTATACACTTGACTTCATACTACTTGAAAGCCTTACTTGCCGTAAGAGGAGCGTTCCATGGATGACCGCAGGAAAGAAACACGCCGAAGATTCTCGGCATTTACACCGGTGTATGATCTGTATCCCAGAACATTGTTAGGTTACCTCGGAGATCTGAATATGCAGGGGGCGCTGGTCATTGGTAAAAAATTAACAACCATTAACAAAGAGACAATATTAGAAATCATTTTCCCCGGTGAGCTAGCCGATATAACGGTTGTCCCTGTCACCATTCCTGCGCGCATTGCCTGGTGCAGGGCAGATGAGCCTTCGCAATCTTACAGCATCGGAGTTGAGTTCACGGAGTTGACACCCCTCCATAAAGAGCTAATCCAACAAATCTTGAACCGATATCATTTCAGCCATAGTCTTTCGGACGCTGATTTCGATCAGGAACAATGACGAAACCACTTACAAGAACAGGTGGCGCAGGTCTGCGGATTGAAAATGGAAGTTTTAGTGCCCATTGGGAGTGGATAATTAGTAGGCTAGCAAGTTTCTTTGCCAGAGAACTCACCCTATCAGGTGATTAAATGATCGGGCAGATGATCCGTGCGATTGAGATAGGCAATATTGATCTCTTCCTTATGAATTTCAAACCGGCTGATGGAACAGTTGTTGAGTATGAACCATGATCTCATCCCAAGGGCCGCCTGCCGCCAGGGAAGTTTCAAGATGGCGCACATCAGACGCATGAAAAAACCTCCGTGACTGACAAGCGCGATGCGATGAACCGGTTGTCCCTCCTGGTCTTCGTGACGGGCGACCAGGTCAGCCAGAACCTGGTCGGCGCGCGGCTGGCGCTCTTCTTCTGCTTCGAAGGGACGGTTCCACCAGCCGGTTTCATTCAGTTCCTCTGGAAGAACCAGCGTGGGAAAGTTTTGCACAAAAAACGAGCGTGTTCGACCTGGTAAACCAACGCTGCTGGATTTGTCGCCGCGGCTGAAAATGCCACCCTCTTCATGAATTTCCTTCCAGGCAAGCAAAGGGATATCCAAAGCCTGGGCAATAGGCGCCGCGGTGTATACCGCGCGCTCCATCATACTGGTATAGATGTGGGTAAGCCCAAAGCCATAACGATTTTGAATATTCCAGACTTTGTCATTGGTGATGGTCTGATTCTTTTTTAGGAATTCTGCAAGCAGATGTGCCTGTTCGTGCCCTATTTCGGTAAGAGCCGGGTCAGGACTTTCTTTGTAATCGGTGTTGTTCCAATTCGCATTATTTTGGGACTGCCCATGCCGGATGAAATAGAGTTCCATAATAGATTTGTTTTACCTCGTCTGTTGAAATTTCGTTCATTATAGTCTGAGCTACATAGTTGATATGCTGCACGAATTTCCAATTCTTTTTTCAGGGAAATAATATATTCTTTTCCTCATAAGACTGGGTGATATAATGAATCTAGATAGTTTTTGTCTCAATTAAATATGTTGCATAGATCTTTGTTGGGAAGGAGGTGGACCCTAAAGGGTGACATTTATTTTCGCACACCCATTCGTCTGTTCCCTACAATTTTATTTTAGAAAGGATGAGGAGAATGAAATCGAAATGGTCTATGCTTTTCATCGCCAGAGGGCTCATGCTTGCCCTTGTATTGGTATTGTCAGCTTGTGGCGCCGCGCCAGCTACAGAAGCGCCTCCGGGTGAATTGACCGGGAATCTCACCGTTCTCGATTGGGCGGGCTATGACGCCGAGGACTTCTGGGTGGACTTCAAAAATACCTACCCGAAAGTAACTGTCAATTTTGAGATTGGTGAGTCTGATCCAGACATCTATGCCAAAATGAAAGCCGGCGATCAGGCGGATATCTTCCATCCATATACAGGATGGTTGCAGTTTTATGTTGATGAGGGCCTGGTGCAGGAAATTGATACAAGCAAGCTCAGCAACTGGGATAAGGTCCCTGATTATTTTAAGAAGATCGGCCAGATCGATGGGAAGCAATATTTTGTTCCCTGGGATTGGGGTTTTTCATCGATCCTTTATCGAACCGATAAGATTCCGGATGGGATCGACTCATGGGCCGCACTCATGGATCCCAAGTACGCAGGTCACATTTCCATGTGGGATGATGGTCCGAGCGCTGTGACTGTTTCTTCTTACATTCATGGGTGGGACGAAACTAAAATCACGCCCGACCAGCTTGCACAGATCAAACAAGAGTGGATTGACCAGCGCAAACTGAATCTTACCTACTGGGCCGGCGAACCTGAATTGGATCAGGCGATGGCGAGCGGTGATGTGTGGCTGGCCTATGCCTGGCAGGGCGCGTATGCCACCTTACTGAGCCAAGGAGTGCCTGTTGCATATGCCAACCCCAAAGAAAAGCGCAATTCCTGGGTAGGAGTCTATGGCATTCGCAAAGGAACAAAGAATTACGATCTTGCTTTGAAATTCCTCGACCAGAAATTGGCGGCCGCGACAGGAAATAACGTTGTCAATGAATTCTATTACGGTTCATCCAATCAGGATGTGATGAATGGGATCACCGATGCTACGCTCAAGGAAGTTTTCTCGTTGAATGATCCGAATATTCTTCAGCATACAAACTTTACGCCTAATGTAACTGCTGATCAACGCGACGCATGGACAAAGATGTGGGCCGAGGTAAAGGCGGCTCCGTGACAGTCCCAACCCCCACCCCAGCCCTCTCCCTTTTTCGCAGGAAAAAGGGAGAGGGTGACCAAAGGTCGGGAGGGGGGCTGGATCGCCGTTCCACGTTCTGGATTTTGTATCTGCCGCCATTGATCTGGCTGGGGCTGTTCTTTTTAATCCCAATCTTGTTGATGGCGGCGTTTAGTTTTCGCGCCGATACCTATGGGGCTTTGTTTGGTCATTGGAATATTGGGTTGAATCAGTATGCAACCGTTGTAGAAACGGGGAGTTACTGGCGTTTGCTTGGCGTTTCCTCCTTGATGGCACTGATGATCTCGATCAGCGCCGTTGTGCTTTCGTATCCACTTTCGTATTTTCTGGCTTTCCATGCTGGCAAGCGCGCGGGACTCTATCTCGTGTTGTTGCTCGTCCCGTTTTGGACCAGTTATCTCCTGCGTGTGATGGCCTGGAAGATCATGCTGGGGACAGATGGCGTCATCAATTCACTGTTGCTGTATGTGGGCATCATCAAAGAACCACTCGAAGCTTTACTTTATAACCGCAATGCAGTGATACTTACGTTGATCTATGTTTGGATTCCATTTGCCGCGTTGCCCATCCTGGCCGCGCTGCAACGGATCGAATGGACTCTCTTCGAAGCCGCGGCTGACCTGGGTGCACGGCCTTATCATCAATTTATGCGGATCACGCTTCCGCTCAGTTTGCCGGGGGTGTTTGCCGCATTCTTCATGGTATTTATTCCAACCATTGGCGAATATGTCACGCCGTTATTGGTAGGAGGCAGCCGTGGGTTCATGTATGGCAATATCATTCAGGACTTTTTTACAAAAGCCGCGAACTGGCCCCTCGGTTCGGCCCTTTCCATGATCATGCTGGCCGCAACATTGATCCTAGTCCTCATCGCCACGCGCCTCATCAAGCTGGAGGATCTGCTGCAATGAGCAATCGTCGCGCTCCGTTCCCGCTCTCAATTTATTACTTTAGTATCATTGCATTTCTTTATCTTCCCATTGCGGTCCTGTTCCTGTTCTCGATCAATATCAATACGACCTTCTCCTTTCCGCTAAAAGGAATCACGTTCGACTGGTATCAAAAACTTTTTCAAGCCGATGCCGTTTTGCGCGCGGCGCGCAACAGTCTCATTGTCGCGAGTGGAAGCAGCTTCGCAGCAACGCTTCTAGGAACTATGGTTTCGATCTTAATGATGCGATATCAATTCAGAAGCAAAAATCTGCTCCTGGCCCTGGCGGCACTACCGCTGATCGTCCCTTATGTTGTGCTCGGTGTGGCGTTATTGCTGCTGTTTTCCGTTTTTCATGTGGATCGCTCCTTGCTGACCGTCGGCGTGGCTCACACTGTTATAGCCCTCCCTTATACACTCTTGATTATCGCATCCCGACTTGCAGGATTTGATGCCAGTATCGAAGAAGCTGCCATGGATCTGGGTGCAGATTATCCAACTACGCTTCGCCGCGTCGTCCTGCCACTGATTTTTCCAGCAATGGTTTCCGCCTGGCTGACAGCTTTTACTGTTTCCTTTGACGAGTTTGCGCTAGCGCTCTTTCTGGCTGGAACGCAGCCAACGTTTCCTGTCTATCTTTTTAGCCAGTTGCGTTTTGCGAACCGTTTACCAATCATGATCGCGTTGGCGGTGCTGTTGATGATTGGAACCCTAGCGCTTGTGTTTCTCGCGGAACGATTCCGACGTCGAGAGACATAATATATGTCATTGCGAGGGCTGCGCTCTTCTGCCCGAAGCAATCCTCTGTTTTGTGGAGTAATCTTGACGAGAGGCTTTTTTCCGTCTAATAGAAGATTGCTTCGTCGCTCTGCTCCTCGCAATGACATGAAGAGATGATATGTCCAAAACCCTTACTCTTCTTACCTGGCCCAATTACATCAACCCTCAAACACTGCAAGAGTTTGAATCTGAATTTGGAGTCCGCGTGGAATTGGATATTGTTCCAAGTGCGGTAAAACTGATCGAAAGGATGCAGTCACAAAATCCGGGAGTGGATGTGTTGATCCCTCCCGATTACGCGGTCCGCGAATTGAACTCACAGAGTCGTCTGCTGAAACTCGATCATACGCAGTTGCCTAACCTTGAACATCTCGAACTTCGTTTTAATCGCGGACGGGCGCATGATCCTGAAAGCCTCGTAAGTGTGGTAAAGGATTGGGGGACGACCGGGTTTATGTATCGTACGGATATGATCAATGAAATGCTGGAGTCGTGGGCTGATTTTTGGAGACTCGCAGAGAAGGTCAGTGGATGTGTGACCGTGTTGGATTCGCCCGGGGAAGTGATTGGCGCGGCGTTAAAAATGCGTGGTCGCCCCTATAACGCTTCCTCGCCGGATGAGCTGGCTGGCGCGCGTGACAATCTGCTTAAGCTCAAGCCTCATCTGCTTGCATTTGAGACAAACTATAAACCATTGCTTGCCTCAGGCAAAGCATATCTTGCCCTGGGCTGGAATGGAGATGCAGCTGCCTTGATTGCCCAGGGAGTTCCAATCCGATATGTAGTACCCAATGAGGGATCACAAATCTGGGAAGATGACTGGGCGATTGCTGCGGACGCGCCTCATCCGGATCTCGCGCACCTGTTTCTCAACTTTGTCTTGCAACCCGAGATCGCGGCACAGGAAGCACGTTACACGCGTTATGCAACCGGCAATCATTCTGCATGGATGTTGCTCGATGAAGAGATGCGAAACGATCCAGCTACGTATCTGTCGCAGGAGTTGCTGGCAAAGCTCGAGGCTGGTATGCCAATCTCTGCAGAAGGACAAAAAAGACGCGATGAATTATGGAAGGAAGTGAGAGGAGTCTAAAATCTATGATCGTTGCTCTGGGAGAATCTGCATGAAATTAAGTCTAGGTGTAAAATCGCTGTCTGTATTCGTGATATCGGTTTTATTCCTTATTCTATTGACTCTCTTTGAATCTTCACTGGCGGGGCTCTCTTTGACAGCCGAAAGAATAGTAAGCCTATTGCTGTTGGTCGTGCCAGCAATAATAGGAATTGTATTTGGGATTATAAGTATCGCTCGTAAGGAGTCCAGGCGCTGGATCGCCATTCTCGGAATTTTGCTGAACGCGCTATTTGCTGCATTTCATCTATTCCTGCTTTCCTTCGCAGGATGAAGAATTGATATGTCCACTTCAAGCCATGAGATTATATAAGTCGTAGTTTCAAAAACTCCAGAATGTCATCGGGTTTTTGGGAAACATCAATTGCAATGATCTTGTCTGCCAGTGTGATCTCATCCGCCATGCGCCCGGTACCGCGCATTACAAACGTGGGGCGATTTTCCATGACACTGTATCCGACATCTGTTCTTGAGATTTGACCACCGTTGACAAGGATCGTGATCGATTTTTTATCGCCTGAAATGCGGGTCGCGATCTTTGAGATCCAAGCCGATTCATCACCCCAGTCATTGCCGGGGATCAGGAAAAAATGGGTGTGATTCGGATCCAAAATGGACTGTGGTTCTTTTTTCATCAACAAACTATCGAACACAACACCAATCAGCGGGAAGGAAAACTTGTTATGTTTTCGCTGTTTGCCGATTTCGGTCATAATGCCGGCTTGTGTCCCCCCATCCACAACAACAGATTGAGTCTCTTCCGCCAACCTGGCAATAATTTTGATTGCCTTGCGCATGGGAAACTTGTCCCACCAGCCAATCCCACCTGCGCCGCCCACTAATACGATTACCGGTTTTGGATGAGGGATTTCCAGTTCTGTCACTGCTTCCTGAATGTCTTTATCCTCTGTGATGTTTGCCGCCCTCACTGTTAGATCGTGTTTCAACGAAATTTGCCTGGTCAGCATATTTCTCTCCTCACGCTAAAAGATATTTCCCCGAATGAAAATCATTATACCTTTTACCGTCTGCCTTCTTAATACATTTAACGTTTCATCGTGGTTTGTAGACACAAATTCAAATGTCAAGTTAAGCAACGCATGTTTGACATGCGTGCGGCACTTTGTAAACAAAAAGACCTGAAAAGCCGTATGCCTGTCAGGTCTTCCTACTCACACCTTTCGAATTCTCTACTTGTTATTCCACAATATTGATCGGTAACTCGTTCTTGGCGCTCAAGGCTGCGACGCTCACTTGTGCAGCAATCTTCTGAGCGATATCGCGCAAGGAGTTTGCCACCGGCGAATCAGGATAAGACACCAAAATAGGCTTTCCACTATCACCGCCGATGCGCACATTCTGATCGATCGGGATTTTGCCGAGGAAATTAGCCTGCGTTGCCTGGGCCAATTGCTCGCCACCGCCAGAGCCAAAAATATCCATGCGTGTACCATCGGGCAAGTCAAGATACGACATGTTCTCCACAATCCCAAGGATCGGTACTTCCAATGTGCGGAACATATTCAGGCCGCGGCTGGCATCTTCGAGGGAAACGAGTTGTGGAAGGGTCACGATCACGGCGCCACTGAGGGGCAGTGCCTGTGCGAGCGAGAGGGACGCGTCTCCCGTTCCGGGCGGTAGATCGACGATCAAATAATCAAGCTCGCCCCACTCCACATCCCCCAGAAATTGACGGATAGCAGAGTTGAGCATCGGTCCGCGCCAGATGAGGGGTTGACCTGGTTTGACGAGCAGACCCATCGAGATCATCTTCATCCCATACGCCTGCGCGGGAATGAGTCTTTGTCCCTGGGGCGGTGGTAGCTTCTCCACGCCAAGCATGGTGGGGATATTGGGACCGTAAATGTCCGCATCCATCAACCCAACGCGCGCGCCGCTTTGTGCAAGAGCTACAGCAATATTAACGGCGACAGTAGATTTTCCAACTCCACCTTTGCCCGAACCCACAGCGATTGCATTGCGAATGGGCATGTTGAGCAAGCCGCGCATACGACCATCATTGGGAACGTCAGAGTCCCATTTAATATTTACGGACTTCACACCCTCAACGGACATCACAGCCTGTCTGGCTTCCTTTTCTATCTGTCCCCGTAATGGACAGGCCGGAGTTGTCAGCATGACTGTGAAGGAAACGATATTCTCTTTGATCTCCAGTTCACGGATCATATTTAGCGTAACAAGATCCTTGTGTAATTCAGGTTCCTGCACTTTACTCAATGCAGCGAGGATTGCTTCTTTCATGATTGTTGTCATTAAGTTACCTTTGAAATGTTGGCAGGCAAACCTGTTTACCTGCCAACTTGTATACGTCTTTACTTAAGTATTTGCTTGCGCTGCTTGTGCCGCAGAAGCCCCAGCCGCCTTGGCGGCCTTTGCCGCTTCCTTTGCCTTACGTTCCGCATCATTGCGCTCGTAATTCTCGGGGCGAATGCTCTTATAGTAGGAAGCCGGTTTGAGTAGTTTTTCCATATTGTAAACACTACGCCCATAGGATGCCAACTCGAAGTCATGATCCATGATGATCGCGTCGAACGGACAATACTCCGCGCAGAAGCCGCAGTTCATACAAATGTCCGCATCGATGTAGAATTCGGTCGGCTCGGGAATCGGGCGTCCCGTGTTCGGGTCGTTTGAACGCACAATCCAGATACATTGGGGTGGACAAACCTTGGCGCAGATGCCGCATGAGGTGCACCGTTGTTCCTTCGTGCCATCTGGCTTTTCATCGTAAACCAGAAATGGGACATAGCGTGCTTCTTCGGGTAGGATCAATCTTTCTTCCGGATATTGGATCGTGAAGATACCTTTCGTGTCTGCGCTCGAACGATGCTTGATTCCCTCTTCAGTATAGTAACGCTTCTTGCCGCGCAACAGCCATGAAATGTCCTCAATATATGTATCCCAGAATCGTTTCCAGGTAACACTCAATCCTTTAAGAATACCTCTTCCGTACATGTTCTCTCCTTTAGCGATCCAACTCGCCCATCACGACATCAAGGACACCGAATAGAGCGACGAAATCCGCGATCTTGGTGCCAAGACAAATCTGTTCCAGTGGAGTGATATTGACGAAGGATGGAGCGCGGACGTGATAACGCCAGGGATTCGGCTTACCGTTCGAGACGACGTAAAAGCCAAGCTCGCCTTTGGGTGATTCGATGCGACCGTACGCTTCCCCGGCCGGGACTCGGACCTGATATACCGGTTTCTGAGAGTTGATTGGCCCCTGGGGGATTTGCTTGATAGCCTGTTGCAAAATCCGCAGGGACTGCCAGATCTCATCCAGACGGATCAAATAATTATCGTACAGATCGCCGTGCGAACGCATGGCTACATCAAACTCAAAGCGGTCATAGACACTGTAAGGGTCCGCACGACGGATGTCATACGGAACGCCTGCAGCACGTAGCACCGGACCTGTCACCGAATATTTGACAGCTGTCTCTCCATCAATCACATGGACGCCTTGCAAACGTGAGACCAGTACTTCGTTCTCGGTGAGGAAACGATCCATTTCATCGGTCTTGGCAGGGAGACGCTCGAAGACCAGATCTTTGATTTTCTGCATGACGTCATCTGGCACATCCCGCACCACGCCGCCAAAGCGGAAGTAATTGCACATCATGCGAGCCCCGGAAACAGCTTCGAAAATGTCCAGGATCAATTCCCGTTCTTCGAAGGCATAAAGTGCCGGGGTATACATTGCGCCCAGATCATTCAGCAGGTTGCCGATGAATACCAGGTGATTCTGAACACGGGTCAGCTCCGCCATAATCACACGGATGTAATCTGCTCGTTCTGCCACTGGGATATTCATCAGCTTTTCGACCGCTAGCGCGTAGCCAAAGTTGTTCGCCATCGAGTTGAAGTAATCGAGGCGATCAGTAAAGGGCATATTTTGAATATACGTGTTGCGCTCGCCGATCTTTTCGTGATTGCGGTGAAGATAACCAATCACGGGTTTGAGACCAACAATCGTTTCTCCTTCCACAGTCAAAGCGGCGCGAAATACGCCATGTGTGGACGGATGCTGCGGGCCCATATTGAGTACGATGCGGTCTGTTTCAAGACCATCTTCATTTTTCAAAGAGTAACGTGCAAGGGAACCATACAGCAGCGCATCCCCTTCAGGAATCCATTTTTCGGGATCAAAGTTTTGCGGGAATTTCAAATTATCCTGAAGAGGATTCTTTTCCTCCGACAGATGGAATTGACCATCTGGCCAGCGGCTCTTGAATGGCTTGAAATCCTCTTCATAAAATGGTTCCTTCCAATCTTTGCGCAGGGGATGACCTTCATAACCTTCCCACATGAGGATGCGTCGCAGGTCAGGGTGACCCGTGAAGCGGATGCCAAGCAGATCCCAGGCTTCACGCTCCTGAAAGTCAACGCCGGGCCAGACGTCGATCAATGATGGCACTTCCACCGGGTCTTCGCGCGGAACCTGGACTCTAAACTCCAACCCGGGGCCACCGGTCGTTTTGTAAGCGTGATAGACCACTTCCATTTTGTTTTCAGGAAAGTAATCCACGCCAGTGACTGTGGCAAGCAGGTCATAGCCAAACTCATCTCGAAGCGCCGTTGCGACCTCAACCAAATTCTCTTTGGGGACAATCCAGCCTTTGAAGTTGGGACGAGTCTCAGCGGAGACGATGTTAGGGAAACGCGCGGCCAGGTCAAAGGAGGAAGCTTGAGCGGTGGGAGAAGGGGAAACAGGTGTCGTCATTATGCTATCCTTCCTTTGCCACGGTGGCGGCTTTGATCTCGGCATTGCGGCGCGGGTCGATCAAATCGGGGCCAAGGATCGGCACGGGTACTTCCACACTATCTGGACCCTTGCGATACCAGCGGACTTTCTTGAGCGATTCCTTGTCGATCTTTTCCTGCAGCTTGATCATGCCTGCGATCAGCGCCTGCGGAGTGGGAGGACAGCCGGGAATATACACATCCACCGGCAGGAATTTATCAATACCTGCGACGACGTTATATCCCTCCTTGAACGGACCGCCGCTTGAGGCGCAGGCGCCCATTGCCACCACGTACTTGGGTTCTGGCATTTGGTTGTAAAGACGGACCACTGCAGGGACCATCTTCTTGGTCACTGTACCAGAGACGAGCATGAGATCAGCTTGGCGCGGAGTGGGACGCATCACCTCCATGCCGAAGCGTGCCATGTCGTAACGTGCTGTTTGCGCCACGATCATTTCGATGGCGCAACAAGCAAGGCCGAACATGAGCGGCCACACCGATGAACGCCGGCCCCAGTTATAGAGGCGGTCAAGGGTTGTAATGGTTACGGCATTCTGGATATCTTCTGGAATGGCGTATTGGGGCAAACTAAGTCTTTCATTATCCATGGATGTTCTCCTCGAACCAGTCTTGATAGATTGCGTAAAGGATGTCGTCATTTGCAAGCGACGGGTCATCCTCGAATTCCGATAGTTGCAACGTCCATTTGTAAATCTGTCCAAGCGTTACGTTTTCAAGATTTACGTCAGGATGCCGTCTTCGTAACTCTAAAGCGATGGCGTAGGTGCCTTCCCAGTTCAATGTCATGTTGCTCCCAATTTGCGTTCTCTAAAATAGAGAAAGAGCGGTAAGGCAAAGGAAAGACCTACAAGCAAGGACGCCAACAAATAAAGCCATGAATTCTTCATCTGTAATTTGTTCGCCTCTATGAACATATAGATCCAAAAGACGAGGATCGAAATGACAAGGTCAACTGCAAAGAAAGTTGATATGTCATTGGCGAACAGTTGTTGAAACAGTAACGCGATATCCAATCCATTTGAGCCGACAAATTTAAAAAGAAAATAAAAAGGTAATAGTAAACCAAGTAGTGTAAGAACAAGATAAATATTCTTCTTCACTTCTTAAACTTCTTCTTCACGGTTGTCAATCTGGGCGCGCTGCAGCTTGCCTGAATAATCCACATAAATGGATTTCCATTCGGTGAACACTTCGAGCGCAGCCTGACCGGCTTCGCGATGTCCGTTGCCTGTACCGCGCACGCCGCCGAACGGGAACTGGATCTCTGCGCCGGTCGTGCCATGATTAATGTAAACCAGTCCGCTGAAAATATCGCGCATTGCGGTAAAGGCGCGGTTCACATCCTGTGTAAAGATGGATGTGGATAATCCATACTGCGAGCGATTGTTAACTTCGATGGCTTCTTCGAGCGAGTCGACTTCGATGATCGAAAGCACTGGACCAAAGATCTCTTCCGCTTCGAGCGTGGAACCGGGTTCGACACCGTCAAACAAAGTGGGATTATAGAAAAAGCCCTTTCCGTTTATGTCCGCTACCGAGGCACCTGTCAGCGCTCGCGCGCCTTCCTTCTGTCCAATCTGGACATAGTTATGGATTCGCTCCAATGCAGACTTGTTAATCACAGGACCAACATCGACTTTTGGATCAAGTCCATCGCCGAGGCGTAGCTTTTTTGTCCTTTCAACTAACGATTCTTTCACCTTGCTCGCGATCCCTTTTTGGACGATCAAGCGACTTGCGGCGGTGCAGCGCTGACCACTTGTTCCAAACGCAGCCCAAAGTGTCGCGTCAGTGACGAGATCAACATTAGCATCATCCAGCACAAGGATGGCATTCTTGCCACCCATCTCGAGGGATAACTTTTTATTTAGTCGCGCGGCTGATTCTGCAATGGCGCGCCCAGTAGAGGTTGAGCCGGTAAATGAGAGCACGCGCACGCCAGGGTGACTGACGAGTGCTTTAGCAATTTCCGCACCGGGGGCTAGAAGAAGATTGAATACGCCTGCGGGGATCCCTGCTTCTTCAAAGACCTTGACGAACGCGGCAGAGATTGCGGGTGTCTCTGGCGATGGCTTCCAAATGACGGTGTTCCCTGCAACCAGGGCTGGAAAAATCTTCCAGGATGGCACAGCAATGGGGAAATTCCAGGGTGTGATCAATCCAACAATACCGGCCGGGTCGCGCACCGCCATACCGAATTTATTAGGCATTTCCACGGGGGCAGTGTAACCAAGTAAACGGCGTCCCTCGCCGCCCATGAAGTACGCCATATCAATGGCTTCCTGCACATCGCCGCGCGCCTCACTGATCACTTTGCCCATATCCTGGGTAAGCAGACGCGCTAATTCTTCCTTTTTCTGCTTAAGAATATTTCCGATTTTAAAGAGCAATTCACCACGAATGGGGGCAGGCGTCAGCCGCCAGGATCTAAAGGCTTCGGTTGCAGCGTTAACCGCGGCATCTACATCAGAGTTTTCAGCTTGTGCGATCTCAGCCAGCAATTCTTCATTGGCTGGATTGATCGTCTGAAACTTGTTTCTTCCCTTGACCCACTTGCCATTGATGTAGTTTTGGAATTCCATTAATTTCCTCTATCGCTTGGCTCATAAATTTCTAAATGTTTGAGAGCTTTTAAAAGCAAAATTGATCTATTTTGGTGCCATCTATCACAATTGATTATACCCTTTGACTTTCTAAAGTCAACGTGCTTTTATAAAAATATTTTTACAAAATTCAGAAAGTGAGTATAATCATACTGTATTTTATGACAAAACTTGTTTATTCCTGTATAGGACGCCGGTGGATCATTGCAAATGACAACTGCCCGCCAAAAAGTTCTAACCTATTTTAGTAAGGCTCGCACCGCTTCGGCACGCGAGATTTCACGCGCCTTGAAAATGTCCGCAGCGACGGTGCGGCACCACCTGAGGGTTTTAGCCTCAGACGGTCGTTTGGAGATGGCGTCCGCGCGGGGACGGAACGGCAAAGGCAGGCCCGAGAAAGTCTATTCACTGCCGCGTTCCGCTTTGGGGAATAATCTGGCAGCGTTGAGCGATGTGCTTTTGGCGGAAGCCGGTTCCGGGGTCAGGATGGAGGCGCTTGCGAAGCGGTTAGTTGGTGAATCCAATTTTGCTAGTCAGCCTCTTGTGAAGCGACTGAATCTCACCATCGAAAAATTGAATCAAATGAATTATCACTCCCGCTGGGAAGCAGGTTCGGAGGGGCCGCGTATCATCTTCAATCATTGCCCGTACGCAAGTATTATTGAAAAGCATCCCGAGTTATGCAGCATGGATGAAACGATGCTCAAAGAATGGATGGGACAGCCTGCCGCGCAAATTTCCAAGGCAGGAAAGGATGGAAGTTCGGTGTGCGTGTTTGCGATAGGAAAATAGGAGTGGATTTGGAGTCAAAAGTCTTCGCGGAGCACCCCTGTGGGGCCAGACTTTTGGATTTCAACGACTGGAGTCGTTGACTCCATTGTCCTTATTAACTATCAAAGCCCAAGCCCAACAAATTCATAGCGCGCAGCCAAAGATTCTCGTGGCCCTCGTTACGATCGGCTTGATCTATAGACCAACGCGAAAGATTGATACCCAGGGAACGAAAAGGTTCAGGAGGAAAGGGAAGTGGTTTGGTTCGTACCATTTCTAATTCGGTGCGCTCTGTTTTACAACCATCAAGAATATCCAAAATGACGCGCGCACCAAACCGAGAGGCACCCACGCCGAGACCGGTGTATCCCATTGCAAAGGCTGTCCTGCCATGATGGGCTGTTCCCCAAAACGGGCTAAAGCGCGAGCAGGTATCGATCGCGCCACCCCAGGCATGCGTAAAGTGAATCCCTTCCAGTTGCGGAAATGCCTGAAGGAAGTGTTCCGCTAGGCGCGCGAACGAAGCAGGATTTTTCTCCAGATCGGGACTAAATCCATTGTTCCAATAATAGATTGCATCGTACCCGCCCCAGAGGATGCGTCCATCGGCTGTAGTGCGCGTGTAATGGAATTGTCGGCTCGCGTCGCTGATACCCTGCCGTCCGAACCATCCAATGGACTCACGTTGTGCGGACGTCAGAGGTTCAGTCACAAGAACGTAATCGTAAACAGGAACGACATAATACGAGAGTCGTTTGAGCAATGGCGGGAAAGCATTGGTTGCCAGTGCAACCCGGGCAGCACGTACCTGTCCATGGGCCGTAGATGCGATCACATGATTATTTTCTTCGATCAATTTTGTGACAGGGGAATGCTCGCATATTTGCACACCGAGATCGAGACAAACCTTGCGCAATCCCCAGGCAAGTTGTGCAGGATTGATGAGTGCAGCCTGATTCGGGTAATTCAACCCGGCAATAAATAATGGCGATTTGACAATTCCTTGAACTTGGTCACGGTCATAGAATTCAGAGTAAATGTTATACCGCGTGCTGATTTCCATTTCAGCTTTCAATTCTTCCATCTGATAAGATTCGGATGCCATGCTTACATCACCGGTACGCCGGTAGTCACACTCGATACCAAAATTCTTGATCGTTGCCTCAATTCCATCCAGATTTGTCATCCCCATGGAGAGCAGGGTCGGAAACTCGTTCGGCCAGCGTGCCAGGCCATTCTGAAGTCCATGAGTAATGGATGCATCCATAAACCCACCGTTTCGCCCGCTTGCGCCGCTCGCGACCTCATTTGCTTCCAATATCACAACCTCACGAGAACGATCTACCTCTTTTGCGAGCAGGGCTGTCCATAAACCAGTGAAGCCTGCCCCGATGATCAACAAATCTGTCGAGATGTCTTTCGTAAGTTCAGGTTCAGGCGCGGGCCGCGTGGGATTATCAAGCCAGAAGGGAAAATGCTTTGCGCCTGCAATTGATTTGAGGGTTTCTTTTCGAATCTTATTTGAATAAGCCATCCTGGTATTTTACTTTGTCTTGCGTTCATGATTTGCCAGGTGACTTGACTTAATCAATGTCACTGGATATAAATTTAGACGCTGGTCTTTGGGGAAGCAAATGTTCCGGGTTCACTACTTTAGAGGAGACTGATATGAATCTTTTCCAACGTTATCTTGCAGAAGAATTTGCAGAGGACTATGAAGAAGGAAGATTATCGCGACGAGATGCATTGAAGCTGATTGCATCGGTGACAGGTAATTTGATTGCCGCCAATTCTATTTTAGCTGGATGTATTCCATCACCTGAATCAACAGAGAGTATAACCTCTTCAACGGACTCCCCAACAACGGGACCTCTCGTATCCGGCTCACCGACGACTGAATCCGTTTCAACGGAGCCTTCCTCTCCAGCAGCGACCTACGGGACCGTGATGCCCGATGATCCTGCTGTGATGGCAAGCGAAGTTCAAATCCCGGCTGGCGATACAAACTTGATGGGTTATCTGGCAAAGCCTTCTAATGGGACAGTGTCGCCTGTCGTTTTGGTTTGCCATGAGAATCGCGGACTCACGCCTCACATCCAGGATGTGACCCGGCGATTTGCGAAAGTAGGATATGTTGGCCTAGCAATCGATCTGCTTTCACGCCAGGGAGGTAGCGCGAGCGTTGGGGAAAGTAATGTTCCTGGCGCATTGGGAAATATCTCACCGGATCAATTTGTGGAAGATTTCAAAACTGGCTGGCGTTATCTCCAAAATCAAGACTTTGCAGAGGCCAGTAAAGTCGGAATGATTGGTTTCTGCTTCGGTGGTGGGGTCACATGGCGCGTTGCCACACAAATGCCTGAGCTGCTGGCGGCTGTTCCTTTCTATGGGCCGCATCCTCCGCTCGAAGACGTTCCAAACATCCACGCCGCGATACTGGCGATTTATGGTGAATTGGACTCTCGTATCGATGCAGGGATTCCAGATATTGAACAGGCAATGATGGCAAATCATAAGATCTATGAGAAGATAATTTATCCCAACGCCGATCATGCATTTCACAATGACACAGGCTCACGCTACAACCCTGACGCTGCGAAGGATGCCTGGCGGCGCACGCTTGGATGGTTAGATAAATACGTGCGGAATGCTTAACAACCTTCCTGCTACTTTTCTGAAAAGCCTGCGTAGATACTATTGAAATTAATGATAAATAGGAGTTTGAAAATGACTACACATCAAAAACAAAGTTTGCGTCGTTCACGCAGAAATCGTATGCTGGCTGGTGTTTGTGGCGGCCTCGCCGAATTCTTTGGGATCAGCGCGTTCTGGTTCCGTCTTGCGATGATCATTGCGTTCATCCCAGGCGGCGTACCAGGCTTACTTATCTATTCCCTGTTGTGGATCATCATGCCTAGTGAGTAAAGTCTGATGCGCTCTTTGTACAAAAAGCCGTGCTCAGCGGGCACGGCTTTTATAGTTATGGGTTATTGATATTCTAAGCCAAGGCGGTAAATTCTTTTTGAGCAATTTCGATACCAGCTGCCTTGAGAAAATTCATGGCATTTTCGTCGATTCGATAGGCAACGCTGTACACAATGCGGGAAATACCGGCGTTAATCAGAACTTTTGTGCAATTGATACAGGGCAGGTGAGTGACATAACAGGTCGCGCCTTTGGTTGAGATGCCATGGAGAGCGGCCTGAATGATGGCATTCGTCTCTGCATGGATGGTCCGGACACAATGTCCATCCACAAGCAAGTGACCAATTTCATCGCAATGCTCCTGTCCAGCAGGGGAACCATTGAAGCCTGTAGTCAGGATCCGTTTTTCAACCACTAGCACACAGCCCACAAAGGCACGATCACAAGTGCTTCGTTCTGAGACCGCATAGGCGATTTTCATGAAATAAGAATCCCAGTCAGGACGCATGGAACTTTGCCTCAATCCGCTTACAAATTATTACGGGGTTGGTGTCTCTGACGGGGTACCGGGAGAAGCCGCTGGGACAACAGTGAGCCCAAGGAGCCGGGCCAACTCGAGGGTGTATTGATCATGCTGCTGTCGGGCAAGAGAAATGCCCTGGTCAAGGCTCTTTTGGTCAGCGCCGCCCATGAATGAAATTAGGGTGCTGATCACTGAATTCATATGTTGAACTTGGTAGGCTTTTAGATTGGTCAGGCAGGCCGGTATCGTTTCATCCTCAGCTTCCCTTCGGATTCGCTGCAGGTCAGCGATGGAGCCTCTCAGTTGGTCGCGCGGTGTACTGGATGCCAATATGGAAGCGTCGTCAAATTCACGCATATGCCTATGAACTTTTTGAACCTCTGCTTCAATCTGGTCTGATGAACAGGCATCAAGCGTAACTGTAACCGTGGGAGGCACAGACTCTGTCAAGGTTGCCGGAGCGGCTGCAGGTGTTTGGGGCGTTGAGGGCGCAGTTCCGCAGCTGCCCAAAGCTAAGGTCAAAACAAGGGTTGAAATAATCAACAAGAGTTCTTTTTTCATGTTCCATTTCCCTTTAATAAATTGAGGAACGGCTCATCACCGTTCCTCAATTGTAGCAGAGAATATGCAGGACTTAGCTTATAGTCAATTTATATTTATTGGTGCTTCATCCTTTTCTAATCAATATGCCTTGTATGGTCCTTGCATCGCAAGAGCATCCGAAGAGGAGTATGCAACGATTTGCATTCCGTCACTGGAATATAGGTAAGCATATTTTCCCGTGAAGATGCTAAGGTGGATATCATTGGCAAGTCTCGTGTTAGCCAGGAAGCTGTTGAGAGTTACCTTTGCCAGGTTGCTGGAAATATTATTTGAGGATTTGAAGTTCAGGCCAGTATTAGTATTGAAAGTATTGCCGCTCGAGAGAGTGTTATTTATTGAACTGGTCAGAACGTTGCCACTCTGCTGGGATGTGACTGGAGTAGTCGGCGTATTGGGTGTGGTTGAGCCGGTATTCTCTACTGGGAGAGTTGGCGTATTAGAAGAGGTTGCGGGCGTGAAAGCACATGTACCCGGATCCTGGAAAATATCACCCGCGCCATTGGCCGCAAAGATAGGCGAACCGCTCTGATTCAGCGCGGCGTTGGTAACGCTCAAACCGTATTGACCGTTGTTGGAATAGGTCCCATTGATCAGGAAGAGAGTTGTGCAGCTGCCCTGTACCTCGACACCATTCGTCCCATTGTTGGTCGCAGTGACCGCATCAAGGGAGATATCTCCGCCTGCCTGGATATTTGCGCCAAAGGTCTGGTTGTTATCCAACAATACATTTTGCAAGAGGACAACTCCATCACTGACGATCTCCAGGCCTCGGCCGGTCAGGTCAGTGGCAGACCCGGAAGTCTGGTTGCTAAAGGTACTGTTGGAAACCTTTACAAATGCACCATCCAAACGCGCCCCGAACAAGGTGTTGCCTGACGCTGTAACAGCATCGAGGAAGATACTTCCCAGGGTAACGACCTGCAGCCCATAGCCATCGAATTTTTGTGCCCCGCTACTATCGACTGTGACACCATTATTGCTGGAGAAGGTACTATTTCTGATCGTTACATCCTTGGCGGCATTAATAGTTGCACCCAGCAGACGATTATCATCCGCATGGGAATTAATAATGGAAACCATCCCGCCACTGGTGACAAGCAAACCCGTATCGTCAATGAAACCAGGCGAAGCCGTAGTGTTTGCGTTGAAGAAACTATTTGCAATGGCAACATCTCCGCCAGCGTTCAGCTTCGCACCCCAGAGGAAGTTATTGTTTGCAGTGACAGACTCAAGATCGATTGCGTCGGGCGTTACTATCTGCAAGCCATAGCCTAGGAAGTTTGAGCCTTGCATGGCTTTTGTATCTGAGAAGAAACTGCGGGCAATGCTAACCCGTCCGCCTGCATTAATCGTGGCACCCGCCTCGCGATTTTGATTCGCCAAAACATCTGCCAACGATACAGCGCCATCATTCAGAATATCCAACCCGATGGCTTGACGTCTTCCATTGGCCGGGTTACTGAAACTACTACGGAGGATGGAAACATCTCTTCCGGCCCGGATGATGGCGCCGGCTGTCTTATTCCGGTCGAATTTCGAGTCTCTTATGTTAACATCGATGCCAGCATTAAGTTCAGCTCCTGCCCCGGTTGCAGAATTCATAACGCTGACATCCGCGATATTGATGTTATTCTGCGCATAAAGTGTGATACCCGTTCCGCTCTGACCGGTTGGATTGAAATTTAGTGTGAGGTTGGTAAGCGTAAGAGAGCCGGCCCACGGGTTTGTGCTTGAGCCAATGACAATGGAAGTATTATTAAAGGTGCTGGGGGCCGTGGAGTCGACCGTATTGCTGGACGTATTCCATCCGCCAGTAATCGTCAGATCGGCGTTGCTGATATTGCTCAAGTTATAGTTATTAAAATCCACGGTTGATTCACCGCCCTGATAAGCGCCTTGTTGCACATAGATTGTGCCAGGTCCCGAATAGGCCGCGTTGCCAGATAAGAATGTAAGCAAAGCAGTGAAGCTGGTGAAAGATTGTGTACAACCATTTGTGCTGGGGATCGGGGCCTGTCCCGCGGGACACCAAATGGGGTCGCTGGTTGTGGCAATCGCCTCTGCCGCAGCCTGCGTTGCCAGCGGTTCCGATTGACCATCCGCATTGACAACCTGAACCGTTGTATTTTCGGGCACATCATTCAAGACGGCAGTGTCCTCAGCGGGAGCAGCTTCAGCAGGAGTTGCAACCTCCTCAGTCGACGGTGCCGCCTCCGTTGGAGCGGTAGCTTCTTCTGTAGCCGGAGCTGCTTCCTCCGTCACTGGAAGAGCGGTAGCTGCTTCCTCGGTTACCGGAACAGCGGTAGCTTCTGCACTTGGCTCACTTGTATCAGCAGCGGGTTCTTCCGTTGCCGTGGGTTCGGTGCTGGCATCCGCGGCGATCTCTGTTGCAACGGCTTCCGGTGTGGCCGCCGTTTCTACAGCCGCAGTCTCTGAAGGACATTCGCTGGATGTTCCATCAGAAGCACAGTCATTGGTAGTGGTCTCGGTGGGTGGTGTGTCTGTCGCCGTGCCCCCATCAGCGTATACGATTGTTGGACCGATTGCGCTAAAAATCAAAACTGCGATGATGACCAATGAAAGAAGAGATGAACGTACTTTAATTGACATAGATCCTCCTTCAAAAACAAAAATTGATAAATAGGGTCTTCCCTAAATTATACAGACGAGACTTCTCAGAGTCAACTAAGAAAAGGTTACAGGTGTTCGCCGCAGCGAGGGAGCATATAGAAAAAAAGAGAAAGGCTTAGGAATCGCCAAGTTGAACACTCAGCCACGTAGCAGCCCAAGCCATTGAATAAGTTCTGAATAGAAGAGACCGGGTCTTTACGCCCCGGTCTCCTGATTGTTGAGTTATCCTTATTTTGTCAACTTGATCGCACTCGGATCCACCTGTAAATATTGTTCGGCGGGATCATAGTCGATGACCATGGTACCATTCCCATCAAGATTGACAGTATTGCCGATGATCTGGCTGTGTAATCCAGTTGACCAGTCGTTGCCGTTGACTGAGATTGGCGATGCAACCCCAATAATCGAGCCTGTCAATTCGATGGTTGAATTGCCATTGATCTTGATCGGATCGCTATTCGGGTACGGCAGGTAGAGCAGCACACCTTGATAATCCCCACCCTTCGGGGCATAGATCCTGGTCTCTACGGCACCATTCCAGGTTACACTTCCCGTGGAAGCAATAAATGTCACACTATTGCAAAAGATATTGCTGCTCCCGCCAAAATCGATTCCTTTGCCACCGTTAATGTGGACCAACACATCATTACATGTAAATTCGCTGCCATTGATCTGAAAGTCTCCTCCAGTGAAAAGGAATCTGACACTATTGGCGATAACCTTTGGGCCATTTAGACTCAGGCCGTTTGAAAAGCAGTATGTGCCTGGACTAAAATTGACTGGTTTTGTGCCGTTGACGACCTCCTTCTGGCCAAAGTTGCCCGGATGATATGTGATCGTCTCTATTCCATTTACGATGTCATTAGAAGTAGAGCCAGTGACCCCTCCACAGGAGAAGTTTGGAATTGGGATGCTGATAGCAGGGGGGTAAGCGATGGAACTCGTTAGTTCCACCTTGGATAGGTCGACAGTTGAATTAAAATTTTTGCAGAAGCTGCCTGCAACCTGGATCGAAGTATCAACCGTATATGTGCCAGTGCCGGCTGTCCTCATAGAGCCGTGCATGCACCCGGAATCCGTATAGGCTGAGTTACTGAAAATACCGCTGTTGTTAACATCCAGATCCATCGTTCCCGCGCCATAAATAGCGTCCTTTTCGTCACGTGACATGGCCGCCAAAGCGCTGCCATTCACCAGCGGTTGCGGCTTAACAGGGCCGGCATAGGCAACAGAAGTCAAAACACTGGTAAATATATTACGACCGACAATCCGTCCAAAAGTGGCTGGGATTGTTGATGTAATCTTGACTTGGATGTAGTTGGCCGGATCCATTTGATTCGGATCTCCACTAGTAGGGATGCCCTGGCAGGCAGTGGTAATGGCTGGGTCGCTGCAGAGATTAACCTCAACCGTGCTATCTGCGTCCGTCATGTAGCCATTACTTTTCGCACGCTCCTCCGCAGCCACCGTATAACTATCCCCTCTTATTTTGGCCAGCGCCGCCGCGAGCGCGGCTGTGTCGGCCGTGTTCTGGGCATGACGTCGATCGGAAAAAACTCTACTACCATCAATTGCAAGCGCGCTAAAGCCAAACAAGCCCACCGCAGCAAGCGCAATCAAAATTAAAGCTTGGCCCCGTTCCTGTAATCTTGGTTTCATACGACAACTCCTTGCATCTTTCAAAAGCAAATAATTAACACT
>Ga0065704_10070419_pt1 | contig 25724 bp, 26 predicted proteins | sample SwiRhicommuniRL2_FD_59091 | JGI IMG/M metagenome (GOLD analysis project Ga0065704, IMG submission 59091) | Switchgrass rhizosphere bacterial communities from Rose Lake, Michigan, USA - RL2 v2 (version 2) | ecosystem: Host-associated > Plants > Roots > Rhizosphere > Soil | place: East Lansing, MI | reverse complement strand
GCCTGCGCGCGGCGGGAGAGCCGCTGCCGGCCTGGCACTACCTGGAAAGCGGCGATCGCGATGCGGTGCACCGCGCGGGCGTTTCGGTTGTGGGCAAGGTGATCAGCGAAGTGCTGGCAGGCCCACTGGAAAACCACATCGTCAGCGAAAGCGAGTGGGATGGCGAGGCCGGCGTGCCACCGCGCGCGCCGATGGGGTTTCGTTTTCCATGAACGGGCCGCGATGATGGATTGGCTCGGCCGCGCTGGAAAGCCCGAGCCACCGGTCACCGTGCGCGTGGCCGGGCGCGACCTGCCGGTGCAGGTGCGCCGCCTGCCCCAGGCCCGGCGCATGACCTTGCGCCTGGCCCACGACGGCACGGCCGCGCGCGTATCCATTCCCACCTGGGCGCGCAGCGCCGATGCCGTGGCCTTTGTGCGCGAGCGGGCAGACTGGCTTGCTGCGCAACTCCAAAACGTGCCGCCGCCTGCGCTGCTCGGGCCGGGCACCGCCCTGCCCTTTCGCGGCGACACGCTGATCATCGCGTGGGACGCAGGCCATCCGCGCCGCCCGGTGGTGGACGACGGGCAATTGCTGGTCGGCGGCCCGGAAGCGCAGTTGCCAGGCCGGGTGCAACGCTGGCTGGCCGACCAGGCGCTCGACTTGTGCACGCAGGACCTGGCGCATTATTGCGGCCGCGCCAGCCTGCCCGTGCCGCCGCTGGGGCTATCGAATGCCAAGCGGCGCTGGGGCAGTTGCGCCACCGACGGATCGATCCGCATCAACTGGCGCCTGATCATGGCGCCCGATGCCGTGCGCCGCTCTGTCGTGGCGCACGAGGTGGCGCACCTTGTGCATTTCGACCACAGCCCGGCGTTCCATGCCTTGCTCGGCCAATTGTTCGAAGGCAGCGTGGCCTCCGCCAACAAGTGGCTCAAGGCAGAAGGTCGGGGTTTGTACCGGCTGTTTGCCTGAGCACATCCCCGTTGGCGAGACTCATTTGCGTTCCGCCCGCGCCATCCCTATCTGAAGCGCCATGAAGGCTTTCTTCCGCAACGTCTCCCCGCGCCGCGCGGTGCTCGATTTCTGGAAAGTGCTGGGTGCGCCCAGCGAATTCCGCACCCGCGCGCTGATCATGGCCGGGCTGGTGACGGGCGGCATCTTTTACCTGATGACCCAGCAGGAAGGGCGCGGATTGCCCAAGCCGCCCACCATCGTCTATTTCGAATCCTGGCGGGCAGACCGCAGCGATGCGGAAATCATCAAGGGCAACATCGCCGCGCAAAAGCAGGCCGATGCCGAAGCCGCCGCCGAAGACCAGCGCCAGGAAGACATCCGCAAGATGTACAAGGCGGTGGGTTCGGCCACCGGCATCGACACGCAGAAGATGTACGACGACGGCACCAAGGAACGCGCTGCCGAAAAGAAGGCAGAGGCGGACAAGAATGCCGCGCTCTATCGCCAGATCACCGGCCAGGCCGTGCCGACCACGCCTGCTTCCGATGCCGCCAAGCCCTGAGGAAGACCGGCGCTGGCTGGCTGCGGCCGCCGCACTGTCCGCCCGTGGCCGCCCGCTGAGCGCACCCAATCCGGCCGTGGGCTGCATCGTCGTGCGCGATGGGCGGGTGATTGCGCGCGGCTGGACGCAGGCAGGCGGGCGCCCTCATGCCGAGGCGATGGCGCTTGCCGCGCTTTCGCGGCCACTGGACGATGCCACCGTCTATGTCAGCCTGGAGCCCTGCGCCCATCCTTCGCCGCGCGGACCCTCGTGCGCCGATCTGCTGGTGGCAGCCCGGCCGGCGCGTGTCGTGATCGGCCAGATCGATCCCGATCCGCGTACCGCCGGCGCCGGGCTGGCACGGCTGCGCGCGGCCGGCATTGCCGCCGATCACGTCCCTTCCCCCGCCTGCGCCGATGCGCTGGCCGGCTTTCTGTTGCGCACCCAGGCCGGGCGCCCGCACGTCACGCTCAAGCTCGCCCTCACGCTCGATGGCGCCATTGCGCTGGCCAATGGACAAAGCCGCTGGATCACCGGACCGCAGGCGCGCGCCCATTGCCATGCAGAGCGCGCGCGGGCCGATGCGATCCTGGTGGGCGGTGGCACCCTGCGCGCCGATGCGCCCCGGCTCGACGTGCGCCTTGCCGGCCTTGCGCCGCGCAGCCCGCAGCGCTGGGTCCTGACGCGCGGCACCGTGCCGGAAGGCTGGCAGGGCGTTGCCGATATCACCGCGCCCGGCGCATTCGGCATGGCGCAATGGCTGTTCGTGGAAGGCGGTGCGGGCGCTGCGGCCACATTCCTGAAAGCCGACATGGTCGATCGCCTGCTGCTTTACCGTGCGCCCATTCTCGTCGGGCCGGGCTTGGCCGCTGTTGCCGACCTGGGGCTCGAAACACTCGAAGCCGCGCATGGCCGTTGGGACATTTCCAGCGCTTGCCAGCTTGGCAGCGATACCCTCACCGTCTACCACCGCCGCCGTTGAAGCGAAGGAAAGCCAGCGCCATGTTTACCGGGATCGTCACCGAAGTGGGCAACGTGATTGCCATTGCCGACAAGGGCGACCAGCGCGTGACCATTTCCTGCACGATGGACCCGGCGCGGATTGCCATCGGCGCATCCATCGCCTGTTCGGGCGTGTGCCTGACCGTGGTGGAAAAGGGTGGCGTGGCCGGCGAAGCATGGTTCGCCGTCGATGTCTCTGCCGAAACGATCAGCCGCACCGCGCCCGCGCAGTGGCAGGCCGGCGCGCCGGTCAACCTCGAACCGGCGATGCGGCTGGGCGATGAACTGGGCGGGCATATCGTGACGGGCCATGTCGACGCGCTGGGCGAGATCGTCGGCATCTGCCCCGAGGGTGGCAGCCTGCGCGTAGGCGTGTCCGCGCCGCGCGAACTGGCTCCTTATATCGCGCCCAAGGGCTCGATTACCGTGGACGGCGTTTCGCTGACGGTGAACGAAGTGACCGACCAGCCAGACGGGACTTGCCACTTCGCGCTCAATATCATTCCCCACACCGCGCAGGTAACCACGCTGGGCCAGCTTGCCCCAGGGCGCCCGGTAAACCTGGAAATCGACGTGCTCGCACGTTACCTGCAGCGCATGCAAAGCCTGTCGCGTCAGGCCTGAGCCATTTCGCGCGCGAGGGTTGCGACAAGGTCTGCGGCGGGCATCGCGCGGGCAAGCGGCGCGCCGGTGCCGGCCCATTGTGCGCCGAACCCCTCTTCGCCCCCGGCCAAGGCGGCCGCATCGAGAGCCTTGCCCGCTGCATAGGCACGCGGATAATCGGGCACGGGCGGCAGGGTTTCCAGCGCCGTGAACCGATTGGCCAGGCACCGCGCGAGCCGACCGGAAATGGCGCTCGTCATCACCGTTTCCCGCGCCGCCAGCAATGCGGCGCGATATCCGGTGCGCGCCGCGCTTTCCGGGCAGGCCACGAAGGCCGTTCCCAATTGCGCCGCGAAGGCACCGTCATCGAGCGCGGCACGCATGCCCTGCCCGTCCATGATGCCACCAGCGGCGATCACGGGCAGCGCCGTTTCCCGGCAAAGTTGACGCACCAGAGCGCGCATCGGCAGTCGGTCATCCGGCCCAGCGGGATCGGAGAGGCCGCGATGGCCACCCGCTTCCCAGCCCTGCGCCACGATCACGTCCAGGCCGGCAGCGGCAATCGCGCGCCCTTCGGCAACGCTGGTGGCCGTGGCCGCCATAATGCAGCCCGCCTTGCGCAGCGCAGAAATGACGCCGGCATCGGGCAAGCCGAAATGGAAGCTGACCATGGGCGGCGCCAAGTCCACCAGCAGTTCCTGCATGGCGGGGTCATCGGCAAAGCTGCGATAGATCGTGGCAAGGTCTGCCGGCGGCTGCGCACCGAACGCGGCAAACTGCGGGGCCAGCGCCGCGCACCAGGCCGCTTCGCGCAGCAAGTCCACGCGCGGGCTGGCATGAACGAAGACATTGACGTTGAACGCCGCCGTGGTGGCCGCGCGCACGGCAGCGATCATCGCCCGCGCGCCGTCTGCATCGGTGGCGCCGACGGCGATCGAACCCAGTGCGCCGGCATTGGACACCGCCGCCGCCATGGCCGGGGTCGAAACCCCTGCCATCGGCGCCTGGATCAAGGGGACCCGCAGGCCAAGGCGCTGCAACAATCGCGAAGCAGCGTCCCGACCCGCGTTCATGGCATCACGCCGTAGCGATATCGCGCAGGGCTTCGATGAAGCGATCGATATTGCCGTCCGTCAGGCCCGCAACGTTGATGCGGCCCGAGCCGGCCATATAGACCCCGTGGCGCTCGCGGATCGCCAGGATCTGTTCGCCCGACAGGGGCAGGATGGAAAACAGGCCATTCTGCGTGCCCAGCACATCCATGGCGATCGGGCCGACTTCGCCGGCCGCAGCCAGCTTGTCACGCACCCAGCGCATGCGATCGCGCATTTCATCCAGTTCTGCCAGCCACATGGCCGTCAGCTCCGCATCGGCCAGGACCAGGCGCACGGCGGCGGCACCGTGATCGGGCGGCATCGACCACGAAGCGCGGGCGATCGTGGCACCGTTCGACATGGCCATGGCCAGCGCATCCGCATTGGCCGTGACGGCATAGAACGCACCCACGCGATCACGATAGAGACCGAAGTTCTTGTCGCACGAATAGGCAACCAGCGCTTCGGGAACGGCGGCCAGCACCTTGCGCAGGCCATAGGCATCGGCTTCCATGCCCTCGCCAAGGCCCTGGTACGCCAGGTCGATCAGCGGCAGCACGCCCTTGGCCGCCAGCAGCGGGGCAATCTCGTCCCACTGTGCAGGCGTATAGTCCACGCCCGTGGGGTTGTGGCAGCAGCCATGCAGCAAGACGAGGTCGCTGGCATCGGCCTCCTCAAGCGCAGCCTTGAGCGCGGCGAGATCGGCCGTGCCATCGGCGGCGGTGTGCTGGAACGTCTTGAGTTCGAGGCCGGCTGCCGCCACGATCTGGGCATGGTTGGGCCACGAAGGCGTGCCCATCCACACGCGCTTCACGCCCGCACGCTTGGCCACTTCGATGGCCAGGCGAACCGCGCCGGTGCCGCCGGGCGCCTGCATGCCAGCCACCTTGACGGTATCGAAATCAGCGCCGAACACATAGGGAATCAGCGCATTGACGAAACCCATGTCGCCTTCGGGGCCAAGGTAGGCCTTGGAATCCTGGTCGGCCAGCAGCTTGGCTTCGGCAGCCTTGATCGCCCGGAACACCGGGGTTGCGCCATCGGCAGTGCGATAGACGCCCACGCCAAGATCGATCTTGGTATCGCGCGGATCGGCATTGTGCAGCTTGATCAGCGCCAGCAAGGCATCGGCCGGTTGCGGAGCCAGGTTTTCGAGCATGGAAATTTTCTTTCACGGCTGACTGAAAGGAACGCCGCCCCCATGCCGCCGCAGGCGCTGGCGCGCAAGAGGGTTTGCACCCTTGGGCGCCAGCGTTCCAACCTGGCAAGCGCTCACATTCAGAACGGCATCCAGGTCTGCTTGCGGCTGAACTTCATGTAGCCGGCGTTGATGCCCAGGCGCAGACCCGCGCCCATCCGCACCGGGATCAGCACAACATCGCCGCGCCGCAGATAGCTGACGTTGAACCCGCCGATCAGGTAGGCTTGCCCCTCACCCGCGCCAAAGCGGTGGTACATGTCGGCCGTGTCATAGAGATTGTAGACCAACACGAACGTATTGCCGGCATTGGCCCCGGCATCGAAGCCCACCGACGGCCCCGTCCAATAGACCGGCATATCGCCTTCAACCTTGTGGTGCATGGTGCCCGAGCCATAGCGCAGGCCCACCACCAGCGCGCCACCGGCCTCACGCCCGGTGATGTATCCGATCGGTTCACCCTGCTTTTTCAGGATATCCCGGATCATCATGGCCAGGCCCTTGGCGCCCTTGCCGAAAACGCCTTCGGCCGCACCGATCAGATCGTCCTCGTGCCAGGCCTGCCCGGTTCCTGACGGGTTGCCGGCCGCGCCGGCCGGCGCCGGCACCGGCGCGGCATAGGGTGCTGCGTAGGGCGCTGCGGGCGCTGGCGCCGTCGCCGGGCTGGCATAAGGTGCACCGCTGACAGGAGGAGCGGAGGGCGCGGGCTGAACCGGCGTGGCACGCGGCGCGGCCGGCGTCGTTCCGGGCTGCGAGGAAAGATCCCCATCGATCGCCGTATTGGGATCGATCGACTGGACTTGCGCCTGGGCCAGCGGCGCAGACAGCAGGGCCAAGCCTGCCAGGCCCAGCGCCATGCAATGATGGAGTTTATGCTTCATTGTATTTCCCATCCCCTTGATGCACCCACCGTGTCATGTCGCCAGGCGAGGCACTCGGCAACCCGATAGCGTCCTTCCGCCACAGGTTTCCCTCCTCACAATGAACAGGCGATGAGCCGACTCCAATTTGCGCCCAAACGGATGTGACAGGCCGCAACGCGCGCCGGCCGCCCTGCCCCACCAACACTGTCCACAGGACAATCCACCGCCTGTAAAAAAACGCGGCAGACCGCTTGCCCCACTCCCCAACCCCCGTTATAGGCCGCCCTCGCCGCTGCGATCCGGAGACGTGGGTGAGTGGCTGAAACCAACGGTTTGCTAAACCGTCGTACTGGTAAATCCGGTACCGAGGGTTCGAATCCCTCCGTCTCCGCCAGGCCCCCGTTCCCAGGGGTCCCCAGAAGTCCACTGGGATTGACAAAACCCTTATAAAATCGAGGATTTCCTGCTTCGGCTCGTTCCTATCGGTTCGTGCCCCTCCGCTGGTCGTGGGGTATGAAAACGGGGTATCGGGTCTCAGAAATGGGGTATCCGAACGCCATGTTGAACGACGCCAAAATCCGCGCGGCAAAGCCCGGGCCAAAGGCCTATAAGCTTGCGGATGCGCACCAGCTTTATCTTTACGTTTCACCCCAGGGCGCGAAGCTCTGGCGGATGAAGTTCAAATTCGACGGCAAAGAGAAGACGCTGTCGCTGGGGCCCTACCCCCTCGTCAGCCTGGTCGCAGCGCGGGAGAAGCGGGACAACGCGCGTCGGCTGCTCGCCGAAGGCCTGGACCCCACGGTCGAGAAGAAACTCAAGATCAAGGCCAATGTCGAGGCTTCGCGCAACACGTTCGAGAAGGTCGCGCGGGCCTGGCACGAGATCAATGCGCCGCAATGGGCCAAGGTTCATGCCGCCGACGTCATCCGGTCGCTGGAACGGGACATCTTTCCGGCCATCGGTTCGTTGCCGATCACGGCGATAACGCCGCCCAAGATTTTGGAAGTGCTGCGCGCCATCGAACAGCGCTCTGCCATCGAGACAGCCAAGCGCGTGCGGCAGCGGATTTCTGCGATCTACGCTTATGCGATCGCCAGTGGCATTGCCCAATCCGATCCTTCCGAAAAAGTCGGCGCCGCGCTGAAGCCGATGCCGAAGAAAGGCCGCCAACCCGCGATCACGGACATTGCCGAGCTGCGCCGGATGCTGGCGAGGGTGGACGATGATTTCGCGCGGCCCATTACACGCCTCGCGCTCCGGCTGATCGCGCTGACAGCAGTGCGCCCGGGTGAACTGCGCGGTGCAATGTGGCCGGAGTTCGAAAATCTCGATGGCCCACTGCCCCTCTGGCGCATTCCGGCTGCGCGCATGAAGGGAGACCGGGACCGCAAAGACGAGGCCGGAGGCGATCATCTGGTGCCCCTCGCCCCCGAGAGCGTCGCCGTACTGCGCGCAGCGTGGAAGTTGAGCGGTCGCGGCGAACTGGTTTTCCCAGGCAATCGTCAAGCCCATCGCCCGATGAGCGAGAACGCCTTGGGGTATTTGCTCAACCGGGCGGGGTATCATGGCCGCCATGTACCCCATGGCTTCCGCGCCGCCTTTTCGACGATCATGAACGAATGGGCCAAGACACATGGGCGGCCCGACGATCGCGAGGTCATCGATCTCATGCTGGCGCATGTCCCGACCAACAAGGTTGAGGGCGCTTACAACCGAGCGGCCTATATGGAACGGCGGCGGGAACTGGCGACCATCTGGGCAGGACTGGTTACGCGGGGGCTGATCGAGCCAGACGCCCTGCTCCCGCTTCCCAGCAAACTCAGCCCGTTCAAACGATCGGCCCCACCATCAACGCCAGTCCGGCCCATGCTGCGGCTGGTAAAATGAACCACTCAGCCCTTACCTTCCTACCGCGAACTATCGCGACTGCACCGGAATTCTCATCAAGCACGATCTCGCCGGGCATTGCGCAAAAACCGCCTATGATTTTGAACATGAGCGCTTTTTCAGGGGCTTGCGTCGGCGCGAGCGAGCAGTAAGCTGTGCGTGCGCCATGGTTGCATGGCGCCGAGGCGTGAGAACCTCGTGCGAGACGAAATCGATCCGCCATCACCAGGCCGGGTGGCCGACGCGCATGTCCAAGCCGTTCGCGGCCAAAGGCGTTGGCGCATGTGCTCGTGCATGTTCTCAACACCCGGCTTTTGCCGGCATCGCCTCGCCAGAAGCGAGGAGATGCGACCGATGCGATCCACAGCCGGGATCGGCGCCCTGCGCCGCACACCATGCATCTTGGGCTAGGGCTTGCGAGCTTGCCGCTCGAGGAAGGCGAGCCACTGCCGCCCACCCATGATCGCGTGGCGTCGACCGAGACGACTGTCGAACACCTTTACCGCAGTGAACGGCCTGGCCTCCTGCGTTTTCTCCACCGTAGGGCGACTGTCGAACGCACAGAAGACGTCGTCCAGCAGATCTTTACGCGAATCGTTGCACGCACCGCGACCGAAACAATATCGCTCGAGGCACCGGGCGCCTATCTGCGCCAGGCGGCCCGCAATCTCCTGCGTGATGAGGCCCGCGCGGCGGCTCGAACGCATCATGCCCAACATGTGTCGATCGACGATGTGGAAATAGGCAGTGGCGATCCGATCGCTGCCCTCGAAGCGCGCGACGACCTCGCGCGGATCGAACAGGCCGTGCTTCGACTCAAACCGCTGACCCGGCAGATATTTCTCGCTTGCCGCCTGGATGGGTATAGTTACGCGGAAATCGCGGAACAGACAGGGCTGAGCGTGCGAGGCGTGGAAAAGCAGATGAGCCGGGCGATCAAGCAACTCGGGCGACACCTTCGTCATCATGACTGACGCGTCCGATCCGATTCCGCGCCGGATTCATGATGCTGCCGGTGACTGGTTGCTGCGCCGCCAGCAGCATGGCTCGCCAGAAGTCGAGCGCGCATTTGCCGCCTGGATTGCAGCCGACCATCGCCACCAGATCGCCTATGTTCAGATCGAGCAGCAATGGAGAGACAGTGAGAGACTTGCTGCCAGCGCCGTCGGCCAGACTCGAAAGCTGATCCGCGCACCTTTCCTGATGCGGCACAGCACCCATGTAGCGGCCGCCAGTCTCGGCGTTGTCGTCCTTCTTGGAGTCGGAACGGCAAGCTGGGTGCGATACGGGGCGCCTTTCGCGCTAATTTCCCCGGCCCAAGCGGCAACGTACGAGACCGCACTGGGCGAAATCAGGACGGTATCGCTGCCCGATGGGTCGCAACTCACGCTCGACACCGCAACGCGCGTGCGCGTGAACCTTTCCGCCGATGAGCGGCGCGTCTCGCTGGAGCAAGGTCGCGTGCGCTTTCGTGTTGCGCCCGATAGCCGCCGCCCCTTTACCGTCGCGGTGCCCGGCGGCGCAGTTGCGACCGGCAGCAAGCTGTTCGACGTCAGCCTGGCAAGCGGGAGGCCAGTCGTAACAGTGCTCGAGGGGCAGGTCATACTTCCCCATAGTGCCGATGATGCTTCCCGACCGGGCCGAACCCTTGCTGCGGGACAGTCGCTCGACCTGACCGATCCGGCCCGGCCCCATGCTGTACCAGCCGGCGAGACCCAGTGGACTTCCGGCATGCTGGCACTCGACGGCACGCCGCTGGGTGACGCAGTCGCAGCCATCAACCGCTACAACCGCCGCCAGTTGCGCCTGGCTGAGCCTGATCTGGGTCGCTTATCCATCACTGGCGCGTTCCAGGTGCGTGATCCGGAAGCGTTTGCGCAAGCTGTTGCGGCCACGTTCACGCTTGGCATCGACCGATCTGATCCAGGCGTTATCGTTCTTCGACCACCACAGTAGGGCATTTTTTGCGTCGTTGAAAAAATCTGTCGGGGGCTTTCGGTCCCCGGCGTCTCCCCGCCAACCAGCCACGCCGTGGCCAGGGGGGAGACACAAGAATGGTACGACTTCCTAGCAATTGGCCGCTGATCGACAGCATTGTCGCCGTGGCGCTGCTCGCGGGCCCTTCGGTCGCACAAGGTGAGGAAGCAGAGCGCCGCAAGTTCGACCTGCCAGCGCAAGGACTCGGCGAAGCGCTCAAGACGCTGGCCCTGCAATCACGCGTCACGGTCGTGGCCGACGCCAAGGTCTTGAGCGACAAGCAGGCCCCGGCGCTGCGCGGTGTCTACACCGTCGAGGAAGCGCTGCGGGTCTTGCTCGACCGAACGGGTCTGACCTACACCCGCATTGATGGTGGCTTTGCCGTCCGCCAAAGCCGCACCAGCGGCGCTGCCAACTCGCCAAGCGAACCGCAGGACATCGTGGTCACTGGTAGCCGGCTGCGCGGCGCCGCGATCGCGTCCCCGATCGTGCGGATCGGGCAGGACGATATCCGCAATTCGGGTCAGGCCGACCTGGGCGATGTCGTCCGCCGCATCCCGCAAAATTTCGGCGGCGGGCAGAACCCGGGCATCGGCATGAATGTGCCGGAGGCCAGTGGCGTCGACATAGGAGGCGGATCGGCTATCGATTTGCGCGGGTTGGGCAGCGACGCAACATTGACGCTGCTCAACGGACGTCGCCTTGCCTACACGGCGGTCCGGCAGAGTGTCGATATTTCGGGCATTCCCGTTGCCGCGGTCGACCGCATCGAAGTCGTGCCGGATGGCGCTTCGGCAATCTATGGCTCCGACGCGGTCGCCGGTGTCGCCAACGTTATCTTGCGTCGCGACTACGACGGCCTGGAAACCAACGCCCGTCTCGCCGGAACCACGGACGGCGGCGACTTCCAGCAACAATATGGCGCTCTGGCGGGACGCCAATGGGCTTCAGGCGGGCTCTTTGCGGCTTATGAATATGGCAGCAACACTGCAATCCGCGCGAGCCAGCGGTCCTATGCGGCCACGCGCTCTCCCGGCCTCGACCTGTTTCCGGCACTGCGCCATCACAGCGTTGTAGCCAGCGGTCACCAGGACATGGGCGGCGGCCTGACCTTCTCGGTCGATGGGCTCTACAATGTCCGATGGAGCGACCTTACTTTCCCGACAGTGGCCGGCGGCGATCTTGACCAGGGCAAGGCCACCTTCTCATCAGTCGACAAGTCTTTCGGCATTGCTCCCACGCTAACGCTCAACCTTGCGCACGGCTGGCAGATCGCGCTCGGTGGAACCTACGGAAAAGAACGGGTCGACTTTCATCAAGTCGAATGCGCCTTGTCCGTCTGCAGCGATTCCGGTCCAAGCTTCTATCGGAACACCGCCAAGTCGATCGAAGTCAATGCCAATGGCGATCTGTTCAGGCTGCCCGGCGGCATAGCCAAGATCGCCATTGGTGGTGGCTATCGCGGTGTCGGTTTCATCCGGTATGGCGGGGCCGGGTTCGCGGCGAACACCAGCGCAACGCGCGACAATATGTTCGCTTTCGGCGAATTGAGCCTGCCCCTGATCGGCCCTGGCCAGAATCTGCCCCTGGTCAACAAGCTCGATGCCAGCGCCGCCCTGCGCTATGAGCGCTATCCCGGCATCGGTCAGGTCGCCACGCCCAAGCTTGGCCTGTCATGGGCGGTGACCCCCGACATCGGCCTGAAAGGCAGCTGGGGCAAATCGTTCCGGGCACCGACGCTCTATCAGCAGTACCAGCCCCGCTCGGTATACCTGCTGCCACCTGCAGCATTGGGCGCGAGCGGAGCATCGGCCACCGCCGGGGCAATCCTCATTCTTGGCGGCAATCCCGACCTCAAGCCGGAAAAGGCGACAACCTGGTCCGCCACGCTTGCCCTGCATCCACGCGCGCTGTCGGGGGCCAGCCTCGAAATCAGCTATTTCAACGTGCGCTATCGCGATCGGATCGTGACTCCGATCACCCTGCTGGCCCAGGCATTGAGCAATCCCATCTACCAGAATCAGATCGCCTTGAGTCCAAGCGCGGCGGCGCAAGCGGCCACGATCGCGGGCGCGAGCACGTTCCTCAATATCACCGGCGTCGCTTACGATCCGGCGAATGTGGTGGCCATTGTCGACAATGCCAATCTCAATGCCGGACGCCAGCGGGCGCGTGGCGTCGATGTGCTGGCGAGCTACGATACAGCGCTGGCATCGGACCAGAAACTGCACCTCTCGTTCGACTTTGCCTATCTTGAAAGCGACCAGCAACTCAGCGTGGATCAACCGACCTATGACCTGGCTGGCACCATCTTCAATCCGCCGCACTGGCGCGGACAGGCCGCCGCCGCCTGGACCGGCGGAAACCTGACGCTGGCAGCCAATGCCAATTACACCGGCAGCGTCCGCGACAAGCGGTCGACGCCCGCCGTGCAAATCGGCGCGATGACCACGCTCGACCTCACTGCGCGCTACCAGATCGATGCCGACGCACCGCTCGGCGGTCTCGCGTTCACGCTCTCGGTCCAGAACTTGTTCAACGCCAAGCCGGATCCGATCGCGACATCGCTTCCGTATGACACGCCTTACGATTCGACGAATTATTCGCCGGTCGGTCGGATGATCGCTTTCGGGATCACCAAGCAATGGTGAGCCCGACCCGTCGGGCCCATCTCGGCGTTGTGGTTTGCCTGCTGCTTCCCGGCGCAGCATGGGCCAACTGCGAAGACGTGCTGCCCACCCAACGCGCGCCCCTCTCGTCGCGTCGCAATCTCACGGCAGAAGACCTCATCCAGCTCCGCGAGATTGGCGATCCCGATTCAGCGGTTTTCAATGGGCCAAGTCCTTTCGCCGTTTCGCCCGATGGCGAAAGCGTCGCCTATATCGTCAACCGCGCCGACCTTGGGACGAACAGCTATTGCCGTGCGCTGGTCGTAAGCCGGCGGTCAGGGTCTGGCCCGCCCCACGTCCTTGATCGCGGCGGCGAGCTCATCACGATCATGGACGAACTGCGCGGCTTCTATGTTCCGAGCGGCGCTGCGCGCACAATCGTTCCAATCTGGTCACCCGATGGAAGCGCAATCGCCTACCTCCGGCGCGACAAGGGCGTGACCCAAGCGTGGGTGGCGCAGGCCGACGGCAGCGGCGCGCGCGCGGTCACGCAATCGGCCGTCGATATCGAAGCTGTGGCGTGGAGTCCGGACGGACGCCGCCTGCTTTACGGAACGCGCAAGGACGCGACGGCCGTGCAGGCTGCGCTCGATCGTGAGGGCCAATCGGGATGGCTGTACGACCGCCGCGTTTCGCCGGAGATTTCCGCGCGACCACTGGTCGCGGCCACTCCGGCGCTCGACATCGACGCTGTCGATCTGCAATCGGGCATGGTCATGCCGACCAACGCTGCAGAACGATCGGCCGTAGAGCGGGTTGCGCCGCCTGACATGCCGGTCGATCCGCAAGCCGTCGGTGATGACGGCCGCAGGGCCTTTCTTGAACGTTCCAGCACGTCGCCGCTGACCCCGGCCCAGCTTGTCGTCGCGCATCGAGGCAGCATTCGCCGTTGTGGCGCCGAGGCCTGTGCCGGCGGGATTGTCGCGCTGTGGTGGCACGGTGCATCGGTGCTAATCCTGCGTCGCGAGGGATGGGCCAAGGAAACCATGGCACTCTATCGCTGGCGGCCAGAGAGTGACCGCACCGAAACCGTGCTGCGCACCACGGCGGTCCTTCACGGCTGCGTCATCGCTGGAGCCGAACTGATCTGTACGCACGAGGACAGCACGACGCCGCGCAAGATCGTCGCTATCGACACCGCAAACGGCCGGATGCGCACGATGTTCGATCCCAATCCCGAATTCGCCGCAATCCGCCTGGGCTCCGTGACCCGTCTCAAATGGCGCAACAATCTGGGCCTCGAGGCATGGGGTGATCTGGTCCTGCCCCCCGGACACAAGGCAGGCAAGAAACTGCCGATGCTTGTGGTACAATACCACAGCGACGGGTTTCTGCGGGGTGGCACCGGAAACGACTATCCGATCTTCCTGCTCGCCCAGCGCGGGATTGCCGTGCTCAGCACCGAGCGGCCCAATTTCTTTGCGGCCGCCTTCCCGCAGCTTAAGACCTGGTACGAGATCAACGCCGCCAATCAGAAGGATTGGGCCGAACGGCGCAGCCTGCTCTCGTCGGTGCTGACCGGCGTCACAATGGCTGTGCAGCAAGGCGACATCGATCCCACGCGCGTCGGCATCACCGGCCTGAGCGATGGTGCCTCGACCGTGGAGTTCGCCTTGATCAACTCCAAAGCCTTTGCCGCAGCGGCCCTGAGCACCTGCTGCATCGAACCCAATACGACCGCAACCCATGGTGGGATCGCCTGGGCGGAATGGTTGCGCGGAATGGGCTACCCGCCTGCGACCGACGACAACCCGGACTTCTGGCGCGCCATGTCGCTGGCGCGCAATGCAAAACGGATCGACACGCCCCTGCTCATGCAACTCGCCGACGACGAGTTCCGTCTGGCGCTCGAAGCCTTCGCCGCACTGCACGAGCAGAACAAGCCTGTCGAAATGTACGTCTATCCTGACGAGTATCACGTGAAATGGCAGCCGATTCACCGCCGCGCCGTCTACGAGCGGAACCTCGACTGGTTCGCCTTCTGGTTGCAGAACCAGGAAAATCCCGATCCTGCCAAAAGCGCGCAATATCGCCGCTGGCAGGCGATGCGCACGGGATCGCTGCCATCGCCTGCGCCGGAGCCGATTCGCTAGTCCTGCGCGCGCGCCCATGCTTCGGCGTCGAGCAGTTCCATGACGCGCACGAAGTGCAGATCGCGAACCGGGCCGGGCAACGCGAGCACCTTGGCAAGCGTGTCTGTGTCGAGAAGGCCGAAATCGGCGAGGCGGCCGCCCAGCAGCATGTCGCGGATGGTCTGTCGCTGGCGGTCGAAGATTGTCGCGACAAAGCCGGTTGGCGTACCTTTCGAACGACGCGAGACGATGGCCTCGGGCAGATCGGACGCAAAAGCGCGGCGTGCGATCGCCCTGTCCTGGCCGGAGGCAAGCCAGTGCCAGCTCGGAATGCGCAGACAAGCCTCGACCACAGGCTGCGAGACCAGCGGCGAGATGGCCCGCTGCGGGGCCTGTGCATTGATCGCCTCCACCAGGTTCTGTGCCGGGACCAGCAAGGCAACATGGCTCGCCCTCCCTGGCAGGACACCGGGCGGCGGCAGCAGCCAAGGGTGCACATCGGCCCGGTCGATGATCGCTTTGGCTTTCCGGGAGAGGAACATAGTGGCCGGCTGCTGACGTGGTGCGGATGAACGCATCCAGGCGCGATAGATCGCGCGCCAAGCCAGTTGCCATGTGCCAGTCTGTCCCAAGTCCCCGAGCGCCCTTGTAGCGTGCCAGAATCGGCTGTCCGGACCACTCGTGGCAAGGCAGTCCGCCAGGATCGCGATCGTCCGCGAGGCAAAGAAAACATTGTCGCCGCCCCCGCCATCGATGAGAGCATCAGCGCCGCAGCGGGCGGCGGCGTCGGCCGCGACCGCATCCTGCGCCTGGGTGAAGCAGCGATGCACGGGATAGGGCATGTGGGCGGCGCCGGAGCGACGCACATCGATGCGCTCGAGATCGAACGTGCCTGCCAGTAGCTCCATGCCAGCCGATTCAGCGACCATTTCGGCGTAGCGTCGCTCGTCGCTCGCCGCATCGTCGCCCACGAGGTTGAGCCCGACGACATGGGCGTTGCCGGCCCTCAGGCTGGTCGCCACTATGGCTGAATCAAGTCCACCAGACAGCAGCAGCACGACCCGGTCATGGCCGACAACACGAGCGCGCACGGCCCGCTGCACCGCGCCGCGCAGCGTTCCCGCTGCCAACGTGGCATCATCGATCACCTGGTCTCGATCAACAAAGTGCCATGGCGACCACAGTGTCGCGCACTTCACCCCATCCACCGTGACGAGCAGGCGATCGCCGCCACGCAATTCCCGCAGGCCATTCAGGCAGGTCTCACTGCGCCGCCATTCGGGGTAGGCGATATGACGTGCAAGCGCGCCGGGATCGACGGGAAAGCGGCAACCCAGCGCTGCGAGCAGGGCCAGATCGGACGCAACGACGAGCGTGTCTCCGACCTGAGCATGATAGCATCCGAGATCGCCCAGCGGCGACCGCACGATTGCAGCGGCCTCGTCACCAATAGTGAAGGCGACGTAACTGCCCCAGTTACGCTCGATCAGCACTGCCCCGCACGACCGGACGATGGCTGTCCAGACTGCCTCATCGAGCATGCTTGCCAGTTGCGTGCCATGGCGGTCGAACAGTTCACCGATCACCACATGGCCGCCGGCATGAACCAGCACATGCGGGTGGTCGCTCCACAGCTTGAAGCGTTCGCCATTGACCTGCGGCGTGAGCGCGGCGGCAGCCTCGTGCCCCCTATCGATCCAGCGCGGCAGGAGCGGCTGACCTTGTGTCGCGATCAAGGCAAGAAAGCGGCGGCCTTTCATAGTACGAGAATCGGCGTGAATGTCCGCACCATGTCGAAGCGGTCGTTGACCAAGCGATCGTCATGCTGGACCCAGCAATGTGCGGAAAAGGGCCCGAGTTGCACACCCAGCACGATATCGGGCTGCAGGCCTTTTGCGATCATGGTCGACGCCACCGCCAGTGAATGCGCCAGGCAGTTGTCGAGCTGGGTCGCGAAACGGGAAGCCCCAATGAAACCGGCCATGATCTGCGCGACGTGGGCATCGGACGGCATCGAAGATGTCGGCAGACCTGCCTTGCGGCGGGACAACCAGGCCAGTGTTCGCCCCAGACCCGTGGTTTTCAAACGCAGGCGCACATAGGTCAGGCCATACAAGGCTCTAATCGTTGCAGCGCCCCCGGGAGCAGCAAGACCCAGATCGAGAATACTTGTCTGGGGTATCCGGATAGCGCCGCACGCGGTCGGCGCTTGCGAACTGGTCGAAGGAGTGAGCAGGCCATGCGCCAACAGACCCTGCAGTTGCGCGTCCTGCGGTGCCGGGTCTCCGCCTTCCACCCAGGCGCTAAAGTGGCGCTCGGCGCCGGGTGCCAGACAGAAGTAGCGATCCGCGAGGATATCCAGGAAAATGATCCGGTCGCCGACACGGCAGAAGGAGATGCCTTGGCGAAGTGCGAAGCCCATGACGGTCGAAACCCTGGATCGGCGCGCGATCTTGTATGACCGCGCGCCGAAACCATCAGTCTTCGGCGATGCCGAAAAGCTGCTGGCTGTTCTTCGAATCGATCACCAGGCCGGCGCCGCCCTTGGTTTCGATGGTTGCGGTGCCGAGGTCGATCACTTCGTCTTCACGTTCCATGATGCTCTCCTTCGTCTTGCTGCGAGATGCAGCCCAGGCAGACTATGGAGGGCAGTCGGCTATCCGAACTTTATACGGATTCTATATCGACTTTGTTTTCGGCAATGCGCGCCAGCAGGCATCACTCCGCCCGGTAGACCGCCCGCACGATATCGGCGGCGGCACGGCGGCGGCGGCGGTGATAGCGACGGCACAGGACTTTCAGATTACCGCGCTCGGCCGCACTGACAGCTGCTGACAGTGCGGCCAACTCGGCATTCGTCCCGGCGATCACATGGCATTCAACGGTCCGGACGGCATGCAGCCTGGCATTGAGCCGGTCCATCGCGAGCGCGTGCTCGCGATTGGTGGAGCGACGCGCCACAGCCAGAAACAGCGCCGCAACCCGACCGGGAAGAGTAGCACCGTCCGGCAGATCGCCAACCACCAGCGACGCCACCGATGGCCAGGCACCGATCGCAAGCAGCAAAAGGTCGTTCGACCAATCGTAGAGATCCTCGAGCCCGGGTTCATCGAGCGACGGAAGATGGAACCCACCAGCCAAGCGAGTCTCCACCAAGCCCTCACCGGTCAGCCGATGGAGCGCATCCCGCACCGGCGTCACGCTCGCCGCCATTGGCGCAGCCAGGACCGCCGGATCGAGCCGGTCACCTGGCCGAAAATCGCGGCTCATGATCCGCGCGCGCAAAGCCTGATAGACTCGCTCGGCAGTAATCCCGGCATTCATCCCGCTGCTCGCTGTTGCTGCACATACGTTTCGACCAATACCTGCTGGTCGGGTCGCAGTGCGTCGATCGCGCCAAGAGGATGCTTCGCGCGCCCGTCGAGCAGCACAGAGGGGCATTGGCCCTCGAAATTGCCCAAGTTGGGCCGATGTTGGCGATAGCCAACCAGTGCCGCCAGATCGGGCGCGAAGTGACGGGCAATGTCTGGCGGATAGGCCAGCCATTGGTTCTCATAGGGCTTGAGCCAGCCCAACGCGTAGCCGACGACAAGGCCGCGTCGCACGTCCCGCGTTCGGTTTGCGCCGGCGCCATGCAGGGTAGAGCCGAGAAAGAGCAATGCCGAGCCTGGCGACATTTCCGCGGCAATGGGAGCGCCGACCGGCTCGGTCAGGGCGTTTGCGCCATGGCTGCGTGGCCAGATGCGCGTAGCGCCATTGGCCGCAGTGAAGTCCGTGAGCGGCCACATTACGTTGACGAGATATTCGATCTCCCCGACCGGGCCACGCCACATATCCTGGTCACGATGCGGAAGCTGAGCGGGTGCGCCGGGATGAATCGCGATCGCCTGCGTCGTGTTGAGCTGAATGCACTCGCACCACCGCGCCAGCACAGCTTCGACAATGCCCAGAACAAGCCGATGCTGGACCAGGGCAGCTGCGCCGGTTGCGCGCGTGAGCAGGCGGCCGAAGCGCTTGGTGGCTGTGCCATAAAAGCCCCCTTCACCAAACGGCGTGGCGGCGAAATCAGCCGCCAGCTCGGCGTCGAGCGCATGAATCTCGGCGAGAGGTATCGCATCGGGAACGATGCACCAACCCTGTTCCAGGAGGTCGCGTAGATGTCGAGCGATCTCGCCGGAAGGCTCGTGTCTGTCGATCACCATCGTTCTCCTTGGCATCACGCCACGATCCAATGCCTGCCCCGGGTAGAGCCCTGGAGCTGGATGCCGGCTGCCGCGAGCAGGCCGGGCGTGTCCGCAGTGATGTCGATGCGCAGCGCCACCAGCACGCTGCCGCCGATGCGCTGGGGCAGTCCGAGTGGGCGGCAATGCCAGCCGAAGGTCAGAATCTGATGGAACCAGCCCATCTCGGCAATCGCGCTGTAAGCCGAGATGCCGTGATCCAACGCATAGTCGACGAGCCGGGCGACGAGCGTATCGCGCACCGCGCGACGCTCGGCTGCCTGCAGCCGGCGGTCGAGGCAGAAGCGGGTGATTTCCAGGATGTCAGTCGCGCGTGGCGGCCCATCCTCACAAAGATGCGGATACAAGCTGTCGAGAATATGGGGATGCACAGTCGGCAGCAGCCTCGCCGAACCAAGATGCCCGCCATCAGCTTCCGCCAAAATCAGATACCTGGCGTTGGTATCGTCGAACTGATCGATTTCATAGCGTCCGGCCAGGACCGGGACATCCCATTTGAGCAAGTCGACAAAGACCGATTTGCGCGCGGCGAACATCGCACGCAACGCGGCGTCCGGTGCCGACAGCGGCGCCGCTGCTGGTGATGATGGCAATGGCAGGACATGCGGCATCGTCGGACTCCCTAGGCGGTGTTCGGCCCAGGGTCGGCGAGATGTCGATCATTGCGCTATTCCCGAAAAGGGGCATAGCGGCGGCGGAAAATATCCAGGAAAGTCAGGGTTCCGTCGAACAGCGCCCGGATCACCAGCAATGTCCGCTTGTTCACGCCATAGCGCGCACAGGCCTGCTTGATATGCCGGGCCACCGTCTCTTCACTGATTCCGAGGATGCGGCTGATTTCCCAGTCGCTCTTGCCGCGCGCCACCCAGAGGATGCAATCGCGCTGGCGGTCCGTCAGCGCCGGTCCTGGATAGAGCAGATGCCCACCCCGTCCCAACCAGAGCCGGCGCGCGGCTTCGAACGCAAAATTGCCGGCGAGTTGTGCGAGCGGCAGCATGACCTGCGGCAGCGGTCGCCCTACCTCGCAGGCAAACGAACACGAACCACACGCCTCGCCGGGAACATGGGCAGGGACCGTGAAACCGTCGCCGACACCCTGTGCGCGCCCGAGCGCAAGAATATGATGATCGCCTGGTGTCAGCGGGATCATCGCCGCCATCCGCGACCAGGGAAAGCCGATGCTGGTGACTTGGCTGGCGCGGTGCACCGGGTCACTCACACCAAGGGCGTTCTCGTCATAATAGTCCGCCCAGCGCTGCGGATAATTATGCAATCGGATCGCCGCATCACCGGCCGTGGCTACATCGACATGATGGCTGAGCGCGAAATACTGGAAGCCCAGTTCCACGCTGATAGCGGCCATAGTGACCGTCAGGTCCTCGGCACTGCCGACCGTCTCGACGATACGCGCAAGCTGTATCGCCATGCCCGAATAAGGCATCTGGCCTTGTTGCGACCGTCGGCGGTTTCTCGTGCTGCCCGGAGCCCGGCGATCGCCCTTCCCTCATCCTGCGGCCCAGGCGGCGGGGCCTCAATCCGTCGCCGGGCGAATCCTGTCATGGGAGCGTCATATCATCTCGTGAAATTGCCTAGAAGCGCCCTTGGGCTGCGCACCATGCAAGTCGCCGCACACTTCGTGGGTTTCAGCCCATGACGCTGCTGCGGGCGTGGCGCGAGAGCGCCGCTTATGCGCGGCTGCGCGGTATCGATCGCGCTGGCCTGATGTGGGAGTGGCTGCGTCGCGATCCTGATTACATCGCCTGGCACACCCGGGCGAGCAGCGCTACCCGCGGCGTTGCGGATCCGCGCGCGTGGGGGCTGCACTTTCGCTGAAGATCCGGCCCGATCAGCACCCGAGGCGCGGATCATCTGGCATGCCGATCTCGATCCCACAACACTGTGCGTTGCGGCGATCCCGACCGATCGCGCCGATCCCGATGGCCTTGATCTGGAACGAGTCGCCCCCTGGCTGACCGTCGTCACTGATCCGAGAGGATGGGACCATGCCGTTCTCTCGGACGGTCGCCACCATATCCGCCTCGATTTGGCGCAGGGCCGACTAGCCGGCGAGACACTGGTCCATCTGCACTACCGACTACACGGCCTTGGCAACGCCGAGATCGGCCTCCTGCCGCTGCGCCGCCTCCTTCATTTCCAGCGCCATCACCGCTTTGCGCACTCGCTGTATCCGCCCGATCCCTGGATCGAACGCGGTATCCAGTTGCTCCGCACCTATGACGGGCTCGCCGCCGGCGCAACCCAGCGCGAGATCGGCGCCGTGCTGTTCGGTGAGGCGCGCATCGCCGAGGACTGGAACGACCGATCCGACTCACTGCGGTCGCGAATCCGGCGGCTGGCGCGCGAAGCAAGGGCCTTGGCGTTGGGCGGATATCGTGACCTCATCCGACGGCAAGCGCGATTGCCGTCCAAGCCCCAGGTTCATGGTGAAGACTCCCGCAGCGATCCAGACTGATCCTTGGCGCCCCGGCCCTGACGGCGCGACCGCGCTCGATGGCTCGGCGACGGCAAAGACTGACTGTCGTCTTCGCCACCTAGCCCCGCCCTCACCGAGGCTCGTCCTGTCGGTGACGATCGGCTGCCCGCCATGATCGCCGATCGCGCCCGCTTGCGCGTCATGCTCACCAGCGTTGCGCGCACCTTCCACGTCGGCCCACTGGCGGATTGCTTCTTCGATCCTGCAACCGCGCTGTGCCTCAAGCGCCTGACTATCCCCGATGCCACGCAGCCACGCACCGCTCTGTGCGAGCCGAGTCGCTGCCCCAACGCCTGCATCACCGCCCGCCACAGGCCGGCCTGGCAACACGCCGCACACGAGGTCAGGACCTTGCTCAAGGAACGCCACCTGTCGGACTTGCAGCACGCCGCGCTCACAACCGAACTGCACCGGCTCGCGAGAGTGATCGAGGCCATCGACCCCGCACCACCGGGACCCATCCCCGGCTGACGGCGGAGGCTCTGCGCCGGTCGGCGCGCCCGCGCAACGGCTTTGCCGTCCTCCGCTTTGCTGCGGCCCTGACGGGTGCGCGAACCCGCCTGTGCCCGGCGCTTCTCGAGCTCCGCCGCCGGGGATGATCCCCGGCGGGCAAGCGGAGTTCAGACCATGTCCTCATCTTCTTCATCATCTGCCCACGCCGATGTCCACGCCCGGGTCACCGCGGCGATCATCTCGGCAATCGAAGCCGGCACCGGCACCTGGCGCATGCCTTGGCATCATTCCGGCGCCGACGTCACCCGCCCGACCAATGTCGCCAGCGGCAAGCCCTATCGCGGCATCAACAGTGCGCCGTATCGGCGCGAGAAGAAGGAGGAACAGAATGAACTGTCAGGCCTGCTGGTAATGGCCTGTGTCCACCGGACCAACCTCGGCCAGAAATGGCTGCGACCTCGAAAGAGGCGGGGGACAACAGCATGTCCGGAAAAGGCCCAAAGCGTCGAAGCCATTTGTGACGCAGCGGGTCAGGGCAAGACGTGCATGGCGAAAGCTATACTGCCTGAACCCCAGTTTGCAGCGACTTACACCCGCAGTGGTGCCGTAGAATGGCTGACGCGGCACATCGGATGGTCGGAGAGCGCGATGTTCATGCTCTCCGCGAGCCGGTCCTCCGATGTTGAGAGGCCCGGCCTACCAGCTCGTCCGACGCATCCTCTGTATGGGGGGGCAAGTGAACGAACGGGGCGCCTAAACACGTCGCAACCTCCCTCTCGCGTAAATGCGGGATCGCCTAAACAGGACGGTTTACCCGGACCTGCATGGCGACGGAGCCGTCATAGTACTCAAATGCCGGGTGTAACGACCGGGACAGTCGCCGGGCGACCGGCGGACGATCGACGCGATAAGCGTGGGGCGACCCGCGTGAAACGCCCACCGATCGGGGGAAGGACGGCAGCTTCCACGATCCGAACGACTTTGACGGGGGCGTGCTAATGCTGCCGGAAACCGTCGAAAAGGCAATCGGATCACTCCCGACCGTGGTGCGGTCGGGCCGGCGGGCCAATGGCCTGTTCCGCCTGATGAAAAGCCCATCCCTCTGGGATCAAGCCTATCTGAAGGTCGCTGCCAACAAGGGGGCGATGACCCCGGGCATCGATGGAAGGACGTTCGACGGCTACTCGCCCGAGAAAGTCCGCTCCATTATCGCCCGGCTATCGGACGGATCGTATAAGCCCGCTGCTGTACGTCGTGTCTTGATACCCAAGTCCGACGGTCGCATGCGACCGCTCGGCATACCGACCACGGAGGACCGTCTCGTCCAGGAAGTGGTCAGGATCGTGCTCAACCAGATCTACGAGCCCATCTTCCATGATGCGAGCCACGGGTTCCGGGAAGGCCGTTCCTGTCATACCGCGCTGAAGACCATCGGCGCGGTCTGGACGGGCGTCAAATGGCTGGTGGACGTTGATGTTGTCAGCTTCTTCGACAACATCGATCACGCCATCCTTCTGCGCCTGCTCGAAAAGCGGATCGAGGATCGTCGCTTCATCGCGTTGATCCGAGGGATGCTCAAGGCGGGTTATATGGAGGACTGGCGCTTCCATCGGACCCTGAGTGGCACCCCGCAAGGCGGTGTCGTCTCGCCGTTGCTGGCCAACATCTACCTGCACGAACTCGACGAGTGGATGCAGGGCAAGATCGCAGCCTTCGACAAAGGCGTAAAACGTGCCATGCACCCGGATTATCGCCGGGTGAAGGGGCGTATCGGCAAACTCCGTCGCCGGGTCGAAAAGCTTCGCGCAAGCGAGAATCCCGATCCGGTCGTGATCCAATCCTTGCTGGAAAGGATCAGTCGTGAAAGCGCGGAAAGCCGGACGATCCCGGCCACCGACGCTCTCGATCCGAACTATCGCAGGCTCCGCTACTGCCGCTACGCTGATGACTTCCTCATCGGCGTGACTGGCAGCAAGACCGAGGCCCGCCAGATGATGGACGAGGTCAGGGACTTCCTGGCCGAGCACCTGAAACTGGAGGTGTCCGAGGCGAAAAGCGGCATCCGGCATGCTTCGGACGGGGCGCGCTTCCTCGGTTACGACATCTGCACACGGACCAATCCCAACTCCTATCGCGCGAACTTCGGCACTCGCCGGGTTACGCGGCGGGGGTGCCGGGACCGGGTGCAGTTGCACGTGCCTCGTGAGCGGGTGCTGCGGTTCGTCCAAGATAAGAAGTGGGGGCGCTTCGACGCCTGCAAACCAACCCACCGGCCCGCGCTGCTCTACGCCAGCGATGTAGAGATCGCTGCCGCCTACAATGCCGAACTGCGTGGCTTCGCCAACTATTATGCCTTGGCGCATGATGTGAAGCGCAAGCTGAAAAAGGCCGAATATCTGGCCTTCGGAAGCTTCCTTCGCACGCTTGCCAACAAGCATAAGAGCACGACGACGCGTATCGCACGAAGGCTGCGAAGGGGGCAGGATTATTACGTCGCCTACAAGGTGCAGGGCGAAACCCGGTCGATTAAACTCTGGAAGCTGAAAGACTTGGTGCAAACGGTTAAGCGATATGGCGTCGTTGATGCCATCCCGCACACGCCGTTCGTATACCGTCAAACGGAGCTGGTCGAACGCCTCAATGCCCGAATCTGCGAGCGTTGCGGGCGGGATGACCAACCGTGCGAGGTCCATCACGTCCGGAGGTTGAACGACCACCGTCGAGACGAAGACTACCTGAGCTACATGCGTGCCGCGCGCTCGCGCAAGCGCATCGTGCTCTGTGTGGACTGCCACGAAAAGGTCCACAGCTATCGGCCCTACACCCGCCCACCGAGGGCTATAGGAAGTGGAAAGCCGGATGCGGTGAAAGCCGCACGTCCGGTTCGGAGGGAGGCTGAGCCATGTTCTCACTGAGACGGGGCCAGCCCACCCTACCGGTCTCGCTCTGGGCGGCCGCCTATGCCAGTGGCTACACCAGCGGGGTATGGGGCACCTATCGCCAGTGGCAAGCGCTCGGCGCGCAGGTCCGCAAGGGCGAACAGGCCAGCCTGGGCGTGCTGTGGAAGGAGCTTCGCGCCAAGGACGATGATGACGGCAACAGTGATGAGCACGAGCACGATCACCGTCGCCTTTTTGCCAAGGCATTCAGCCTGTTCAACGCCGATCAGGTCGATGGTTACGTCCCCGAGCCGCAGCCGATCCTGCCCGAGAGCGAACGCCTCGTCGCTGTCGAAGCTTTCATCGCCGCGCTCGGCATCGACACGGTCTACGGCGCGCCCAGCGCCTACTACGATATCGCGCAAGACCGCATCTACATGCCCGGTTTCAGCACCTTCCACGATGCCCATGGCTTCTACGCCACCCAACTCCACGAGGCGGCCCATGCCAGTGGCGCAGCCCACCGGCTCGACCGGGATTTTGGCGCCAGGTGGACCAGGCACGCGCTCGCCATGGAGGAAGCGACCGCCGAGTTGACCGCATCGTTCCTGCTCGCCGATCTCGGGATCGCCCACGAACCGCGCGCCGACCACGCGGCCTACATCGCCTCCTGGCTGCAGCTGCTCAAGGACGAGCCCCGGGCAATCTTCACCGCCGCGAGCAAGGCGCAAGCCGCGGCCGACTGGATGCACGCCCAGCAACCATGACCTGCCAGCAGCCCTGCCCGAGCGGCCGATCCCTCGCGGGATCGGCCG
>Ga0065704_10070418_pt1 | contig 25840 bp, 13 predicted proteins | sample SwiRhicommuniRL2_FD_59091 | JGI IMG/M metagenome (GOLD analysis project Ga0065704, IMG submission 59091) | Switchgrass rhizosphere bacterial communities from Rose Lake, Michigan, USA - RL2 v2 (version 2) | ecosystem: Host-associated > Plants > Roots > Rhizosphere > Soil | place: East Lansing, MI | reverse complement strand
TACCTAATTCAGCGGCTTCCTTTTCGAACTTTTCGATGGTTCTCTTGTCAATACCACCACACTTGAAAATCAAGTGACCGGTGGTAGTAGACTTACCAGAATCGACGTGTCCAATAACGACAACGTTAACGTGAGTTTTTTCTTTACCCATGTTTAATTAATAAAATTGATTAAGTAAAAGAGAAGAAGAGATAAAATTTTTCTGGCGATTTGGCTCGTATTTATAGAGCGGTGGATGAGCAGAGAAAATTTGACGTGATGAGAATTACCTAGCGCGAAATTACTAGGCTTCCCTTAGTGGCGGCAAATGTTGGCTTAATTCTATATCCACTACAGAGTGGGTTCCTTTATTCGATAAGCGGTGTATATATCAATTGCCATGACTCTTGATAGTGTTATGGTAATATCTATTCACTAGCTTCTTCTAGCACGCCCACGTTATCGCTAGTATAAGTATTCAAGAAGAAAAATACTGACTCCCCTAGTTGGATATTACAGATACTTATGATGAAACAGGATTCATTGTGACATAGAGTTAAATTATTCCTAACACCTCTACACCCGATTATCTATCAAATATAGGTCTACGGTTCGTTCTGGTAATTACGCTTATACTCAAGCATAACACACAACGATAATATGACACACAGCTGCAGATAGTGGGGAGGAAGCCAGAGCGACTTAGTCTGTATTCGCTCTCATCCCTAACGACTCCTATGAGTGGCAAAAGTCTTTTTCCACCACCTAGCAATCATAGTTTAATGGGTGCAATATCTGTCCTCATCGCAGACTTTGTACCATATTTACGCGGGGGCTAGAAATCTATAACCAGCACAATAGCTACAACTAGTACATATGTCTATCAATATTAGTCTACATTTGGGTTGCAGTTAGTGGTATCTAGTGTTCTGGAGTGTTCTAGAATGTTCTATCGTGTTCTCACTTGTTCTGATTCCACCTCTACCATAATGGTCCGTTTCATTATAACCACTTTCTCAGACTGCTCAAAAAAGCAATTCAATTCAATGAACTCTGCTTTGCTTCCATGACAACTAGAATGAATCAGTAACTGGTCATATCTAGATACGACACACAATTAGACTGTAGTCGTGTTTGCGTGTAACGTTACTGGCCCACTGGCCCTGGATTCCACCACCTTGACTGGCTGCGCAAGTGAAGGATACGGTTTCAATACGCGTGATGTTAATTACACATATAGCGATAACCTGGGTTTTTGATGGCAGTGACATTTCTGGATTTTTAGCCATTGACCTTCTAAAGTAGATTTGTTCGTTAGAGAATATGTATATGGAACTAATTCTACAATTTCATTTACTTTGAAAGCTGGTTAGGCATAAATGACATGTATTACTTGATGAATTATTGTTAGAAACCTTCAATTGTAGATATGTTAATTGAAACTTGTCAACCGTAGTAAAAATGATTTAGATGCGTTGGCTCAAGAAATTCTAGTATTCAGTTTCCATTGATAAGCTTCGTTTTTGATACTTTCAATTATAATTGACATTTCTCCAAGGGTGGCACCTTTGAGTCACTTTATTCAGGCTTTTGGGAAATAGTTGACACAATTTAGGAGTCTGCGACTATAAAGGATGACGTTTATTCCATGATATATACTTATTTACACTCGCGTGAGTGGAGTGTCATACTCTGTCTGAGCCCTTCTTGTTGAAGACCATCTGAGATTACTTGCAATAATCAGAGGCTGCTTTTTGAGATACAATCTGAGCGTATTTGCTCAAGATGTCAGCTATTTGTTGAAGACATAGTCTGACTTGCCCAGGGTATAACTTTTTCTAAAGATATCATCACTCGCATCATTCACCATGGTGGCAGCGGCTGCTGCAGAAGAACTGGTACTGTCAATAGATGATCTGGTGGTAGAAGACGAAGACCGTCTGCGTTGATTCCGTGCAAATTGTGGGTCTGTCTTTTTGCCCTTGGCCAGTGAAAACACACCGAGAATGTCAGTAAGCGAAACCACACCAATCAATTTGCCTTGTGTTCCACTGTAACCATAGTTATTTTCAGGAAGCGGAGGAACGTTCAATGCTGCTTCTATTGTTGAAGGTGCGGATGCCAGTTGTGATGTTGCAGGTTGTGATATTGACACGGATCTGGTAGGACTGTCTACTATCCATAATCTGTGTGATTGAGTGGCCACCAACTTGGCAATAACCCTTCCTAATGAAGATTGATTATTGACATGGAAAATTGGGAACTGGTCCTGACCCTCTTCAATTCCTTTTTGAGTTAAATTGTATCCAATGAAGTTGAGAACGGACTTGAAAAGAAGATGGGAGTTTTTGGACGACGAAACGTTCTTAACGTCGACAATTGAAATGTTACCCTTGAGGGTACGAGTACGATCAATGACAGCGAGAGAGGAAACACGTTCGTGGAACATCTTATGGAGAGCTTCAATAAGTTGCTGGTCTTCGTATATAGTTATAGGGGTCGTGGAGCCGATTTTCAAGTCCTGCAAAGTAGAATTGAGATAAAAGTCAAGAGCAGGGAAACGACGAGCATTCTCCCACATGTATTTGATCAATCTTCTCTGAGAGAGAATCCCTGTTATAGTATTTGGGGATTGTGGGTCAGTGATTGCAATTCTATGAACTCCATTCCCTAAAGTTTCCATTGGACGGGCAAGAGTATCATTTTCAGCAAACTTGATGAATGGGTTTTTGGGATGGAGTTTAATGATGAATTCAACAGGAACTTCTTCTCCTCTCTTTGCTCTGGCGATCTGTTTGGTAATATATTCAGGATCCTTGAATTCTGAGGTCGAAAGATCGTTAATTGAGATTTTGTTCATAACAAGCAACAAGTAGGTATTCAAGTCGGAATAATCAAAAGTAAGACAGTTTGCTAAGTCGTGAGAGTCACTCTGGGAGAGAGACACTGGAATGGAAGTCAAATTGTGAGAGACTAAAGCTTCAAAAGCTTGTTGGACCGAATACAGCGAGTTTATGGAGAGAAGTTTGTTTGATTCTGTAAGTTCAGACAAAGGGATTTCAGTCCAGTCAAGACCAGAGATGGAGGAGGAATGATGATGGGATGCACCCAGCATTGAACCAGACGCCGAAGGGGGTTGATGGGAAGAAGCTCTCGAAGAAATTGAAGCATTTCTTGATAAACTGAAACTGTGAATTTCATCGTGGTCGTTATTTGGAAGAGGGGGTGGAGATGACAAAAGTTCTACAATTGAAGGCTTTCTGCTTGAATGGTGATGAAGATGGTGATGATTATGGCCAGTTGGGGTTTGTCCGCCAGTGTGACTCAGTGTTTGGTGTGATGGAAGACCAGAATTGCCTGGGGCTTGCCCCGGTGTCAGTGGCGATATATTAATATTGACTCCCGTAGATAATGGAGACATTGGAGGTTGTCTTTGAAAAGGAGGATTGGACATTTCAATTGATTGAAGGAAAGAAGAAAAGGAGTGGCAACTTTGCAAATTTGTTTTTCTGGAGTGATAGTGGAGATCGCAAATTAGAGACTAGGGATACGAACAGCTACAAGGTGACCCAATATTGTTTACGCTGGGTTCTTAAGTATTCGCCGATACTACAAATTTCCATATTGTTCTTGTATGCGGCATCCTCTCGATTTACCCAGTAGTTAGCGTCACACTTCGAATCCAGTTTTTGAAAAATTCCGGAAATGACCCATTATTTCTATTTCGAGGGTGTTCAGGGTATTTCCGGGTAGATCTCCAAGCAATCGTGTGGTTGGTCACCACCTACAATGAAGAACGTGTGGAAACCGATGGTAACTAATCCGGAAATACCTTGAAAAGTTCCTGGGTAAAACAGAAATGCTTGATTTGGGGCGAAGATATGATTTGGTTTGTGTAGTGTTGCTTCACAGTTACCCTGCGATGGACACATTTAAGTGGGACCATAATTAAAGGACACAATCTCATCAAAAGATTGAAAAAACGGTAATCCGAGGCTGTCGTAAAACATTTAATCGCCAATCGGCGATATCTCTGCTTCATATCTTGCTATCCTCTAATAAATATGCGATTCTGTAAGTCTACTAAATATATAATCCTTCATTAACCATAAACTAATAATATACTGGCTATAATATTTCCCTTGGTTTATCATTAATCCTCTAATATCTCTATGGTAGTGTTCTCGTCAGTTTGTTGGTCACCAGCCTCGCTGTCATATTATAAATCCCATCCCAACAACTAGTTCTTTGTTGTTCTAGAAAATACTACTTGCCCAGGGACCTCGGTCAAAACATCCATACCGCGATTTTTCTACTTAGGGATTGATTGCTTATTCCTCTCGGAGGTGAATAACATGCATGAATCACACCGGAGTTGGAATCCTCTTATCACCAGAGATCCTTGTCGTACCCTTGTCGCCACCAGGACAAGGGTACGACAAGGATGCCTTCTCGAACGTCACTAACCTTATCGCGATCACCCCTTCATTTTGTCCGAGGCCAATTGCTCTTGATCCTAATCTACTTATCAGCCACAACCCAGACCTCCGGTTCACCGATATGCTTATGCTTCAGGAGTTGCAATCACTACCGCAAACTCTAATTCATCCGCCTTTGCAACCTTTCAAAAGAAATCCATTCTACACACGACAATTTCTATTGCGAAAGATGAGAAGAACACCATGATCCAACAAGTCAATCCTGTAGTCGAATTGCAAAGACGACCATACCACCGTATACGCGAACCCCCAACAGGACTCTCCACAATCCACCTCCAGTTGCCTGATTCCAAATAATCCCACTACAAGGTAGCCTGACGGTTGTACGATCTACGTGGGTTTTTCCACTACCTTTTTTTTTTTTGTTGGGCAGCACCCAAAAATCAGATGGTACAGAATATATAAAGACAGAGAAGGACGACTTTTTAAGACGATTATTTTAGGCAGCACGAATTTATATTAGCGATTTATCACTTCTAATTCTTAGCAACTACTCCTTAGTATCTCGCTTCGCTCGTCACTGTTAATCATGTCTGAAAATCTTGACATCGCTGACATTACCTCCCTTAACGCTATTGCGGCAGGGACAAACAAAAAAACTCCTAGAGTTGTTGCAGCTGGACTCGGTGGTCGTCTCATGGGTACCAAAACCATGGTCACCGTCACAGCTGAAGAAATCACAAAAGATTCCTTGGAATCTATTGCAGAAAAGGATGCTCGTGAAAAGGCCGTCTATGCCAACAAGAAGCATATCTCTGAAAAGCCATGGACTTGGTCTAACTTCCACGAACACATTAATTGGTTAAATGCCATCTTAGTCGTTGGTATTCCATGTTACGGTTTCTACAACATCTTATACTACCCACCACAATGGAAGACTGCCTTACTTGGATTTATCTTTTACGTATTCTCCGGTGTATCCATCACTGCTGGATACCATCGTTTATTCTCGCACAAATCCTACGATGCTGTCACTCCTGTTAAGTTGTTCTTTGCCTTTTTCGGTGCAGGTGCTATTGAAGGATCTATCAAATGGTGGTCCCACTCGCATAGAGTTCATCACAGATACACTGATACTGCCAGAGATCCATATGACGCAAGAGAAGGTTTCTGGTACTCCCATATGGGTTGGATGTTGACCAAAGCAAACCCAAAGAACAGAGCCAGAGCCGATATTTCCGATTTGACTTGTGACTGGGTCGTCAACTTCCAACACAGACACTATCTTTTAATTATGACATTATCCGCATTTGTCGTTCCATGTTTGTTTGCTGGGATCTTCTGGGGTGACTACTGGGGTGGTTTGATTTACGCCGGTATCCTTAAGACCTTTGTTATTCAACAAGCTACTTTCTGTGTCAACTCCTTGGCTCATTGGATTGGTGTTCAACCATTCGATGACAGAAGAACTCCAAGAGATCACTTCTTGACTGCAATTGTTACTTTTGGTGAAGGTTACCATAACTTCCATCACGAATTCCCTTCTGATTACAGAAATGCCTTGAGATGGTACCAATTCGACCCTACTAAGTGTGTTATTTGGATGCTTTCTAAAGTTGGCTTAGCCTGGAACTTGAAGACATTTTCTCAAAATGCCATTGAACAAGGTTTAGTACAACAACAACAAAAGAAGTTGGATAGATTAAGAAACAAATTGCACTGGGGTTCCAACATTGAGAACTTACCTGTCTGGGACAGAAGTGAATTCAATTCGCGTGCCAAGAAGGATGGTTTGATTATTATCTCTGGAATTATCCACGACGTCAAGAGCTTTATCAAAGAACATCCTGGTGGACAAGCTCTTGTTAGAGCAAGTTTAGGTAAGGATGCCACCAATGCATTCAATGGAGCTGTGTATGCCCATTCCAATGCTGCTCATAACTTGTTGGCCTCGATGAGAGTCGCTGTCATTAGAGACGGTGATATTAATGCAAATACTTTTGATTTGCAACAAGAGTTTTTGGATAAAGAGAAGGTGAATTAAGACTGCATGGTTTTAATCCCGAATAGCCTATATGGCTAGTCTAATAGATTATCCGATGTCTACGTAGTAGATAATCTCTTGTTCATAGTTGGTGTTTGTTTCTTTTATTCTTGGTTGGTTAGCTTTGCTATATTTATTTTGTCTTGACGTTTATATACGAATATATGCTTTAATAGTTATGAGAAGTGTAAGTGTAGTATTCATGATCAATACTGTGGGCAGCGAGGTATTGATTTGTTATAATTATTCAGTGGAGATTAGTGGAGTTTTATTAGATCGATAGCTTAGTAGAGATGAAATGGTACTAAAATATTAAAGAACAGACAGACAAAACTGACAAAGACCAATACATAAAGAACAAACAGACTTAGAGTTAACAGACTTAACGGACTAGAGTTACTTACCAACCTGACTTTCCCGGAAAATCATAGTTACCTTTTGTGCAGGATATGTCACCTAAAGAATGGATAAATATTACGGCCGGGTAGATATAGATAAATAATGCAGCCGGATATCTACAGATAGGTAATAACCCATCCTCATATATATTATCTCCACTTTAGAATCAAACCCCTCCATATTCAATTGCATCCAATTATATCAATCTAGATATTCCTTAATTTAGACTTCCTTGAACATGGGGGCTCATTCGAGCCATCCAAAGCCCGTCCTTAGTCTGAATCTATCCATAGTTCACCCGGTTTACTACGACCACACCAGCATAATGTCCAACATAATGTAAACTAAGGTCAGCTCTTCGAACCATCAATCATACGTGTATCCCACATCTGGCTGGTATCATTCGTTTCTGCACTAAGTCCGGATTCTCCCGTCGTCACCTCCTCTTCTTAGTCGTAGTGGTGTCACTTTTGAAGTCAGGAGATTTCAAAAAAATCGGACCACCAAGTGCGTCAAAAATCTGCGACATTTTCCGAATTATTTTGCACCCAACCTAGATTGCCCGCAACATATAAAAGGGCAAGTCTCCTACTGTATTTAGGTTCTGTCTAATTCTATATCAATCAAATATCAATTAAATATCCAATTATGTCCGCTGCTACTTCCGCTGTTAGAAACCTTTCTAGAACATCCTACTTAACTCTTTATATGAGAAGAGTCCCATCTATTGTTGTATGGGGTACTGGTATAACCGCATTCTTGGTATGGCCACATGCTATGGCTGGTGCTTCCAATCAAGTTAGCGATGCTCCAAAGATTAACCGTCACTTATGGTAATCTATGCATAGCAACCCATCATCGTTTATGACGATGCTCTCACTACTAGACCCTAAGGGCTAGTAAATGCATGTTCACGACTTCCGGAACACTTAACTTAATGGTAAATAATTTATTCAGTCTACCAGAGCTAACTGTTGACCTACATAATCAATATATTCCACTAGCAGTGCTAGTTTTCGAAATTATAAATTGTAATTTTAGACAGTAAAGGAAAATCACTGAAAAAAGACAGGAAATATTTGTAGTTTTATTTGTTGCAATCCGGTTTTGTAGTAGTTGGTTATGTGATAAGAGATCTTTCTTATTGTAGATGATTGATTTGAATTATCTTGATATTTTTAGAATTTCTTAAATATTCACCAAATGTCACTAGATCTCATTTATATCACTAAAAATATATGAAAAGGATTATGTAATCTATACACCCAATGAATTTTGTGGGAATTACTCGTTAATATTACTGAAAGTTGGTACGTAACGTATCTGGTGCTATATCAGGCTACTATATATCTTATCTTAGTTATTAGGGGAAATTTTGGTCAGCATTCCACTAGCCGAATCTATTGATGTGCGTGTACTGCAATAATATTATTGTATTGAGCCCTTAAGGAACTTTTAAGTACGATTAGTTGCAGCTCTAAATAATGAGAGAGCTTATTTGCTTCGCTCCTAATTATATAAGTTCATTAGGGAGATATTAAATAAATATAATATATTTACTAGTCCACTGCATTGCTATTATTAATTACCTTCTCAAAAATGGTTAATTTTCTCACTAAATCTCATTAAATCTATTCTCTTAAATAGAATGCATAGTAAGTGAGCGATGAATATTTTAGGATTATGTAAGCACCAATCCATGTTGAATATTGCGGGTAATTAGTAGTTAAAATTACTGGAAGTTGGTATATCATATATCGGGGGCTTCTTTGAGTTATTCTAGATGATAATTTAGTTATTAGAGGCGATTTTGGTCAATGTAACACTGGCTGAATCTACTGATGTTCGTGTACTGCATATAATTTATATGTAGAATCCTGAATCTTGAAAGCTGATTATTTGCAGCTTTTTAGTACTGAAAACTATTCGCTTTTCTTATAGTTCTCTCGGGAAGATAATATTATACTGGTACTCGGTAATTTAAGATAAACTTCGATTTCAACTTTCCTGAGAGAACGACTCGCTTCGTTCAGAATTGTCTTTGGTTTATATTAACTTACCTAAGTTTTCTATTTACTTTCAATTAGTTTTCTTCTAAATTCTTCTAAATTCTCTATAAATTTTCACTATATTCTAACTATATGTAGAATGAAATTAATACTATATGATGAATATTTACACAATTGCTCAAGAGAATATATATCCTCACTTATTCTATCTCTATCTATCTCTATAATCCAGTAACTTGGAAGTTAACTCCGTCAAGTAGTTAAATATCCTGCATGTAAATAGCAATAACTGATTTCAAAAAAATGTGACGATAACAATTCTTACCAGTTGGCCAGACATAATGCCAAAGTCATTTCAACCAATCAGTGACGTTATCAACACGTCTTCACCTCGACAGAAACAGCAATCATTCAATGAGATTTACGGTGAACCAGAAAACTTTTTAGAGATTGAAGTAAGTGAGTTTAGAATCTCTAACTCTTGGGCACTTTAGGAAAAGGAGGGAATCTTGGAAACTTAAGGAACTTAAGTAACTTGAGACCGGAGTGAACTAGAAATAGGGGAGAATTGCAATCATACCACCGCTATTGACCATATAAATACTAACATCTAGGTACGAAACGCTCAAACTCATGGCTACGGCCGAGATATGTTTACTGATTACGAGATAATATGCAGAGTACGTATAACAGAACTCAATTAACTGAGTTATAGCTACGGTATAAGCACCATAAATCCACGGTAGAACCGCTGGCATCTTCACGAAGTAGTGTACTAACCCCAGACCAATATTCCAGCCTTCAAAAAACGGTCGTCCCGAGTCCGTCGAAGATATTCCGATTTTGTAGCATTCCGTAAGATTTTGGAACAAGAAACGACCAGGGTCATAATACCGCCATTACCTGGGAAAATCCTATTAAACTCCAACAAGTTCAATGATCTAAACATCGAGCAACGTCGCCAGGGGTTAGAAAAATTCTTGCTCGTCGTTAGCGGTCATCCACTTCTCCAAACCGGGTCTAAAACGCTTATTGACTTTATTCAGACCGACTCCTGGGATCTGCGTACCGCCTACTACTAAGTATATACTAAAAATAAAAAGCATTCTTACACCCGTAAACCCTTCGGCCTTAACGCACATGGAGGGGATATCTAAGAACCAAAGGGCGCGGCACGGATCTTTAGGATCTAAATGGTGCGGCAAAGATGTACTCTAATTTCGGACTTAGAGCAAAAGTATGCACTTAAGTGCGCCAATGCTCTAGTTACCCCATGGTTCGGAGTTGGGTCGGGCTGTAGCCCGGTTGGGGTCGTCCCAACGGGTCCCACATTAGGGGCGAATTCTCAATGAGCTGCCCCTCTCCATGTGTAGTTTTCAACTAGGGGTTTAGCCCGAAGAGGACATGTGCGAGGGGGTATCCAGATCAGTCCACAAGCTCGGCACTTAGATCCACATATAAATACAAACCATCTAGCTGTTGAATTAGCACATTTTTTCTATTCTCTATCAATCTCGAACACCTCTAGATTAACAAAAACCTAAAATGTCTATTCCTCAAACTCAAAAAGCTATCATCTTTGAAACCAGCGGTGGTCCATTGCTCTACAAGGATATTCCAGTCCCAACCCCAAAGGCCAATGAACTTTTAATCAATGTTAAGTACTCCGGTGTTTGTCACACCGATTTGCATGCCTGGAAGGGTGACTGGCCATTGGACACCAAATTGCCTTTGGTCGGTGGTCACGAAGGTGCCGGTGTCGTTGTCGGCATGGGCTCAAACGTTAAGGGATGGAAAGTCGGTGATTACGCCGGTGTCAAGTGGTTGAACGGTTCTTGTATGTCCTGTGAATACTGTCAAAAGTCTGCTGAATCCAACTGTGCCGAAGCCGATTTATCTGGTTACACTCACGATGGTTCTTTCCAAGAATACGCCACTGCCGATTCTGTCCACGCTGCCAGAATTCCTCAAGGAACCGACTTGGCCGCCATCTCCCCAATCTTATGTGCTGGTATCACTGTTTACAAGGCCTTGAAGACCGCTAACCTCGCTGCTGGCCAGTGGGTTGCTATTGTCGGTGCCGCCGGTGGTTTAGGTTCCCTTGCTGTCCAATACGCCGCTGCCATGGGTTACAGAGTCCTTGGTATCGATGGTGGTGCTGAAAAGGGCGAATTTGCCAAATCCTTGGGTGCCGAAGCTTTTGTTGACTTTACCACTTCCAAGGATATGGTTGCTGACATCCAAAAGATCACCAACGGTGGTCCACACGGTGTTATCAACGTCTCTGTCTCCGAAAGAGCCGTCTCCCAATCTGTCGAATACGTCAGACCAACCGGTACAGTTGTTCTTGTCGGTTTACCAGCCGGCGCCAAGGTTGTCGCTCCAATCTTCGACACTGTCGTCAAGACTATCTCCATTAAAGGTTCCTACGTTGGAAACAGAGCCGACACTGCTGAAGCCATTGAATTCTTCACTAGAGGTTTGGTCAAGTGTCCAATCAAGATTGTCGGCTTGTCCGAATTGGCCTCTATCTACAAATTAATGGAAGAAGGTAAAATCTTGGGAAGATACGTCGTTGACACCTCCAAGTAAGCTCTAAAATATTTATAGTCGTGGCTGTTTTCAAATATGCCTTCTTTTTTATCTTAACTATGTATCTGCACGTGATGGTTGATCCTGATCAACGACTATGAAAATCAAATAAATACTTTACGACTTCAAGAGATCAATAGAAATCAATACTGAGATCAATACTGAGCGTAGCGAGGTATTGATTTGCTATAATTTTTTAGTGGAGATTTTTAGTAGAGTGGAATTTGCATCTATTGATGTAAATACTATTTAGCTCCGAGCAATATCTTATTAGTATCAATATCTAACTACCAATATCTAACTAGTATCAATATATTATCATTTGTTCTAACAATTATTCCTGTAATTAAAGTGTATTTAATAGTTCATAATCCTAAAAAGCTCTATTTAATGGAGACGAGACAGGCTTGCCCTTGTAGAATTGTATGGTCTTGGCAGCTCTGTCAGAAACACCGTCAGCGGTGAATTCAAAGAACTTGTAGATGTCTTCGGCTTTACCGGAAGCACCGAATCTGTTCAAACCGAATTGTTCGTGGGAGTATTTGGCCCAGCCAAAGGTCGACATAACTTCGACAGACATGATTGGGACACCATCTGGCAAGACGGATAATCTGTAGTCCAAAGGTTGCTTGTCAAAAGTTAAGAAGTCTGGTAAGGAAACAACACCAGCGGAGAATCCCGTAGATTCTAAATGCTTGGAAGCTTCAACAGCAAGGGAAACTTCGGAACCAGAGGCAACAATGATGATGTCTGGGTTGGTCTTCTTGATAAGAGTGTAACCACCCTTGGCAGCACTTTCGATGGAGGAACCTTCTAATTGAGGCAAGTTTTGTCTGGTCAAAGCAATGACAGATGGAGTAGAGGTGGAGCTAATGGCCTTCAAGTAGGCAGCAGAAGTTTCATTACCATCAGCTGGTCTCCAGACAGATAAGTTTGGAATTGCTCTGAAGTGGGCCAAGGTTTCGATAGGTTGATGGGTTGGACCGTCTTCACCTAATCCGATAGAATCGTGGGTAGCAACCCAGATAACTGGATGGTGAGATAAGGCAGACAATCTAACGGCACCGGCGGCGTAAGAAACAAAGTTAAGGAAAGTACCACCGTAGTTCTTGTAGTTGGCACCAAAGGCAGCAATACCGTTCATGATAGCACCCATTCCGTGTTCTCTGACACCGTATCTGATGTATCTACCGGAGTAGTCACCCAATCCAGTGGATGGGGGTTGGAAGTCGGTAGAACCGGCAGCTCTAGTCAAGTTAGAAGGAGTCAAATCAGCGGAACCACCAATGATTTCTGGAATGGCTGGAATAAGCTTGGATAAGACCATTTCAGACAACTTTCTAGTGGCAAGAGGCTTGTCTTCTGGAGTGTAGGAAGGTAATTGACTTTCCCAGTTTTCTGGCAACTTACCTTCTAAACGACGTTGTAATTCAGCACCTAATTCTGGGTACTTGGCGGTATATTCAACAAGCATCTTGTTCCATTTCTTTTGGATTTCTTGGTTTTCTCTGACGTGTTCTTGGAAGTAGGCAGTGACTTCACCAGGAATAGCAAAGCTTTCTTCTGGGTTGAAGCCAAACTTGGTCTTCAATTGTTTGATATCGTCGGCCTTCAATGGAGAACCGTGGACACCATGAGTACCTTGAGCAAGGGAACCGAAACCAATGGTGGTAGTCAATCTAATCAAGGTTGGCTTGTCAGTGACTTTCTTGGCTGCTTCAATTGCCTTAGCAACAGCTTCAATATCGGAATCACCATTGGCGATTTCCAACACGTGCCATCCGTAAGCTTCGTATCTTTGAACAACGTTTTCAGTGAAGGAAACGTTAGTAGAACCATCAATAGAAATCTTGTTGTCATCCCAGAAGGCAATCAAGTTACCTAATTGTAAGTGACCAGCCAAAGAAGAAGCTTCACCGGAAACACCTTCCATCAAACAACCGTCACCCAAGAAGGAGTATACATAAGAGTCAGAAATTGGAAATTCTGGCTTGTTGTAGGTAGCACCAAATTGCTTTTGAGCAAGAGCTAAACCAACAGCGTTAGCAATACCTTGACCTAATGGACCGGTGGTGACTTCGACACCTGGAACATCCAAAGTTTCTGGGTGACCTGGGGTCTTAGAGTTCAATTGTCTAAATTGCTTCAAATCTTCAACAGACAATTCGTATCCGTATAAGACCAACAAAGAGTATAACAAGGCACAGGCGTGACCGTTAGATAAGACGAAACGATCTCTGTTGACCCACTTTGTGTCTTGAGGGTTAAACTTCATCTGTCTCCACACAGCATGGGCGGCAGGAGCCATTCCCAAAGGAGCACCTGGATGTCCGGAATTGGCAGCTGCAACTGCGTCAACAGATAACAAACGGATAGTAGAAATAGATTTTTGATCGATACCTGACATTGTAAGGAAGAACTATATAGACGTTGGAGGTTGTGGTGAGTAAGGGGGACTGCGTTGCTTTATATACGCTTTAATGGTGGTCGTGTAGGGGCACGGTTCTCGACAAAAGAAAAAAGTTCGTTATTAGTAATCGACTTCCGAGGGTGGAATATACTACCATGTCCCTGGCGGTGCCGATATATAGCCTGGGCTAGGATGTTTTGTCCTATAAATTCGGCGTCTATATAACTCAGATTTGCTTTATTTAAAAATCTATTTGAATTAAGGATATCTTGTAAATGTAAACTATTTTTCACTAAAACACCCTAAAAAAATTGTTCAAGCCAACTGATTAGATTTGATCTCGCTAATTGCGATATTTACATAGCAACCAACAACATAAGCAATTTCAGCCGACATAACTGATGTAATTACGCGTTCCTGACGTCTATGGGCCAAAAGTTGATATGAACAACTGAATTGCTTGCTGGGTCATAGATGCTTCCATGGGCTTCCCAACATTTTAAAACGACTCTAATCCGGTCAACTCCATTTCCGGGGCGGAATCACAGAGTCCGTTACTCCGGAACTTTAGAGGTCCGCTAACGCATCTAAACACGATGGAAGATTTACTTCACACATGTTCTTCACCGGCCATAGGACATTTCTGGACATTAGGAGTACATATATATAATATGCCCTGAGAATTGGCTCAATTGCTTGAATTGTGACGTGGGGGATCGAACAATTCCAAACCTCAATTTCCCCGGCCACTGAGGCTCCGAGACCGAAGTTTAAGATGCGATGGGCCGCGATGACTAGATAAGATTGACACCTAAACGAGGTCAACTTACAATTAAACGACCAATACTACTTAAAGTGACTCTAGTATGGTTGGATATTTCGACCACCGAAGTCTCTGGCTCAACATTTCAGCTCAACACTCGCGATAAACGTTATTTTCAACAAGATTCACACGCAAGAGAGCCAAACAACACGTCTATAAATAATGCTATGAAAGAGAGAAATCTCACCACATCTATTCATTTGAGCATTATTCGCAGTCATAGGGATACATGAAGATACTTATAGTGGAAGTTCGCTCTTTTAGTGAAAATCTCCTTAAGTAGAGGTAATTATACTGTAAATTCGTAATGTTTATTTTAATTAGTTATTGTACTGGATCTTCAAAAGGACTTTTCTTACTACTATTATCAGAAGAAATGTTCCTGTCGTCCATCTCCACGTCGAGGAGAAACGATCCTATACTTGAATTGTTATCGTGAAGGGAGATTGGATATGAATGTAAATGTTCCATGGGTATATCGTTCGAGGCCTGATTCAAAGGTATATCAAGCAAGATTTCACGGTCTTGTTTACGGGGCTGGGCCTTGCGCACACTGGTGGCTCTTGTGATTTCTCCAATATCCGAATCCACGTCCGAATCATCAGTCTCATCCTCTTCCATGAGTGAGGTCACGTTTGATAACCCGCTTGTGTTGACAACATGCGTCGTGACGTTGGTACTGCTGTTGTTTGATTTGTCGAAGGAACTGTCTTGTGTAGGGTAGGAATATCTACGCGATTCATCGTCGTCATCAGTATATTCATCGTCTTCTTCTTCAATCCTGTCTACATTGACAAGACGCGGCTGGACCTTGATTGCGGTCATCGTGCTGTTTTTATTATTCTGAGCCTTATCGCCAGCCGTATCTGTGGGGGATCCGTTGTGATTGTTTGCCCGCATGACATCTCCAATGATGGAGGCATTTTCAATAGTATTTAAATCAGAGAATATCGATTCTGAATCGTAGGAATATATCGATCTCGTATTGTTCTTGGTAGGCCGTACTGTTACTCCTGGGATATAGGCGATAGGCAAGATATTGGATGCGTTTGTTGTGGAAATGGTTGTGGCGACAGAGTTACGATTATTCGATTGTGGATCCATGTAAACTAGGTTCGTTGCATTTGCTTGTTTGACAATCTGTTTCTGACGGGCTCTACGTTGAGCCGCCGCCAAATTGGACGCAGAATTCTTGCCACCTCGTTTGGGTCTAGTAAACGATTCATATGATGAGAGTCTTCGCCTGTTTGTGACAGTATTATTTGGATTATTTCGTCTTGTAGGGGTTTTTTCAATCGACCCTCCGCCACTTCCACTTTCTGACAAAAGGTCACCCTTGTGACTGTCCAGCTCGCTATTATCATCACGATTGACGTGGCTCATGCCGTCCATCATCAAGTCTTCGTCGTCGTCTAGAGCTGGATGTTTCTTGCGGTACACCAACTTATAGTAGAGCATACCCGCAGCAATAATTCCAACAGCCACCAACCCACCTATCACACCACCCACTATGGCGCCAACAGGTGTGCCTTTCGAGTTTCCGTCATCCATGGAGGCACAGTAATATTCAGCACACTGATCTCTCGTGGCTGCTCTCTGTTGACACTCTTGTCCCGAAGGACACTCAGGACACACAGTTTGCGTACAACTGCTTCCGGTAGTGTCGTCTCTTTCAAATATCACTTTGCTCGGCACATCGATGGCCCTCGTAGCCATCAAATTCGACCTTGGTATATCCATAGTTACTTATGACAACGTTTAACACGACACGTCTAGCAAGTTTCAAAGGACGCAACGATTTTTTTTCTTGTGATCAGATCGGCTAAGGCTGGAATACGATGTGTTTAAATCGAAAATTAGGCCGGATCTAGCTGACGGACGTTTTAATTAGCTTTGGAGATGCTCTTTGGTTAGTGTGAAATGTCCTTAGATTATGGAGAAGATTAAGATCTTCTGAAGAATCGGGATCTTTAGTAGTTCGATGTGAAAAATGGAAGATTATGTAACGAAGAGAAAATACGATTCGTTAACTACGGGGCTAAATAGGATCGGTTAAAATGGGCTAGAAGGAGGGACTTAGTGCACCTTTTCAATCATTCTTCTGTGAAACGTGAGTTTGGTGTCGCAGCAAAGAAGTAAGATGATAAAAGAATACGACGAGATAAATGACATAATTCCAAGAATGTTGCGACAAAGCGCGTGGGATTGTCGCGACAAGGAATCCACGACATGGAATCCACTATAGCTACACTATATCGCGACAGGAACTACCATATCTACACTATATCGACCATAACACTACGTCATCATTTAATATACTATACACTCCTAAAACGTTTGTTGGAGATCCCTACTAAACTTGTAGTTCTCTCTTCTTCTAGTTAACCAAGTCTTTTCATAATCAAAGTACTTGTAATTTTCTTCTTCCTGCCCATTGATGGAGTCTTGGGCTTCTTCTCTGTTAATCACCGACATTGACCTGTTCTTTCCTCCGTTCTTATTATCCTTCAAGAACCATTGTTTCATCTCGTTGTTGAATACCCATCCACGTCTCGACAACTCCAAAGCCGCGTTCCACTTGGCAAAGTTTTCAATTCCTTCACTATAGTAGAAACAAAAGAATAAGGTATCGTTATCGAATTTTCTCATCAAGTTGCTGGAATTCAATTCGTACATTGGTTCCTGTGGATAGTCGATCGACGACGGGTGGATATTCACCGGGCTGTATTGACGAGGCTTTTCGGCATCAAACGAGTCTGGACAGTTGAGCAACGAAGACTCCAAAATTTGACTAATGCTCTCAAAAGGTAATGGGTTTTGTAGTCTAGTGTGTGGGATTGTAGATAATCGTGATAAGGTATCGAAGAAGCCCTTGTTATCGTTTGAAATCGGCAGTGCTGCTCTTGATTCTGGTTCCTCTGTCGATTGGATCTGTCCTTCGTCTTCTTCTTCTTCCTCGTAAATTCTGGCTGGCAACTCCACGGATGAGTCTGTTGTGGGTTTTGCGGTTTGGTTCAATCCTGGTGGGGCACCACCTGGAGTAACCACCGAAGGTGAAGCTGCAATCGAAGAAACACTCGACGGCGAAGGGGCTGGCTTTTCTATAGGAATTTGTATCTGTTTTATCGATGTATTCGATATTCCTGGAGAATTAGATGCTTGGGCTGCTTTGATAATATTTGAATATGAATTTGCACCTATCAATGGCGGTGGAGGTGGTTGTGATATCATTTGAGAAAGAGGAGCCTGTGCTTGAGTCAGTGTAGAGGTTGTTTGGATAGGTAATTGGGACTGAACCTTCTTCTTTGTTGGAGTCACATTATTATTACTCACCACCTTTTTGATCGGACTCTGTTCTTCTTCAATCTCGTCAACTTGCTCAATCTCATTACCGTTGACATCATAAGAAATATGCGACAAGGACCCATGTACTTCCAACTCTTCGTCAATTTCCAACTGGTCATAGAAATCGTCGTACTCCACATAATCGTCCTCTTGGTTATTCTCCACATAGTACTCCAAGTCGTCTTTAATATCGTCGACCAGCTCTGGATCCAACTTTTCATTTTCCAAGCTTCTCAAGATCATCTCCAACTTGGTCAAGTGAGTCGCATTCCTTTCAACCTTATATTTGGCGTCATCTATTGAGTTCTGGAACTGATAAGCATTCGACGTCTTGGCCTTCTTCATCTGAAGACTAAGCTGATGCAACTCCACTTCCAACGCCTCATTCTGTTGGTTCAACTGATCAATCACATCACTAATATAGTTACAGGATTCGTTTTTCTTTGCATCTTCTGGATCGTTGAATTTCGACCTGGATCGCTGACTCTGGAGCTCCAACCCTTCGTTGGAAAACTGTTTGATCTTCGAGGACTTTTCCAAATCCTTGAATTGGTCCATAGCATGTTCAATCTTAGTTCGATTGTCCTGTAACAAGTTCTTGTCCAACTTGATACTGCTGTCGCCCAACCATTGCTTTAGTTGGTCTCTCAGTCTTTGTAGTTTCTTGATTTCCTTCTTTAAATCACTCTCCAACTTCTCTTTCTGTGAACTGATATCACTGCTCATTAACTTTTCGTATATATCATCAAACACCGTCAACCCTTCGGAGATTTTCTTATTCGTCTTGTCAAACTCTATTTGTAGTTTTCTAGCACTCATGGTGGAAGGAGTATATGACTGGTGGTATAATGGTGGAAGTAGTTCGGGTTCAATATGTTTTTAATCAGAACTTTAGATCTTGTGAATTATGTAATGGATCTCTTTTGATTGCTTTCAATTGTTTCAGGTTTCTAGCGATATCTGTGGGTAGAGTTGGTTGTTAATCTGATCAACCACAAGAGAAAAATTGTTGACGGGACGAAAATTACGCAGGGACCCAAATTACAAAGAGAAATGAGACCTTCGATTGTCATTATCCTTGCTAACTATGATACCAGGACTAGTAATTAACGATATTAATGGTGGGTGCAAACTATGCCAATGCTAGGAAATAAACCGCACTACCTGTCATTTATAAGAATCTCTCTACCAGTAGTATTTAAAGCTATATGATTATTACAAGTCCGAGAATACCTAGCGAAATCAAAAAAACTCACATTATATAGACTGACTTGTAACCCGAGGTTAGTTTCAACAGTAGAATCTACAAAATATCCTTCTCCATAACGAAATCAATATATTTCTAAAGAATAGAGTCGGAGAGCTTGATTTAGAGTAGAATACCACCAATACCTTACCTTACCAGTGAGTGGATATTAATCCCTTTAAGATGTAGAAATATAGTCATAGAGAATGAATTGTCCCTAGCGTGCCCCAAAGTAACATTTTATAGCGACACCTCAACTTAAGACGCTTTATTTATGTCAGTATTCTGTGACATCTCAAGATTGTTACCACTACTATCGGCCAACTGGTACTCAATTCTCACAAACTTATTAAGAATTCACGATAACCCATGGCCTCCCGCTCTCTAGTCCAACTCCCCAACCTCTTGTTTCAAAAACTCTTCACTAAAATGACTGATTTGATTGAAATTCACTTCGAATCCATTAATTCCCCCATAATATGGATCTTCCACGATTTTTCCAAATTCCTCGTTAGTTCTCCATTTGCCAAATATATCCACCTTTGCCAAACTCTCTCTAGGCTTGGAATGTAACAAGTCGGCCTTGTTGGACTCGTCCATGGCTATGACGTAATCGAATTTCTTGAAATCCTTGGGTGAGATCTGTTGTCCAGAGTGATTCACAGCCACGCCATGTTTGCGACACGTCTTAGCAGATCTAGCGTCTGGAGAATCTCCGATATGCCACCCACTTGTACCGTAAGAATCAATAAGTTTGAAATAGTCGGAATATCCCAACTCCTTAACTTTGTGTTTAAAGATCGCTTCTGCCATAGGAGACCGACATCTGATAGTTAGTAGATGATAACCTGCAATTGTTAAAGTACCACTTACATGTTACCCAAGCATACAAACGCTACTGAGATTTGCTTCTCTTCTGGTGAGAAATGTGTCATATTGTGAGGAGAAGTGGATAAGGAACAGTGGTGAGTTTGAATCTGAATTTCGCGAACTCAATTAAGACCACTAAAATATAGATAACAGGGTAAATATACATAATAGGATTAAAGTAAGTGCTATTTATCATATTATATAAAGTGATATCGTGATAGGGTGGTCTGTAAGGAGACCTAGAAATCGAGTAGGCAAGAATAACCTTAGAAATCAAAGAGTTTGCGAGAAGAACCATAGAAAACGAGCAGGCTTTGAAAAGAACTTTACAAATCAATTAGTCTGTAAGAAGAACTCTCCAAATCCGACAAGAAAGAGAGTGATCACCATCATAAACAGTTCAGTGTGCAGAATGGTATGGTCACCATTATTCAATTAGATCATGACATTGTAGCATAATGTCACGCTTATTGCATGCTTGATACCATGAATTGTTTCCAATCATCAAAACCAACTGGTTCGTAAATATACTTGAACTCATCTTCCTCAACCTTGGGTTTCTTTTCCGTAAAGAGATTATCAATGTCATCACCTTCATCGAGCATATCGTTGGATCTCTTGCGCATGTTCATGAGAGAAAAGTCGCTGCTAGAAGTACTCCAACTGTCATTAATGGGTTCCGACTCATCAAGTGCTAATTTACTGCAGTTTTCAACAATATCATTGGCAACCAATTCTCGGACATAATCCACTTGTTTGAAAGATGATGCAATGGCATTGGGTTTGATCTCACATGTCCACTCACTCAAAGCAGGCGATAACGGAGACTTTGCAGACTTTGCTCCCATCCATGGAGATATAATGGGGAGATCTTTGGCATCGGCAAGGCTCTCGTCCAATTCAAGTAAGTTGACCAAGGATGCATAGAAGAACTTCTCAGGATCATTGTTGGACAAATCTCTTCTTCTCGCCAGCTTAGTATCGGCGTTGGTATTTGTGAATATGTCGGCATCTGTAGTAGGTATGGCTGCAATTGCAGCGTGTTTAACGGCATAGTTTGGTGATTGGTCAGTGGGGGTATTTTTGTTGCTTTGGGTTTGCGGAACTTGTGGAGTTCCCATACTATTTGGAGTCTTGCCAGCCAAAGATCCAGGAGTAGAAGCATTACCAGCTGGAGTAGGAATACTCGCCACATTAATTGGTCCCTTGTGTGATCCCTTTCTTCTGTTTGTTACAGTGGCTGGTTTTTTATTCTGCACAACTGGAGGTTTGTTTAGTTTCATTTGTGTTGTTATGGCTGGTGCCGATGTATTGATCATTGATGGAGACTCATTGGGAAGCATAGGACTACTGTTCATATTAACTCTTTGCCCATTTGAAGGAGCTTGCATAGTTGGCGCAACATTGGGCCAAGAATTGGATCCCATATTATTTGGCTGCTGTTGCTGTGGTTGAAGTTGGTTTGGAGGAACCATTTGTTGAGGTCCACCGACACCTCCATTAGGACCATTCATGTACGAACCTGGTTGGTTTATAGGAACTTGTGGATTTGGTTGCAGCTGAGCAGGGGCTCCGCCTGACTGCTGGTTTTGCAATTGTTGGCGTCTTATCGAAAATTGTTCTTTAACGTAGTCAAAATACTTTTGGTACTGGGAGCGTAACTTCTCTAATAAATCTGGCCCTGCCAAATACACATTTCTTCCTAAATTGTCCATGATGTTTTTCGTCATGTACTTCATTTGTATTAACCTCTTAGTTCCTTCCACATTTCTTGTGAGGATGAAGAAATAGCTGATAATACTATCCACATTTGCGTACTGCTGAGAAATCTTTACCAATGTATCACGAACACTTTGTTTGTCCTGAGGAGATAACAACGCAGTAACATCTTTGAGTACTACATTGTTTCTCGAAACCTCTTCAATAAGTTGTCTCAATTTCACCTTCATGTCTTCCGTCATTTGGGGGAGTACAGCTGCCATAGATGATGGTTGATTTGTGCCAGGTCTACCTGGAGCAGAATTTTGGACATTCGCTCCAGAACCATTGTTCATACCACCAGGGCCAAGGCCGTTGCTCATGTTCATAGGATTAGGTACATTGTTCATATTTCCAATACCATTGGTATTGTTCATGGCAACGGGGTTGGGAACTCCTCTTTGTGCCACCAAGGGCGAAGATAATGAGTTCATCTGTTGTTGTGGTTTCATCATTGTATTTTGGTTTGCTTGCAAATTGCCCATCATTGGCAGCTGCTGGATGGGTGGTGCCACTTGTTGCGGCATTGCTGGTTGCTGAAGCTTTTGTTGTCTTTGAGCATTCATTGCCTGGTTATTGACGTTTCCATTCATGTTGTTCTGAGGAGCAGCATTCGTGCTTGCAATGCCATTTTGCTGTTTCCAAAGTTGGGTTTTTTGATGAAGAATATATCTGCGAATAAAGCTTTCCTTTTGTTGTTGGTCCATCTGTACACTGATTGAATTATTGGCCTGTAGCCTTCCCAATAGAATCATGGCATCAGAGGTATATTTGAGAATGTCTTGCGGAGTGATTTGAAAGTTGGGAGGTTTTGGTTGGTTGGCAGATTGCTGGTTTTGACCTTGAGCTTGGTTTTGATTCTGGTTGAGATTTTGATTCTGAGTCTGTATTTGACTTTGATTCTGGTTTTGTTGAACTTGCTGGGGAATTGTTTGCTGTTGTTGCTGCAGAGATTGACCCTGCATAGATTGTTGAGGGTTTTGCTGTTGTTGCTGTTGGGGCAATTGTAGAGGATTCTGATTCTGCCCTATACTATTTCTCTGCTGTTGCATCTGTCTCTGAAGAAACTGTTGTTTCTGCTGAGGCGTCAAGCTATTCAAATTAAAGCCACCGACATTATTATTTGCATTGTTGTTCCCAGATCCACTTATAGGCACAGTTTGGGCTTGGTTCTGATTTTGATTCTGATTCTGATTATGTGGAGGTTGAATGTTTTGTGGGTTTTGATTGATTCGTTGTTGCCCCTGTAACTGGTTATGTTTCTGCTGTTGGTGCTGACGAATAGCTAACTGGAGATGGGTGTTGTGAATATCTTTAACAAAAGGCATTGCTGATTCAGGGATGATCTTTTCCCTAAAACAATTAAACACCTGAGTCCACGTATTGACATTCGGAGGCAAATTAGGAATTTTTGATAATAATGCAGGTGGAATCGTTACGTTTTTAATCAGATTACTGATTTGTTGGATCTGGCTCTGCATTTGCTGGTCTGGTTGCAAGGGAGGGTTTTGTGGGGCCTGGTTTCCTCCAATATTGTTGTTGTTTCTCATCTGGGCCTGAATCTGGGCCGCCGACTGCTGTCGAGCCTGAGCCTGTTGTTGTAGAAAATTCATACTCTGAGGATTCAGTTTATTCGCCAAAGATGCATTATTGGTGCCTGCGCGGCCCATACCTTGTTGGGATTGCTGTTGTAGAACATGTTGGGATTGTTGTTGAGGCTGTTGTACTTGTTGTGGAGGGATTTGCTGTTGCTGTTGTTGTTGTTGTTGCTGTTGTTGCTGTTGTTGTTGCTGCTGCTGCTGCTGCTGTTGCTGCTGTGGCGGGTTTCTCATATTATTTCGAAGTTGTTGAATCTTCTGTTTAATAAGACGCAAGTATTCCTCCTTGCTTTGACTCTTCATAAACGTAAACTTCTCAAACTCCTGGGCTATGGTGGTTCCTCTCTGAGGATCATAGTTGGGCCCCTGCATGTCTCGAAGCGTATTAGAAAGAATTTGCACCACCTTCTGTCTATCAGAGACAGCATACATAGTATGCCAGGTATTAACCTGAGGCTGGTGTAAGTTGTTCATATTGATTGAATATGTTTAGGCAATAAGTAGTTGTAAAGCAGAACACAACTCAGACTAACAAAAAACTATTGCACTGAACTGGATTGAACTTGGACTTAGATTGTCGCCGGCAAATTGGCTACAAACTGAAGGAAATGTTCTTAAAGTGTTCTTAGTATCACTTGTTATAAATCAAACCCCAAAGATAACCCCCTTTGATACCTCTAATTCTTTTCCTTTTACGAAAAAGTATGTAGAATAAAAAGTTGGATTTGACGAAATTTCAAATCCGAAAAAAGTAACCGGAAATGAGTGAGGGTTGCCACGAAGTGGCATCCCGTAGAATACATGGGCCGCACCCCGTATATCTGGTGCTACTACTGCTACTGATGCTACACCTACAGTATCTTACTTTACTACTAATTGCATGGTATTCAGTACGTCTTGACGATTTGACGTCGAGATGATTCCGTGACGGTTGGTCCCTCGTAAATCATTTTTGTTATTGTATGATCTGTTAGCTCCGCAGTTGATGGAACTGCGTACAATTACAAAACAATTCACTTCGTGTGGTAGCGATGCTTGGTATTATAAACCCTGGTATTGCCCCACACTTATATATATTAGATATGATAATATATTTTAGATAAGTTAAAATAGTTTAGATAAGTTAAAATAGTCACATGGGTTAGTATAGTGATGAGTTAGTATAGTGATGAGTTAATATAGTGATTAGTTAGTAAAGTTTGTTAGTGATATTTATTAGTGTGGCTCATTTAATGATCTCGTGAGTGTCTCCACTTGACATTTACGTCTAATACTACCGATATTCTATTCTATGAATTAGGACATTTCATTATTGTAATCGTTCAGACGGTTCTCTAATAACTGAGATCTGACAATTATAACATCTCCTAATGCTGAGATATTCAACCCTAATTCAATGTATGATATTCTAATATTCTACATCTTGAACGATACTGTAACTACATCTTAAAAGGGTATTGTTCTGCCTATTCCTAATATCCCTAAAGCACATGATCGCCGGGAGAACTTGTACCACTAGATGGAGACTCTAAGCCTCAGCAGCAGACCCTTGAACGCAGTCCAATAAAGGAGATGTACGATACTGTCGGAGAAACGTAGCCCGAGAGGGCCGATTCCTTTGGGAATTCTGAGGAGTGATAACAAAACATAGGAGATACTAGAGATATGAATAGGTGACAATTCTTCTTATTGTTATGCCTAGTTCGCTTAAATAATATTTCAGAGGATTGATTGACCATGCACGCCTATGTCTGGCTAATGCGATACATATTCACGAAGGGCTGGTCAGCCGTGTAATGACGAAGCTCTATTCTAAGCCGTACTCTTCAATTGACGTACATATTAGTTGGATGGTTCTCCGAGTATTCAGTTTGTTGTCCGAAACGTTCGTGTTTGCAGCCTTGGCTGTGGGTTGATAAGTGGCTTAATGCTCGTAACTGATAATAAATATACGGCGCTAAGAAGTGCTTTTGAGATAGAGCAATAATAAGCTTAATATAGGACTCAGCGTTGAGTTTCTTGATATACTGGGTGTAAGATGATTTGATTTCTCGGAGCTTGTTAATTTTTCGGAGCTTGTTAAATGTTCGGAGCTTGTTAAATGTTCGGAGCTTGCTAAAAGTTCGGAGCTTGGAAAATCAGCTTACACAATATATTTACCGAAGCCGAAAAAACTCCGCATATTCTGAATCGAGTGGTTTTACGATATTAAATCTCCATGATATTAATTTTACAAGAAATATAATAAGATGCTCTTGATACATTCTACGATCTATTATGAAACCTGATAATAAATATAATAAATATAATAAATATAATAAATATAAT
>Ga0065704_10070417_pt1 | contig 25844 bp, 24 predicted proteins | sample SwiRhicommuniRL2_FD_59091 | JGI IMG/M metagenome (GOLD analysis project Ga0065704, IMG submission 59091) | Switchgrass rhizosphere bacterial communities from Rose Lake, Michigan, USA - RL2 v2 (version 2) | ecosystem: Host-associated > Plants > Roots > Rhizosphere > Soil | place: East Lansing, MI | reverse complement strand
GCCCCGCAAGGGGCCGTCGTTCTTTGTGGGCACGGCGGCATTGCGGCGGTTGGTATCATCCGGCGTACCGATGTACCGTCCCGACCCCGGGGCCTTGCCGAGATCCGCACGACCCCATGAAGCTGCCCGCCCCCTTCATCCAGCTGCCCGTTGCCTTCGACGCCGAGGCGTTGGCGCGCGAGGTGCTGATGATCGACGAGGCATGCTGGCGGTCCCATCCGGGCGGGATCCCCGGCAACAGCGCGCTCGCGCTGATCACCACGGAAGGCGATCCCGACAGCGACCAGGTCACGGGACGGATGCGACCTACGCCGTCGCTGGAGCGGCTGCCATACCTCATGCAGGTGCTGGAATCGCTCGGCGCCACGTGGGGGCGTTCCCGCCTGATGCGTCTCTCGGGACAGTCCGAGGTCACCGGGCATGTCGACATCAATTACTACTGGCGTGACCACATGCGGGTTCACGTGCCGATCATCACCACGCCCTCGGTGCGCTTCCAGTGCGGCGACAGCGAAGTGAACATGGCGGCGGGCGAGTGCTGGATCTTCGACACCTGGCGCCACCACCGGGTCCTGAACGAAGGCAGCGAAACGCGCATCCACCTGGTGGCCGATACGGTGGGCGGCGTCGCGTTCTGGGACCTGCTGGAGCAGGGCAGGACCCCGGAGCGGCGCGAGCCGGGTTGGGCGCCACGACGGATCGCGCCGATACAGGGCCACCGGGCGACGCTGGACTACGAATCGTTCAATGCGTCCGACGTGATGACACCGTGGGAGCTGCGCGAATGCATCGCCTTCCTGATCAACGACGCCGAACGGACCCCGCAGCTGCCTGCGATCCATGCGTTGCTGACGCGTTTTGCGCGCCACTGGCACGGCGTGTGGGCCTGCCATGGCAACCAGGCATCGGGACTGCCGCATTTCAGGACGTTGCTGAAGGACATCCAGGAAAAACTCGCGCAGGCGGGTGTCGCGCAGGTCCGTCTGCAGAACGGGCTCGGCCTGCTGGCAGCATTGAAGGCGCATATCTTCAGCATGGCCCTGGCCGCCGACGTGGATGAGTCCGCGCGTCGCGATCCGCATGGCGCCAGGCCGGACATCGCCGGGGGGCAGGCGCGCAAGAGTGCCCCAGCGAAAGTCCCCGTTTGGAGGCAACCCGTCTTCATCGTCAGTCCGCCGCGTTCGGGCTCCACGCTGTTGTTCGAGACGCTGTCCGGTGCGCCTGGCGTGCACACGATTGGCGATGAAAGCCATCAGCTGATCGAGGGCGTCGAGGGCCTTGCCCCGGCCCAGCGCGCGTTCCACTCCAATCAGTTGGGGCTTGCCGATGCCACGCCGGCTGTCGTGCAGGCGCTGCGCTCCCGGTTCTTCGATGCGCTGCGTGATCGCGAGGGCAATCCACCCGACGCGGATGCGACGCTCCGCATGCTGGAGAAGACGCCAAAGAACGCGTTGCGCATTCCGTTCCTGAAGGCGGTGTTCCCCGACGCGAAGTTCATCTACCTGCATCGCGATCCCCGTCAGGTCTGGGGCAGCATGATCGACGGGTGGCAGTCCGGCCGGTTCCGCATGTACAACCTGCCCGGCTGGCAGGGACCGGCGTGGTCTTTCCTGCTGACGCCGGGCTGGCAAGCGTTGAACGGAAAAGACCTGGGTGAGATCGTGGCGAGCCAGTGGGAAACCGCCACGCGCCTCATGCTGGACGATCTGGATGCGTTGTCGCCTGCCGACCGGGTATCGGTCGACTACGGACGCTTCGTGCAGGACCCTCAAGGGGAGGCACGGCGCCTGAGCGAATGGGCAGGGTGGTCCTGGGACCGCGAACTCGGTGGGCAGCTTCCCCTGTCGCGCTACACGCTGTCGAAGCCCGATCCCGACAAGTGGCGGCGGCATGCGGCCGACATCGAGCCGCGTCTCGTGCAGTGGAAGGCCACGATCGAACGCGCGGCACGCGCCGCGGGTCTCTGATCGCAGGAAGAAAAAAGGCCGCCCTGGGGGCGGCCTTTCTTGTTGATGCGCGCGGGCACAATCAGAACTTGTGCTTCTCGCTGTCCGGTTGCGCGGCCTGGCGGGCGATGGCGTCCACCAGCACGGCCTTGGCTTCGGCGGCATTGCCCCAGCCATCCAGCTTGACCCACTTGCCCTTCTCCAGGTCCTTGTAGTGTTCGAAGAAGTGGCCGATGCGCTCCAGCCAGTGCGGGCTGACCTGGTCGATGTCGTTGATGTGGCTGTAACCGGCGAACACCTTGTCCACCGGCACGGCCAGCAGCTTCTCGTCGCTGCCGGCTTCGTCGCTCATGCGCAGCACGCCGACCGGACGGCAGCGGATCACCGAGCCGGGGATCAGCGGCAGCGGCAGGACCACCAGCACGTCGGCCGGGTCGCCGTCGCCGCACAGCGTGTGTGGCACGTAGCCGTAGTTGCAGGGGTAGCGCATGGGCGTGGAGAGGATGCGGTCGACGAAGATCGCGCCGCTGGCCTTGTCCACCTCGTACTTCACCGGCTCGGCGTCCTTGGGGATCTCGATGATGACGTTGATTTCGTCCGGCGGGTTCTTGCCGGCGCTGACCAGATCCAGGCCCATTGCGTGCTCCGAGGGGGTGCGGTGAAAGAGGCCGGCATTTTACGCGCTTGGCTGCTGCGGCGCAGCAGGGACCGGGCCAGGCTGGCCGGCCGTCGGCGCGGGAAGCGTGATTCAGGGTGCCCTTCAGCTTGCCGGGCCTAGAATCCGCCGCCCATGCACCCTCTCCGACGCGCTGCCGGCTTCCTGCTGACGGTGCTGGCCTTGGCCAGCACCGAAGCGGGCGCGCGTACGGTGTACCGGTGCGTGCAGGCCGGCACCGTCAGCCTGGCCACGGCGCCGGAACCCGGATCCAAGTGCGCGGCCAGGGAGATCGACGACAACGCCGTCAGCACGCCGAACCTGTGGGGCTCCATGGGCGTATTCAGCGGCACGCTGTACGAGCGCGAGCAGGACGGGCAGAAGGTGTATTCCACCCGCAACCTGCCGGGCTCCACGCCCTACCTGAAGTTCACCGTGCAGACCCCGCCGGGTGAACCCGCCCACCCGGGCTTGGGCAGGGTGGGTAAACCTCGACTGGACCGCTATCCCGCCGAGTTCAAGGCGGCGGCGCGCCAGACCGGCGTCGACGACGCCTGGCTGCGTGCCGTCGCGCATGCCGAGAGCGACTTCGATGCGAAGGCGCTGTCGCCGAAGGGCGCGATGGGCGTGATGCAGCTGATGCCGGACGTGGCGAAGGAGTACGGCGTCGCCGACCCGTATTCCTCCACCGAATCGATCAACGCAGGGGCGCGCCACCTGCGTGGGCTGATGCGCCGTTACAAGGGCGACCTGACGCTGGTCGCGGCCGCCTACAACGCCGGCATCGGCACCGTGTCGCGCTACGGCGGCGTGCCGCCCTACGCGGAAACACAGGAATACGTGTCCAAGGTCACTGCGTTGTACGAGCTTTATCTGCGCGCGCTGGGTCGCAAGCAGGCGCCGGAGCGTCCAGCGCTCTGAATCCGCCGCGTGCCCGCCGTGTATCGGCGCGTCAGCCACGGTTGGATTTTTTCACTCGCTGCTTCCCCATCGCGGTCTAGCGTGGTCCTCACGGCCGACCCTCCCGCGCCGGCCAGGAGATCGCCATGAAGACGCGACGCGTGTTCAGCGCCCCCGACATCGACACCGCCGAGGCGGCCCTGCATGTGGCCCTGCATCTGGGCATCCGTCCCGATCACGCATCCCTTGTCGGACGTCCGGACATCGAGATGACGCAGATGCCCGATGCCGACAAGGAAGGCTCTCCCACCGACTTCATGCCGGCGGCGGCGCGCGGGTTGGTGGGCGGCGGTGTCGTGGGCCTGGTCATCGGCCTGCTCGCGATGGCCATCCCTGCGGTGGGCATCCCGTGGGCGGCGGTGCTGCTTTGCACGGTGGTTGGCGCGACGGTCGGCGGCTGGGCGGCGGCGCTGGCAGGTTCCTCCGTGCCCAGCGAAGTGCGCCGCGACTATCGCACCGAGATCGCCGCAGGCAAGGTGCTGGTGGTGATCGATGAGGAGGACGAACGCCTGCTCGAACGCGCCAGCCAGGCCATCACCGCGACGGGTACACAACGCCTGCAGCTCGTGCACCACGGCCTCCTGCACTGAACCGGTGGACCGGGCCGCAGGTAAGATGCCTCCATTCCCCCGGAGGCAAGGCCATGCAACGTTGGTTGGCGATGATCTGTTCGATGGTGGTCGCAGTGCCCGCGATGGGGTCCGACACTGCCTGGGACAAGTACGGTGCCGACATTCCCGTCGGGGCGGTGGTGCCGTTGGCACAGGCGCTCGCGCAGCCGTCAGCGCATGAAGGCCAAGCGCGCGTCTTCAGCGGACGCGTCGTCGACGTCTGCCAGAAGAAGGGCTGCTGGGTGATGCTCGAGGACGACGGACATGGCGCGCGCGTGCTGCTGGGCGATCATGATTTCTACGTGCCCAAGGACGTGAGGGGACATGCGCAGGTGCATGGCGTGCTGTCGCGGGTGACATTGTCACCGGCGGCGCGCGACCACACTGCGGAGGAAACCAGTGCGGGAACCGCAGTAGCCGAGGCGGAGTACCGCATCGTCGCCGACGGCGTGCAGGTACGCGTGGACGAACCCGACGCATGACCCGAGGGCATCAGCCCAGCAAATACTCCGATGGAATGACGTGCCGCCCCGGCACCGCATCCATGGCCGCATCCAGCAAGGCTTGCGCCACGCGTTCCGCAGGCACGATCCTGTAGCGCTTCGGCAGGACCGGATCCAGTGCGCCCAGCACGCGCAGCGCCCAACGTTCGCCGCCCCGGTGCTGCACGCGTTCGCCGCCCAGCAGGCCCGGGCGCAGCAAGGTGAGCGATGTGAAGCCGATCGCGGCGAGTGCGTTTTCGACCTCGCCCTTCGTGCGCGAATAGAAGATCCGCGAATCTGCATCGGCGCCCATCGCCGACACCAGCGCGAAGGCCTGCGTGCCGTGTGCATGGGCGTGGCGTGCGATCGCAAGCGGATAGTCGTGGTCCACGCGCCGGAATGCGTCCTGCGAACCTGCATCGCGGATTGTCGTGCCCAGTGCGCAGGCCACGGCATCCACTCGCCACCACTCCGCATCGGGGGGCAGCGCCTCGAAATCCACGACCGGGTTCAGCAGTTTGGGATGGGGAGCGAGGGGTTTGCGCGTGGGCGCGACCACCTGGCGCACCCGTGCGGATGCCAGTGCGCGCCGCAGCGTCGCCTGTCCTACCAGACCGGTCGCACCGGCCAGCAAAAGACGACTCATGCGATGCTCCCCTTGCGGCAATGGCGCCATCATGCCAGCCCCGCACGGGGGCGGGATCGCATCGGTTAACCTGTGGCATCACGCGCGGTCCCGCGCCGGGGAATGCCTGTCCATGCACGGCTACACGAATCCACACAGCGCAGCGTGCGTCCTGGAAGGGTGCGCGCGATGAACCTGCCCCTGCACTACGGCGTGCTCGGCGCCATCGAAGCGGGCCTGATCGCTTTCGTGCTGGGCGTGCTCTGCTTCCTGTTCTGGAACGGGGTGAGCACCAGGATGCGCTGGTCGATGGGGCATGCCGTCGGTTGGGCCTGTGTCTCGGCCGTGATCATCGGTGCCGGGGTGGACACCTGGAACATGTTCTACCTGGGCATTTCGAAACTGGAGTCTCCGTTGTATGCGCGGCTGGCATTGCAGGGTATCCACGATCCCGATTCGCTCGGCTCGCGCGTGGTGCTGGAAATCGCCGGTGCGTTGAGCGGTGTCGCCCTTGGTTGGCAATGGTTCAGCAAGAAAACGCCGGATTGAGTGCCGTTGAAAAGCGGGCAAGAAACGAATACCTAACGGCAAACGATGCGCGGCATCACGCATTCCACGCGCGCCTGACGACACGCTCACGACGCCCTAACACGGGGCTAGCCGATGCGAATCCGCTTGTGGTTAAGCGTGCGTGCACGTTCATTTCAGCGCGCCAGTTTCGTTCAGAAGCGACGTTGCAAGGTGGGGCCGTGCGCAATCGGACGCACTCCCACAGAACGGAGTACTGACATGACGAAGAACAACCGCAAGCCGCTGATCGCCCTGGTCGCCCTGAGCGCCGCGCTGGCCATGCCGCTGGCGTTCGCGCAGGAAAAGACCGAAGACGCGGCGACGCAGCAGAGCCAGACCGAGCCGACGGCCGAACAGGCGACCGGCGCGGCGACTCAGGATCCCACCCAGAGCACACAGTCCGCGACGCAGGCCAAGCAGGGTTGGGCTGACGTGGATACCGATGGCGATGGCGCCATCAGCAAGCAGGAAGCCTCCGCCAACGCCGGCCTCAGCCAGGTCTTCGACCAGGCCGACGCCGACACCGATGGCAAGCTCACCGCCGACGAATACAAGGCCTTCGTGAGCAAGAACTACGGTGACCAGCAGAAGTAATCCGGCCCGTCGCACCGGGTCGATCGCGGCGCCATGACGCCAGCGCGTGACCCGCCGGAAAGGGCGGCCTGTCGTGCCGCCCTTTCTCTTCCGGAGGGAACTCGATGACGAGGAGGGATCCATGAACACGAAGACGCTTTCCTGCCTGGGTGCGCTGGCCACTGTCATCGCTCTCACCACTGCGCCGCTGGCACATGCGCAGCGGGTGCCGCAGCGCGGCGAGGAACGACCGTCGCCGCAGACGAGCCCACCCTCCACGACCCCCGTACCGCGCCCGTTCCAGGACCTGGACCAAAATGTGGATGGCGCGATCAGCAAGGACGAAGCGGCTGTCGACCCGCCACTGGCGCAGGTATTCGGCACGCTCGACAAGGACGCCGACGGTCGCCTGACACCGGAGGAGTACGCGGTGCATGCGCGGCAGGACAACCCCTGAAGTCACTGCACATCCATTCCCAATGAACCATGCTGCATGGAGGAACCGATGAAGAATCCCACCCGTACCTTGACGCTAGGCCTCGGCCTTGCGCTGCTCAGCGCGGGCTTGATGACGGCGTGCGGTCCCAAGCCGGAAGACACCCCGCCGCCGAGTGCACCGGAGCCGGTAGAAACCACGCCGCCCACCGACAACGTGGTGCCGCCATCACCCACCCCGACGGATCCGGCCGTACCGCCGACCGATCCGAACCTCCCGCCGCCGGCCAATCCCAACGCGCCGGAAACCACGCCGCCGGCCACCGACGGCAGCACACCGCCGCCCAGCAGCGGGGGTTAGCGCACGACGCAGAGGCATCCCGCAATGCCATCACGGCCGCCATGTCGCATGGCGGCCGTTTTCATTGACGGCCGGGCTGGCTGCTATCCTTCGCGGCCTTCGTGAAGAATGCAGGGCAGGGATAAGATGGCGCGCATCCGATGGGTCGGCTTCGACGGTGACGACACGCTCTGGAAGAGCGAGGATTACTACCGCCAAGCCGAGGCCGACTTCGAGGCCATCCTCGGCACCTACGTGGACCTCGCCGACGCACGCACGCACCAGCACCTGCTGGATGTCGAGCGCCGCAACCTGAAGATCTTCGGCTACGGCGTGAAGGGCATGACGCTGTCGATGCTGGAGACCGCCATCCAGCTGACCGACGAACGCATCAGCGCGCGCGACCTGCACCGGGTGATCGAGATCGGGCGCAACACGCTGCTGCATCCGGTGGATCTGCTGCCGGGCATCCGCGAGGCCGTCGAGCGCATCGCCGCCGACCACGAGATTGTGCTGATCACCAAGGGCGACCTGTTCCACCAGGAGGCCAAGATCGCGCAATCGGGCCTGGCCGATCTCTTCCACCGCATCGAGGTGGTGTCCGAGAAGGACGAGCCGACCTATGCGCGTGTACTGCGCGAACTCGAGGTCGAGCCGTCACGGTTCGCGATGGTCGGCAACTCGCTGCGGTCGGACATCGAACCCGTCCTGGGTCTCGGCGGCTGGGGCATCCACATGCCGTACCACGTGACGTGGGCGCTCGAGGCCGAGCATGGCGTGGCCCACGATGCGCCGCGCCTGCGGGTGGTGGAGAACGCAGGGCAGCTGTGGGATGCGCTTGCGACGATCGAATCCGTACCGGACGCCTGAATGCGTCCAGCGAAGGTGATGGCCGTGGGGCACAATGGCGCCGTGAAGCGCGCGCTGCCCACCTTTGCCTTGCTGGCTTGCCTGTCGGCCGCGCTGTGCGCGCCCGTCGCCGCGCAGGACGCGACGGCGGCGTATGCGCCCGCCACCGGCGACGCTTCGGTGGATCGTCATCTGGCGGACATCAACGACTACGCAAGCCGCTACCCCGCGTCCTTCGCCGACGAGATGGCGCGCTACTACACCGTGCCACGTGCCTACGTGGAAGCGATGCAGCAGCAACCGGACTGGACCGCGGGTGACATCTTCATGGCGTGTGCGCTGGCGCAGATCGTGGGACAGCCGTGCCGCGCCGTCGTGCGCGAGTGGTCGCGCGACCATGAAGGCGGGTGGAAGGCGGTCGCCGGTCGCCTGCAGGCCGAACCCGGCACCGCGCAGTACCGGCGTCTGCGCAGTGCGCTCCAGGCGACCTACCGTCGCTGGGACCGGCCGCCGCCTACTGGCGAGAAGTGAGGGAAGAGAAGTGAGGAGTGAGTGAAAGCATCCTTTGCTCACTCCTCACTTCTCTCCGCTCACTCCTGTTTCTTCCCGTACATGATCAGCAGCACCAGGTCCGCGTCGCCGTGCTGGCGGATCGCATGCGTGCTGCCGGGGCGTGTCAGCATCGCGTCGCCGGCGTGGACCTCGCGCGCCACGCCGTCCAGTTCGTAGATGCCGCTTCCAGCCAGCACGTAGTAGATCTCGTCCTTGTGGTGCTGGTGCAGGCCGATGCCGGCGCCCCGGCGCAACACGCGCTTGCGGAACTCGAAGCCGAGCGCGGGTGCGTCGCGGAAGAACGGATGAGCAACGGTGACGCCGGCGCCACCGTGCGGCCCCGGCTGCTCCACTGCGATGTCGCGTTCGTGCACGATCAGGGACGGATTCGACTGTGCCTTGCGATCCGCGAGTGCAGTCGCGGGTGCGCCGCAGTCCGTGTCGCGTTTCACGTGGGCCGCAAACGAGGGGTCGAGCTGTTTCCAGCCCGCCACCACCAGGCAGGCCACCATCACCGCGCCACGCTGCTGGAAATGGGTGTCGTCCCGCTGGTCCTGTTCCGGCACGTGCATGTAGTAGGCCTTGCTGGCCTCGTCCCCGGCTGCGCGCAACCAGTCCATGCTGGCAGCGGACAGGTCGATCAGGCCCACGTTCTCCCGCGACGCAAGATCGCGCACCGCCTGTGCGTACAGTCCGTGCGTGTCGAGCAGTTGCCCATGGTCGAACTTGCGGCGCGCGACCGGCGTCACCAGGATCGGCGTGGCACCCTTCTGTCGCGCCAACGCCAGGTAGCGCCCCAGCCATTCGGGGAACGCCTGCCGGGGTTCGTTGTAGCGCGTGGGGTCTTCGATCTTCTCGTCGTTGTGGCCGAACTGGATCAGCAGCACGTCGCCGGCACGCATCTCCTTCGCCATGCCATCGAACCAGCCTTCGGCGATGAAGCTGCGCGAACTCCGCCCGCTCTGCGCGTGGTTGCGGACCACGTAGGTGTCATCCAGGAACCCCTGCAGTTGCTGGCCCCAACCCTCGCGCGGCGCACGCTCGGGGCCGTAGTGGCTTGCGGTGGAGTCGCCGGCGATGAAGACCTGGTGTGGGGGTGCGGCGATGGCCGGCACGCAACAGGTGAAAAGCATCACGATGGCAAGCCGGCGCAACATCGAGGATCTCCTCAGCCTGTTCCTTGTGGGAGCGACGTCAGTCGCGATGATGCACCGGGATGCCTGCTTCGCGACTGACGTCGCTCCCACAACAGCCTGTGCGGGGCGCGCGTCAGCGCGCCAACCACCCACCATCGACGGGAATGACCGCGCCATTGACGTAGTCCGACGCACGCGATGACAGGAACACCGCCGTGCCGCCCAGGTCGGAAGGCTCGCCCCAGCGACCGGCCGGGATGCGATCGAGGATCGCCTGGTTGCGTGCTTCGTCCGCGCGCAGCTGGGCAGTGTTGTCGGTGGCCATGTAACCGGGTGCGATGGCGTTGATGTTGACGCCCTTGTTGCCCCACTCGTTGGCCAGCAGACGGGTGATGCCGGCGATGCCGGACTTGCTGGCGGTGTACGACGGTACGCGGATGCCGCCCTGGAACGACAGCATCGACGCGATGTTGATGATCTTGCCGCTGCCCTGCGCGATGAAATGGCGTCCGGCGGCCTGCGACATGAAGAACGCGGACTTGATGTTGACGTTCATCACGTCGTCCCAGTCCTTCTCGCTGAAATCGACCGCATCCGCACGACGGATCAGGCCGGCGTTGTTGACCAGGATATCCAGTCCACCCATGCCGTCGACGGTTTCCTTCACCAGGCGCTCGACCGGGTCGATGCTGATGAGGTTCGCTTCGAGGTTGAGGAAGCGACGGCCGAGGGCGCGCACCTTCTCACCGGTTTCGGCGGCTTCGACGATGCCGGCGGCGGCGATATCGGCACCCGCTTCGGCAAGCGCGACCGCGATGCCCTGGCCGAGGCCGGTATTGGCGCCGGTGACCAGCGCGATCTTGCCTTCGAGACTGAACGGATTGCTTGGCATCGTGGATTCCCTCGGTGTGGTGCGCTTTGGGTGGAGCGGAGCTAGCTCCGCTGCGCTTGGTGCATCGGCTTCGGATGGTGGTTCAGCCGAGCGAGCCCGGCTCTGCATGACGTCGATTACTTCAGCTGGCAGATGTCCAGCACGTGCATGTCGGTGTAGTCCAGGTTCTCGCCACCCATCGCCCAGATGAAGGCGTAGTTGCTGGTGCCCGAACCCATGTGGATCGACCACGGCGGCGACACCACGGCTTCGTCGTTCTGCACGACGATGTGGCGCTGTGCTTCCGGTTCGCCCATGAAGTGGTAGACGCGGTCGTTCTCGGACAGGTCGAAGTAGAAATAGACCTCGCTGCGACGGTCGTGCAGGTGCGGCGGCATGGTGTTCCACACGCTGCCGGTCTTCAGCACGGTCAGGCCGAGCAGCAGCTGCGAGGACTGGCAGGTGGCCGGCACGATGAACTGGTAGATGGTGCGCTCGTTGCTGGTTTCCAGCGCGCCGCGCTCCAGCGCGACAGCATCCTTGATCGAGAGCTGCTTGGTTTCGAAGCGCGCGTGCGCCGGCGTGGAGGTGAGGTAGAACTTGGCGGGGTTCGACGCGTCATCGGATTCGAACGCCACGTCGGCGCTGCCCATGGCCACGTACAGGCCGTCCTTCGGGCCAAGCGCATACGTCGTGCCATCCACCGTGACCTTGCCGGCGCCACCGCCCACGTTGATGACGCCCAGTTCGCGGCGCTCCAGGAACGGCTTGCCGGCGGCCGAGGCGGGTTCGGTCTGGCGGGGCAGATCGACCTTCTTCGACACCGGGGCGGCACCGCCGATCACGAAGCGCTCGTTGTGCGAGTAGTTCAGTTGCACCGTGTCCGCGGCGAACAGGTTGCCGATCAGGTAGCGGTCGCGCAGCTGGTCGTTGCTGGCCCCGTCCATCATGTCCGGATGGGTGGCGTGGTAGGTCTTGCAGAACATGGGCGGGGCTCCGTGGATGCGGACGCCCGTGGAGCGGGGCGTCGGGTTAGGTCGTGGGGCGATTCTACGGGCTTTGGTAACCGGTGTCATTTTGCGGTGCGGCACCGGACGGGCGTGCTGCGCCGGGTGTCGTCACGTGTTACTCGGGGGGCTGCGAGGAGTCCCGGATGATCAGGTGCGGGCGGATGCTGGCCGCGGCCAGCACAGGCGTGCCTTCCGGCTGGATCAGCATGGCGGCCGCCGTGCGACCGGTGTCGCGGGTGTTGCGGCGGACGGAGGTCAGCGAGGGCCACAGGCGCGAGGCGAGCGGACTGTCGTCGAATCCGACCACCGACAGCTGGCGCGGGATGTTGATGCCGGCGCGCATGGCGACCTTGTAGACGCCGGCGGCCATTTCGTCGTTGCCGGTGAAGATGGCGGTCGGGCGGTTCTTGCCGGAGAGCAGTTTCTCGGCCGCGACCACGCCGGATTCGAAGGTGTAGCCGGCTTCGATGATGCGCGACTTCGGCAGTTCCAGCCCGCGTTTGGCCAACGCCTGCAGGAAGCCATCGGTGCGCTCGATCGACGACCGGTACGCTGCAGGGCCGGTGATCAACGCGATATCGGTGTGACCGAGCGACAGCAGGTATTCGGCGGCTTCGGCGGCGCCGTCGCGGTCGTGCGTGACCACCATGCGCGAAGGCTCATCCATCGATACCGACGCGATGCGCGAGTAGCGACAGCCGATTTCGGCCAGCATGTCGGCCAGAGCCTGGTCTTCCGAGGCGCGCGGTACCAGCATCACGCCGTGCAGTTTCTGCTGCTGCACGAAGCGGCGCACGCCGTCGATGTAGCCCGGGCTGCGGCTGTCGCACGGATGCACCACCAGTTCGAAGCCCGAATCACGCAACGCGTCCAGCGCGCCGTACTGCATGTTCACGATGTACTGCGCGGTCGGGTTGTCGTAGACCATGCCGATCAGGAACGACCGGCGGAACGCCAGGCCGCGCGCCATTGGATCCGGCACGTAACCGACTTCCCGCATCAAGGTCTCCACTTTCTCGCGGGTGTCCTTACGGACCAGGGGAGAGTGGTTGATGATGCGCGAGACGGTCTTCTTCGAGACGCCGGAAAGCCGCGCGATGTCGTTGATGGTCGCGGCCTTGCCGCCGATGGGCAGGGAGGCGGGGCTTTCGGGCTTCTTGCGCGCGGGCATGGAGTGGGTACGGGTCCGTTCGTCTGTCTGAGGGATTCTAGCGGTTGGGGGTCAGTCCAGCGCGCGGTAGCGGAAATTACGGAAGTGCACCTCGCCCTGGCCGGCGGCGTACAGCGAGGGCTTCAACGCCAGGAAGCCGCCCGCCACGTTGTGGTGGTAGCCCGAGACTTCCATCTGCACCGGATACTTGGTCCAGGTCTTGCCGTCGGTGCTGGTGTGGATCGTGACGATGTGGCGGTTGTGCGTAACCCGCAGCCAGAGCTTCCCCCCCTTGGCGCTGGGGGCCAGCCTGCCTGGGCGTTCCAGGCCGTAGCGGTGCATGACGAACTGCTCGCCGTTGCTGCCCACGCCGGCATACAGGCGGTCGTTGTAGAACAGTACCGCGCCGCCCTGGGCGCCGGGTTCCACCTCCATTTCGACCTCGAACTGGTAGGCCAGGTCGCCGGCGATGATGCCCAGGGGCGAGCTGTCGCGCGGCGAAGTGCCCTTGCCCTGCAGCGTCATCACCCCGTCGCCGAAACCGAGGCGGGCGAATTCGCCAGGCGCGGGGTCGTAGAACGCCCATTGCGGCCCCAGCTTCCCGCTGCGGAAGTCATCCGACAGCGCCATCCCATGCGATGCCAGCGCCGTGCCCGCCGGCTTGCGCAACGGCGTACTCAGGTCGCCGCCCTTGGCGACGAACCAGCCGTCGGCGGTCCATTCGATCGGGTCGAGCAGCGCCTGCCGCCCCAGGGTCCAGAAGTCGCGCTCGTAACCGTGGTAGATCATCCACCACTGTCCACCGGCATCCTCCACCAGTGTGGCGTGGCCGCGCGACCACCAGTACTGCTCGCGCAAGGTGGTGCGTACCACCGGATTGTTGGGCGCGTTCTGCCACGGTCCATGAATGGAGCGCGAGCGCGCGACGATCACCATGTGCCCGGTCGGCGGGCCGGCGGTGCCGCCGACGGCGGTGATCATGTAGTACCAGCCATTGCGGAAGGTGATCTTCGGGCCTTCCTGCGCGTAGCCCTCCACGTCCCACGATTCCGGATAGCGCCAGCCGTCGTAGACGTGCTTCACCTCGCCCACGGTGCTCAGGCCATCGTCGGCGAGCTGGACGTAGTCGCCTGCACTGAGGAACAGGTAGCGCTTGCCGTCTTCGCCCACGGCATGGCCGGGGTCGATGTGACCCGGCAGCCCGATGTCGATGGGCTCGCTCCAGGGGCCGCGGATGTCGTCGGCCCACACGACGAAGTTGCTCCGTCGCGACGACTCGGTACCGCCGACGCGTGCGGGGAAATAGATGTAATAGCGGCCCTTGTGCTTGATCAGGTCCGGTGCCCAGATCGAGCCGACGTTCTTCGTGATCGCATGGCCGACCGGCTGCCAGTTGATCAGGTCGCGCGAATGCCACAGTGGCAAACCGGGGTAGGCGGTGAAGGATGACAGGGTGAGGTAGTAGTCCTCGCCATCCTTCAGTACCGAGGGGTCGGGGCGGTCGCCTGCGAGCACGGGATTGAGGAACGTGCCGTCGCCCAGGTCCGCCTGGCGCTGGTGTTCGATGCCGCGCTTCCATGCCGGTTCGCGGTGGCCATCACCCGCCAGCGCTGCCAGCGGTGCGAACAGGCACAGGGCGATCATCCACGACTTCATTGCCATCAGGAGTCCTCTACTTCGACGACGTGTGCTGCGATTTCCACTGCGGGTATTCCTTCGACAGCAGCCGCTTCGGCCAGCTGCCGTACCACTCGTAGCCCGTGCGGCGCTCGCGCGGAATGTCTTCGTAGCGCGCGACCCGCTGGCTGTCGCGTGTCGCGAGCACCACGCTGTTGTCCTTCACGTCGTAGAAGCGCGCCCACAGCCCGGTGGCCGATGGATCGGCGACCAGGCGGCGATCCTTGGCACTGCTGTGGTACTGGAACTGCTCGGCCGGCGCCTCGAAGGTCTCGATGCGCCAACCGGTGATCTCCACCTTGCGTAGCCAGTCCACCGCACCGTCCACGGCCGCCACGACGGCGGGCGAGGGGTCGGGGATCGACATCAGGTAGCGGACCACGCCGACGGTTTCCTGTCCCGCGATGGACGGCAGTTCGAACTTGCGCCCCTGTGCGGGCAGCAACGTCCGCGCGTCGTACTGGCCTGCCCAGCCGGCCAGCGTACCGCCCTGCCGTACCTGCAACGTCAGCAGGCAGGCGTCGCCCTTGTCGATGGCGGACTGCACGCGTGCGCGCAACGCGGCATCGACGAAGGCATAACGGCGCGTGTCCGAGACGACCTTGCGCAACGTGCCCAGCACGCCGACGGTGACATCGTCGGCGATGGTGATGTGCGGATGGTAGGGCTGCGTGGCCGGCACCGTGTGCGGCCAGCCGCCGCATCCGGGAATCTGTTGTTCGAGCGTGAATGCGAGGCCCATCAGGCTGCCGTCGCGGTAGCGCGCATCGCCGGTGATGGCGTAGGCCGTGGCCAGATAGTCCAGCTGTGTGTAGATGTTGCGATTGTCGAAGCTGCCGCCGGACTTGCGTGCCTCGACATCGAAGCGCGCCTTCTCCGCGTCATCGAGGATCCGTGCCGGATCCTGGTTCTCGATCCAGCCGCCATCCATGCGTTGATAGCGCAGGATGTTGTCGGCGATCTGCGCGACCTGCTCCGGCGCATGGCGCGGATACGTGTCGCCGTGCACGTTGCGCCAGTGATGGATCGCGTCCTCGAAGCCGGCCAGCGAGGGTAGTGGTGTCGATGGCGCGGCGGCCACCGATGGCGGCGCAAGCAGTAGCGCGATGGCCAGGGCGCGCGCGGACATCATCCCCTCAGCGCCCGCGGCAGCCACAGCGACAGCTCGGGGAAGAACGCAACGATCAACAACACCGCCAGCGCCGCCAGCCAGAACGGCCAGATCGTGCGCATGCTCTGTGCCACGGTGATCTTGCCGATCGAGGTTCCGATGAACAGCACCGAGCCCACCGGTGGCGTGACCAGGCCGATGCCGCCGGCCAGCACCATCACCAGGCCGAAGTGGATCGGGTCGATGCCATAGGCCTTCACGACCGGCAGGAAGATCGGCGTGCAGATCAGGATCTTCGGTGCGAGGTCCATGAACATGCCCAGCACCAGCAGGATCACCACGATCATCAGCAGCACGGTGCGCTGGCTGTCGGCGATCGATTGCAGGAACTCCACGGCGGCCGCAGGAACCTGCAGGTAGGCCAGCAGCCAACCGAACACGGCGGCGGTGGCGATCACGAACAGGATCACGCCGGTCGTGCGCGCCGCATGCACCACGGCGCCGCGGAACTCGGCCCAGTGCAACTGGCGGTACAGCAGTGCGGTGACCAGCAGTGCGTAGACCACGGCGATGGCGGCCGATTCCACCGCCGTGAAGATGCCGGCGCGGATGCCGACGAAGATGAGCGTGACCAGACCCAGCCCGGGCAGCGCCCCGACGAGGCGCATTGCCACCGCGCGCCAGCCCGGGAACGGCTCGGTGCCATAGCCGCGGTGACGAGCCACCACGTAGCCGGTGATCATCATGGCGGCTGTCATCAGCAGGGCCGGCACGATGCCCGCGGCGAACAGGTCGGCGATCGAGATGCCGCCGCCGGCCGCCGCTGAGAACAGGATCAGGTTGTGCGAGGGCGGCACCAGCAAGGCGACCAGCGCCGCCGTCATGCAGACGTTCACCGCGTAGTCGACGTCATAACCGCGCTTGACCATCTGCGGGATCATCGTGCCGCCGACGGCGGACACATCGGCCAGCGCCGAGCCTGATACGCCGCCGAAGAACAGCGACGACAGCACGCTGACCTGGCCCAGGCCGCCGCGCATGCGGCCGACCAGCGACGACGCCAAGGCGATCAATCGTTCGGAGATGCCGCCGCGCAGCATCAGTTCGCCGGCGAAGATGAAGAGAGGGATGGCGATCAGCGAGACCGAGCCGGAGCCCGCCGAGATCTGCTGCACCAGCACGATCGACGGCACATCGAGGTAGAGCAGGGTGGCGAGCGCGGCGACCGCCAGCGCGAACGCCACCGGGACACCCAGCAACAGCAGCACGACGAACGCGCCCAACAGGATTGCGATGGCCACGGGTCAGACTCCTTCTTCGCGAGCGGGGCGTACGGCCTGCCACGCCTTGTTCAGCCCGAACACGCAGATCAGCGCGCCGCTGACCGACAGGGGCAGGTAGTTGATGCTCTGCGGCATCGAGGCACCCGCGAGCTTGATGTCCAGGCCATCCATCAGGAGTACGCCGCCCCAGCCGGCGATCATCGCGCCCACGGCGGCGATCAGCAGCGGTCGCACGATCGACAGCACGAGGCGCGCAGCGGGCGGGAGATTCTCGGCCAGCAGGTGGAAGCTGAAATGACGGTTCGTGTGCACGCCTGCGGCGGCGCCCAGGCTCATGGCGGTGCTCAGCAGCAGCAGGGTCACCGGCTCGGTCCAGCTGGGCGAGTCGTTGAGCACGTAGCGCGTGAACACCTGCCAGCCCTGCACCACCACCAGGCCGATCAGGGCGGTGGCGGCGATCGCGATGGCGACATCGGAAAGACGGTCAAGTGCGCGCTGGAACGAGCTGGCGGGAACGGGAGAAGCGGTCTCGGTCATCGGGTTGTTCTCGTCAGGCCAGGTCGCGGATGCGACGGTACAGGGCTTCGATCTCGGGCTGGCGGTGGTAGGCGTCCAGCAGCGGCTGCGCAGCCTCGCGGAAGGCGTCGAGGTCAACCTCATTGCTCCTGATGCCGTGTTCCAGCACCGCCTTGCGCGCTGCGTCCTCGGAGGCGTCCCACTTGGCGCGCATCACCGGCACCGATTCGCGCGCCAGCCTGACCAGCAATTCACGGTCCTTGGGCTGCAGGGACTCGAAGCTGGCGCGTGACATCACCAGTACATCGGGGGCATAAGAATGGCGCGTCTCGGACCAGTACTTGGCCGCCTCGAAGTGGCGGCTGGAGTGGAAGCTGCGCATGTTGTTCTCTGCGCCGTCGATCATGTGCGTCTCCATCGCCGAGAAGGTCTCGCCTAGCGACATCGGGGTGGGATTCGCGCCCAGCAGGCGGATCAGCCGGATGAAGATGTCCGACGCCGCCACGCGCATCTTCATGCCGTGCAGGTCCGCAGGCGAGGTGATCGGATGCTTGTTGTTGTAGAAACAGCGAGCGCCGGAGTCGTAGATCGCCAGCCCCACAAGATCGCGGGCCCCGAAGCTGTCCAGGACAGCTTGGCCAACCCCGCCGTCGATCACGCGGCGCAGGTGCGCCACCGAGTCGAACACGTACGGCAGGCACAGCGCCTGCGTCAGCGGCAGTGCATTGTTGAGCGCACCGGAGAACACACGGGTGATGTCGATCACACCGAAGCGTGCCATGTCGATGGCTTCCGCCTCGCGACCCAATTGACCGGAGTGGTACTGGCGCAGGGTGAGGCGCCCGCCCGTCTCGCGCGCCATCGCGTCGCCTATCCAGCGCACGGCTTCGACGGTGGGATAGTCCTTCACGTGCACATCGCTCGCGGTCAGCACGCGTCGGCCTTCATCGGCGAGCGCGCGGCTGCCGGCGAGCGGCGCGACGACGGCGGCGCCGAGGCCGACACCCAGGAAACGACGACGGTTCATCATGCGCGCCAATCCCCTTCGTCCTTCGGTGTTGCGGCAGTCGCGACACACGCGATGCTGCCATGGCCATCGAAGTCGATGCGTGCCCGCTGACCCGGCAGGATGTCGTGGATGCCGGTGGCGTTACCGGTGGCGATCAGGTCGCCCGCCTTGAGTGGCCGGCCACGCCGGGCCGAGCGTGCGAGCGCGAAGGCGAAGGCCGCGCGCAGGCCACCAGGCAGCGTTGTCGCGCCCCCCTGACCAACCTGCTGACCCTCGATCCAGGTCGTGCACGTCAGCGACGCATCGCTGCGGTCGGCCCAGCCAGGAATCTCGGCACCCATCACGAGTCCGTTGTTGTTGCCGAAGTCGGATACGACGACGCGGGGACCCAACTGGTTGATCGTGGCCAGCGGGCTGCTGGCCACTTCCATGCCGATGAACAGCGTGGAGGCGACGGTAGCGGCCTCTTCCGGTGTCCAGTGGGTCTTGTCGGCCGGGGCATCCGCGTCCAGGCGCAACACGTACTCCGCTTCCACCGCGCCGAAGCCGCCAGCGAACACTTCGAAGCTTTCTTGACCACCGGTGGTCAACTTGAGCTGACGGGCGAAGATCGGTCCCAGCAGGCGCTCATCGCCGGACCTGTCGCGCCGCTCGGGCGCGATGAAGCCGACCTTCCACCCGGCGACCCGGTCCGGCCACTGCGCGATCGCGAGATCCTGCACGCGGTATGCCGTGACCAGATCATCCGGGATATTCCCGGGGAAGCCGGGCAATGCGCGTCCCTGACGTCGCGCGCTGACGAAGCTCTCCGCGATGGCGGCCAGTTCTGGGGCTTCCGTGCGACCGTCGGACGGCGCGCTGTGGTCAGTACTCAAGAGGGTTCTCCCCGCTGCGTTTTGTTGCACTGCCGAGTGACAGTGCAGGTTGATGGCCTGTATATGGTAAACCGGTGTCATTGACAATGTGCACTGCCGCAAAACCCATCCCGATGCCACGATGCGTCGATCCACTCCTGGGAGGGAGCCAATGTTTCATATCCGTTTTCCCGCGCGGGCCCGCGGACTGACCTGCGGCCTGGCCGCCCTGCTGATGGCGCTGGCGATGACGCCGGTCCTCGCCGCCGAGGCGCCCGTGCTTGCATTCCCCGGCGCGCAGGGCGCGGCCGCGCACACGCCCGGCGGGCGTGGCGGCAAGATCATCCGCGTCACCAGCCTGGCCGCTGACGGTCCCGGCTCGTTCAAGGAAGCGGTGACGGGCAAGGGCCCGCGCATCGTGGTGTTCGAAGTCGGTGGCGTGATCGACCTCGGCATGAAGGAGCTGCGCATCACCGAGCCGTTCCTGACCATCGCCGGCCAGACCGCACCGCATCCCGGCGTGACCATCATCAAGGGCGGCTTGACCATCGCCACCCACGATGTGGTCATCCGCCACATCCGCATCCGGCCCGGCGATGGCGGGTTGCCCAAGCGTTCGGGCGACATCGATGCCATCACCACCGTGCGCGGCGCGCATGACGTCATCGTCGACCACTGCTCGCTCACGTGGGCCACGGATGAGAACCTCAGCGCATCCAGCACGCGCTTCCATGGCGAAAATGAAGCCGAGTGGATGGCCAACGCGTCGCGCCGCATCACCTACAGCAACAACATCGTCGGTGAGGGACTGGCGAATTCGATCCATGCCAAGGGCGAACACTCCAAGGGCTCGCTGATCCACGACCACGTCAACGAGGTCCTGATCGTCGGCAACCTGTACGCGCACAACTACGAGCGCAGCCCGCTGTTCAAGGGCGGCGCGCGCGGGCAGGTGATCAATAACCTGATCTACAACCCCGGCCAGCGCGCCATCCACTACAACCTGATCGCAGAAGAGTGGATGGGCCATCCGTACTCGCGTGGCGAGATGATCGTGCGTGGCAACGTCATGCGTGCGGGCCGGTCCACCGAGCCACTGGCGTTCCTGATGATCGGTGGCTCCGGGGATCTCGACCTGTACGCGCAGGACAACCTCATCGTCGATCGCGTGGGCAACAAGAGCATCCAGGAGACCGGCAGCTACACGACCGCGCCGGTGAAGCTCAACCGCGTCAAGCAGGCGCCCGCGTTGCCCTTCGGCGTCACCCTCCGGGGCTCCGGTGAAGTCCAGGATGCCGTCATAGAAACTGCGGGCGCAACGCCCTGGAACCGCGATCTGGTCGACCGCCGCATCGTCGCCGACGTCATCGAAGGCCGTGGTGAAATCATCGACAGCCAGGAGCAGGTGGGTGGCTACCCGCAGTACAAGGAAGCCCGCAAGCCGTTCATCGAAAGCGAATGGAATCTCGACGTGATGGAGCCCATCAGTGGTTACCCGAAGGGCGAACCGTTGCGCTGAAGAGCAACGCCGCTGCCGTACCGCGCGCGCAAGGTGACGAAGACGACCCGCCGAAAGGCGGGTCTTCCATGTGCCCAGCTTACGACGCGTGCGTGCGATCCGGATCATGCGCGCCGGGATTTCAAGACGTGGATTTCCTGTGCCTTCAAGCATCAACCGAACACCCGTCGGTCACGGGGCATCAGTGCCGTGCGGATCATGCCGGCGCCCGTGACGTTGCAGCAGCGGAGGGGAAGGCGGGCGCCCGTGCAGGCGCGCCCGCCCGCAGCGCTCAGAAGTTGAACCGCGCGCCGACGTAGTACTGGCGTCCCGTATGGTGGTACACGGAGGCGCGATCGCCGACCGAATCCACGTACTGGTCGTTGAACTCGTCTGTCAGGTTGATCCCCTCGAAGGTGAGGGTGAAGTGCTTGTCCCACTTGTACGACATGGAGAAGTCCACGCTGCGTGCACTGCGCTTTCCTTCCACATCGTTGTTGTTCTGTCCCGGGACGCGCTGCAGGTAGTCGTCGCGGAACGACGTGGAGATGCGTGCGCTGAACTTGTTGTTGTCGTAGTAGAGCGTGGCGTTGTACGACTTCGGCGACAGATTGACCAGCTCATCGGCGATGTAGGTCACGGGGAAGCTGCCCGGCACCGCATAGTCGATATCCGATTTCACGTGCGTGTAGTTGAGCAGCACGCCGAAATGACGGAAACCACCCGGCAGGAACGAGAACGGCTGCTGGTAGTTCAGCTCGAAACCCTTCAGCGGACCGCCAGGAGTGTTGATGGGCGTGCGGACATCGAACGGCACGTCCCAGAACGTGGACGGCACCCATTCCAGCGGAAGGCCGGTGTCGCGGTAGGCGATGTTCTCGCGCAGTTCCTGGATGTAGGTCTCGATGTCCTTGTAGAACAGCGCCAGCGACAGCACCGAGTCTTCGGCGAAGTACCATTCCGCACTGAAATCATAGGTCTTGGCACGGAACGGATCGAGATACGGGTTGCCCACGCGGATGTTGGGCGACCCGGTGGTGGTGATGCCGGCACCGGGCGACAGATTGCCCAGTTGCGGCCTTGCCATGACCTTGGCGGCACCGAAGCGCAGCACCAGGTCGTCGGTGACGTCCCATGCGAGGTTCAACGACGGCAGCCAGTCCTTGTAGTCGTTGCTGACCGTGACCGGGCTGCCGCCACCGACCGACGTATAGCCGCTGGCATCGACATCAGTGGTCGCGTAGCGGACGCCCACGTTGCCGCGCATCGGGCGGCCCGCCAGATCCGCGTTGAAATCCAGTTGCAGGTAGCCGCCCCAATCCTCTTCGCTGATGCTGCGGTTGTTGCCGCGTGCATTGCCGTTGGTGATGCTGCTCAAGGTGAAGTCGCCGCCGGGCACGCCGGTGTTGCAATTGCAGTAGATGTTGAAGAGGCTGGCGATCGCATCGAGGTCCGGGATCAGCCATGAGCCGGGCGCCCGCCCGTCCAGGCCGCGGCCGAAGCCGGTGACCAGCGAGGACAGGTCGCCGAGCGTCGTGCCGGTGGGCAGGGCGGGGACCGACGTTTCGCTGCTGCGGCGGAACTCCCACGTGTCCATGCCGAACTTCTTGTACGACATCCCCCCGCGCAGCGTGAATGTCTCGTTGATGACGAAATCCAGGTCCAGCTTGCCGGTGTCGAAGGTGTTGTCGACGCCCTGCGGGCGGATGCGGATCTCGGAGCCGGTGGTGTTCGCCGCCGGGCTGCTGATCCAGCGCCAGGACGACGGGCTGTTCACATCGAGGCTGCCGTAGGTGATCAGCGGCAGGCGGCTGTTGCCGCGATAGTCCCAGCTGTAGCCGTCGAGGTTCTGGATGTCGAACGTCACCGTGGTCTGCACGGGATTCTTGAATTCCGACGTGGACGTGCCGACCATCGCGTTGAGCTTCAGGCGATCGGTGATGTCCTGCTCCAGGCTCAGGCTGTACTGGCTGAACTCCGTGGACAGCTCGTCGAAACGGGATTCCGAACGCACGTCGACATTGTCGAACACGCCGTAGACCAGGTTGCCGCGATCATCCACTTCAGCCTGGAGCACATGCGTCTCGTACTTGCCACCCTGCGTGTTCGAGCGGCTGAAGGAGATCGTCTCCAGGAAATCCTCCTGGCGGGTCGCATCCAGCTTCGAGTACATCGCATCGAAGCTCAGCAGCGTGCGGTCGCTGGGCTTGAACTGCAGCGCGGCAGTCACGCCCAGCCGTTCCTGTTCGTGGGTCAGGCGGCCGTAACGCGGCAGGCGCGGATGGAAGGTGGTCGTGGCCGATGCCAGGCGGTACGCATCGTTGTTGGCCTGCGTGTTGGCCGGGCGCGGATTGCCGGTGGAGCAGTTCAAGGCCGTCGTACCGCGCCCGCCGTTGTTGGCGTTGTTCTGCGGTGTGTAGCCGACCGGACTGCAGAAGCCGTTGGAGGAGGGGCCGTTGTCCCAGCGCACCGCGCTGTAGCCTTCCTCCAGCAGGTTCCGCTCGCTGTAGGCCGCCGACAGCAATGCCCCGAACTTGCCGTCCGCCCAGGTGTTGCTGATCAACGCGGAGAAGCGCGGATCCCATTGCTTCGACAGGTCGTTGTAGCCCATCTGGCTGGTCACCGTGCTGGTGAAGCCGTCGTAGTCGAAAGGACGCGCTGCGCGCAGATCGACGGTGGCACCGAGCGAGCCTTCGTCGATCTGGGCCGATTGCGTCTTGCGCACCGTCAGCTTGCTGAAGAGCTCTGCGGCGAAGACGTTGAAGTCGAAGCCACGTCCCCGGTTCGCACCGCCCGAGCTGTCCGTGCCGCCCGTCGTGGCCAGCGCCTCCAGTCCGTTGATGCGTACGCGAGTGAAGTCCTGTCCCAGGCCGCGGACGGTGATCGAGCGGCCTTCGCCGGCATCGCGATCGATCGCCACACCAGGAATGCGCTGGAGCGCTTCAGCAAGATTGAGATCAGGAAACTTGCCGATGTCCTCGGCAACGACAGCGTCGATCTGTTCGGCGCTGTAGCGTTTCTCTTCCAGCGCTTTCTCGAGGCTCGCACGGAACGTGCCGACCACCTCGACGCGATCAAGATCCGTGGCGACGGGCGGCGTTGGTGAAGTCTCCTGCGATTGCGCGAAAGCCGGCACGTGCAGTGCAACGGCGATCGAGAATGCGAGTGTGGTAACCGGTGTCTTCCGATGCTTCAGAGTGCGCTTCATGACATCCCCCTCCCAAGGGCGGCCAACCGTTTTTGTGTGTCAGCGAGCGCCGACGACGACGTGATTTCCCCAGTGGATCGATCGCGATGCAGTCGTGATGACACCGCTGGTCAAAGACGCTATCAGAGTGTGCGGTGCAACAACAACTGATTGATTCGAAACAGAAAATGTCCCGTGGACAGCGAGGCGCGATGTAATCGCTTTCCCGGCCGGGACGTTGGTCCCGGGCGATAAAAAAGCCCGGCCGAGAGAGGCGGCCGGGCTTCGGGTGCACCTCCACCAGGGAGGTGCGGGACGGTCAACGCATCAGAACTTGTAGCGCAGGCCAAGCAGGTACTGACGGCCAGTCTCGCTGTAGTCCAGCGGCAGGGTGACGCTGGGGTTCGACACCCAGGATTCCTGCGGTTCGTCGGTGAGGTTGATACCTTCCAGGCTCAGCTCAAGCTTGTCGTTGATCTTCCAGCGCACGGAGGCATCGACGGTGGTCGTGCCGGTCTGTCCGTGGACGTCGAAGCCGGCTTCGGTCGCAGGCACCTGAAGCAGGAAGTCGTCGCGATTGGTCGCCGAGACGCGGCCGGAGAAACGTTCGCCTTCATAGTAGAGCGTGGCATTCCAGGAGTGCTTCGACAGGCCGGTCAGGTCGGTCTTGAACGAGTTGGCGCCGGTCGAAGTGAGGTACTGGATCTGCGAATCGACGTAGGTGTAGTTCAACTGCACGCCGAGATTGCCGAACTTGCCCGGCAGGAAGGTGAAAGGCTGGGTGTAGTTGGCTTCGAAGCCGGTCAGCTCGCCGCCCGGGGTGTTGAGCGGCACGCTGAAGACGAAGTCGTCGTTCACCCCGGCGCCGGTGCCGTCGAGCAGGCTGGCAGGCAGGCCGCTGGCGGAGTAGGGCTGCACGACGCGCGTGGTCTGGATGAAGCTCTCGATATCCTTGTAGAACAGACCCAGGCCCAGCATCGCGCCTTCGTTGAAGTACCACTCGAAGCCCAGGTCGACCGTCTTGGCGCGGATCGGATCCAGGTTTGGATTGCCACCGCTGACCGTGCGCGCACCGCCACTGACATTGACGGTAACGCCCGGGGTCAAGCTGCCCAGGCCGGGACGTGTCATCACCTTGGCGGCACCCAGGCGGATCAGGAAGTCCGGCGTGACTTCTGCCACAAGGTTCATCGACGGCAGGGTATCGCTGTACTCGCGGGAGACCGTCGTGGCGACGGGCGTGCCGCTGGCGGTTGCGATGCCAGTGGAGCTCTGCTTGGTGCGCACATAACGGACGCCGAAGTTGCCGGAGACGGGAATCGCACCCAGATCGGCCGAGAACTCGCCCATCAGGTAGACACCGCGATCTTCTTCCTCGACCCTGCGTGTATTGACTGCGCGTTCGCTGAGCGCGAATGGCCCGGTGTTGCTGTAGATGTCGTAGAAGTCGGCAATGCCCTGGTAGTCGGGAATCACCCACGTGCCCGGAGAGCCGCTCACGCCACTCAGGCTGGCCTGTTCGGTCAGGTCTGCCGGTACGATGCGGGTGCCGTCGGTGAACATTGGTACACCGGTCAGTCCCTCGGTCGAGCGGCGCAGCTCGCGGGTGGAGAAGCTGTAGTCCTTCGCCTGCACGCCGCCCTTCAGGCGGAAGCCCGGGCTGATGTTCCAGTTGAAGTCCAACTGGGCGACATCGAAATCATTCTCGACGTACTGCGGGCGAATGCGGATCTCGGCCAGCGTCCAGCCATTGGGATCCGTCGGGCTGATGCCGTAGTCGATAACCGGCTTGTAGGGATTGCCGCGGTAGTCGTAGCTGTAGTTGTCGACGTTCAGCTTGTCCATGATGATCGTCGTCTGGATCGGATTCTCATGCTCCGATTTCGACGTGCCGAGCTTGCCGGAAATCTTGAAGTTGTCGGTGAACTCGTGCTCGCCTTCCAG
>Ga0065704_10070416_pt1 | contig 25968 bp, 19 predicted proteins | sample SwiRhicommuniRL2_FD_59091 | JGI IMG/M metagenome (GOLD analysis project Ga0065704, IMG submission 59091) | Switchgrass rhizosphere bacterial communities from Rose Lake, Michigan, USA - RL2 v2 (version 2) | ecosystem: Host-associated > Plants > Roots > Rhizosphere > Soil | place: East Lansing, MI | reverse complement strand
CGCCCAGCGCCAGCGGCAGGCCGGTGAACAAGGGATGGTGGCAGCGCCCGCAGTTGGGTGTCTCGACCAGCCGCGCCGGCGGCACACGGTTCATCGCCGCGCAATGCGGGCAGGCGATCAGGTGGGCATCGGCGCTCATGCAGGCATCCTAACGCCCGCGCGTCTGGCGCGTCACCGCACCACGTGCCAGACCACCTGCCGCCCCGCCAGATAGACCACCCTCCGGCCATCGAACACGGCCATCTGCTCCAGCTTGACCTGCACGTTCTGCCCGCCCCACTCCGGGACGCGCGCCTTCACGTTGCCCTCAATGGCGTAGACCGTGTCGGCATGCAGCGGCCAGTCGCCCTGCCCCGCGGTGGATCCCTGGTTGTCCCACATGCCGATGGTCGGCCCCGGCGCGTGACCCACGAACCCCACCGGATGCGAGTAGGTCGCTGCGCGCAGGCCCAGGCGGGCGACCTCGCGCTGCGTCGCCGTCTCATAGGGTGCGCCGAACGGGTACCGGTTGATGGACAGCCGCTGCACGCTGCCATCCGGCTGCCGGTGGAACACCAGCATCGTGGTCCGGCGCGCCGCGTGGGCCGGCTGCGGCACCAGCGTGAAGTACACCGGGTCTTCCGCGTACTCGCGCGCGATCACAACCCACATGTCGAGGTCGGCGTCGCGCATCAAGCGGGGCAGCAGGGTGTCGAGCCGCTCGCGGAGCATGCGGTTCTCCGGCTCCACGCGGTCCCGCGGCGGCAGCACTGCCCCCACGCCGACCCCGTCCCGTCCCTGCTCCGGCATCGATGCGGCATGTCCGCAGGGCGCCGACGCCAGACCGGCCAGCAGCAGGAGCAGGAAGATCGCAGCGCGCATGCAGGAAGCCTCCGACGGAAGGGCCATGACGCTAGCCGCCCCACGATGATCGCGTCAACGCTGCCCGGGCGGTTCATGCCGCACTGCGATGCGGGACTACACTCCGGTCACGCGGACGCGTCCCGATGCGGGACCCGGAGGTGGGCAATGTGGACGAAGTGGCTCGGCACCCTGCTGCTGGCGTCGTCGGCCCTGTCGGCGCTGGCCCAACCCGCCCCACCCCCTGCTCCCGCCGATGTGCTGGCGCTACCGGAGCCGCTGAAGCGGCAGTTCCGCGAACAGGTCCTCGATCACACCCGCGTGCCGCATGCCCGGCTCGAGCGGATGGTCGACTTCCTCTTCAGTCCCGGCGGACTGGGCATGAGCTACCACGCCGACGCCAACCATACTGTGGTCGAGGCCTACGCCACGCGCCAGGCCAACTGCATGAGCTTCACCCTGCTGACGGTGGCGCTGGCGCGCGAGGCCGGGCTCGATGCCTACGCGCAGCAGGTGGACGAAACCCTGGCCTGGCGGCAGGACCACAACATTCTCTACCGCACCCAGCACGTCAATGCCGGCGTACGCATCCGCGAACGGCGCTTCACGGTGGATGTGGCCTGGAACGAGGTCATCACCCGCAAGCCACCGGAACCGATCCGCGACAACCGCCTCATCGCCCACTACTACAACAACCGCGCGGCGGCGCTGCTCGAACACGGCGCGCTGGACGATGCACTGCGCCATGCGGAGATCGCCCTGACCCTGGACCCCGGTTACGCCACAAGTTGGAGCAACATCGGCGTGATGTACTTGCGCGACGGCGATGGAGCGCGCGCGGAGCGGGCCTACCGGCACGCACTCGACCTCGACGCCGACAACCCTGGCGCGCTGTTCAACCTGGTCACGTTCTACCAGCGTGCGGGCAACGTGGAAGCCGCACGTCCTTTGCAGAAGCGACTGGATGCCGCGCAGGCCCGCGACCCGTTCCACCATTTCCTGCTGGCCGCGGGCTTCGAGCGCGACGGCGACCTGGTGCGCGCTGCCGCGCACTACCGCAAGGCCATTCAGTTGTACGACGGCGAGCACCGCTTCCACTTCGGCCTCGCCCGCGTGTATTTCCTGCAAGGCGACCACCGGCGCGCAGGAAAGGCGCTGGCGCGCGCAGGCGAGCTCAGCCAGGGCGATACCCGTGCGCTCTACCAGGCCAAGCTGGACACGCTGCGCAGGCAGGGCGACTAGACCACGGCGCGGCGGCGAGGGACCACGCCCGGAAGCATGGCCCCGCGCAGCGGGCTTACTTCAACTTCAATTCGCGGATCAGATTGCTGCCCAGGATCTGGCGCATCTTGCCGCGGTCGGCGTAGGCCGTGTTGGCTTGCGCGGTGTTCTGCCCGGTCACCTTGCTGGAGACCGCTTCGGAGCGGTCGCGCAGGCCATCGAAGGCCGCCATGTCGGGGTAGACCACGGTCAGGTAGACGTCCGGGTCTTCCGGCCGGCGCGCCTGTGTCGAATAGATCGCATAGCCGAGGATGATGCCGGCCTCCTTCTGCGCTTCCATGACCCGCTTGTACTGGCCCTGCAGGTGCTTCATGTAGTTGTCGAACTGGCCATCCATGATCTTCACCGCCGTGACCTCCATGACCGGCCCTTCGGTATAGCTGCGCTCCTGCGCCGACAGCGGGAAGGACAGCGCGCACAGCAACAGCGCCCACAACAATGGCAAGCGTTTCATGTCGGATTCCTCGTTCGATGATCGCCGGATGATTCCGGGTGCCCACCTGAACGCGTCACGGTGCCGCACTACGGCCATGCAGGGGCGGGAATACGCGCCCGACCGACGAACGCACGTCATGGCGACCCCGTATTACACACGCTGCTGTCGAAGCGCCGGCCTGCCCCGGCGCGCGGGAAGGCTAGCCCGCGAGCGACCACTCACCCAGGTGTGCGTAGTCGGCCTCGCCCTCGATGCTCTGCAGGAGATGCACGCCCTGCGGGTGCAGCACCACCGGTGGCACGTCCACCGGCGCGGTGCGCGGTGGCACGTAGGCCAGCGTCAGGTGCGGCACGAAGCTGCGCCCGACGTGCTGCTTGAAGCCCGCACGCAGCAGCCGCTGCTGCAGGTTGCGCCAGAACGCGACCGTCGCGGGCGACGGGTGCAATGCCGCCAGCGTCAGCGCGGGATTCTTCGGATTGCCCAGGCACAGCAGGTGGTCGAGGGTGATGCCGAGGGGTTCCGGCTGCCAATCCTGCATGGCATTGCGCGCGGTGGCGATCATGTCCTCGCGCGGCCCATCGCTCTCGCAGAGGAAATGCAGGGTCAGGTGGTAGCGTTCCGGACGTACCCAGTGCGCCTGCGGATATGCCGCCTTCAGGTCCTCGGCGCGGTGCCGCAGCGCTTCGCATTCGCCCGTAGAGGGCACCAGTGCAAAGAACAGGCGATGCAGCCGACCCGGTTGCGGGCCGCCGAACAGGTCGCCTTGTGGAGTGGAAGCGGAGCGGGATGACATGGCGCGCGGGCGTGGAACAACCGCCTCATCATCGGCGCGAGGACCGGATGATGCAAGCCTGCAAAGCCCGCGTGGGAAGGCAGGAGCGCTGGCTCCTGCCTTCCTGCAACGTCACCGGATCACCAGATCCGCACGCGGTCTTGGGGCGCGATGTACAGCGGGTCGCCCTGTTTAACGCCGAAGGCGTCGTACCACGCGTCGATGTTGCGCAGCGGGGCGAAGGCGCGGATGTGGCCCGGCGAATGCGTGCCGTTGACCAGTTGCTGGCGCAGGGCATCGTCGCGCCACAGCGTTCGCCACACCTGGCCCCAGCCCATGAAGAAACGCTGGTCGCCGGTGAAGCCGTCGATCACCCGCGCCAGCTTGCCGTCCAGCGAACGGTGATAGGCCTCCAGCGCGATGGTCAGGCCGCCCAGGTCGCCGATGTTCTCGCCCATCGCCACCCGGCCGTTGATGTGCATGCCGGGCAATTGCGGGAACGTGTAGGCCTCGTACTGTGCGCCCAGCCTGGCGGCCTGCACCTCGAACTTGGCCGCGTCCTCGGCCGTCCACCAGTCGCGCAGCACGCCCTTGCCATCCGACTTGCGGCCCTGGTCGTCGAAGCCGTGGATGATCTCGTGGCCGATCACGCCGCCGATACCGCCGTAGTTCACCGCCGGATCGGCATCCGGATCGAAGAACGGCGGTTGCAGGATGGCCGCCGGGAATACGATCTCGTTCTTCACCGAATTGTAGTAGGCGTTCACCGTCTGCGGGGTCATGCCCCACTCGCCCTTGTCCACCGGCTGGCCCACGCGCTTGCGACGGTAATCCCACTCGAACTGCCCGGCGCGCAGCGCGTTGCCGAACAGGTCGCCGTTCTTCACCACCAGTGCGCTGTAGTCGCGGTATTTGTCGGGGTGGCCGATCTTCAGGCCGAATCCTTGCAGCTTGGCGTGCGCCTCCGCCTTGGTGGCCGGGCTCATCCACGCCAGCGTATCCAGGCGCGCGCCCATCGCCGCCTTCACGTTGGCCACCAGCGCGTCCATCTTGGCCTTCGCATCGGGCGGGAAATACAGCTTCACGTAATCGCGGCCGATCGCCTCGCCCATCGCACTTTCGGAGAACGCGACGCCACGCTTCCAGCGCTCGCGCTGCTGCGGCTGGCCGGACAGGAACTTGTCGCGGAACTCGTACTGCGCCACCGAGAAGTCGGACGACAGCAACGGAGCCGCGTTGTCGGTCACATGGAACGCCTGCCAGGCCTGCAGCGTGGCGACATCGGCATCGGCGAAGATCGCGGCGATCTTCGGGATGGCGCTGTCCTGGCGGATCACCGCACGGCCCGCGCCGTCCACGCCGGCCGCCTTGAAGAATTCCGCCCATGGGAAGCCGGGTGACTTCGTCGCGAACTCGGCCATCGCCAACGGGTTGTAGGTCTTGTCGCGGTTGCGGCTTTCGGCACGCGTCCAGTGCGCCTCGGCGATGCGGGTTTCCAGCGCCAGGATCGCTTTCGCGTTCTCCTGCGGCGTGTCCCAGCCGGCCAGCTGCAGCATCTGGGCGATATAGGCCTCGTAGCGCTCGCGCTGCGGCTTGAAGGTGTCGCGCAGGTACATCTCGCGGTCGCCCAGGCCCAGGCCGCCCTGGCTCAGGTAGAGCGTGTAGCGGTCGGGATCGCGCTGGTCATCACTGACGCCGAGGTTGAAGAAGCTGTCGAACATGCCGCCGCGCTGGCCCATCAGCGTGGCCACGGCCGCCTTGTCCTTCGCAGCGCGGATGTCGGCCAGCAGCGGTTGCAACGGCTTGGCACCCAGTGCATCCACGGTCTTCTCATCCATGAACCCCCGGTACAGCGCGGCGATCTTGGCAGAGTCGCCCTGCGTGGCCGGATCACCCAGCGCATAGCCTTCGATCAACACCCGCAGGCGCGCCTCGGACAGGTCGCGCAGGATCGCGAAGCCACCGTAGCTGGAGCGTTCCGCCGGAATCTCGGTGGTGTCGGCCCATGTGCCGCTGACGTAGCGGAAGAAGTCCGTGCCCGGCTGTGCCTTGCGGTCCATGCCGTCGGTGTCGATGCCCCATTCGCCGAACCGCCTGGCCGCGATGGCCGAACCGGTGGCGGATGTGCCCGCACTTCCGGATTCGGCGAACAGTGCCTGCAGCGTGCAGCCGTCATCCAGGCAGCCCTCGTGTTCATGCGCGGCCAGGGGTCCGGCAAGGGACAGGGCCAGCAAGGTCGCGGTGGTCAGCAGGGTCTTCTTCAAAAGCGTTCTCCGGAAACGGGACAGGTGCCCGCGTCGCGCGCGGGCGTGCCCGGGAGGATACCCACCGCTCCCGGCCCCGCGACCGTGCCAAAAGGTGGTGGACGGGTCTGGACGGTGGTTCCGCTCCTGCTCCGCGCCCGCGGAAAAGACGAAGCCCGGCCAGGGCCGGGCTTCGCGTGGGTGGCGGCGATGACGCGCAGGAAAGCGGCGTCAGCGCGGTGCGTCGCCACTGTTGGCGCATCGCCGCCCGCAACGACGGGTGGCATCGCCGGCCATCGTGCCGTCATCCGGCACGAACCCGCCGCTGGGAGGCTGCCCATACGACAGACGCAAGCCGATGCTACTGCCCTGCGTACTGTTGCTGGCCTGTTCGTGGCCGAACAGCAGCGACAGCAGCCAGCCCTGTCGCAACTTCACGTCCAGGCCTGCCGACAACGCCAGTGCATCGTCGTTGTAGCTCTGCATGTCCAGGCGATAGTCGGTGGGGTGCGGCCACACGACATAGTTCATCGCCGCCTCGCCCTTGTCCTCCAGCGCCTGGCGATATTCCAGGCTCCAGAACGGACGGTAGCGCCCGTCGTCACCACCGAAGCGGTAGCTGCCTTCCACGCCCAGCGCCACCGTGCTGTTCTCCACCACCTGGCGCCGGTAGGCCAGGTCGTAGATGTCCATCCCGTACTCGCGATACGCGTCCAGCGTGGTGCGGCTGGCATCGAAGCGGCCGTACGTGGTCAGCGCCATGCGTTCACCGTGATGCTCGTAGCCGAAGGCCAGCGAACCGAACCACTGCTTGCCGTCGCGCACGGCCGTGCCCATCGCCCCGGCATCGTCGCTCCAGCGGCGGATGTCGAAGTCCAGGCGCCCGGTGGCCAGCATGCCGTCCACGAACACATGCTCGCCTGCACGCCACAAGCCATACAGCGCCAGCGAACGCTGGTCGGCCTTCAGGCGCGAGGCGGTGCCGTCCAGATCGCTGTCGTTGCGCGCCAGACTGCCGGCCACACCCACCAGCACCTGTTCGCCAATCGCACGGTCTGCGCCCAGCGTGAGGCCATCGGTCTGGAAGTCGTATCCGCCGACCCGACCGCTCTTGCCGAACGAGGCCGTGCCGGATGCCCATGCGCCCCAACCCTGCGGCAACGCCGGCAGGCTGCCGCCTGTGGCCTGGCCCACGGGCACTGAAAGCCCCTGGCGGTCTTCGGCACCGGCATAGGCCAGCGTGACGTTGTTGCTGGAACCGTTGGCGCCGCTGCGTACCTGGCGCAGGCGGTCGCGGATGTTCGACTGCTGCGCGTTCGCGAAACGCACGCTCGCATCCACCTGCGCCTGCAGCAGGCCGACCACGCCCGGGTCCCGGGTCGGATCGGGGCGCACCTCCACCTGCAGGTGCATCTCCACGCTGGCGGCGGCATAGCTTCCCGCCGCCGCCTGGGTGGCCGTGATGACAGTCGTGCCTTCCGCATGCAGCGTCACCGTGCGGCCGCTGATGCTGGCCACCTCCGGATCGCTGCTGGTGAAGGTGAAGGCACCGCTGCTGGGGCTCTGCGGATTCACCAGGTCGAAGGCAGGCTCGCCGAACACCTTGCGCAGTTCTTCCGGCCACACGAGCGTCGGCACGGCGGCCGCGATGTCCACATCCAGCCGCACCTGCGGCGCGGCTTCGTGGTTCGCATCACCCGCCTGGTCGGCGGTCAGGCTGCAGCGCCCGGCCGCCAGCATGGTGACGGTCGTACCACTCACCTGGCAGACCTGTGCCGTAGTGCTCGCGAATACCACCGGATTGCCGGAGGCACCGCCGCTGGCGACCAGCGCGAACGTACCGTTCGGCGAGAACACCGGTGTGGCCGGATTCGCACTGAAGCCGGTGATCGCCTGCAGCGCCTGCGCCACGACCAGCTCATAGGCCTGCACCCCCGTGAAGCCGTTCGCATCACGCGCCTCCACCGTGAAGGAGAAGCGTCCCGACGCGGTCGGCGTTCCCGACAGCACGCCCGCCGCACTCAACGCGACGCCCTGCGGCAGGCTACCTGCCGTCACCGCGTAGGTATACGGCGCGGTGCCTCCCGTTACCGCCAGGGTCTGGCTGAACGCACCGGCATGCGTCGCCTGCGGCAACGCGGGCAGCGCGAACGCGATCTGCGGCGCCACCACCTGCAGCGTGTACTGCTGCTGCGCCGTGAAGGGACCGATGCCCGTACTGCTGTCGGTCACCTGCACCGTCAACGTGAAGCTGCCCGCCACCGTCGGCGTGCCGGTGATGCGTCCGTCCGTTCCGAGGCTCAACCCGCTCGGCAATGCACCGCCGACAAGCTGGAACGTGTAAGGCGATGCACCACCACTGGCGAGGAACGCGTGCGTGTAGACGGTGCCGCCCGTGCCGTTGCCGGGATTGGCGGCATCCAGCACCACCGTCGGCGCCGTGACGGTGATCGTCACCGTCGCGGTCGTGGTGGTCTGGTACGCATCGCTGGCCGTATAGGTGAAGCTGTCCGGGCCGGCGTAACCGGCGTTGGGCTGGTAGCTGATCGTGGTGCCGCTGACCATCGCGATACCGTTCACCGGTGCCGTACCCACGGCGACCGACGTCGCGGTGCCCGTGATCGACAGCGTCACGGGTGTGGCGCCAGCACCGTACGGCAACGTGGCGCTCGCCGCCGCGACCGTGAGTGCAGGGATCGGCGTGACCGCATTCGACGGTGCCGAGGGCACGCTGGTGTCCGCTGCATTCTGCGCGGTCACGGTGAACGTGTACGCCGTGCCGCTTGCCAGCCCTGTGACGGTGATCGGGCTCCCGGCTCCCGTCGCAGTGGCGCCCCCCGGAATCGCCGTCACCACATAGCCGGTGACCGGAGCACCACCGGTAGACACCGGCGCGGTGAAGGACACCGTGACCGATGTGGCGGACGCCATCGTCGCCGTACCGATCACGGGCGCATCGGGCGCCACGGCATTCACGGTGAACGTCTGGCTGACCTGAGCCGCCGGCAGATGGCTGGCATCGCCCGCCTGGTCCGCGTTGATCGTGCAGGTGCCGACCGCGATGAAGGCCAGCGTGCCCGTGGGCGTGATGGTGCAGACGGCGGTCGTCGCCGATGCGAAGCTCACCGCAAGTCCGGAATCCGCCGTCGCGGACAGCGTCGGCGTAGTGCCGAAGTTCTGTGCACCGGGATTGGCGAACGTGATCACCTGCGTCACGGCGGTGACGACGGCATTGGACGCGGCCGACGATGCACCCGTGCCGGCACTGTTGGTTGCGCTGACGGTGAACGAATAGCTGACGCCTGCCGTCAGACCGGGGAAACGGATGGGACTGCCCACGCCGGTAGTCGTGGCACCGCCGGGGCTGGCCGTCACTGTGTAACCGGTGATGGCGATACCTCCGTTGCTCGCGGGCGCCGCGAAGGCCACATCGACCTCGGTCGGACTGGCGACGGTTGCCACGCCGATGGTCGGCGCACCCGGCACCACCGGATTGACGGTGAACGTGCGGCTGACCTGCGTGGCGGGGAGGTAACTGCCATTCCCCGCCTGGTCGGCGTTGATGGTGCAGGTTCCCGCCGTGACGAACGTCAGCGCGCCGCCCGTCGTGATCGTGCAAACGCCGGGCGTGGACGAGGTGAACGTCGGCGTCAGTCCGGAGTCCGACGTCGCAGTGAATGTCGGCGTGGTGCCGAAGTTCTGCGCGCCGGGATTGGAGAACGTGATGGTCTGCGTCGCCGCCGGCGTGATGCTGTTCGACGCCGCCGACGCAGGACCCGTGCCCGCCACATTGTCCGCCGTCACCGTGAAGGTGTACGCGATGCCGTTGGTCAGTCCAGTGACGACGATCGGCGACGACGCGCCATTGATCGGTGCCACATCGGCCGGGCTGACGGTCACGGTGTAGCTGGTGATCGCCGATCCGCCGATGTTCAACGGAGCGGTGAACGCGACACTCGCCTGGGTGTCGCCTGCGATCGCCGTGCCGATCGTCGGTGCACCCGGCACCACGGGAATTACGGTGAACGACCGGCTGACCTGAGACGCGGGCAAGAAGCTGGTGTCCCCCGCCTGGTCGGCATTGATGGTGCAGGTGCCGGCGACGAGGAAGGTCAGCACACCCGCGGACGTGATCGTGCAGACGCCCGTGGTGGATGACGTGAAGGTCACGGTCAGTCCCGACGTCGAAGACGCGCCGCCGCCCAGGATGGACAGGTTCGGCGATGTCCCGAAGTTCTGCACGCCCGGATTGGCGAAGGTGATTGTCTGCGGCGAGGCCGGCGTGATGCTGTTCGATGCGGCCGATGCGGCACCGGTGCCGGCGGAATTCGTCGCGGTCACCGTGAACGTGTACGCCACGCCATTGGTCAGCCCGGTCACCGTGATCGGCGAACTGGAGCCGGTGCCGGTCGCGCCGCCCGGATTGGCCGTGACCGTATAGCCACCGGCGATGATCGCGGCACCGCCGATGGAGGCCGGTGCGGTGAACGTTACCGAGGCCTGCGTGTCGCCCGCCGTCGCGGTACCGATGGTCGGCGCCCCGGGCACCACCGCGTTGACCGTGAACGTCTGGGTCACCGTGGTCGCCGCGTTCCACGCGGCATCGCCAGCCTGGTCGGCGTCGATGGTACAGCTGCCGGCGGTGACGAAGGTCAGCGCGCCGCCGGACGTGATCGTGCATACGCCGGTGGTGGACGAACTGAACGTCGGCGCGAGGCTGGATGTCGCAGTGGCGGTCAACGTCGGCGTGGTGCCGAAATTCTGCGCACCGGGGTTGCCGAACGTGAGGGTCTGGTTGCCCTTGGGCGTCGCGGCATTCGATGCGCCCGATGCGACGCTCGTTCCGATGGCGTTGGTGGCGGTGACCGTGAAGGTATATGCCGTGCCGTTGCTGAGCCCGGTCACGGTGGCCGTGCAGGCTGCCGGCCCCGCACAGGTGCCGAACGCGCCACCGGGACTGGCCGTCGCCGTGTACGTGGTGATGGCGGAACCGCCGTTGCTGGCCGGTGCAGTGAAAGTCACGCTGACCTGGCCGTCACCCGCCGTGGCGATGCCGACGGTCGGTGCGGCCGGCGCGGTGGGAATGGCGACGGTATGGGTCGATCCGGTGGTGAACGCCGCCGGCCCGCTGTTGCCGGCCGCGTCCGCGATGTTGGTGGACCCGTTGAGATTCACTTCCAGGGTGCCGTTGCCGGCAATGCCACTCACGGTGACGTCGATCGAGGTACCGCTGCTGGCGGAGACGGCGCTGATCGTGCCCGTGGCCGAACCGGTCGTGCCCAGGGAGAAGTCGTCGGTCGAGACGTTGCTGACCGCTTCATTGAACGCCGCCGTGAAGGTCACGCTGGTAGCGGTTGCTGCGGGTGAACCGCTCACCGTGATGGCGGTGACGACGGGTGGCGCACCATCCACCACCAGCGCCCTGTTGGCCCCCAGTGATCCCGCCGTACCCGGAACGGCCAGCGCCAGCGTGGCGTTGTTGGTGGCGGCATCCTGGATCGTGCCGCCGTTCAGCGCGAGCGAATTCGTCGACACGTAATCGAGGTCGCTGCTGACATCACCCGATTGCACGGCATAGTTGAACGTCAACGTGCCGGTGCCACTGCCGCTGACGTAGTTGACCGCGCGATCAGTACTGCCCGTCTCCAGCGTCAGCTGTGGCGTACCGGTGACTGTCACCGCTTCGGTGAAGCTGATCTGCAGGCTGATCGTAGACACGAGTGAGTACGTGCCGTCCGGCGTGGATGAAGTGACCGATGTGACCGAGGGCACCACGCCATCGATCACCAGGTTCTTGTTCGCGCCAAGCGAGCCGGCCGCACCCGGCGATGGCAGCGTCAAGATGGCGTTGTTGCTGGCCGCATCGCGGATCGTGCCGCCATTCAGCGCAAGCGCCGTGGGCGAGGTGTAGTCCAGGTCAGCCGTGGTGTCTCCGGCCTGCACGGTGTAGATAAAGGTCAGCGTGCTGCTGCTTCCGCTGCCGCTGATGTAATTGACGATGCGATCGGTCGAACCGGTTTCGATCGTCAGCTGCGGGGTACCGGTGACGGTGACGTTTTCGCTGAATGCCACCTCCAGGCTGATGACATCGCCCACGTTGTACGTGCCGTTGGCCGTACTGGAAGTGATCGAGCTGACGGTGGGTGGCGTGGTGTCGGGCGGCACGGCGGGATCGATGACGATGTTGTTCATCGAGTGCCAGCTGCCATCACCTCCGTTCTCGCCGCCCGCCGAGGTGAACATCCTGACGTCGTCCACGTACGAGAACGTTGGCCCCAACGAGACCGTCTGCGGCGTGAAGGTCGGGTCCAATCCCTGGAAGGTCATGGAGGCCACCTGGACACCGTCCCGGTAGCCCACGACGGTATTCGTCATGGGCGACGTCTCGCCCCAGCTGTAATACCGGAACGACGTCAGCTTGAATTCGCTGCCGTCCGCGGAGCGGACCGCCATGCCCTTGGTGATTCCGTCTGCGCCATCATCGAAGGTGAGGGCCGAATACCCCGGGTCTCCACTGTTGAGGAAGGCGTCGGGTCGCCAGTGGATCACGCCGATATTGCTACCATTGACGTTGCTGATGTTGTAGATCTGGATGGACAGCCCGGCGATGGCAACCGACCCGCCTTCACCGTCGGCGGCAATGCCGTCTCCGAGGCCGGTATCGTTTGTGAACGTCAATGTCTCCGCCATTGCGGCGGGGATCGCCATCGCGCTACTGGCGAACACGCCCAGCAGGAACACGCGCGCAAACAGACGTACACGGCGCGTGGCGCCGAAAAGGATAGGCATGTCGAGTCCCCGGAAAACGTGAATGCGTGATGCGTACATCGACCAGCGACACGCCGACGGACGGTCGCCCCCCTCTTGGCCGTGCATGCCAGCCCTCCTCGCGGATGGACTTCCCCGGCATACCCGAATGAGCAGTGTCCCTGGCGACGCCATGGCCAATGCTGATGCGGCATGGTAGCCGCGTAACGCCACTTACTCCAGTGACCGCGACGCCGTCTCCGGTCCTGTCGCCAATGCAAGCCCCGTACCAACCACCCCTAACCCGTCGCGCGTGGTGGCAGCAGCCCTTCCGATGGCGGCATCTGGTGGCGTGGCAGCGAGATGGTGAAGACACAACCGGTGCCCGGCACGTCGCGCACGCTCAGCTGTCCCTGGTTGGCCTCCACACTGCGCTGCGAGATCGACAAGCCCAGCCCCAGGCCGCTCTGGTCCGCGCTCTCCTGCACGAAAGGCTGGAACAGGGCCGCGCCATCGCCGGAAGGCAGCCCCCCGCAGCGGTCCTCCACGTCGATCAGGATGCGGTCGGCGAGCGCATAGGCGTTCAACGTGATCTCGCTGCCTGGCGCAGAGAACTTGAAGGCGTTCTGCAGCAGATTGCCGGTTGCCGACAGCAACAGGTCGCGGTCGACATCGATGGCCAGCACTGGATCCACCTCGGACACGACCAGTACGCAGCCCCTGACCGTGGCCTCCAGCGAGGCCGACAGCCTGATCTCGGCGATGAAATCCGCCAGCGAGTACAGCCGCTTCTGCACCGGCGTGCCGGCCGCCATCCGCACCTCGGCCAGCGAACGATCGATCAGGCTTCCCAGCCCGGCCAGGGCGCGATCCAGGATGCCGGCCGTCGCACCGGACATGCCCACGCTGCCTTCCTTGATGATCGACAGCGCCAGCGTCGCCGTGCACAGCTGGTTGCGCAACTCGTGCGCGAAGAATCCCAGCCGCTCGTTCAACGCCAGGGCCTGCCTGTCGGACTGCACGATCTCGTTCTGGTAGCCGAACTCCGTCACCGCGTGCGCGATGGCGTTGTCCAGGCAGCGATTGAGCGTGCGGAACTCATCGGTCTCGATCTCCGCGCCCCGTTCGAAGGCGAGATCCGAAATCGCCTGGCACAGGTCGCCATAGTCGTGCACCACCTGGTCGACGGTGAACCCGTGCGTCAGCAGTTCGCGGCCATGCAGTGCCGCGGACTCGCTGATCTCCGACAGGGCGGGACGACCGCCGCCCGCGGGTCCCGATACCTTGCGGCTACGCATCGGCTCGGCGCCCTCCTCCACCTGCAGTGTCTTGATCAGCTGGTCCAGGAAAACCGTCACGCCGTGATCCAGTTCCTGGCCGGGCACGCCTGTAGCGGATCGCAGCGCGACCTTGCCACGGCAGCGCGCAATCAGTTCCGCGCGGTTGTCACTGAGGAACCGATGCATCATGCCTCGACCTTACGCGCCTTTTGCCGGCACCGAGGGGTCTTTTACGCCCATTCACAGCCGTCCATCGGGCAATCCGGCCTTTTCCGGCCTGACGGCCAGCTTTACCCCGTGACTACACGCGTTACTCATCCCTCCACGTGCACGGTGCACATCCGGCCGTCGGCCGGAGGAGACCCGCCATGACATTCCATCCGAAGCCGCCCGCCCGCCACGACACCTCCAGGGCGATACCCGCGTCTACCACACCATCAACCCCACCCCGCACCCTTCCCAAGGATCATGGGAAGGGCCAATTGCCCAATCCCGGCAAGCGCTCCTGATCGCAGGGCAACAAGGGCACGAAGCGCGGGAAGTATGGCTCCGCCGCGAACGCGGTCGAGCGAACGCGGCGCATCCTCGCTCGAGGCGATGGGCCTCGTCTTCAGTCCGTCCGCAGGCGTTTCTCGAACCAGTGATGCGCGTAAGGGTTGTCGTTGTAGGCGGGGATCTCGATGTAGCCGTTGCGGTCATACAACGCCCGTGCCTCCACCAGGCTGCTGTTGGTGTCCAGTCGCAACGTGTGCAGTCCCATTGCCACTGCGTGCGCCTCCAGCGCGTCCAGCACCCGCTGCGCGATGCCCAGCCCGCGCGCATCCGGCGCCACCCACATGCGCTTGATTTCGCCCATGCCGCCAGCGATCCGCTTCAATCCTCCGCACCCGACCGCCGCGCCCTCAAGCCGCGCGACCACGAAGGCGCCACGGGGCGGCACCAGTTCGCCGGGATCGGCCGACACGCTGCGGGCGGCGTCGAAACCGCCTTCGAAGCGCGCATCGAGTTCATCCAGATAGGCCTGGATGCACGCCTGCGCCTCGACGCTGGCAGGATCCTCCAGCGCGATCTCTGCCGCGGACGCACGCATGAGGCACTCCACTTCATCCATCGCCTCGACCAACCGTTCGCGCTGCCGCACCGACAAGGGCGCCAGCAGGGAATCCGCCAACGCGCGCGAATCCCGGTCGAGCGCATCCACCTCGCGCCGCCCTTTCGCGGTCAGGACCACATGCCGCCTGCGTGCATCGACGGGCGATGCCTGTACCCGCACAAGCCCCTGCGCCTCGAGCGCACGCAACAACCGGCTCGCATAGCCGGAGTCCAACCCGAGGCGTACACGCAGGTCGCGCACATCCGCCCCTGCATGCCCTGCTTCGAACAGCAGGCGCGACTCGGCCAATGGGCGGCCGTGGCCGAGGTAGTCGTCATTGAGCACCCCGATGCGGCGGGTGACCGTGCGGTTGAAGCGGCGGACCCGCTGGATCTGGCTCTCGTTCATTGCCTGACTTTAGTCAGGTATCCGTGCGGAAGCAACCGCAGTACGCACGATCGGCTCAGGCCGGCTCTCGTCCCGCCTCGCCGCGCGGATCTTCGCCCAGGGGATACGCGGTACGCAGGGGCTGGCCGTTGGCGCTGAAGAACAGGCCTGGCGCTTGCCCGCGCAGCCTTGCCGCCATGATGCCCATGGCGATGCGGACTCCGGCCGCGAGGTAAGCAAGCGGTGTGCGGCGCACCTCGCCGACGGCACTGTCGGAGTTCAACACCACGTGGCCCGGCGGGCCGAATGCGGCATCGACGTCGGTCTCCGGCACCAGGCATGCGGCCACCACGCCCACATAGGCGACTTTCCCGTCGCGCGGCGTATTCGCCAGCGGCGTACGGCAACACGCTGCGTACCAGCGCAACAGCCCGCCTTCGCGCAGGCAGAGGCCGGCGATGTGCTCCTCGCCTGCTGTGAAACGCACCGCCAGCGGGTTCATCGCCACGATGTCGGTACCGCCCTGCGCATCCATCACGCCGGGTTGCCCGAGGTGACGCGCGTACGTCCGGCAATCCCCGCAGTAGCACGTTGCACGCGCATACGCCCGACGGGCATCCACCGTGCCTCGCACCTGCCCGCAGCGGCAACGCAGTTCCAGCGTCATCAACGCACCTCCGCTCCAGGACATCTGCGGACAGGGATAACGCACCCGGTATGAGTGCAGCGTCAAACCGGGCGTGCCTGCCTGACCCGCAGCAAACCGGCGTTGCGCGACGCGACATGAAGCGCAGGTGACGTATCTTCGCGCGCTCAGGCCGCTCCTCACGATGCATGCTGTAGCATGCGTGCCGCGAGCCCACCGCTTGCTTCGCGCGTTCCGCACGGCCCCCGGCCCTCCGCTTCGCTCCCCTTCCCACGCGACGCATTCCCCACGATGGGATGGTTGCCCCCGGGAGCTTCCATGCCCTGCCCGTCACACCCTCGCCCCGTCGTTGCACATGCCATGCCTTTCCCCGCTGCAGCGTGCGCTGCCCGGGACCGACCGATGCAGGTCATGCCGTCATGACCTCGTGCTCGCGTTGCGACGCCGTCTGCTGCCGCCTGATCGTGGTCCTGCAACCGGAAGACCAGATTCCCTCGCATCTCACCACCCATACCCCCGCCGGCCTGCACGTGATGGCGCGCGACGAGGAAGGTTGGTGCGTGGCACTCGATGGCGCGCGGATGAACTGCGGCATCTACCAGACCCGGCCGGACGTATGTCGCCGCTTCGTCATGAGCGGGCCCTATTGCCGTGCCGTGCGATCCGATTACCTGGACATGCGCAAGAATGGCATCCCGCTGACGGTCGAGTGACGCCCGCCGTGCCCATTACGCGCCTTTGCTAGCGCAACTGGCTGTCCTTGCTACCCCGCCGGTTGTACAGGCCGGCACCCTGCTCTTCCTGGTCGGCCGCCTCCTGGCATACCACGCACAGGCGCACGCCCGGCACCGCCTGCTGGCGGGCAACCGGAATCGGCCTGTCACACGCTTCGCAATGGGTCAGGCTCGGCCCCTTCGGCAGCGCGCGGCGCGCGCGTTCGATGCCGTCCTTCACGGTCGCATCGATCTGTTCCTGCACGGCGCCATCGCCGGCCCATCCGGTTGCCATGGTCATGTCCTCGCTTCGCACTGCTGCCGGGACAGCTTACGCCCGGCAACCGCAGCGGTTTTCACGAACAGGAATGGGGCCGCGACGGGCGGATTTCAATCCTGCGCCAGTGCGTACCCGATCGCCGCCACCACCGCCGCCACCTGCGCATCGTTGCACTGCTGCGGCGTCGCCTTCGGACTGTCGGGATAGACCTCGGTGATGGTGGTGTAGCGAGCGTTGGTGATGCCGGTGCACAGGCCCAGCGACTTCACCGGGTACTGGATGACACCCTCGGCCACCACCGGCGAACCGATGATCTCGCCGTTGTCGTCGGCCGGGGCGATATGGGTGACGGCTGCCACCGCCGCGATCACGGCGCGCTGGAAATCGGGCTGCGGATTCGCGCTGTCATCCACCAGGTAGAAGCCGTCCGGAATCTCCCCGGGTTCGAACGGCTTTCCGTCGCGCGCGGCAAGTGCGGGACGGAACTCACTCTCATCGCTGTCGGTGGTTTCGTGCAGATCGATGTGCATCAGCACGCGGTCCTTCACCGGCGCAACCAGCGCGATCAACGCGGCGGATTCCTGCGCAGGACTGTCCGCACGGAAGGAACGGTTCGGATCCAGCGCATCGGCGTTCCAGCGATGGATGCGTTCGTAGCCCCACGGGCTGACGCACGGCACCACCAGCAGGTTGGCCTTGCCGGCATAGTCGGCGGCACGCTCTGCGAGGAACTGCAGCGCGCCGTGCACGCCGCTGGTCTCGTAGCCATGCACGCCGCCGGTGACCAGCATCGTGGGCAGCGCCTCGTTCCAGTCGCGGCTGCGTACCGCCAACAGCGGATAGACCTCGCCCGGACCGTAGTCCAGCGTGCCGTACTGCTGCACATCGAAGCGTCCGCGCAGCCGATCGACCACCGTCACCACATCATCCGCATGACGGCGTTGCACGCGCTGCTGCGCGCGCCATGCGGCTTTCTCCGCCGCGCCCCAGGGTGTACCGGGTGTGCCGATGGGATGGAAGCGGGCGGGCGTGTTCATGGCGATGGCGGGGCCGGGAATCCGAGGGGTCGGCACTATACCAGCGGGTGCGGCAAGGCTTCCGGAGAGGGCGCGGACTATCGCCGACGGGTCGGCGGGGGCGAAAATCCCGCTCCTGCGATCACGACGCGCTTCAGGACTCCGCTCCATGCCCCACTACACCGGCCCCCTGCTCACCCGCGATACCGCTGCTGCCCTGCTGGCGGCGCGCGACCGCGGCGACACCGTGTGGCATGGCTCGCTGGACCTGGGACGTACGCTGGCGGACGCGCGGCTGGAGGCCGGGACATGGCAGTGGCGCGACGCGGCGTATCCCTATCTCGATCCACTGAAGGACCGCACGCTGTACCACTGGGACGGCGAGGATTTCTCGCCGATCTCGCGCTATGCGGGCTCGTTGATCAAGCTGGTGCCCACCGAGTGGGGCGTGCCCACGTTCGAGATCGATGGCATCAAGATGCTCCCGACCTCGAAGGAATCGCCGCTGGACGATGCCCGGCGCAAAGTCGCACTGGTGGAACCGGGCGGCAAGGTGGTGCTGGATACGTGCGGCGGCCTGGGCTACTTCGCGGCGTGCTGCCTGGCCGCCGGCGCCGCACGCATCCTGTCGTTCGAGAAGAACGCCGACGTGCTCTGGCTGCGCACGCTCAATCCCTGGTCACCGGATCCGGACGCACCCGGGCACGGTGGGCGCCTGCAGCTGACCCACGCCGACATCTCGCAGGCCGTCACGCAGGTGGCGGATGCCTCCGTCGATGCCGTGCTGCATGACCCGCCGCGTTTCGGCATCGCCGGCGAGCTGTATTCGCAGGCCTTCTACGACCAGCTTGCGCGCGTGCTGCGTCGCGGCGGCAAGCTGTTTCATTACACCGGCATGCCCAACAAGCTGACCAGCGGGCGCGACGTGCCCGGCGAGGTGGTGAAGCGGCTGGAGAAGGCCGGCTTCAAGGCTCAGCGGGCGCTGGACGGCGTGGTCGCCGTGCGCCGCTGACCGACCCTCGGCCGACCTTCACGCCGGCTGAGCGCGGCGGGGTGCACAACAGCGCCACCGCCATGCCCGGGAGGGGCCACCATGCAACGCACCACGCTGCTGTCCGTCGCCGTATCCGCCCTGCTGCTCGCAGGCCCCGCGCTCGCCCAGGACACGCCGCCGGCGATGACGCCCGAGATGCAGGCCATGATGGAGGCCTACCAGAAGGCCGGCACGCCGGGCCTGGAACACGGCAAGCTGGCTTCGATGGCCGGCACCTACGACCTGGTCGTGAAGAGCTGGCACGCACCCGGCGCACCACCCAGCACCGACGCCGGCACCGCGACACGCAGGATGATCCTCGGCAACCGCGTGATGCTGGAGGAGGTGACGTCGCAGATGATGGGACAGCCGTTCTCCGGCCAGGGCCTACATGGGTTCGACAACGTCACCGGCAAGCATTGGGGCACTTGGAACGACAGCATGAGCACGGGGCTCATGGTCAGCGAAGGTACCTGCGATGCCCAGCTGACCTGCACCTACACCGGCACCCACAACGACCCGGTGACGAAGAAGCCCCAGAGCAGCCGCATGACCACGCGCTGGACCGACAAGAACACGGAAGTCTTCGAGATGTACGGCCCCGGCCCTGACGGCAAGGAAACGAAGATGATGGAGATCACCTACACGCGGCGGCCGTAGCCGCTGCGCGCGTGATCAGGCGTGCACAGCCTGGCCGGCATCCGCCAGGTTGCGTCGCCACGCCGCCGGCGGCTGCCCGTATTCGCGCCGGAACGCGCGAATGAAGGACGTGTCGTTCTGGTAGCCCACCTCTTCGGCCACCCGCGACAGCGGCGCATTGCTGCGGCGTAGCAGGTTGGCCGCCATCAGCATCCGCCACTGCGTCAGGTACTGCATCGGCGACGTACCGACCAGTTGCTGGAACCGCTCGGCCAGTACCGAACGCGAGGTGCCGGCGACGCGCGCCAGGTCGGCGAGGGTCCACTCGCGACAGGGCTGCTGGTGCAACGCGTTGAGCGCCTTGCCGACGACGCGGTCGCCAAGACCCGCCAGCCAGCCCGCATGACCTTCATGCTGGTGCACGTAACGGCGCAGCACTTCGATGAACAGCAACTCCGCGAGCCGGGACAGCAGGCTCGCGCCGCCGGGTCGCGGCGTGCGCGCCTCGGCCAGCGCGTAACGCACGGACGATTCGAGCCATGCGCCGGCATCGGAATCACGCAAGCTGATGCGCACCACCGGCGGCAGGCCGTCCAGCAGCAATCGCGCCAGTCGCGTATCGCAGGCCAGGTAGCCGCAGACGATGCGTGTGGGTGCGCCGCCGCCACCGTAGGCGAGCCGGCGCGGGCGACTGGCGAACAGCTTCTTCAGGTCGGCCGCGCCGCGCGGCGGCGGCAGGCCCGGCGCCGAGGTCATGCGGTGCGCGCTGCCGCCCGGAAACATCACCACGTCGCCTTCATGCACCGCCAGCGGTGGCGCACCGTCCATTTCCACCAGGCATCCACCCTCGGTGATCAGGTGGAAGATCACCACCTGCTCCGCGGTCGGGTCCAGCCAGGGCGCCGCCAGCGAGGCTTTCGGCGACTGGTAGCACCAGGGCGCGCTGAAGCGGGCGTTGACGAAGAACGCGCCGGACATCTGCACCACGCGCAGGATTTCCGACAACGCATCCATGCTCAGGCCGCCCGCGCGGGCGTCGTCGCCACGTCGACGGTCAAGGGTGGTTGTCCCAGCAGCGCGCCCTGCATGGGCGAGCGACGCAGCGCTTCCTGCACGACGGCATGCAATCGTTCCGCCTCCACGTCCTGCGCATGCAGCACTACGTCCACGCGCATCGAGGCGGGGCACGCACCCACCGATACGCCATCGGCATCGCGCATGCCGAGCAGGCCGCGCGTATCGGAGCGACTGCCGACCTCTACCTCCAGGTGGTCGAGCGCGATGCCCTGCTCCGCGGCGACCATCGTGATCGCAGTCGCGGTGCACGCCGCGATGCCCGCCCGGAAGAACCAGCCCGGTGACGGCCGGTCGCCGGTGCCACCCAGTTCGACCGGCATGTCGGATTCGATGCGCGTGCCGCTGGCGTGCGCCGCCACGATCCGCGTGCCGTGCTGCCACGAGGCCCGGGCTGCCGCGTCATCGTGCAGCCCCATGTCGGGGCGGCGGGTGAACACGCCGACGGCGCGCTGCATCGCGTGGGCGATGTCTCGGGGGGTACTCATGGGACGGGGAACTCCATCGAACGGCAGGGGCAGGCGGATTCTGAGCGCAACAACGCGTCCCGGGACGGCGCGCGGCCAGTCGCCGGACGATCGGCAAGGAATCGCGGAGCCCCGGGAAACCTGCACGCAGGCCCGGACGCGCGGCCAGTTCCGGCAGACGCCCCGTCAGGACGGAAGCCCGGTGCGACCGCCACGCTGCGCCCTCCCAACCCCAGGAGTTTTCCCCGAATGAATGCCGTTGCCGTTTCCTTCCCCACCCTGCCCGACCTGGACGCGCTCAAGCAGCGCCAGCAGGCCGCCTGGTCCAGCGGCAACTACGCCGTCGTCGGCACTACGCTGCAGATCGTCGGCGAGCGCCTGGCCGAAGCGGTCGACCTGCGCTGGGACGAACGCGTGCTCGATGTCGCCGCCGGCAACGGCAATGCGACGCTGGCCGCGGCGCGCCGGGGTGGCCAGGTGGTGTCCACCGACTACGTGCCCGCACTGCTGGACCTGGGCCAGGCACGTGCCGAGGCCGAGCAGTTGCAGGTCTCCTTCGCCGAAGCCGATGCCGAGGCCCTGCCCTTCGCCGACGCCAGTTTCGATGTGGTGCTGTCCACGTTCGGCGTGATGTTCACGCCGGACCACGCGCGTGCCTCTGGCGAACTGGCCCGCGTGTGCCGGCCCGGCGGCCGCATCGGCCTGGCCAACTGGACGCCGGAAGGTTTCATCGGCCAGATGTTCAAGGTGCTGGGACGCCACATTGCGCCACCTGCCGGTGTGCAGCCGCCGTCGCTGTGGGGCACCGCCGCGCACGTGCAGTCGCTGTTCGGCGACACGGCCGGCGCCATCGGTGTCACCGCGCGGATGTTCAATTTCCGCTACCGCTCGGCTGCGCACATGATCGACGTGTTCCGCACCTGGTACGGCCCGGTGCAGAAGGCCTTCCAGGCCCTGCCGGCCGACAGGGCCGCCGAACTCGAACAGGACCTGCACGCGCTGATGGAGCGCATGGATCGCGGCAATGGCAAAGGCCTGGTCATCCCCAGCGAATACCTCGAAATCGTGGTCGTGCGCCGGTGAAGGACCACGCGCGACTGCAGCGGCGCGTGCAGCGCTACGGCTGGGACCTCGCCGCACCCCGCTATGACGCACTCTGGCAGGCGCAGCTATCGGACGCGCACCGTCGGCTGCTGGCGCTCGCGCCGGCGGCCCCGGGCGAATCGGTGCTCGATGTGGCCTGCGGCACCGGCGTCATGGCGCTGGCCGCCGCCGAAGCCGTGGGCCCGCACGGCCGCGTGGTCGGTGTGGACATCGCCGAGCGCATGGTGGACGAAGCCAACGCACGGGCGCGGGCGCTCGGCCTGCAGCACGCGCGCTTCCTGCGCATGGACGGCGAATCGCTGGACTCCTCGGGCGTCGGCTTCGACCTGGCGTACTGCGCACTCGGCCTGATGTACATGCCCGATCCCGATCAGGCCATGCGCGGCATGCACGGTGCGCTGCGCCCGGGCGGCCGCGTGGCCGTGGCGGTCTGGGGCCAGCGCGCACGCTGTGGCTGGTCGCCGGTGTTTCCGATCGTCGACGAGGAGGTCGCCAGTGATGTCTGTCCGCTGTTCTTCCAACTCGGCCATGAAGGCATGCTCGCCGACCTGTGCGTGCGCGCCGGCTTCGTCGATGCGGAGGAACATCGCGTGGAGGCGGTGCTGCAATACGCGAGCGACGACGATGCCTGCGATGCGGCTTTCGTCGGTGGTCCGGTGGCGATGGCCTGGTCGCGCTTCGACGACGCGACCCGCCGGCGCGTCCGCACGCGCTACCTGCGCGCGATCCGGCCCTGGCGCGTCGGCGACGGCTATCGCATGCCGGGTGAATTCGTGGTGGCCACCGCGCGCCGGCACGCGGGTTGACGGCCACCACGCGCTGGCGATCCCGAGCCCTGCGTCACGCTTGCGCGATGGTGCGCTGCAGCTTTCCCCTTTGACCAATGCCCCCTCGCGCGGGCGTGTGGCCCACTGCCGGCACTTCACACCCGAGGTGCCGTCAATGTCGATCGCTGCGCTGCTGTGTCGTTCCGCTCCGCGTTCCCGTGCCCACGGCACGGGCCTGGTGCTTTTCTCCCTGCTCCTGATGCTGGCCAGCGGCCCTGCGCTGGCGCTGACCGAAGTCACCGGCTTCGGCAGCAATCCCGGCAATCTCCGCATGCACAAGGTCGTTCCCGCCGGCCTGCCGGCGGATGCACCGCTGGTGGTCGCGCTGCATGGCTGTGCGCAGTCCGCTTCGAACTACGACGCCGAAACCGGCTGGGAAATGCTGGCCAACCGCTTCGGCTTCGCCCTGCTGCTGCCCGAGCAGCAGACAGGCAACAACAGCAGTCGCTGCTTCACCTGGTTCGAGACCGCCGATACCGCGCGTGGCCAGGGCGAACCGCTGTCGATCAAGCAGATGGTCGATCGGATGATCGCCGACCACGGCATCGATCCCGCGCGCGTCTATGTCACCGGCCTGTCCGCCGGCGGCGCGATGGCCTCGGTGATGCTGGCCACGTATCCGGACGTGTTCGCTGGCGGTGCCATCGTGGCCGGTATTCCCTACCGCTGCGCGACCACACAGACCGCCGCCTTCAGCTGCATGAGTCCCGGCAGCGATCTGACCCCCGCGCAATGGGGCGCGAAGGTGCGTGCCGCCAGCACCTGGACCGGGCCCTGGCCGATCGTGTCCATCTGGCATGGCGACGCCGACTACACCGTGCGCCCCGCCAACCTCACCGAAAGCCTGGAGCAGTGGGCCGATGTGCATGGCATCGACACCGTGGCCGACGCCAGCGATACCGTCAGCGGCTATCCGCACAAGGTCTACAAGGACGCGGCCGGCACCGCAAAGGTGGAGACCTATGTCATCACCGGCATGGGCCATGGCACGCCTGTCGATCCGGGCACCGGCGAAACCCAGTGCGGCACGGCGGGTGCCTACATCCTCGACGTGAACCTCTGCTCCAGCTACCACATCGCCCGCTTCTTCGGCCTGGACAACCTGGACGGCGTACCGCCGACCGTCGCCCTGACCTCGCCCGCCAACGGCGCCACCATCAGCGGCGCGGTGATGCTGGCAGCCACCGCCAGCGACGACATCGGCGTGGCGCGCGTGGACTTCCTGCTGGACGGTGCGTTGCTCGGCAGCGATGCCAGCGCGCCCTACAGCCTGGCGTGGAACAGCAGCGGCGCCAGCGACGGCGCGCACGTGTTGCAGGCGCGGGCATTGGATCTCGCCGGCAATACAGGCACCTCCACAGCGGTCAATGTCACCGTCAGCGGCGGGACCGGCGGCGGATCGCCGGTCACCGTGGTGTTCAACAACGAGGACGCCAACGATGGCTACGTGAAGGCCAGCGCCACCGGCAGTGGCGCGGCCGTGGGCACGCTGGAGGCGTACTACGGTCTCGCGATAGGACGCGGCACCGATGGCAACCACAACCGTGCGGTGCTGTCGTTCGATACCTCATCGCTGCCCGACAACGCCGTGGTCACGTCGGCCGCGCTGACGGTGGCCTACCGCAGCGCCAGCGGCGATCCGTGGAGCAATCCCGCCGGCAACACGCTCGTCGTCGACGTGCGCAGCGGCTGCCTCGGCGCGTGCACCATCGAAGCGGCGGATTGGTCAGGCGCCACGACCACGACCAACAGCGCGCAGGTGCCGGCCTTCAGCGGCGGCAACCAGACCAGCACCGTGTTTGATACCGCCGGGCGTGCGGCAATCAACCGCACCGGCCGCACGCAGCTGCGGCTGCGTTTCAACGCCAACCCGACCGCAACGCACTACCTGTGGATCGACAAGGGCGCCACCGCGAAACTGTCGGTCACCTACACGCTGCCATGACGGCGCCATCCTGCTGCCGCGTCATGGCGGCGGCAGGATCTTCCAGAACATGCCCGTGCCCAGCTTCACCGATTGCAGTGGCTTGCGCCGTGCGGCGGGCTGGTGGGCGCGGAACATCTCGCGGATGTCGCCCATCACCTTGTCCGATTCCATGAAGTAGGAATGCGCCAGCATGCTCTGGTCCACGCCGGAGACATCGATGGTGTCCACACCGCTCACCAGTACCACGCCCTCGCTGGTGTCGCCGGCACGCGGGCCACGATTGACCTGCCTGGACGCCTTCAGCGCCATGTCTTCGGACGAGGCGTACAGGGTCACATGGCCGCTGGCCTGCCGCAGGGCGGGCGCGAGCTCCTCGCGGAACACCTTCGCATCGATGTCGGGCGCGGCCAGGATGATGCCGCGGAAGCGGCCGCGCAGTTCCGGCCGCTTCGCCACCAGGTTGCGGATGGCCTGGGTGACGCCGCGCGTGCCCATGCTGTGGCCGATGACGTAGAGGTTCTGCGCCCCCGAGCGGTCGGCCATGTCGGCCAGGAAGCCCTCGATCAGCGGCACCGAGCGCGCGATGGATTGTTCGTCGGTGAAATAGCCCGCCAGCGCCGCTTGCGATGGCCAGCTGTAGAACACCGGCGCACCATCGAAGCGCAGGTCGTAGGCCAACTGCGCCGTGCGGCGCGCGGCGTCGCGGAAGCTGACGTTGTAGCCGTGCACGAACACGAACGCATTGCTGCCGCGTGATTCACCGACGCGCCCGTACAGCCTGGCAAAGAACGGTGCCTGCGCCAGCTGGTCGACCTCCTGCAGGATGATGTGCTGCTTGGGGTCTTCCTTGAACTCCATCAGGTACCAGCGCGGCGATTCCAGTTCACCGGGGACATGCGCCTTCGGGATGCTGATGCGTGCGGTGCCGTAGGTCAGCTGCCGCGCGACACCCGCAGTGAAGCGATCGCCCGGCGGCAGCGTGGCGAACGCGGTCGCCGGCATCCGGTTGGTGGCGTAGAACACGTCGACGTTGACGAAATCCGACCTCGGCGGCTTCGCGGACTGCGCGGCCTCGCGGACACGGGCCGCACGCTCGGCCGCCTGGCGAGCACTGTCGGCGGCACGTTCCTGCTGAGCACGCTCCTGCTGGGCGCGGGCGGCGG
>Ga0065704_10070415_pt1 | contig 25971 bp, 26 predicted proteins | sample SwiRhicommuniRL2_FD_59091 | JGI IMG/M metagenome (GOLD analysis project Ga0065704, IMG submission 59091) | Switchgrass rhizosphere bacterial communities from Rose Lake, Michigan, USA - RL2 v2 (version 2) | ecosystem: Host-associated > Plants > Roots > Rhizosphere > Soil | place: East Lansing, MI | reverse complement strand
TGGCAGCGGCGCAGCTCGATCAGCAGCGGATCGGCCGTCGCCGAGGTGTCGGCGACGGCCGCCGGCCCCTCGCGCACGGGCTTGGCCGGGCGGCTCATCTCGATCGCCGTCATCGTGATGGCGATGGCGATGAAGATGACGGCGCCGATGCGCGCGAGGAGTTTGGTGTCCATCGGCTCAGTCGTGGAACATGCTTGCGTTGCCCGGCTGGTAGCCGGTGGATCGCGTCAGGAAGCGGCGGAGCCGTTCGCGACTTTCGGCTTCGACGGCGGCGTTGCGCGCCGAGTCCAGCGCCTGCGCCCGGCCCTGCGCGGCGAGCAGCGCCGTCAGGTCCGCGAGCTGCTGCGATTGCAGCGCGAGAAGCTGATTGCCCGCCTGCGCAGCCTGAAGCGCGCCGGTCGCCGATTGACTGGACGAAACCAAGCCGTCCATCGTGGTGCGCGCGCCGTCGATGTTGCCGACGACGCCGGCCTGAACGCGCAGCGCGTCCTCGAACGCGCCGACGCTATCCTCCCAGCGCGCATTGGCGTTGGCGACCATCTGCGCATGGGTGCCGGTCAACGCCGCGCCCTTGTAGCGTCCGTTGAAGACCTGCTGGACGTTCTGCACGTCGTAGGCGATGCGCTGCGCTTCGCCGAGAAGCTGCTGGGTGCGCTGCACCTGCTGCTGCAACTGCTGGAGCGAGTTGAAGGGCAGCGAGGCCAGATTGCGCGCCTCGTTCACAAGGCTGGTCGCCTGCTGCTGGATTTGCTCAATCTGGTTGTTGACCTGCTGGAGCGACCGGGCGGCCGTCAGCACGTTCTGCGCATAGTTCGTCGGGTCATAGACGATCCCGCCGAACTGGGCGTGCGCCGGCGTGGCGGCGGTGATGCCGATCATGCTCGACGTGGCGATGGCGCCGGCCAGCATGGCGCGGCGCAGGATATTGGGTTTCATGGGATCATGTCCTTCAAGGCAGGGGGGAGTTGGCCGGCATCTTCCCGGCGACCGGCCAGCGGATCGGGTTGAGGTTCGGGAAGAAGATCGACCGCCCAGGCCAGGCCGCGATGGCGCAGCCATTCGGCGGCGAAGCGCTCGCGGCCGTGGGTCTCGACCAGCTCGGCGATGCGGAGCTGATCGGTCTTGGAAGACGCGGCGGCGAAGGCCAACGCGACCTCGCCCAGCCCCAGCTCGAACAGCCGGTTGCCGCGCCGCGACTGGCAGTAATAGTCGCGCTTGGGCGTCGCCCGGCTGAGGATTTCGATCTGCCGGGCGTTGAGGCCGAACCGTTCGTAGATGGCGGCGATCTGCGGCTCGGCCGCGCGCTCGTTCGGCAGGAAGATGCGCGTCGGACAACTTTCGATGATGGCCGGCGCGATGCTCGACGTCTCGATGTCGGCGAGGCTCTGCGTGGCGAACACCACGCTGGCGTTCTTCTTGCGCAGAGTTTTCAGCCATTCGCGGAGCTGCGCGGCGAAGTCCGGGCTATCGAGAACCAGCCAACCCTCGTCGATGATGATGAGCGTGGGCGAACCGTCCAGCCGGCCTTCGATCCGGTGGAACAGGTAGGACAGGACGGCGGCGGCCGAGCCGGCGCCGACCAAACCCTCGGTCTCGAACGCCTGAACCGACGCTTCCCCGAGCCGCTCGGCCTCTGCGTCGAGCAGCCGGCCCCAAGGCCCGCCAAGGCAATAGGAGGCGAGCGCCTGCTTGAGCTGCTGGCTCTGGAGCAACACGGCGAGCCCGGTCAGCGTGCGTTCCGGCACGGGCGCGCTGGCAAGTGAGCCGAGTGCCGACCACAGATGCTCCTTGGCCTGCGGATCGACCGAAACGCCTTCGGACGCGAGTATCGCCGCCAGCCATTCCGCCGCCCATGCGCGCTCGGCCGGATCGTCGATGCGGGCGAGCGGCTGAAGCTGCACGCCGTCGCCGGCCTCGTCGGCGAGCATCCCGCCGAGATCCTGCCAGTCGCCGCCCATACCGATCGCCGCGGCGCGGATGCTGCCGCCGAAGTCGAATGCGAAGACTTGGGCCCGTGCGTAGCGGCGGAACTGCATCGCCATGAGGGCGAGCAGCACCGACTTGCCGGCGCCGGTCGGGCCGACAATCAGCGTGTGGCCGACATCGCCGACGTGAAGGGAAAACCGGAACGGGGTCGAGCCTTCGGTCTTGCCGTAGAGCAAGGGGGGCGCACCGAAATGCTCGTCCCGTTCCGGCCCCGCCCATACTGCTGACAGGGGGATCAGGTGGGCGAGATTGATCGTGGAAATCGGGGGTTGGCGGACATTGGCGTATGTGTGGCCGGGCAGGCTCCCCAGCCACGCCTCGATCGCGTTCATACCCTCGGGAATGACGGTAAAGTCGCGGCCCTGGATGACCTTCTCGACCAGCCGCAGCTTCTCGGCGGCGATGGCGGGATCGCGGTCCCATACTGTCACCGTCGCGGTGACATAGGCCATGCCGGCATAGTCGGCGCCCAGCTCCTGCAGGGCGGTGTCGGCGTCGGCCGCCTTATTCGAGGCGTCGCTGTCCATCAGGGCCGACGCTTCGTTGGTCATCACCTCCTTCAGGATCGCCATGACGCTCTTGCGCTTGGCGAACCACTGGCGTCGGATGCGGCTCAGCAGTTTGGTCGCGTCGGTCTTGTCGAGCATGATCGCGCGCGTCGCCCAGCGATACTCGAAGGCAAGCCGGTTCAGTTCGTCCAGCAAGCCGGGGAACGTCACGCTCGGGAAGCCGACGATGGTGAGCGTGCGAAGATGTTGGTCGCCGAGCTTCGGTTCGAGCCCGCCGGTCAGCGGCTCGTCGGCCAAGAGCGCGTCGAGGTGCATCGGCGTTTCCGGCACGCGGACGCTCTGGCGGCGCGTCGAAACCGTGCTGTGCAGATAGGTCAGCGTCTCGGCGTCATCGAGCCAGCGGACCTCGGGCACGAAGCCTTCAACCAGATTGAGCACCCGGTCGCTGCGATCGGTGAAGCCCTTGAGCAGTTCCCACGGGTCGACGCCGCTGGTGGACCGACCCTCGTAAAGCCAGCCTTCGGCGCGAGTGGCTTCTTCGGCCGGCGGCATCCACAGCAGGGTGAGGAAATAGCGGCTCTCGAAATGCGCGCCCTCCTCGCGGAACTGCTCGCGGCGCTCGAACTCGACCAGCGACGACACAGGATCGGGAAAGTGGCCTTCCGGATAGTCGAGCGCGGGCGTGCGCCGCGCCTCCACGAAGATCGCCCAGCCGGAGCCGAGCCGGCGTAGCGAACTGTTCAGCCGCGCGGTGGTCGCCACCAGCTCGGCCGGCGTCGCGCTGTCGAGATCGGGACCGCGAAACTTAGCGGTGCGCTGGAACGAGCCGTCCTTGTTCAGCACAACGCCTTCGCCGACCAATGCTGCCCAAGGCAGGAAGTCGGGAAGGTTCGCAGCTTTGCTGCGATATTCGCGCAAGCTCATCATGGCCGCATCCAAACGGGCAAACGGAGGTGACGCCGGGCCACGTCCACGAATTGCGGGTCACGGCGGGCGGCCCAGACGGACAGCCCGTGGCCGACGGCCCAAATGACCAGGCCGGCGATCCACAGGCGCAGGCCGAGGCCGATCGCGCCCGCCAGCGTCCCGTTGACGATGGCGAGCGAGCGCGGGGCGCCGCCGAGCAATATCTGCTCTGTCAGCGCCCGGTGGACCGGGGCGAAATAGCCCGCGACCGGTTCGCCATGATCGGCCGCGCCGTTCATGCGATCAGCGCTCCGCCGCCGAACGAAAAGAACGACAGGAAGAAGCTCGACGCGGCGAACGCGATCGACAGGCCGAACACGATCTGGATCAGCCGGCGCGAGCCGCCCGATGTGTCGCCGAACGCAAGCGTCAGGCCGGTCACGATGATGATGATGACGGCGATGATTTTCGCGACTGGCCCCTCAATGCTTTCGAGGATCGACTGGAGCGGCGCTTCCCACGGCATCGACGAGCCGCCGGCGCGGGCCGGAACGGCGAAGGTCAGCGCGATTACGCTGGCGGTGGCGGTAAGCATGGCGCGGCGTGCGCCATGCCGAAGGGCATGGATCATGGCAGTTCTCCGGCTTGGTGGTTGGTGAGGGATGCGAGGCGGTAGTCGCCGGTCGCGGGGTCGAGCCCATCGACGCGGGCCAGCTCGGTCAGCCGGCGCCCGTGCGCGTCGCGGACTAGCACGGCGATCAGGTCGATCGTCTCGGCGATCAGTGCGCGCGGGACCGTCACGACGGCCTCTTGGATGAGCTGTTCCATACGGCGCAGCGCGCCGAGCGCAGTGCCGGCGTGGATCGTGCCGACCCCACCGGGATGGCCGGTGCCCCAGGCTTTGATAAGGTCGAGCGCCTCGGCGCCGCGCACCTCGCCGATGGGGATGCGGTCGGGGCGCAGGCGAAGCGACGAGCGGACCAACTCGGACAGCGACACCACGCCATCCTTGGTCCGCATGGCGACGAGGTTAGGCGCGGCGCATTGCAGCTCGCGCGTATCTTCGATCAGGACGATGCGGTCGGTGGTCTTGGCGACTTCCGCCAATAGCGCGTTGATCAGCGTGGTCTTGCCCGCGCCGGTCCCGCCCGCGACGAGGATGTTGGCGCGGGTCTCGACACCACGTCGCAGCGCTTCGGCGTGCGCCGCCGACATGATCCCGGCGCGCGCGTAATCGTCGAGCGTGAATACGGCGACGGCGGGCTTCCGTATGGCGAAGGCCGGCGCCGCGACGACGGGCGGCAGGAGCCCCTCGAACCGCTCCCCACCTTCCGGCAGCTCGGCCGAAACACGCGGGGATCGCGCATGAACCTCGACGCCGACATGATGCGCGACCAGGCGGACGATGCGCTCGCCATCGGCAGGGCTCAGCGTTTCGCCGGTGTCGCTGACGCCCTCGCCGAGCCGATCGAGCCAGAGCCGCCCGTCCGGGTTCAGCATCACTTCGATAACGGCAGTGTCGTCGAGCCAGCCTGCGATCGACGGCCCGAGCGCAGTGCGCAGCATCCGCGCGCCGCGTGATTTAGCCTCGGATCGGATTGGGTGGATGGTCAACGACTGGCCCCTACAAAGGACCGGGCGAACCGCCGCCCGGCTGTCGGGGCACATCAAGAGACGCAGATATGCTCGGCTCGCAACACCTAGTTGCTGGCGTAGTAGAGGGGGCGGTAGATACGTTACCGAGGGCGGAAGCGACTCCCCGCTACATCAGGATCAGGCGCGGCAATTCAGTCCGACTCGGGTGATGTTGAGCGCGGCCAGACATCTTCGGGGATCTCGTCCATCAACGTCTTACCGCTAGCGAAACGCCGGCCGAGTGTTTCGATAAAGCCCTCGTAGCGTTTTCGTCCCTTCACCTGTGCGGCGGCCTGATCCTCGTCAGGCAGCGGCGGCGTCACGGACAGCCAGAACCGGACGAACAGGCTCAGCGCCTCGATCGTCAGGCCGGTGTTGCGCTCAAGTCGCTGGACCTGACGCGACAAGCGATCAAGCCGCCGGGCGAACGCAGCCTCCATCCGGTCGGCGCCGTCCGGCGACAGGTAGGACGCCACCGCCGCCTCCACGATCGCCGAGCGCGATATGCGCCGCCTGATCGCCAGTTCATCGACCTGCTTGGCCAGTGCGGGCGGAAAATAGACATTCAGCCGTGTTCGCACATCGACCTCCTACAGCTCGATGCCATCGCCGGGATCGAGCGACGCTTGCCGTGCGAGCCCCTGCATCCGGCGACGCACCGCCGCTTGCCGAGCCGCATCGTCCTGCTCGTCATCGACGATTGCGAACTCCTGGGCCGGCGGCGGGTTCTCGGGCGCGATTGCGACATGCTCGGGCAACTCGGGCTCGCGTCGCAGCCCGCCATTGGCCGCGTCCTCAACGTCACGGACGATTCGCGCGACCTGCTTCGGATCGGCGGATGCCTGCCGCCCGGTCCAGTCGTCGGGCCTGACCTTGGCGGCCTCTGGCGCTGGCGCCTGCGCGATCCGTTCGGCCAGGCGGCGATCCTGAAAATAGCGCGCCTTCTTCGCCCGGATCGGATGGACGCCCGCCACCATGACGATCTCGTCGTCGGGCGGAAGCTGCATCACCTCGCCCGGAGTTAGAAGCTGGCGAGCGGTCTCGGACCGCGAGACCATCAAATGCCCGAGCCACGGCGAGAGGCGATGCCCGGCGTAGTTCTTCATCGCCCGCATCTCGGTTGCCGTGCCGAGCGCGTCCGACACGCGCTTGGCAGTCCGCTCGTCGTTGGTGGCGAAGCTCACGCGGACATGGCAGTTGTCGAGGATCGCGTTGTTCGGGCCGTAAGCCTTCTCGATCTGATTGAGCGACTGCGCGATCAGGAATGCCTTGAGCCCGTAGCCCGCCATGAACGCCAGGGCGGACTCGAAGAAGTCGAGGCGGCCGAGCGCCGGAAACTCGTCGAGCATCAACAGCACGCGATGGCGATTGCCCTTGGGTGTCAGCTCCTCGGTCAGCCGGCGCCCGATCTGGTTGAGGATGAGGCGGATCAGCGGCTTGGTGCGGGAGATGTCGCTGGGCGGCACGACCAGATAGAGCGTCGCCGGCCGATCCCCCTCGACCAGATCCGATATGCGCCACTGACACGCTCGCGTCACCTGCGCCACGACGGGATCGCGGTAGAGACCGAGGAACGACATGGCCGTGCTGAGCACGCCGGATCGCTCGTTGTCCGACTTGTTCAGCAATTCGCGCGCGGCCGAGGCGACGACGGGGTGGACGCCGGCTTCGCCAAGGTGCGGCGTCGCCATCATCGCGGCCAAGGTCTGCTCGATCGTGCGCGCCGGGTCTGAGAGGAACCCGGCGACACCGGCTAGGGTCTTGTCGGCCTCAGCATAGAGGACGTGAAGGATCGCGCCGACCAGCAGCGAGTGGGAGGTTTTCTCCCAATGGTTCCGGCGCTCCAGCGACCCTTCGGGATCGACCAGCACGTCAGCGACGTTCTGCACGTCGCGCACCTCCCACTGGCCGCGCCGCACCTCCAGCAACGGGTTGTAGGCTGCCGACGCCGCATTGGTCGGATCGAACAGCAGCACGCGACCGTGCCGCGCTCGGAAACCGGCAGTGAGCGTCCAGTTCTCGCCCTTGATGTCGTGGACGATCGCCGATGCCGGCCAGGTCAGCAGCGAGGGCACGACCAGGCCGACACCCTTGCCCGAACGGGTCGGGGCGAAGCACAGCACATGCTCGGGGCCATCGTGGCGGAGATAGTCGCGCGCGAGCTTGCCGAGCACAACGCCGTTCGGCCCGAGCAGCCCGGCCGCGCGCACCTCCCGCTCGCTCGCCCAGCGAGCCGAGCCATAGGTCTCGGCGTTCTTCACCTCGCGCGCGCGCCACACCGACATGCCGATGGCGACCGCGATCGACGCGAACCCGCCGGACGCAGCGATATAGGCGCCCGTCAGGAATATGTGGGGTGCATAGGCGTCGAAGCTGAACCACCACCAAAAGAAAGCGGGCGGCGGATAAACCCGCCAGCCGAACGCCACGAACCACGGCCGCCCCAGCTCGGGCTGGTAAGCGAGCGCGGCGGCGGTCCACTGCGTCGCGCCCCACACCCCGGCGAGCGCGATCAGGAACACGATGATGATCTGGCCCCAGAGTATCTTGGTCGCGGACATGGATGTCTCCCATTTTCAAATGCCGAGGCCGCGCTTGCGGCCAAGCGTCCAGTCGATGCCGCCGCCGGCCCGGACCACGCCGGACACCTGACGGCCGAGCTGCTGTTCGAGGGTGCTGGCCCACGGCACGAGCCGGAAGCCGAGCCCGTCGTCGATCATGGCGAAGCGGCCGGATGCGAGCGCGAGGCGCTGGCGCACGACGCCGGCGATCTTGTCGCCGGACGCTTCGGGGCGATAGGCAAGCCCGGTCTCGCCCGCGATCTTCGCGCCCACCGAGTCCAGCTCGCGCTTGCGGAGCGTGTCGAGCATCCCGCGCTCGAACACCGTCCGCTCGCCGAAGCGGCGCGCCAGCCCCTCCTTGACGAGATGATCGGTGCGCGCGTTCATCGCGCGGCGCACCTCGGCGCCGAACCCGCCGTCCGCAACGCTGGCGCCACGCTCGATCAGGCGATGGTCAAGCCAGGTCGCGCCGGGCGCTTTCACCTGTGCGGCAAGGTCCATGTCCGACCGCGTGGCGAGCACCAGCGTCGGCTTTTCCTCGCCGGGCCGGCCGACGCCGCGCAGCTCGACGATGCCGCCGAGCTTGGGGCTATGCTCCAGCGCCTCGATGCCGGGCAGCCGGACATGGTGGGTGCGACCGTCCGTGCCGTCGATTACGGCGTAGGCGGTGCCGGTCAGCTCGTCGTGCAACCCCTTGTCGATCAGCCTGCCGGCGATCGGCTTCTCGGGCGCACTGGTGACGACGGCGTAACTGTCGAGCGGCCGGTCCTGGCCCCGATCCTTGAGCGCCGCGCCGATCGTGCGGATGATGTCGCCGCGCGCGCCCAGCTCGCGCAGTTTCGCCGCCGCACCTTCCGCGACCGCCCACTGGCCGGTATTCCCTTCGGCTGCGAGCCCCATCGTTTCCAGGTGCTGCAAGCGCCCGACCATCAGTCGGCGGAGGCGCGGATCGTCCGGGCCGGGCCGCTCGGGACGCAGGTCGATGACACCCAGCTCGTCGGCGGCGCGCTGGATCTCGGTATCGAGCCGGGTCCAGCGTTCCGCCGTCACCTCGCGGTCGAGCGCGCGCTGCACCTCATGCTCGGGCTTCGGCCCAAGCTCGGCGAACGCCAAGTCTTGCGCGCGCGAGCGGAGGTTGTGGCTGATGTAGTCGCGGGAGATGACGAGATCGGCACCCTGATCGGTGACGCCGCGCACAAGCAAATGGACATGCGGATTGTCGGTGTTCCAGTGATCGACCGCGACCCAATCGAGCCGCGTGCCCAGGTCGGCCTCCATTTGCCCCATGAGGTCGCGCGTGTACTCGCGCAGGTCGGTAAGCTCGGCGGCGTCCTCCGGCGATACGATGACCCGGAAATGGTGCCGGTCATCCTTGCACCGCTGGGTGAAACCGCGATCGTCGGCATTGTCGCCGGCCGCGTCGAACATGCGGGTCGGCGAACCGTCGCGGGTGACGCCTTCGCGCTTCAAATATGAGACGTGCGCGGACAGTGGCGCCGAGCGCCGGACACCCCGGTTGCGGGTGGTCACGGGCACCATCTTGACCATCACGCGCCGGCCCGAGCCGAATAGGCGACTGCGGGCGAAGGTGGTGCGGCCTCGCCCGAAAGTCGATTGCGCGCCCCGGCGCGTCCCGCTGGCGCCGCCGCGCGGGCCGCCGCTGTGGATCGCGGCGACACGCAACACCTCGGCGACCAAGCCGCGCGCATTGCGCCCCTGCGCCTTGCTGCGCTTGGCCTTGCCCGGCCGGATGCGGAACTCGCCGTCCTCGCTCACGGCCGGGGCGCTTTTCGCCGAGAATGGCCTGCGGTGCCATTCGAGGCATTGATTTTTCTGACTTTTCCCTTCCGCGCGGCACGCGCGCCGACCGACGCCCCCGCGTGAAGCCACGGAAAAGCCTCGGCTTTTCGGCGAAACGGGGCGCGCCTTATATCTTGCCCTCGTCTGTCCCTGCCGTTTTCCTCCTCCCCAGCGATCTTACTGCTTCGGACAGATGAAGGGGGCGACAGGCCGATCATTGCGGTCGGCCCGCGGAGGCGCGGGACACGAACAACGTGTCGCGCGCCCCATTGGCGGACGGATCGGCAGCGCGAACGCCGCCAGATGTCGGCCGGTCCGTTGGCAGCTCGGACGAGGCTTCTTCGCCGTCCGACTGCCCGGCGACAGCTTCCGAAGCGGCGCTGGCGGTGCGGACGAACAGCGCCGCACGGCGCCATGCGAACGGATCAGGCGCGGCAGTGGCCGCCACTTCCACCGCGCCCGATGCGCCCGTGATCGGTGCGAGCTGGGCCAGATAACCGACCGTCTCGGGCGGTAGCGGACGGCCGCGCGACACGAAGTCGTCGTAGCGGCCCGGTCCCGCATTATAGGCCGCCAGCATCGCGCTGGCGTTGCCGTAGCGGTCGTGCATCTCGCGCAGATAGGCCGCGCCGGCCATGATGTTGTCGCGCACGTCGAACGGATCGGAGCCGAGGCCGTAGCGGGTGCGAAGCCCCGCCCAGGTCGCGGGCATGATCTGCATCAAGCCCATCGCCCCGGCGCGCGACACCGCGCGGGTATTGCCGCCGCTCTCGACGCGCATCACCGCCCATATCCACGCCTCGGGGATGCCGAACCGTCGCGCGGCAGCGGCGACATGACCGGCGTATGGATGCACAGGCGCCGATCGAGCGAGCTGCATCTCCTGCGCCATCGCCGGGGTCGGCGCACGGCCGCCAGTCAGCAGGACGACTGCGAGCACCACTGCCGATCCGACTCCGCTCCGCCGCCGGCCTGCCGGCGTGCGACTGAGCGGGACGAAGGGATGAGACGGCTTTCCCGCGAACAAAGGGATGATGATCGGCCGCACGGGATCAGTCCTGTTCGCGCGACTTCAGTTGACGGTTCCAGCGCAGCGACCAGGCAGACTTGTCGGCGGTGCTCTGGAACAGCGCGGCGCGAAGCGGCTGCGCGAAAGCGGGGTCGTCGATGCGCAGCGAGACGTAATCCCCGGCGCGCTCGCCTTTCTCGTTCCAGCCGGCTCCGATTTCCGGCCCTTCGCTGTCGCCGCGGTGAACGCGCCAGTCCGGCGCCTTGTCGGCGTCGCTCTGCTCGGCGGGAACGATCGAGATACGGATGTCGAGCGTCGCCGTCTCGATGATGCCTTCGTAACCGTTGGCGGTGCGGAAGAAGCTGCCGATCTGCATGGGAATCTCCTGTGGGTTGGCAGGCGAGGAAGCGGGTCAGCGCCAGATGAGCGGCGCGTCGGGCGTGTCGCGGGTGAGGATCGGGATGGCGCGGCCGAGCACGGTCGAGGCCGGCAGTGGCCCGAAATAGCGGCCGTCCATGCTGTCGGCGTGGTCGGGGTTGAGCATCAACAGCTCGCCGGCGCGCAGCGTGCGGCAGCCTTGCCAGACAGGCAGCGGGCGGCCCCGGCCGTCACGCTGCCGAGCGACGACAACGGGCCGCCCATCGACGCTCACCACCGCGTCGATGCGGCATACGATCTGCCCCGGCCGTGCCGCGACATGCTTCAACAGCGGCACGCGCTTACCAAGATAGCCACGCTCCGCCAGCCAGCGCGCAAGCGCCGGTGGCGGCGTCACGGCGACCAATGCACCGTCCGGCGGATTGGGAAGCGGCTCGATCCGATAAAGCCCGATCGGTGCGCTCGCGCTGGCGTTCCAGACGATGCGCGGGAGCGGATCGAACGCCGCGATAGCGGCAAACGATATGCCGAACAGCGACGCGGCGGAGGTCGTCGCAATGGCCCATCTGCGGCGGGTCATCGCTCGATCTCCCGGCGTTTGAGCCAGGCGCGATGGCGCTCCATCGTATAGGGGCGCGGCGGTTGTCCGGCTGCGATGCGGTTGTGGACGTGCCGCCAATGATCCGGCGCTGCGTCGCACGGATCGACGCCGGCCGCCTCGGTTGCGTCGATCGCGGCGAGCACCTGGCTGACCTTGGGCCAGCTCTCGATCTTGAGCAGGATGTCGCCACCTGGCCGCACGAACGGGAGCGTCGTGAACGGCTCGCCTGCGCCGACCGCGCGCACGATGTCGATGCGCGAGCTGACCGTGCCATAGTCGTTCGCCGCCCAGCGGACGAACGCGAAGATCGCGCCGGGGCGGAAGCGGACGATGCGGCGGCGGCGATCAACGATCTCGTCCACGGCGACGCGGCCGAACCTGATCCAGTGCTCGATCCGCTTCTCGATCCAGGTCAGCTCGACGCGAGTCATGCCGTCTTCGGACGGCTGGCGGTGCCGCATGGGTGACGGCGGGACGGTCATCGCCGACTCCGGGCGATAGCGGAATCCGCGCGCGGCATGAGGTCGTCCTGCCCCGGATCGGAGGTCGAGTGCTTGATGCCGATGTCTGCCCAGGCGCGCAGGTCATCGACCGAATAGACGACGCGGCCGCCAATCCGGCGGTAGGCCGGGCCGGTGCCGAAATAGCGGTGCTTCTCCAGGGTGCGCCCCGAGAGGCCGAGAAAGCGCGCGGCTTCCGGCGTGCGCAGGAAGCGGGGCGGCAGATTGGTGGGCGTATCGGACAAGTGACGGCTCCTGCGGACGGTGGCGGCAGGAGGCGTAAGTGTCAGAATCGGCGCGGCCGGGTGGGGTATGAAGATGTGCGGCTGCACGGATGTGACCACCCCCGGCAGGGCGGACTGGAGAGGGCAGTCAGCGGATGCGCAGCAGTTTGCGGTAGTCGCCGTTCATCATCGCAATGCCGTCGCGGACCAGCCGAACGACAAACGAGCGCGAAGCCGACATCTTCCAATCGCTAGCGGATAGCTTGGTCGCGTCATCGCGCCCCAGTTCGGCGGCGATCTGGCGATAGGTCGCGCCGCCGTGGCGCAGGTCGAGCGCGCGGAGCATTTGGTCCAAGCGTGCTAGCCGATAGGCGGTGAGCGGCCAGCCGCGCGGCAGCGGCCCGGCCGCCCGGCCGAGCAGGCGACGGTGGAACCGCAGCAGGCTCGCGATGCGGGTGGGAAAGTCCTTGTCGAGCAGAATGACGGCAGCGAGCGGGCGGCCAGACTGCGAATCACGCAACCACAGCCGATGCTCGCCGGCCGCATCGGCGACGATGACATGCCGTCCATCGATCCCTGCCAGGTCGGCGAGCAAGGCGCCGAATGCGCGCGGATCGACCGGAGCGGCGGTCTCGAATCCATCCGGCGCGGCGTCGAGGATGACCGTGACGGCGGTCAGTTCCGGGCGCCAGACGACCGGGTCTGAAAGGTCATCTGGCGCCGTGGCGAAAGGATAACCCCCAGCGCCGCGCGAACGCCGTCTCGGCGGCGTTCTTTGCGACGGCACCGTCCGCGATGCGTTGCTGCATCTGTGTATGTTCGGCGCGATAAGTGCGGTTTCGCTGCAAAAACTCGGCGGCTATATCGGCGCGACCGAGCGCGTCGGAGAGATTGCCGGCGCGTCGCTCGCGCCGGCGCGGGGGCGTCGGCATGGCATCCTCCCAACCACGCTGAGAGCGGATTGAAGGATGAACATCTCCGGCGCGACCAACGCGTGATAGCGCCAAGGTTGCGATCAAACATGCCGTGCGCGCTGCGACGGAAGCAATGAATTGATACCAAGATGGATGATAACTTAACGCTTTAGCGGGCGCTCGCAGCCGAGCAGATGCGCATAACCAACCTCCGTCATCCACTGCGCGCGCGCCAGGTGGCTATCGTGCATTGCCTTGGCTCGTTGCGGCTCGGCGGTTGCATCCACGCCGAAGATGGCGGCGGTTGCCTCGCGCCAATCGGCCCCTTCACTTTCTGCGTCGAGCAGCCGCAAATAAGCGGTGAGGTGGCTTTCATCATACGCTGTGAGCTGCGAAATCTCCGGCGCGCGGTCCTCGAATTGGCTGGTGCTCATGGCGCCCCCGACATGTTGCCCGTTAACACTTTAGCTCAAATGGGAGAGCTGGATACGCGCGAGTCCTGCATCGTTAGACGCACCTTCCGCAGGGACAAACGGCGCGCTCAAGCCGATACAACTCATATGGGATAAACCGGATGAGATGTATCGTCCAGCGTCGCGTGCATGGACATGCGCCGCCTCGTGGGATTGAACTTTGCCAAGCTAAGAAAGGATAAGGGCTTTACCCAGGAGCGCTTTGCCGAAACGTCTGGCTTTACCCAACAATATGTCAGTGATCTGGAGCGCGGCCGGCGCAATCCGACCGTCGTCACCTTGTTTCACTTGGCGTCGGCGCTCGGCGTCACGCCTGCCGATCTTGTCGCCGAGATCGATCCGTCCGAGACTGACTAGCTTCGCAGAACTTGAGCGCGAGCCGGGTGGCAGCCCGGCGAGCGCATTTGCGGCCGTGGAACTTGGGACGCGCGGCCGCCGCCGATCCAGCGCAGCGGATCGGCGCGGAAATGACAAAGCCGCAGGGCCGGAGACTCCGGCCCTGCGGCAGTTATGGTCAAGCCGCTTTGAGGCGCTGCATATCCTCGGCCAACGTCCACAGTGCGCGGTTGAGCGTCACATTCTGGTCGATGCCGTTGATCGCGCGGGTCTGCGCGCGGCGGATACGGCCCTCGGCATTGCGCCTACGGCCCTGCAACCCACCACGAACCACATTCTCCTGAATGACGTTGAAGGTGGTCCACAGGCTGTGGTCCGCATCCTCGCGGCGGCGCGGCTCGATGACCTGCTCGGGCCGAACCGGGCTTTCGTCGTCGCCATAGCGCGCAACAAGGCTGACCTCGCCGAGCAAGCGCTGCTCATCCGGCGAAAGCTGGATCGCCTTCATCGACTCGCTGGCGTCGATCAAGCGGGGGAAGTCCTCGGCGACGGTGAATACGCCCTCGATAATGTCATGCTCGATATTGCCCTTGTGCGGCACGCGGACCTCCTCGAACCGCTCGCCCGCGATCATGCTGTTGGTGCAGACGAAGCGCAGCATTCCGGCGAACATCTGATAGGCGCTGGTTCCGTCATGGCTGTTCACGATGATGACTTCGGCGGCCTCGGGCTTGCCGATGCCCTCGTCCCGCCGCAGGCGCAGCATGTGCTTGGCATGGCCGTGGCGGCTGCCGTCGCGCGGCACCGATTGGACGGCGAAGAACGGAAACCATCCTTCCCGGCGCAGCCCCGCCACGATGTCGATGGTAGGGACATAGACATAGCGATCCGAACGGCTGTCGTGCGCCTCGCGGGCGAAGATGGACGGGACGTGGCGATACAGTGCCTCGTTGTCGAGCGGCTCCCGGCCGCTGATCTGATGGGCGTTCCGGCCGAACCGGGTGGCAAGCTGGTAGTGCATTTGGGCCTCCTTGGGCTTGGGTTTCGCGCAGCGAAGCGCCGCGCCGAAACCCTGCCCGTCGGCGAGACCGGGGGTGCAAACGGAAGGCGTCTTCGCGGGGAACCGGCTGCACGGAACGCGCGAAGCGCGGGGAGGAAGCTGGGCGGAAGCCGCTTGAAGTGCGCTAGGGGCAGAGCGCCAAGCACGCGCCGCCCTGCGGCGCCAGCAAACAGCTCTTGCCATTTGTTCCTGTTTTGATCCAATCCGGCTGCAAGGAGTCGGTATGAGCATTACGATCACAGGACAGCCGGGCCAGCGCATCGCAGTGGCAGGGGACATCACCAAAACGCTGCGCGTCCCATATGACGAGGTGGAAGAACGCTTCCTGCTGGCGGCGAGCGATGGATCGCTGATCGAAGGCCGACTGGAGGCGGAAGATGGTCGCTTCGATTTCCGGGTCGTGGTCGATGGCGCCGGCATCTCGCGCGTCGGACCGGGCGAGTTGACGCTGGACTGGGCGGTGGAGTGGCTGACGATCGCGCCTTACGACGCCGGGGCGGTGATGGAGCGCGGTGTCGCGCCGCTGCCGCTGTTCGAGTCGACGGCCGGCTGAGCCTGCATCGTCCAAAGAACACGAAGCGCCCCGCTCCGGAGAGCGGGGCGTCGTTGCCGATCAGCGGGACCAGATAAGGGAGTATTCGCCAGCGGTGTCGGTCTCGATCAGGGTGGCGTAGATCGGAGCCGCGAAGGACGGATCGTCCAGCTTGACCGAGAGATAGTCCCGGTTCTCGCGGCTGGTCTTCTTCCACCCGGCGCCGCATTCGACCGTCCCGACCGCAAGCCGATAGTCGGGAGCCTTGTCGCCTTCCTTGTCGACCGGACGAATGGTCGTCTTCGCCTTCAAGGTCATGGTCGTGATGGTCCCGGTGAAGTTGCCGTTGTCGGCCTTGGTGAAGGTGCCGATGGTCGCCATGTCGAAGTTCCTTTCGCTTTCGGGCCACGACCGCCGCGGCCTCGATGGCGATCGTTGAAGCGGGGACGATCGGACGCGCACCGCTTGCGGCCCAGCGAAGCGCCGGACGGCGGCACGCGGCTTTTTTGTTTCGCGATGCAAAGCCGAAGGCGGCGGAAAAAAGCCGCGCGCCGCCGTTGCGCCAGGCCGAGCGAGGCGAAGCCGGTCGCCGGTTAGATCAAGCCAATCGAAGCCCGCGTGGGTGTGCGTGATGCGAATGATGACGCGGCCACAACATTGGTTAATCACGCCACGGCCTCCGCGCGCATCGACGCGACCAAGCCCACCGCTCAGGGCGCCGATGATCTGCCTCGGCCAAATGCGAAGATGGGCGCTACGCAGCCAAACGCCCGGTTATGAGCGGATGGCGAGGTTGGTGGATTGCGGAATGGCGGTTAGGACCGCAAGACGCCAGATGCCGCCTTCTCTGCTCACCCAAGAGCGACGTCGGCTCAGCCAATTCGTCCGCTGCGCCTTGCCTGACCTCGAAAAGCGGGCCGCGGACCGGAGCCAGCTATGGACCGCCGGCGAGAACGCTCGGGTGTATTGATGATCACAGGAGCGGCTGCTGCCTACGGCGCGGCGCCGCTCCTCGGATGGTGTTTGCTAGTCCAAGCCTGCTCGAATGTGGCCAGTGATCCGATCGATGATTGCCTGAGTCCTAGAACTCGCTTCTTCGAGGGTGGCGAGCCAATCTGTCATCGCTTCGCTCGTCAGCATCGTCGACGTGCGACCCTTCTCGATGAAGGCGACGTAGTCCACCACGCAGCCGGACTCATCTTCGAGCGGTTGCAGGCGCGTGGGCCAATGGGCAACCTGATCGCGGTAAGACTTGGCTGACACGATCGCGCGACCGTACCCGACTGCATCATCGTCCTGATCGTCGAGCCACTCCTCTGCGATTGCGCGGGCTAAACGGACCTTCCGCTCAAGGCCGAGGCTCCCGCCGTGAAGGATGTCCTCCTCGAAAACGCTGGCCATGCCGTCGTCCCGGTCCCTGAAAAGGTGCCAGACGATGAGCGCGTCAATGAGCCGCTCTAGGTTGTAGGTCAGCGAGATAACTCGACCCCGGAACCCTTCAACCTCCCGACGAATCTCGTCGGCGCTCCTCGGGCTCTCGATAGGGCTCGCCGCCCGCTTGAGTGACCGCTCGTCGATCCAGCCGTCCTCGAAGGCACGCATCAGGCGTTCGCCGCGGGCGCTTCATACCAATGGGCTGCTCGGTAGCAGCCCGCCGCGTGATCACCGTTCAGATATACGAGACGGTGCGCCGCACCCACAAGGAAATCACAGCTGGATCGAAGCCCCGAAAATGCCTGCTTCACCTCCGGACTGGGTGAAGGTCCCATCAGGTGATCAGCGCAGATTTGTGCGAGCACTGAGAAGATATCCATTTGTGCGGAAGGCGTGCGCACTGTGCCCAAGATCACCCCCGTCCTATCGATAACTGCCTCATCTCGCTTGAAGAGCTCGAGCACTGCTGCTCCGAAGGTCTCCTTCGAGCCAAATTGGGCGTGGAACACCGGATGACCGGGCTTCTCCTCGTCCATGTCGTAGTGGGCGCCGTACACGTGCTCTAGGTTGCCGGCCTTCTGCCGGAAGTAGGCGACTTCAGTCCCGAATGTCTTGGTCCGCAACGGAGTCGCCTTGAAGTCTGGCCCTTCCAGCGTCAGCCATCCTTTGGCTACTACAAAGAGGTCGGGACCTCGGCGATTTGGCCGCTCCGGCACGTAAAAGACGATCGGCCCGAAGTTCAGTTTGACGACATCGTCAGGCGCAGCCGGATCGATCCGAAACACTTCGAAGCCACTCGAAGGCGCAACCTGACTGGCCTGATACATCTGCGTCAGCCCGAAGGTCGCGTTCTGCCATGCGTCCGCCACGCGCTGTAGCACTCGCGGTGCGTCCTTGTTCACGCTCCCAGTGCTCCCTTCACAAGCCCAGCAAGGGAGCCCACTCGTCGTAGAAGTCCCTTTCTACACGACAGAGCTGCGCGCCAGCTGGGATCCAGCTGCTCGAGGGCACGGAGCAATCGGCTCGCTCACAGACTGGCCGTACAGTGAATGGGCACCAAAAGCCGCCCTTCATCCCGCCGCATCGATCGCAGTTATGCGTCGCCAAGGGGCGGCCGAGAGCGGCCTCGACAAGTCGACGATTGAGATCGGCAAAAGACTCTAAGTCCGCCTGATCGACGTCGCCGCCCAAGCCATCAAGGATGCGATCCACATCGCCCCGCCAGAAGTAGCTGTGCCCCGCGCTGAACGGCCCTGTGTAACAAGCATCAGCGAACAACGGTTCGATCGCTTCCGACTCTTCTAACGTCGTCGCTATGTACGCGCAGAGGCTGTGTCGGGAGAGGATTGGCCCCGGATACTTCAGAATGGCATTGCAGAGCACGTGACCCAAGACATAGGTGAGCAGCCTGATCTTATCCTCATCATCGGGCTGCTCTTCTCCAGCGAAGCTGCGAAGCTGCTGGAGCAAAGCCGAGTTCGAAGCGCCGAGCCGCGACATGTAGGCGGCGAACTGGCTTTCCAAACGCGAGCGTCCGAGCAGCGACGAGAGCACGGCGGCAAGGCTCCGCCGTTCCGTGAGGAGCGCTGGCGCCGCCTCGATCCCGCTACGCAGACTACGAAAACCCCTAAACGTGGTCGCGACGAACGCCGCACCATGCTCATCATCCGTCGGCACGCGGAGCTCGAAGAGGTTCGGCTCCTTCGGGAGATTAGCAACATTGCCGCGCGAGAAGTCGCCTACTGGGATGGACTTCTTCTGGCACCAGCCCACGATGCTAAGGCCGAACAATCCCTTCACGCTGGTCGTGAGATCGTAATCGGTGATCACGAGTGCAGTCCGATCGTCGACGCGGGCTTCAAAGGCCTCGGCCGGGGGGCCATCGTCCTCGGTTGGCACCCAGGTCCTGATCTCGACTTCTTCCGCCGGCATCAGCACGGCCAAGCGCTGACGAAGAGACTCCAAGTTTTCGGCGTTGTCGTCGATTAATAGCAGATTGGGCGTTTCACCGGCCACTATCGGCTCCCTCCTGCAGGAAGCGGCAGGCGAACCCGCACGCATGTCGCAAATTCAGCCGGTGGGTCGACCAGGTCCGCCCTGCCTCCGAACGCTTCGGCGCCTCGCCGTACCAAGGCAAGGCCGAGGCCCATGCCCGACCCGAGCGGATCGTTCTTCGACTGCGTAGTGGTGAACAGCGGATCGAAGACCCGTTCCTGCAAGGCGTTCGGGATGCCGACGCCCGTGTCGGAGACCTCAAGGTAATGCCATTTTCCCTCGTTCCAGGCTCGGAAGGCGATCTTGCCCCTTTGCTTTCCGACCTTCGCTGTCACCGCCTTCAGGGCGTTCGTGTATAGATTGAGGGCAATCCCGTTGTAGAGCGACACCGGGACAGGAGCGGCGGTAAGATCGGGCTCCGCCGAAATCTCGACGTCGATATTACGTTCCTCCGCATACTTTCCGAACACCCGCTTAACTTGTTGCAAGCGCGGCCTAACCGGGTATGGCTTCGTGGGCGTCGCCTTGGATCCTTGAATGTAGCCCGACGAGTAGGTGACGAACTCCCTCAGCCGTCGAATGTGACCGGCGAAAGCCTCGACCTGAGGTGCGAACTTCGGAGCGGCCTTCGCCAGCTCGACCAGGTCCTTATGAGTTTGCTCAAGCTCCTGTAGGGCGACGCCGAACTCGTGCGTCATGAACCCGGCAACGACGCCGAGGAGGCTCATCACCTCAAGCTGCTGCTCACGTTCCTTCGCATTCTCTTCCTGACGCTCGACAAACTGTTGCGTTTCCGCAATCGCTGCGACGATCTTGACCTTATCGGCAGCAGCGATGTTGGGGTTCTGCTGAACCTCGGAGATCGCGGTCCGAGTGCGGTCGCGGATCGCCGCGACAAGTGCCTCCTGCTCGGCCTGCTTCTCTTCTTGCTGAAGCCGTCGGTCTGCGAATGCTATCGCCTCGACTGCCCCGCGGATGAGGTCCGACAGTTGCGCAAAGGCTCGGTTCTCGACGAAACCTTCGCGGTCGGCCGAAGCGATGAGCCCTTCCTCGTCGCTTTCCGGATCAAGCTCGTTCGACCGTTTGCCCTCGACCTGAACCAATCCGACAAGCTGTGCTGACTGAGGCAGCCTCAACATCCAATTCTGGGATGTGTCCGCTCTGACCTGCGGCGACATCGCGAAGTGCTTGGCCGCGATCGTCGAACGTGGGTCGCGGTGATTGCGGGCGGCATCGGCCTGAAGCCGCAGCCAATCGTCGGATTGAGACCCGTAAGGCTGAACGCGGAAGCTACGGTCGAACACTGCGACGCCGTGGTTCGCACCGATCCAGGACTGAGCCCGTCGACCGTCGACCGGCATGTTCGTGAATGTGCCCGTCCGGCGCGGGAAAAAGCGTATGTCGGCATAAAATTTGCCGATCTCGTTCGGGTATGTGTCAACGATCTTGAGATAGGGCGATTTCTGACCCCGGCGGTGGATGCGGAGGTCGATCTTGTCGCCCTGCAGCCGCAACCTCGCCCGAAGCACGTACGCATCAAGGATCGCCGCCGCGACATCTCCCTCGTCGTCATCGTCACCGACCCTGACCTTCAGCAAAAAGCCAGGATCGGCGGACATCCCCGCCTCATCACCGATCTCAACGTCGTCGCCGTCGGTCATGGTACGGAAAAGCGATCGAAGTGGCGTCAGAATGCCGATCGATCCGGTTCTCACCGTGTTGAGATCGAGCCGGCTCGCTTCGGTCCGCAGGCGCGTGATGGTCAGCGTTGTCCCGGTGGGCGTATCGGCAGGCACCTCGACAAGCTCATAGGGTACCTGGACTTTGCCCAAGTCCTCGTGGCGGTCGAACTTCGGCCAGTCGAAGGTCGCCGTCAGCCTCGTGCGAACACCACGCTCGTCGTCGTCGGCCACGGAACTAAGGCTCAGCGCTCGCCCGAGGAACCGGACGGCAAAGCGCCCGATCCCTTTCTCGCCGGTGATCAGGCGGAAATAAGTATCGCTGAACCGGATATCCTCTTTCGCGCTGGTGCCGATCCGCATCCATCCATTGGTGAAGCGGTCTAGCGTCATGCCGGCGCCATCGTCGGAAACCACGATGGATCGCGGCGGGTCGTATTCGACGGAGCATTCCGTCGCGTCGGCGTCGTAGGCGTTCTTAATCAGCTCGACGATCGCCACCTCGGGCTGCTTCACCAGCCGTTCGCCAAGCTCACGCAGGATCCTGCTTTCGATCGTGAACGAAATCGTTCCGCGATCCAGTACGTGGTTCTCCGCTGGCAGGGTCTTGGCCACGCTAATCTGCTGCCGGGACGAAGCGACGGAGAAGAAGAGTGTTCAGCTGATTGATCTCGATCTTCCGAAGCCCATTCGAGTGAGCAACGACCCTGTCGCGTAGGTCCTCGCCGTCGAGGCCGCCAATGATCGTCGTAATCTGCTCCTCGCTCGCATTATAAATGCCGGACACGCCACCGACGGCCCGGGCTCCGATCGCATTGCGCACGCCCTTGGGGAACTCGCCCTTGAAGCTCTGAGCAATCAAGACCTCGGGGACAGGAGGCATCTTGAACGCCCACCATGTCTCCCGTTCAAGGCAGGTCGCCGTCTGGTAATCGGCTGGCGGTACACCGTTCAAGTAAGCCGCGAGTGTGGCACTAGGCGTCACATCCGTTCGGATGAGCCAGCACTTGTGACCGGGCGTACGGAAATATCGCTTGAAGGCAGCATCATCCAGGTCGCGCAAGTCGCCCGGCAACACCCTTAGCGTAGTGATGCACGGCACGACATCGCGCCCGATCGCCAAGCCGCTGCGCGCGCGCTCGCCTTCGGTCAGGGTGAGCACCTTCTGTGTCCCAGGGCTCAATCCGCGGATTGCGCGCGGGGCTCCCTCCGGAATGTCGCTCCTGCGCACATAGTCGATGACCCCGTCTTTGGAGCCGCTGGCCGATTGCATCGGCAAATAGGCGCCATCTGCGGTCTCTTCGAAATAGCTCCAGCGGCCCGTCCGCTTTGCCTTGTCGACGATCGTGATTGATGAGGTCGTCAGAACGCTGTCGAAGGTCGTGTCGATCAGCCGGTAGACGTTAACTTCCCACTGCTGCTTGGCGATGTAGTCGCGTAGGGCCCGAGCCGATGGGCGCGACACCCATTCGAACGGGATGACGAGTACACAAAGACCGTCATCCTTCAGGCTCGCCAGAGACTGAAGGAAGAAATACTGCCACGCATTGGCGAGACCGGACACGGAAATGCCGAGTCGTCGCCGCAGCACTTCGGAGGCCTGCTGGCGCCAACCCGCAGGCAGGTCTTGGTTCCGAACGAAAGGCGGATTTCCGATGCAGAGGTCTGCGTCATCGACGTCGTCAGAGAACGCGCACAGGTTCACCAGTCGAGCATGGTCCGGCAATCTAGCATTTGCACATCGTTCGGCATCAATTTCGTAGCCGATGTACTCGGCATACTCCCCGCCAACCGCAAAGCGGGCGTCCCCAGCACCTAGATCGAGCACTTTGCCGACACTGGTCCGCAAAGACTTGACGTGATCCCAAGCCGCCCGCACCAGTTCGCTCGGCGTATCGACTTGGCATCGATCGAGATAAAGTGAAACGGAAGTCCAGTCGCCCCAATCACGGGTAAGGTCGATCACCTGGCGTGTCTTCACCGCTGGTTCGCAACCTACTTGCATACGCTGTAGCCCATCCGTCACTTCATGTTCTGTCGGCCCGAATCTCTCCAGAGCCCCCCTAGCGCGTGAGCGTAGCGACGCGGCTCCGCCCGGACAATCGCTTGTATCCGACCAGCTGTTAACATCGCTCTTTGGCCGGTCTCCGCGCATCCGTCCCTCTCGGAGCTTGCTCGTCTGCCCAAGTGTAGCGTCAGCCGACATAGCTTCGCTCCGCCGCCGGCGAGGGGTTGCTCTTCACCGCCTGCAAGGCCTTGTGGAGGGTGGATCGGTGTACGCCGAGTGTTCGCGCCACCTCCGAAACCGTGGTTTCAGGGTCTCGCAGGAGCCGCGTCGCGACCCGCACCTTCTCCGGGCTTAACTTCGCCGGCCGGCCTCCTTTTCGACCTCGGGCACGCGCCGCAGTCAAGCCGGCCCGCGTGCGCTCACGGATCAGCTCTCGCTCGAACTCAGCAAGAGCGCCGAACAAATGAAAGATGAGGCGACCGTTCGCCGTGGTCGTGTCGATGCCTTCGGTTAGGCTGCGCAAACCAACCCCGGCAGCCTCGAGCTTCTGCACGATGGCAATGAGGTGCGGAAGCGAGCGCCCAAGCCGATCAAGCCGCCACACGACCACGGTGTCGCCCGTGCGCAGGTGACCGAGCAACTCGGCCAGTACCGGCCGTTCGGCTGATGCACTTGGCGCCCGTTCAGAGAACGTCCGCTCACAGCCAGCGGCCTTCAGCGCATCCTGCTGAAGACGCGTGGTCTGCTCGTCCGTTGATACTCGCGCGTAGCCTAGCAACATGTTGAAAAAGGTAGCAGCGCGTGCGTTTGCGCGACAGTGATTTTTCAACGGCTTTCGCGACGCTCTAAAGGTGCGTTTCGAGTGCGACCTCGCCCGTCGCGAAAACCCTAGTTTGCGCACCGCGAGCACCTTTGCGCTGTAGCGCTGAGAGCGTCTGCTATAACTCGGGTGCACTCAATGTCGGCTCCAAAGCTATCTCGCCGCAAAGCAGCATGTTGCTCCGGCCAGTTTGAGCCCATCGGCGGGCACATGAACCAGCGTCCGCTTTCGGAGGGCGCGCAATCCGGCAGGAACGATCGGTTGTGGTCGACTAGCGGCCGGACGGCTCCAGGCCTGCCTTCTGCGCGAGCCGGGCCATGGCCCGGCGAGCGCGCCGGTTCCGCGGATGATTTACCCTCAGCATCGAAAGACCGGGACCGCTCGCGCGGTCCCGGCTCATCCGTCACTCGGCAGCGACGGCGTAGGACGCTTCTTCCTCAACCTCCGCTCCGCTGTGGGCCTCGACCGGCTCCGGCTCGGCCTGTGCGGTCCGTAGGGATACGGGCAGCCATCCGGTCCCGGCCAGAAGCTGCTCGGCAGCTTGCGCCATATCCGGACGCTTCATACCCGCGATCCGGTGGGCGGCTTGCTCGGACACGGCTTCCGCCACGGCAGCGATGATGTGCGCCTTGGTGACGCGGCCAAGGTAGCTGTCCACGGTGGGCGTCCAGCCCTTCGCCACGTCCAACGCCAGCGCCGTCGCCAGCTTGTCCGCCGTATGCAGCGTCCGTGGCTTGCGGTCCCACGGCAAGCGCAGCGCATTGACGGTGCGGGATGCGCAATGCGCCAGCAAGGCCAGCCGCCGCTCGTCGTCCAGTCCGACGATGAAGCCCCACAGGTCCGCTACGTCACGCGGCATCCGCTCGGCCCATGCCTCATGCTGCTCGCTCGCGCGCGCCGCCAAGGGGGTGTCCTCGATCCCGTCAGCATGACTGCCAAGAGGAGTCGCGGTCGGGCGAACCTCAAGGCAACCCGCCTCAGCATAGCTGTAGAACAACTGCGCCGTCAGCGTGTGGATGAGCGCCACCATCGCGAGGTCGGGTCGTTCGCCAAGCGCGACGCGCAAGGCGAGCGTCCGGTGGGCGGACAGGTCGCGAATGAGGCTGTCGGAAATCGGCTTACCGGGTTCCTCTTCCTCGGCTTCATCAGCCTCCTGCTGGTCCTCGCCCTGCTCGTTGTCGCCCACGTCGATGACCGGCGCGCTCTCGTCGTCCTCGGCCTGAACCCCCGGCTGCGGGTCCGCCAGTGGCTCGTCCTCGGGCCGAACGAAACCGCGTTCGACCTTCACCGTGCCGTCGTGATTGAGGATGACGAACACGCCGCCGTTCGCGATTACCGGTGGATCGTAGGCCGAACGCTTGGCACTGATGGCGTCGATCTCGGCGTCTAGCGCCTCTACCTTCGCCGCCACGTCCTCGGGCATTTCGTCCAGCGAGTCGTAACCCTCGATAAGCTGGTCATACTCGACCGACGCCGCGTCCAGCCGCGCCTCGTCCTCGTCGGACAGGGCGATTTGCTGCGGATAGAAGCGCCGGAAGCCGTGGGCGTGGGGATAGTCGATATGCGCTTCGGCCCATTTCCAACCTTCAGCCTGCACCTCGCCTGCGATCTCGCGCAACCCTTCGATGGCGAGCGTGTCGAGCAAGCTGGCATCCTCGAAATAGCCGACGCCACCGGGGGTGAACAAGTCGCGGAGAATGACCCCGCCCGCTTCCTCATACCTCTCGGCTCCGACGAACACTGCGCGCCGGTCGTTGGCGGATACGTTGCTCGCTGTCATGTCGCGACGGATGATCCAGGGCTCGCGGTTATGATGCAGGTTCTCGAAAACCTGCTCCTGCCGGGCATGGTCCTCGCTGATGGCGAAGGCCATCAACTGATCGAGCGTCAACCCGTTCTCGCGATAGACCTGCAATAGCCGGGGGCTGACCGCGCCAAGGCGAAGCCTTTGCTTCACCACGGTCGCGGAAACGCCGAACCGCGCGCCGATCTCCTGCGCGCCGTAGCCCCTGCTCTCCGCCAACTCGCGGAACCGCTCGAACTGATCGGCGGGGTGCATCGCCTCGCGGGTGACGTTCTCGTCCAGGCTGATCTCGGCCGGGTCGTTCTCGGTGTCGAGATAGCAGCGTATCGGCTGCGTTTTCTTGATCTGCTTGCGCTTGGCGCGAAGCAACTGCGCGAGCCTGCGGCCCTCACCGGCGGTAACAAGATAGGAGTCGGTGGGCGTGCCATCCTCCCGAACCTCGGGCTCGATCACAAGGTTCTGGATCATCCCCTTGTGCTGGATGCTGGCCGCCAGCGCTTCGATAGTCGCCTCGCTGTGTGGCACCTTGCGCGCGTTCTTGGGGGACTTTTTGAGCTTGTTCAGCGGCACGAAAATCTCGACGCCACTGACGGCTTCGGTTTGAACGGTATCGGTCATCTTACTGCTCCTTGGGCTTGGGTTTCGCGCAGCAAAGCGCCGCGCTGAAACCCTGCCCGTCGGCGAGACCGGGGGTGCAACCGGAGTGGGCGGCTTCGCGGGGAACCGGCTGCACTGAGCGAAGCGAGGGAAGCTGGGCGGAAGCCGCTCCGAAGGGCGCCGGGGGCAGAGCCCCAAGCAACCGCGCCG
>Ga0065704_10070414_pt1 | contig 25980 bp, 11 predicted proteins | sample SwiRhicommuniRL2_FD_59091 | JGI IMG/M metagenome (GOLD analysis project Ga0065704, IMG submission 59091) | Switchgrass rhizosphere bacterial communities from Rose Lake, Michigan, USA - RL2 v2 (version 2) | ecosystem: Host-associated > Plants > Roots > Rhizosphere > Soil | place: East Lansing, MI | reverse complement strand
ATCGAAAGAGAAAAGTTATTTTTGTCAAGAGCCGAAATTAAAAAAATCCGTCTGTCTGAACCTATACTTGCTGGGAATTATTTCAGCGTTTCCCTTTCGATGGATTTCAGCGTTGCGGGGCAAGACAAGACGATTTCAGAATTGTGCATCTATAAAGTAGAAAACAGTAAAATCATAAGCCAGCAATTCTTTATTTCGGGATTATAAATCCTTCAATCTCAACCCTTCAATTATATGGAAAAAATACTAGCCTCAAAGGCAAAAATACGTTTTCAGGACTGCGATCCGTTCAACCACCTGAACAATTCAAAATACCTTGACTATTTTATCAATGCGCGGGAAGACCAAGTCAAGGAAAACTATAATCTTGACATATTTGAGATGATCAAGACCGAAAAGATCGGATGGGTCGTGGCGACCAACCAGATTGCGTATCTGCAGCCTGCTTTTACGATGGAAACGGTGACTATCAAATCGCAACTGATCCAATTTTCGGAGAAATCGCTTTTGGTCGAAATGACGATGTGGGATGAATCTGCGGCCAAATTAAAAGCAGTGTCTTGGTCTAAGTTTATCCACGTAGATATCCGTACGCAGTCTTCGATGAAGCATTCTGAAAAGCTGATGGAATTATTCCAATCGATTGTAGTTCCTTCGGAACAGCATTATTTTGAAGAACGATGCAAAGAGCTGATGGCAACGTTAAAGTAGCAGTATTTTATAAAAATAATCCGCTATACAACTAAAATACAAAAGATTAAAGATTTGCTAAAGTGATTGGATTGTCGTTTTTGTTGTGCTAAATTAGTGAGGACATAACCTTAAAACACACAACCATGAAAACGAAAATTGCTTTTGCCGTATTATTGCTAGGTTTGGCAGTATCGGCCAATGCCCAAAAGAAAATAGAAACGACAGAACTGCCAAAAGCAGCACAGGAATTCTTGCAAAAACATTTCAGCCATACATCGATTGAAGTCGCCAAGAAAGATGCAGAGCACGGCGAAAAGGGCTATGAAGTCAAGCTGAAAGACGGTACAGAAGTAGAATTCTGGAAAGACGGTTCGTATCGCGAAGTCGATGGAGGCAAGAATCCGATTCCGACGGCATTTATTCCAGATTCGATAAAAGACTATGTAGCTAAAAATTATCCAAACGAAAAGATTACGCATATCGATTATGGCCATAAAGATTTGGATGTGGACCTGACGAATGGTATTGACTTGGAATTTACTAAAGAAGGAAAATTTTTGAAAGCGGATTAATTTAGATCCTGATACCTAAAAGCAAAAAAGCCTCTAATCTATTAGAGGCTTTTTATTTTATAAAATTTAGATATTATTACCAATCAGCCGTATAAGCTGAGCCCATTGGAGATAGTTTTCTTTTTGCATAGACTCTGACCGAATTAGGATCTTTCATCGATTTTTCAAACAGACTATCGCCTTTTATTTCAATAATACGAGTAATGATGTCATAATTTGGTTTCAGTCCATAGCTTTTGATCGCAAACAAGTCTACTTTACGCGTCCCTTCTTTTTGATACAAAATTCCCCTACTGCCATTGTATTCTGGATTGATATTTCTTTCCTGCTGAGCAGCATTGAAATCTTTTTCCAGTATAAAAAAATTCACGCAACCATTTTCATAAAATCTATAGTAGCCTGCTTGCATCTGAGTATTGTAGTTTTTCTGCTTTCCTAAAGGAATGAAATTGTCTTTCTGAGACAGATAACCATAGATTTCTTCATAAATAACATCGGTATCGATTCCTTTTAATACGTCGGAATTAAAAAGACTTCGGTTACCGAAGACTTGATTGTCTGTCGGCACCCTTGTCTTATTATTATCCAAGTATCTTGTTTTCACATTACAGGAAAACAATCCTAACATTAAAAAAATGGATACTGTTATTTTTACCACGATGTAAAAGGATTTGTCGTCTGATACTGCAGATAAGGCTGAATTGAATTGCTTAATGTTTCAAATCCTGGCTGTTGTGTGCTAAATATCTTGATTCCAAAAATCTTAATCAGTGTATTGTGTGCAAAATGATCTTGAATTGGATGCCTTACATGCCTGTCAGAGTTGATTCCAATTCTGTAATTTCCGTATCGTAAAGACAATCCTCCAAATCTATATCTTGGGTAATTTGTATCCTCTATAACATAACTATTAGGCATTCTTTCATCGAATTTTCCTGGATTGCCTTTTCCTGTTCCAACCTTGGCTTCATCTCCTGTATAATCAGTTCTTCTTCCAGTAAACAGATTGAATCCAGCAGAAAACTCACCAATGGCTACTGATGCTGCGGCAGTCCTGTAACTGTCGTTCCCATCGCCTGCGAAGCCCGAAAATGGCAATCCGTCATTTTCATAAGAGAATTTAAAATCGCCGCTCCTTATTCCGAGTACACCGGTCTGCTGCTTGAATTCGGCCATGTCATCATAACCGCCCCAGAAATTGGTACCCAGGCTGAATCCTGTGCTTCCATTATCATAAGCTGCTAGAAAAGATACGCGGGTTTCCATTCCACTTCTTCCCAGTCCTTGATAATTGCTATTCGACATGATGCCGACACCTGCAGAGAAACTAAACTCTCCATTAGTATAGGTTACCGAAAGGTTCATTCCTATTGCCATCGTATTTCCAAAGGCAATACTAGGTGAAATACTAAACCCAAAATTATTGGTAAGCTGCACGCCCATTGGCGGTATCGCAAAGTTGATAGCAGCGCTGACGGCGGAGGTGGCTATATAATTCCACATTCCGGTATTTCCTGCGACGCAACTATCCGTAAAGGTCGATGCCCCCATGGTATTGTAGCCGATCCAGCCCATAGCTGCGGATATCAATCCCGCTTGTACTGATTTCCAGCCCCATTCTCCGGTTGTCAATCCGCTAGATACATAGCCGATAATAAAACTTGCCCCGGCTACGATTAAGTCGTCCAACCCAAACCATTCTCCCGAAGGGTCAGTATATTTAAAAGGATTATTGGCGACATAACCATATCGGTTATAACTCTGGGTGCTAAATGGCGACTGTATAAAATTATCGGGCTGTAAGAAACGGTGCAGTTTGGCATCATAAAGCCTGCCGTTCATATTAATTAGTCCAACACTCTGTAGATGTTCATGTCCTGTATAACCTCTGTCTAAAACCACCATTTGGTTGAGGACATTTCCTTGTCCGTCGACTACTTTTATGAGATTACCCCAAGCATCAAAGAGGCGCTTTTCAAGTATGGTTCCTCCCGAAGTAGAAACGCCTAGTATAGTTCCTTGATAGTCTCTATGCAGATTAAGGAAGCCTTCCGTCTGGGTGCCACTTGCATCAACCTGACTCCTGAATACCACTGGAGCAGTATATCCGTCTCCGCCAACATAGGTAATAAACTCTACTTCTCCTGTCTGGATATTGTGTTTTATTTCCATACTGCCATCGGCTGAATAGGATTTACGAAGCGGACGTTGGTTTTTATCAACCTGTACGCCTCCATAGTACATCGTCGAGCGACTGTTGTTCATGTTGTATTCAAAACTGATCCTGTCGCTTCCCATTTCAATAATTTCAACAGGACTCTTGAAAGCGTTATAGGTAATATCTAGTTTTCTCTGGGTATCTGATGTGATAACCGGGTTGCTTGTTTTTCTGATTTTCACATCATCAAACCAAACGATTCCTTGCCCATTATTATCTAGTCGGATATTGAGCCTTTTGATATTTGCCGGTACCGAAAAAGTCTTTTGAACGAAAACCCATTGTCCTGTTACGTTTGTTACTACTTGATCAACAGCCGTGAAGTACTCGGTTTCTCCTTCTTCTTTCATAAAGAGGAAGAGTTCTGCCTGAGGACCATTGCTATACACCCATGCGGAATAGGTATACTGCGTAGCCGTGGCATTATTTATCGGTACCCAAACATCAGAATGTACCACTTTTTCTGTAGTGTCAGGATTGTTTATTTTTAGGGAAACTGTTCCTGCACTATTTGTCGCAAAGGTATCATCATAGGTAATTATCGACGGTTCGTAGATAGTCCATCCTTTTTTGCTTTCCATCGTATCAAAGAAGATACCTTCTCTCAATTTATAGTAGGCCTCTCCTTCTGGCGTTAACTCTACCGACGTATTTTGGTATGCTTTTGCCGTGTTGGTATAATTGTACTGCCCTAGATTATTTTGAGTAATTCTTCCTCTGTCGTCATAGACTTGGGTCTCTTGCTGTCCTCTTGCATTTGTATATTCTTTCAAACGGTCAAGGCTGTCGTATTGGAATGTCTCGTTCCAGTTGAAGGTACTGTTGGTACGATTCTCGAGATTGCCTGTCTGCGGATTAAAAGTATACCCTACCGTCATATAATCTGTTGGCGGAGGAACGGGTTCACCGATAATCACCAATTCGCTTTTAGTATGCTTGATACTGCTAATAAATCCGTACTCGTCATAGGTTTTGTTGACGCTTACAGCATTCCTAAGGTTTCCAAATCGAGCACCAGTAACCTGTCCTCTAGCGTTAGTCGTATTGATCTGCCACAGTACTTTATTTGTGCCATCGTCAATTACTTGGTATGGAAATCCGTTTTTATATGTATTTCTTATCCACTTGTCAGAACGCTTGTTTGTTGCCGTATTGACAGCGGTATAGAGTTCTTTTTCGGGTCTTCCGAAGGCATCATAGAATGTCGCTCTTTGGAAATAAGCTTTGAAACCGCTTTCATCATAGAAAGACAATCTCTTGAAATCATCATATTGGTAATTGTATAGCGTATAGTATCCTGCCGTAAAATCATCGAACCTTGTATTGGTCAATAATTTTGTCGTCGGATCATAGGTAAATGTTGTTTTTGAATTGGTCGCATCACCATTTAGTCCAGTGATTGTCTTATAATTAACCACACCATAGTCGCCAATATTAAATAGAGTCTCGCTTTTTGGAGTTGTTTCTTTCGTCATTTCCCCAAAATGATTGTACTCATAGAGGTAGGTTCCTGCCGAAGGATCGACCAGCTTTGTCTTTCTTCCCCAGCCGTCTTGCTCCATGCTAATAACTACTCCGCCATAATTTGTCTGCTTTACGTTTCCATTGGCATAATACTGGTAATTAATCGTCCCGCCTGGAGAATCTGTCAGCGTAATGACGTTTCCGATCGCATTCTTGACAGAAGTTTTCGTTTTTACACCATCATTTACGGTCGTAGTAAGGCCATTGTAGCCCGTGTTAATGGTCTTGCCCGTAAAAGATAATTTCTGACTTATCCTTCCGTAGTTATCATATTTGGTCTGGCTCCATTGTAGCGGACTGGTCCCAAAATACGGTTCGCTTGTTTTTATATTTCGGTCATAGATATCGTATTCATACGAAGTGTATGACCAATTCCCTGTAAGATCTTTGATCCCAGTTCTTATTTTTCGTCCTAGGTCATCAAATAATTCATCGTTGCTACTTCCGTCGTCTCCAGTTACAAGAACCTGAGTGTTTCCTGAAACGGGAGTATAAGCGTAAGTAACATTTTTTCCTAAATAGTCTGTAACCTTGATTTTTTTACCCCACGCATCGTAAGCATTGGTAGTGACCAAACCAAAAGGATTCGTTTCTTTAATCAGTAAGCCTGTGAAATCGTCATACGCAAACTGGGTAGACAATCCTTGGCTGGTAATTTTTTTCAGGAATCTTTTTGAATCATCGTACTCAAATTCCTGAATCCTTGGCGAAAGCCCGGGAGCTGTGATTGTTTTTTTAGTTATGTTTCCGTACGTATCATAAATGTTATCTTCAGTAATATACACTGTTCCATTGCCTTTCTTCTTGATTTGAGAGACTAAATTGTTATTATAAGCAAACAATTCTTCGGTAGTGGTAACATCTTGATTTGGCTGTCCCGGATAAATCGTGATAGTTTGGGTCTTGCTCTGCGGCCTTCCTATAATATAAGGCGTTGCCGTAGGCTGGTTTTGATATGTCATTACGTTGATAGATCGTTGCTCTATAGCGGTACCATTTTTCAATACAGTAGTGGACTGAGTCGGATTGTTATAAGTATCATACTGAATGGTCGTCTCTGTACTCGTCCCTTCTAATCCATTAAAATTCTGGTTTATCGTATTTTTAAGCTTAAAGACTTTATTCGACTGCACTATAGGCTCAAATGTCACATTATCGTAAGTATTATACGTATTAAGGCTCCTGCTGATGAATGGTCCCGAAGCAGGTACCGTATAGCTAGGATAACTCAATCCCAATACATTAAAACTTTCTACACTTACGCCTCTCTTGCTGACATCATTCTTTGTGATGGTCGAAATGACTTGAGTGGTATCATCATGCCAGTTGGTCTTTAATGTAGCCCGGAATCCTAAAAACCCTAAGCCCTCCATATTGCTGACTGCACCATAATACGAAAACAGCTGTCTTTTATAAACCGATGCACTCTGTTTTTCGATTTTAGAAACTACTTGAAAAGTAGGCGCTATCTCGATATCCAGATTTGGGTAATTTTCGGTATAGCTGGAAGGCGTATAAGCTGAATTGCAATTATAAGGGCAGCTTTCTCTTTCGAGCGTCTTATACGTTATGGTCTCTTTGACACCGTTTCCTGTAGTTATCGACCTTACGAGCCTATCTTTATTAAAATCTTTCTGCGACTGGAAATAATGGATCTTGTTACCGTTGATAAAAGCCATTTCCATCTTCCTGTTAGGCTGACTCGAAGTATAAAAAATCGGGAGAGCATATTTGGTAATATCAGCCTGATTTCCTGAAGTAGCATAATAATAATTTCCTGACGTTTGCGCAAAGGTTCCGTTTTTATTGACGACACAAGTAACTGATACAAATCCCCAAGTATTATCTTGGTTTCGGTTGCAGCCCACGCGGATAATATCCGTCTTGCCATCATTATTAAAATCGGTTGGTATCCAGTGCGAAATTGTCAGCCCTAAACTTCCATCAGAATAATTGAAGCCATTATAAGTCTGCATCTGCTTTACGAATCCAGTTCCTGTAGAAGTATATTTATACCAATCAAAATATCCGGATCCTTTCGGGATGATAAAATCAGTCTTGCCGTCACCATTATAGTCACCGAGCAAAAGTGTTTTTGTTTCATCAACGATAATATTTGGATCTGTATAAGTCCATAACAAAACCAACTGATTGGAATTATTCAAAGTATATACATGGACTTTTCCGTTGGTAAACTGCAAGATATCGGTCTTTCCATCGCCATTAACATCTGCTGTCTCTGTCTTGGATCGGATCGTGTTATCAAAATCATTACCCAGAGCAATCGGATCGACCAAATCTCCGGCATAATTCATAAAACCTTCTGTCTTTCTCCTATCAAGATCGACGAAATAGGTCTTTTTCGAAAGATTGGTAGCACCAACACTGTTCCATTCCAATGCCATGATATCAGTTAATCCATCGCCATTGAAGTCTCCGCTAAGGTATTTCTTCAATCCGTTAGTAGGAAACAGTACATTTTTTTGATATTGAAGGAAAACGCCGTAGGAAGTCTGGCTCAAGACTTTAAAATTGACGTCTGAGTTATTCGTATTCAAATAGGGATTAGGATTATTAAGCACATGCTGGACTACGGTGACTCCTTGCATCGGCATTAACTTGTCATTGTGATTGAGCCACGTAGTCGGTAAAAGTTCTTCAAAAAAGCCTATAGGCACTTCCCAACCGAAGTTAAGGGATTGGCCTTGGATATCGTTGAACAACCAAAATTTTCTTTTATAGTCTGGCCCATACGTAGGATACAGTAAAAAATCCAGCTTGCTGTCGCCATCAAAATCTCCCGACACGGTCGCCGCATTTTGCACGGAAATATTGCCAACACTTAAGCTCGCCGTTGTAGGGGAATAGGAAATTGTTTCGGCCGTTGTATCATAGCTAAAAACTGTAGGATTATAGCTTTTCGTACCGTCACCTGTTTTTTCGGTTATGCTTGTCAATCTTTCATAACCTAAGGTAGAAATGCTATGTGCGAGTTCATATCTTCTAAAGCCAGTACCGAATCCATGAACATAGATTGTGCTTAATATTTTGTCATCAATAATATTTACGCCGCCTATGTAGCCTTGTTCTGGTCTTTGTCTGTTTTTATAAGCAAAGCTTATCCAATTGGTGGGAAATTGATTAGGACTGCCTACGCCTACATAATTTATTTCGCTAATTCTCAAATAATTGTTCGTATTGGTATAGACATAATTGATTCTAACGCCTTGTGGATTCTGCCAATAAGAAATAGCCCAAGTAGAGATGGAACGTGAATTGTTATCATTTCCATAAACTGCAATAGAGCCATCGGGATACTCAATCTTGAAAGTAGCCGTACTAACCGGACTGGCGGTCTGATTGTAGGCTGTTATCTTGAGGTTCGAGAAATTTTCCGTTTCATAAACTGTTGTATGCCCTCCATACGTCTGGTTGGCACTAGTGGTCTTTACGACAAGTCTTTGCCCGTCAAGTGCAAATCGATCGTAAACATCAAGATCGACACCGTCGATAATATTGTCATGGTATTTTGTAGAAGGGATTCTTGTAATTGCCGAGATCCCCGAAACATTCCATCCATAACCAGCCAATCCGTTCCCAGACTGACTATTATAAGCAAGACTCAATTGCGGAATCACGCCATTGATTCCCGGCGGTACGGCAATAGGAACATTATATGTTGCTGCTCCCGTTAATGAAACAGAAAGTTGTCCTTCAGTAATACCGACTTCTGTCGATGCGCCTGTTGCCGAGGTCATAGTTCTTACCAAAGCATCGTCTTCAACTCTTCTATTAGTTTCAGAAGCAGTGCTTGAGCTGGTCCTTTTGATAGGGACTACTCCAGGAATCGGGGTACCCATTTGTTCTTGAGCAAAAGAGAATAGGCAACAAAAAATAAGCGCTAGGGTATAAATTACTTTTCTCATGCTTATTTTTTGATTATTGTTATCGATTTGCGATCGCCATTGTTATAGAATAAATTTACGGAATAAACGCCTGTAGGGCAGTTTTGGAATGGTACCGCATAGGTTTGCTCCTTTTCCATATTTTTATAGGATTTGATCAACTGTCCACTCATAGAATACACTTCTATAGAAGAGACTTTGACTTCATCGACCAGTTCCCATTTTAGGTACAATTCTTCTCGTACCGGATTCGGATAATACGAAATCACGTCTTCGGGAAAAAACTTTTGGTAGTCTTCTTCTTTTAAATCAGAAATTTCTTTTGGAGGCTGGCTGCTCGTCCTTGAAGCACAAAAGGGACATAATTCCCTGACTATTTGGTTGCCGGCTACATCATATTCAAAATGAATTTTAGGAACCTGGCCATTTGCTGCCAAACACATCAGGAAAAAAATAAGTGGTATTACTTTTCTCATAGTTTAGGGGATTGTGGGTTAATTTTGATTGTAAAAATGCTATGGACGCCATAAAAAACATACAGAACAGATTTCGGTACAATACTACTATTGAATTCGGGAATAGCCTTACGGAAATCCGTAATCTCATAAAATAACTTTGCTTTTTTTAAGACATTTCATACAAATATGTATCTTATGTCATTGTTCCTCTTGAAAAGGCAGGGCTTAAGCTTTCAAATGCATTTATAAAACTTAAACATTAAATAAACTTCATAACTTTTAGGTTATGCTTTCTTAAAACAGTGCCGATAAAAGTAAAAGTTCTTTAACGAAATGGTAATCTAAACCTCAAGAGGCTTGGGGGTCAAACCTATAACTTTGAACCTCAAACTTTTAACTTTTATTAATGAAAACAATCTTACGAACAAATTACGCCAACGTACTAGGACTAGTAGTATTTGGGTTATTTTTCAGTACTGCTTGGGGGCAGGCTACATTGCCAGTAAACAGAACATCATGGGGAACTGAACCGACAGGTTGGACCAATTCAGGGTGTTCGCAACGAACTACAAGTTCCGCCTGTACGAATAACAGCGCGACAAGTTTTGACACCAACGGCGACAGCAGGCTACTTGTTTTTAATGCAGCACCTGGAACCTTGTCGATGACTTTAAAGAACCAATCCATGAGCGGGCAATCGTATCTATTGGTAGAACAGTCTGCAAACGGAACTGACTATACGGAAATTGGAAAGTATGGAACAGCGACAGGCGCAACAGCAATTACCAATGCACAATGCGTTGATTTTGACATACCGCTACTTTCTGTGACACGTTATATCCGATGGACCTATACAAAAGCTAGCGGAAATTGCGACATGGACGATGTTATTGTTACGGCAGCACCGGCAGCAGCTGAGTTCACTGTTAACCCTACTTCTATTTCAGGATTCGGGAACACCAGTGTAGGTGCTTTTTCAACCAGTACTTCTGTGACCATTGCAGGTACAAATCTTTCTGGAAATATCACAGCAACCGCGCCATCAACTAATTTTCAGGTAAGCACGAACAATTCTACTTGGTCTAATTCAGTAAGCTTTGCACAATCAGGAGGTACCGTAACCAGCCGACCGCTATACATCCGCTTTTCGCCACAGACAGCCGGACTTAAGACAGGGAATGTTGCTATCGCTACTTCAGGAGCTACCACACAAAATATTGCAGTTTCAGGAACGGGAGTCATTACTTCTACTACATGGAATGGTTCTGCTTGGAACAATGGAAATCCGACAGCAACGCTCGATGCTATCATCAGCGGAAATTATGATACAAATGCGGCCGCACCACAAGGACCTATAACAGCCAAAAGTGTATCGGTTACTTCAGGAGCCGTAATCATTGGTATAGGCGGATTAGACGTAAAACAGACACTTGCAAAAAGTGGCGGAACTGTTGATGCTTCTGCTGGCGATGTTACTTTTTCAGGAACTACAGCACAGGCAATCCCTGCTAATTTCTTCACAAACAATACGATCTCAAAGCTGACTTTGAACAATACGGCTGGACTTACCTTAAACGGTATTACGAATGTAACAGGAGTCCTTGACGTAACAGCCGGGACTTTAACAACAAACGGAAACATAGTATTAAAATCAACTGCAACAGGTTCTGCTAGAATTGCTGCTGTTACGGGTTCTATTTCCGGAGAGGCAACTGTTGAGCGCTACATTCCGCAAGGAAAACGTGCTTTCCGTTTCCTGACTCCTGCTGTTACGACTACAAATTTCATAAGCAACAACTGGCAGGCTGGAACACATATTACAGGTTCTACAGCAGGCGAAAATGGATTTGACACGACATTGACAGGAAATCCATCGATGTATGTATACAACAACAGCATCGCTTCGGGTTCAGGATGGAGCGCTATTGCAAATACCGATGCTACTACGTTAACAGCCGGAAACGGATATAGAGTCTTGGTCAGAGGAGACAGAAATGTTGACTTAAATCAGTCTTCTGCAGCCGATATGAATGCAGCAGTAACTTTGACTGCGAAAGGAACACTAAAAATCGGACAGGTTGTTTTTGACGCTTCAAGTACTCCTGCAATCAATGCAACAGAAAATGCTTCAACAAACGGATTCAGCTTAATTGGAAATCCATATGTAAGTCCAGTAGACTGGCATTCGGTAACCAAAGCAGGAATCGAAGATGTATATTATGCTTGGGATCCAAATATGGGTACAGAAGCGCAAAGAGGCCGTTATGTAGCCTATAGCCAAACTATCGGAAGTAATAACCTAGCAGGTTCAGAAGTAAGCCAATACATTCAGCCAGGGCAGGCATTCTTCGTAAAAAACACGGTCTTGGGTACAGCTGGAACTCTAACTTTTGAGGAAAGCAACAAAGCATCACAGTTTACAGATGTTTTCAGAAACAATACTGCAGAAAAAGCAGTATTTAATATCTCAGTATACGATGCCAACCAAGCAGCAGCTGGTTATCCAATTGATGGAACTCTTGCTGTTTTTGGAACTGCTTTCGACAATGCAATCGGGCTTGGCGATGTAGAAAAGCTTTACGGTTCAGGCGAGCATTTAGGTTTAGGAAGAAGCAATAAAATCTTAGCTATCGAAGCATTGGCTCCTGTTACAACAGAAGATGAATTGCACGTAAAAACACTTCAGTTTTCAGCAGGCAAATCCTATACTTTTAAAATCAATACGGCTAATTTCCCTGAAAATGTAGAAGCGTATCTTCTTGATCATTATTTGACTACAGAAACTGCAATCAGCTTATCAGGAACTGGTTTGATAAATTTCGCAACTACGTCTGATGCTGCTTCTTATGGAACCGACCGTTTCAGCATTGTTTTCCGTGCCGCGGCTTTAGGAAATGAAGAATGGAATACTAATTCTGTAAAGATTTATCCAAATCCGATCCATAACAACCAATTCAATATTGCTTTGCCAAGCAGTACAAGCGGGAAAGTGGATATCAAGCTGTACAACCTTGTAGGACAAGAAATCTACAAAACCAACAGCGAAAGCTCAAGCATTATAACCGTAAACCCATCATTGCAATTAAGCAAAGGAATCTACATTGTAGAAATATCCAATGGCAAAACGTCGGTAAAACAAAAAATTGCAGTAAAATAAATCCTATCAAGATGAAAATAAAAATCAAGACACTATTCTTAATCCTTATGCTGACAGCCGGCTTTCAAAATGCCAACGCGCAAGAAGATTTCGACGATGATACGCAAGATGTCCCATCAGCACCGATCAATGATTATATCATTCCGATGCTTTTGGCTGGAGTATTCTTAGGCTATAAATTGATGAGAAGCAAGACTAAAGAAGCCTAAACTGCTTTATTTGCTATAGAGAACGGCTGTACGATGTACAGCCGTTTTTTTGTTTATTTAATGTACGTAGCACAATCATAATTTTGATTTTACAGTAATAAAATATCTACATAAACTACAAGGAAAATATATTCCTAATCTTTGTATGTATCTGTAAATGAACGAATAAAATTCAGATACGCTCAAAAATTACAGACTTATGGATTCAACTTTACACAAAAAACTTTTCGGTTCATTTTTTCTTTTTGCACTTTTTTTACTCTCCCCTACAGCTAATTTTGCCCAAATTATTGGCTGGAACGCTAACAGCACCGGCGGCGGATTCGGTACCAGTCCGTGGACACCTTCAACGTTAAACACTAACCTACAGACCTCTGGACTTATAAGAGGATCAAGCATTGCCACAAGCGGAACTCCGGCAGGAAATTGCTGGGGAGGTTCTGGAGGCTGGTCAACTGGCCAATCTGATGCTAACAGCTTCTATTTTACTTTTCAGGCAAGGGCTGGATATAAAGTAAGCTTAAGCTCTATTTCGACAGCAACCCGAAGATCAAATTCTGGTCCGACAGGCTGTATTGTGTATTATTCTGTAGGAGGCGCTCCTTTTGCAAGCGTTGCCAGCTGGACTACCTCTTCGACAAGCGGAACCACTGGTACTGCTAACTCAGTATCCTTAGCAGGAATCAGCGCTTTGCAGAATATCGGTCCTGGAGTTGTCGTGAAATTCAGAATCATCCCGCAAGGCTCGACAGGTAACTACTACCTAACTGGCGGTACAAATTCATTAAAAATTGACGGAAGCGTTGTTGCAGCTGTCAATCCATTGATAACACCATCTACAACTTCCTTGGCTTCTTTTGGAGATGTTATGGTAGGCAGCAGTTCGGCATCAACTAGTTTTACTTTTGACGCCGTCGGCATGACAGAAGACGTAAGCATCGCTGCTCCAGCAGGATTTGAAATCAGTACAGACAATAGCAACTGGTATCCTGGAACGGACATCACTCCGAATGCAGGAACACTAAACGATGAACAAATCTGGGTGCGTTTTAGCCCTACCGCGGTTGGAAATGCTTCTGGAGATATCGTTTTGTCCTCTGCAGGAGCGACAAACAAATTCGTTTCGGTTACTGGAAACGGTATTCCTGCAGTAAGTTATATTGTCGTAGACGATGAGCCTTATGGACCTTATTGCAACGGAATTCCCAATACTTTTGATTTAGACTTTACGCCAGCAGGAAGCTTCAACAGTGCTAATTTTTATGCACAGCTTTCTAATCCTGATGGAACATTCCCTACAACACCAAACAATATAGTCGGTGTATCGGCGGTTAGCCCTATCAGCGTGACCATTCCTGCTGATATTGCGCCTAGCTCTCTTTATAGAGTCCGAGTTTATAATGACGATCCTCTGACTTTCAGTAATAATGATAACGGACATGATATTGTAGTTACTGCAGCAGCAACGCTTTCTGGAGTTACGCAATCAGCCGTAGTTTGCGATAGAGGAACAGCCACAATTAATATGACTGGCTTGATCCCAAGCTCAACTTCAACAATCAGCTTTGCTATTAATGGTGGCACTGCTCAAAACAGCACCGGAATTATAGCAGACTCTAGCGGTAATGCTAGTTTCAATATCACCTTGACTGCCAGCAACAATGGCCAGTCTTTGGTTATTGGCACCATCGAAAGAACAGACATTCCTTCCTGCCCTAACACATTGACAGCAGCTAATTCTGTTGTCTTGACGGTACATCCTACGCCAACAGTTACTGCTATAAGCGCTACTTCTGTATGCGGAGAAAGCGGAAGCGCCACAATTACCCTGACCGGCTTGATACCGAGCAGTACTTCTGATCTTATTTATGCTATAGCTGGCGGAACAGCCGTAACACTAACAGGCATTACTGCAGATGCTTCGGGAGAAGCCCGTTTTGACTTGCCTTTGACAGCTGCAAATAACGGACAGACATTAGAAATTACTTCTATTACTCGCACTGATGTTCTTCCAAATTGCAACAGTACGCTTACAGGCATTAGTACGCCGTTGGTGATTAACCCAAGACCGACTGCGGTATTGAGCGGCGACCAATCGATCTGCTTAGGTTCGGTTTCTTCCGACTTGAGCATTGCCTTGACAGGAACAGCACCTTGGTCGATAACGTATACGGATGGAACTACGACTTTTCCTGTAACCAATATTACAGCATCGCCTTATGTTTTTACCGTTACGATTCCAGAAACGAAAACCTATACGATAACTGCCGTAGAAGATGCGAACTGTACGGCTCAAGCTTCTGACCTAAGCGGAAGCGCTACTGTTACTATCGTTGCCGTGAGCAATGGAGGAAACCTAACTGGAAGCGCTACAGTATGTTCAGGTGCAAATAACGGAACGCTTACATTAGAAAATCATGTAGGAAGTATTATCAAATGGCAGTCTTCGACTACTGCTGACTTTAGCGGTACGGTTTCAGACATTGTCAATACTTCTGCAAGCCTAGAATATACAAATCTTTTAGAAACGACTTATTATCGTGCCGTAGTATCTAACATGCCTTGCCCAGAAGTAAATTCAGCTATCGCAACAATTACGGTCACACAAACTCCAGCACCTACAACAGCCGCACAGACTTTCTGTAGCCTAGCTGAAGCAACCGTGGCTGACTTATTACCAAATACGGCTGGTATTAAATGGTATGCTGATGCAGATGCGACAACACCATTATTGCCGACAGAAGCTTTGGCAACAGGAAATTATTATGCGACTATGACGGTGGACGGATGCGAAAGTACAAGAACATTGACTTCTGTTACTTTAAATACAGTGACGGCTCCTACTACAACAGCACAGACTTTCTGCAGCCTAGCTGAAGCAACCGTAGCTGACTTATTGCCAAATACGGCTGGCATCAAATGGTATGCTGATGCAGATGCGACAACACCATTATTGCCGACAGAAGCTTTGGCAACAAGAAATTACTATGCGACTATGACGGTGGACGGATGCGAAAGCACAAGAACACTGACTTCTGTTACCTTAAATACAGTGACGGCTCCTACTACAACAGCACAGACATTCTGCAGCCTAGCTGAAGCAACCGTAGCTGACTTATTGCCAAATACGGCAGGCATCAAATGGTATGCTGATGCAGATGCGACAACACCGCTATTGCCGACAGAAGCTTTAGCAACAGGAAACTATTATGCGACTATAACAGTAGACGGGTGCGAAAGTACAAGAACCGTGACTTCTGTCACTATAAGCACTACCGCCGTTCCAAGTGGTGCAACAAGCCAAGAATTTACAGAAGGCGAAACTTTAGCCGCTTTAGAAGTAACAGGAACTAATTTAGAATGGTTTTCTTCTGCCGAAGCTGCCGAAGCAGGAACATCACCTCTAAGTCCGACCGAATTGCTTGTAGATGGCACGACTTATTATGCGGTGCAGACCCTTAACGAATGCAGCAGCAGCCCATTAGCAGTTACCGTTTCAGAGGTCTTAGGTACTCCAAGTTTTGACATGGAAAATCTAAAAGCCTATCCTAATCCTACTACTGACGTGCTGAACATTTCTTATTCTAAGACTATCGAATCTGTTACTGTTTTCAACTTACTAGGACAGAAAGTAATCGACAAGAAAGCAAACGATAGCAACATCAAACTTGATATGTCAAGCCTTGAAGCTGGAGCTTATCTTGTAAAATTATCTTCTGGACAAATATCAAAAACCATTAGAATCCTTAAGAAATAAGACCTCATAATTCCGTCAAAAGCCTGCTAAAATACCTAGCAGGCTTTTGGTGCGGAATAACAGAAAAGTAACAAAATCCTAACATTGGCCGGCTATAACACGACGTAAGATAACATTTTGATAAATCTAACAAAGGCTCTAATTAATCTAACGAGCCTACATTGCGCCGGTTTTAAATTGACTACAATGAAATTAAAAAAGTTCAAACGCTTTCTTGCCATAGCTACATTGGCCCTTTTATCTTATCAAGATGCCTTTTCCCAATGTTTTCAAATCGAGAGTATCTTGGTAGATGCTTGCGGCGTGCAGGAAGGACTGAATGAAATGGTACGATTTAAAGTAGGCAACGCCGACATTAACACTAGCAATCTAACCGTGTCATGGCCAAACAATCCTTGGCAAGGTCTTATTAGAAATGCAACGACAGCTTCAAAAGTAGCAACCCTTAATGCCGATATTCTAGATGCAGGAGGTTGCGGCCAATTAATCGAACCGACTGGAGGCGTATTGCCTGCTAATGCGAACGTCATTTTGGTCACAAGCCATACTTTCGATACCGAACTCAACTCTTTCGGGGCTTTGACCGACAACATTTATATCATCTTTCAGAACAATCCGTCGACAGCCTCAGGGCATTTTGCCAATTCAGGAACCGGGATACGAACCTTGACTATCTCGTTCGGATCTTGTTCTGATACCGTTTCTTACGACCGTGCCCTGCTTATCGATACCAATGGAGCGACTGTTGCAGCAGACGGAGCTATCGTGCAATACAATCCGGCAGGAACGCCTACATACATCAACAATGGCTGTTCTGCTCCTGTCCAGCCCTTTACTGTCAATGCCGGACCTGCTACCCTAACTGCTTGTGCCGGGACTACTATCTCCTTAAATGGAATTGCACAAGGACACCAATCTGTAAGATGGTCTGCACCAAGCGGTACTTTTTCGACACCGAACAATCTGTCTACAACCTATACTTCAAGCGCTTCACAAGCCGGAAGCGTTGTCACAATTACTCTGACAGCCATAAACAGTTGCGGATTAGAAATAACCGATACCATCAACTTAACATTGACGAACAGTGTCACGCCAAACTTTCCTACCACGCTTTCTCTTTGCAGGGGAAATACGGCTCCTGTCTTGAATACTACTTCTCCTAATGGAATCACGGGAACATGGAATCCGGCCGTAATCAACAATACAGCCAACGGAAGCTATGTCTTTACGCCAAACACCGGACAGTGCGCATCTGGCGTAACTTTAAATGTGACGGTAACCAATAGCATCACGCCCAACTTCCCTACGACACTTTCTTTATGTACGGGAAATACAGCACCGACTTTAAATATGACTTCCCCTAATGGAATTACAGGAACATGGAATCCAGCCGTAATCAACAATACAGCCAACGGAAGCTATATCTTTACGCCAAATCCTGGGCAATGTGCTACCAACGTAACATTAAATGTCACGGTATCTAACAGCATCACGCCCAACTTTCCGACAACGCTTTCTTTATGTTCAGGAAGTACGGCACCACTATTAAACACAACGTCTCCAAACGGAATTACAGGAACATGGAATCCGACCGTAATCAGCAATACCGCTAACGGAAGCTATGTCTTTACACCAAATGCAGGACAGTGCGCTACAAGCATAACATTAAACGTGACGGTAAGCAACAGCATCACGCCCAACTTTCCGACTACGCTATCTTTATGTAACGGAAGCACAGCACCTTTATTAAACACGACTTCCCCGAACGGAATCACAGGAACTTGGAGTCCAGCCATAATCAGCAATACGGCTAACGGAAGCTATGTCTTTACGCCAAATGCAGGACAGTGCGCCACAAGCGTAACGCTAAACGTGACGGTAAGCAACAGCATTACTCCGAATTTTGCGACTACGCTTTCACTATGCTCAGGAGGAACTGTTCCGACATTAAATACGACTTCTCCAAACGGAATTACAGGAACATGGAGTCCGGCCGTAATCAGCAATACGGCTAACGGAAATTATGTCTTTACGCCGAATGCAGGACAATGCGCCACAAGCGTGACGCTGAACGTGACGGTAAGCAACAGTATTACGCCAAACTTTCCGACTACACTTTCTTTATGTACGGGAAATACAGCACCGACTTTAAATACGACTTCTCCGAACGGAATAACAGGAATGTGGAATCCGGCCGTAATTAACAATACGACCAGCGGAAGCTATGTATTTACGCCGAATGCAGGGCAGTGCGCCGCAAGCGTAACATTAATCGTAACTGTAGCCAGCAGCATTACGCCAAATTTCCCAACAAGCTTGACGGTTTGTACGGGAAGTACCGCTCCGATATTGAATACTACTTCTCCGAACGGAATCACAGGAACTTGGAATCCAGCCGTAGTAAGCAATACCGCAAGCGGAAGCTACGTCTTTACACCAAATGCAGGACAATGCGCAACAAGCTTGACACTCAATGTAACAGTTACCAATAGTATTACTCCAAATTTTGCAACGACACTTTCTTTGTGTTCAGGCAGTACTGCTCCTATTTTGAATGCTACATCTCCAAACGGAATCACAGGAACATGGAATCCTGCCGTAATAAGTACTACTGCTGGCGGAAGCTATGTATTTACGCCGAATGCGGGACAATGCGCAATAAGCATGACATTGAATGTAACAATTACAAATAGCATCACTCCTGATTTTACAACTACATTGGCTTTGTGCAATGGAGATACGTCACCGACCCTGAATACGACTTCTCCAAATGGAGTTACTGGTACTTGGAATCCAGCCACAATCAGCAATACAACGAGCGGAAGCTATGTCTTTACACCGAACGCAGGGCAATGTGCTCCGAGCATCACTTTAAACGTGACGGTTGGCAATGTAAATTTTGAAATCAACAACGAATGCCAAGATGGAGATTATGTCATCACGGTAGTTCCTGTCGCAGATTCTTTTGATAGCAACGAAGCAGATTATCAATGGACGAATAGCCAAGGTAGCACAGTAGGAACCGATTCGTATTTAAATATTACCGATCTGTTGAATGCTACTCCAGTTGAAGAAGAATTTCCGATAACCTATTACGTACGTGTCACTACACCACAAGGTTGCACGTTAACACAAGAAAGAATCGTGTACGGCACTTTCTGTTCGATTCCGAAAGGCATATCTCCTAATAATGATTCTAGAAATGACGAATTCGACCTTAGCGGATTGGGAGTAAAAGAACTTACCATTTTTAACCGATACGGCGTAAAAGTATACGGCTATAAGAATTATACCAACCAATGGAAAGGACAATCTGACCAAGGAAACGAATTGCCAGATGCTACGTATTACTACGTAATCAGCAAGAGCGACGGACAAACCTTAACCGGATGGGTTTACATCAATAGATAAAACATAAGTAACTGTTTATTAAACATTTAATAAAGAAAACCTAATCCATTCAAAGTAGAATAAACATTACTTTTCGTAGGTTTTGAAATAATGCTAATCTCCCACAACTATGTCAAAAAACCTTAGTACTTCTGTCAAAAAAAATACATTTTTGTTACTTACTCTATTTTTTTTGATGGCCGGATCGAAAGCCTCGGCTCAAATCTATTACCATAATTTTGGCACGACCGCTATCACGGCACATCCTTATACGGTAGCTCCAACGACTTTAAATACGCGTTTATCGGGTTCTTCGTGGAGCAACAGCTTAAATACATGGACAAGTACAACTGGAGCTACAGGAGAAGCAATCCGCCTTACTACCGCTACTGCCGCAACAATTACGCTTACGTTTAATGTGGCCGCCAACTTTCAGGCAGAAATCACTTCTTTTGATTTTTGGAGGGTGAGAAGTAATTTCGGTCCGCAAAACTGGTCGATGACCATCAATGGAATCAATGCTGGAAACGGTACCATCGGAACTACAGGTGCTGCACTCGGAACTACCAATGTTGCCAATACAATTTCCGGACTGACAGGAACTGTGACCGTAGTTATTTCGCTTAGCGGCGCTACCGGAAACGGTACGTTCCGTTTGGATGATTTTACCTTAAACGGAAGCGTGACTTCCAATTGTGCCGCTCCTACGATAACTTCTTTTTCGCCTACATCAGGTCCGCAGAATACCATAGTTACCATAAACGGAAACGGATTTTTAGCAGGTACAGGAACTTCCGCAGTAAAATTTAACGGCATCGACGCGACAAGTTTTACTGTTGTTTCCAATACGGTCATCAAGGCCTATGTTCCTGCAGGAAATGCTACAGGCAACATCAGCATTACGACCAACGGGTGCGAAGGATTTTCATCGACTGCTTTTACGAAGCTCGAAACGAGCAGTATCGGAAATTATTCAAGCGATATCTATATCTCTGAACTGCATGATGCACAAGCTGGAGATGGCGGTGTCATAGAAATATATAATGGAACCGCATCCACGGTCAATCTAACTGGGTATACCATACGAAGGTATGGCGATATTGGCGGTGCGACTTTTTATACTATTGTACTTAGTGGTTCTATTCCTCCAGGAGGGATTTTTTTAATCGGAATTGGAACAGGCGTAATTCCGTGTAGCATTACTTCCAACCAGACTTATCCAACAGGATTTAATGCGAATGACGAATTCGAATTGATTAAAAACGGTGTGGTTATCGACAACGTACATGCTCCAAATAATGTGGGCTATTCCGTTATTAGAAATCCAAATGCTGTCGCTCCCAAAGTTGTTTTTAATGGTAGCGATTGGAATACTCAAACTTCTGAAAGCTGTGCTAATATCGGAATCCACAATGTAAGCAACCCTACGCCTCCAACATTGACAAATCCGACAAGCAGGGTTATTTGCGAAAATAATTCTGTTACTTATACCGCTACTCTTGCCAACAGTACAGGCTTTACTTTTCAATGGAAAAGGCTTGACGCATCAGGAAACTGGGTCAATATTACCAATGGAGCGCCTTATTCGGGAGCTACTACGAACACGCTTACTATCAATCCGACACCTTTAACTTTTGACGATAATCAATATTATTGTCAAGTTACCTCTACGCAACATACCTTGATCAGTCATGCGGCACAATTAGAAGTAAATCCATCCACAGTTCCCGATTTCGCCACAGCACTTTCTTTCTGTAATGGAGGAACCGCTCCTGCCTTAAGTACTACCTCTCCTAATGGCATTACAGGAACCTGGAGTCCTGCTACGATAAGCAACACGGCCAGCGGAAGCTACGTCTTTACGCCAACTGCAGGACTATGTTCCCCAAGCGTCACATTAAACGTAACAATAAGCAACAGCATCGTGCCCGATTTTGCGACAACGCTGACTTTCTGTAATGGAGAAACAATTCCTGCACTCCAAGCCACTTCTCCAAACGGAATCACTGGAACATGGAGCCCTGCCACGATCAGCAACACGGCAAGCGGAAGCTACGTATTCACGCCAAATACAGGACAGTGCGCCACACCTATGACGCTGAACGTAACGATAAACAATAATATCCTACCTGATTTTCCAACGACACTAGCGTTATGCAACGGAGGTACGGTTCCTACACTAAACACGACTTCTCCTAATGGAATCACAGGAACATGGGCACCAGCAGCTATAAATAATACCGCTAGCGGAAGCTATGTCTTTACGCCAAACGCGGGACAATGTGCTACGGCCATGACGTTAAACGTGACGGTTAACAACCCTATTACACCCGATTTCCCTACAATATTGGCTTTCTGCAACGGAGCAACCGTGCCGACACTCCAAGCTACTTCTCCAAACGGAATCACGGGAACTTGGAGTCCTGCCACGATCAGCAACACGGCTAGCGGAAGCTACGTATTTACTCCGAATACAGGACAATGCGCCATGCCAATGACATTTAACGTCACGATTACCAATAACATCACGCCAGATTTCCCTACAGTATTGGCTTTCTGCAACGGAGCAACGGTACCGACACTCCAAGCCACTTCTCCAAACGGAATCACGGGAACATGGAGTCCTGCCACGATCAGTAACACGGCTAGCGGAAGCTATGTATTTACGCCGAATACGGGGCAGTGTGCTATGGCCATGACGCTGAACGTAACGATAAATAATAATATCACCCCAGATTTCCCTACAACTTTGGCTTTCTGTAATGGTGCCACCGTACCGACGCTTCAGGCTACTTCTCCAAACGGAATCACGGGAACTTGGAGTCCTGCCACGATCAGCAACACGGCTAGCGGAAGCTATGTTTTTACTCCTAATACGGGACAGTGTGCTACAGCCATGACACTGAACGTAACCATAAACAACAATATCACGCCAGATTTCCCTACAGCATTGGCTTTCTGTAACGGAGCAACAGTACCAACACTCCAAGCGACTTCTCCAAACGGAATTACAGGAACTTGGAGTCCTACCGTGATAAGCAACACAGCCAGCGGAAGCTACGTATTTACGCCGAATGCGGGACAGTGTGCTACAGTCATGACGCTGAACGTAACGATTAATAATAATATCACGCCGGACTTCCCTACAACGCTGGCTTTTTGTAACGGAGCAACAGTACCAGCACTCCAAGCGACTTCTCCAAACGGAATTACGGGAACTTGGAGTCCTGCCACGATCAGCAACACGGCTAGCGGAAGCTACCTATTTACGCCGAATGCAGGACAATGTGCTACAGCCATGACGCTGAACGTCACGATTAACAATAATATAACGCCGGACTTCCCTACTGTATTAGCTTTCTGTAATGGCGAAACAGTGCCAGCACTTCAAGCCACTTCTCCAAACGGAATCATGGGAACTTGGAGTCCTGCCACGATCAGCAACGCGGCCAGCGGAAGCTACTTATTCACGCCGAATGCGGGACAGTGTGCTACAGCCATGACACTGAACGTCACGATTAACAATAATATAACGCCGGACTTCCCTACTGTATTAGCTTTCTGTAATGGCGAAACAGTCCCAGCACTTTTGGCAACTTCGCCAAATGGAATTACGGGAACTTGGAGCCCTGCCACGATCAGCAACGTAGCCAGCGGAAGCTATGTATTTACTCCGAATACGGGACAATGCGCTACAGCAATGACATTGAACGTCACGATAAACAATAACATCACTCCGGATTTCCCTACAATATTGGCTTTCTGTAATGGCGAAACAGTCCCAGCGCTTCAAGCCACTTCTCCAAACGGAATCATGGGAACTTGGAGTCCTGCCACGATCAGCAACACGGCTAGCGGAAGCTACGTATTTACGCCGAATGCAGGACAATGTGCTACAGCTATGACGCTAAATGTGACCATAAATAACAACATAGTACCCGATTTTGCTACAGCAATGACTTTTTGCAGCGGAGATGGAATTCCGATATTAAATACGACTTCTCCGAATGGAATCACGGGTTCATGGAATCCTGCCACAATCAGCAACACGGCTAGCGGAAGCTACGTATTTACGCCGAATGCAGGACAATGTGCTACAGCTATGACGCTGAATGTAACTATAAACAACCAAACTGTACCTGACTTTGCTACAACAATGACGCTTTGCAACGGAAGTACAGCACCTGCTTTGGTTGCAACTTCTCCAAACGGAATTACAGGAACTTGGAGCCCTGCTGTGATCAGCAACATCGCAAGCGGAAGCTATGTATTTACGCCAAATGCGGGACAGTGTGCTACAGGTGCGACCTTAAACGTAACTGTAACGAACAGCATCACGCCGAATTTTGCAACGGCCTTAAACTTATGTTCTGGAGCAACGGCACCTGCATTGAGCACAACTTCTCCAAACGGAATCACGGGAACTTGGAGCCCTGCTGTAATCAGCAATTCTGTAAGCGGAATCTATGTATTTACGCCAAATGCAGGACAGTGTGCTGTAAATGCTACTTTGAATGTCACCATTAATGGAAACACGGTGCCTGACTTCCCTACTTCTCTTGCTTTCTGTAATGGTGAAACGGTGCCAGCACTTTTGGCAACTTCGCCAAACGGAATTACGGGAACTTGGAGTCCTGCTACGATAAGCAATACGGCAAGCGGCAATTATGTCTTTACGCCAAATGCGGGACAGTGTGCCACGCCTACAACGCTGAATGTTACGATTAACAATAGCGTGGCTTTGCCAGCTATAAATGGTCCTATTTCGGTATGTATTACGAATACGATACAGCTGACACATACGACTCCGGGTGGCACTTGGTCAAGCAATAATACGAATGCGGCTACGGTAGATGCTGCCGGAAATGTTACGGGAGTGAATGCCGGAACAGCCGTAATAACCTATTCTGTAGGTAACGGCAATTGTACTTCTATCGTCAGAAAAACGATTATCGTGTATCTGCCACCGAGTCCGGTGCTTAAGGATGATTTTATTTGTTTGGACAACCAAACGGGGGCTGTCCTTTCAACGGTAACGTTGTACAGCCACATTCCTAATGCTAATCATACGTTTGTGTGGACACGAAATAATGTGGTATTGCCAACGACAACGAATACGCATATTGCTACCGAGCCTGGAAACTATCAAGTGGTTGTTACTAATTTAAATACGGGCTGTACGGCTTCGGCTTCGGCTACCGTGGGTACTTCTTCTCTTGCTATAGCTACTGCTACCGTAGGCAGGGATTTTGACAAAAACCAAATTATTACGGTAAATGTTACAGGAGGCTCTGGCCAGTATGAATTCCAGTTGAATGGCGGCACTCCGCAGCAAAGCAATCAGTTTACGAATATCTATGAGGGGGAATATGAAATTACGGTAAAAGATACACAGGGATGTGGTGAAATTACGTTAACGGTCTATGCTTTGAATTATCCATATTATTTTACGCCTAACGCAGATGGTTATAATGATACTTGGAATGTTGATGGCCTCGCCAATCAGCCAGAAGCTATGATTTATATTTTTGACCGCTACGGAAAACTCATCAAGCAGATTTTCCCTTCATCGGCGGGATGGGACGGAACGTATAACGGCCACGCGCTACCTGCTACGGATTATTGGTTTAAGCTATTGTACAAAAGCAGAGATGGTGTAGCTAAGGAGTTCAAGGCGCATTTTGCCTTAAAACGATAGTGTTTGCTTATTATTTCAACAAAATACCACAATCATGAATTTCATCAAACCTAAAAGGTACGAGGATGTAGTTTACAATTTAGACCACGTGTATAAAATCGAGAAGCTTATTGACGAGTATGAGTTTCATTTTAATAACGGAAGGGTTGTGAGCGTGAAGTCGTCGTTAGTGAGCAATAAAATCAAAAAATTATTCGATACGAAATATAAAAAGAAAAATCTTACAGAATCTAAAAAAACTTCTGAAAGTTCGAAGTAAGTTTCCTCAACTTGTACAAAATCAGTCTAAATACTGCTATTTTGTAACGATTTTTAGCTCGGTAATTTGAAAAAGAGCAAATTTTAAAGTAAGTTTGTATAGCCCTAATCTATTACTTAAAATTACAAAAAATCCCTTCT
>Ga0065704_10070411_pt1 | contig 26091 bp, 33 predicted proteins | sample SwiRhicommuniRL2_FD_59091 | JGI IMG/M metagenome (GOLD analysis project Ga0065704, IMG submission 59091) | Switchgrass rhizosphere bacterial communities from Rose Lake, Michigan, USA - RL2 v2 (version 2) | ecosystem: Host-associated > Plants > Roots > Rhizosphere > Soil | place: East Lansing, MI | reverse complement strand
CGGGCCTGCGCAAAATCGAGTTCCTGCTGCTTAATCACGCAGGCGTTATGCTCGCAAAGATAGAACACGCTGGCAGGCTCACCCGGCACCCACTTGAAGCCGAACGGCGTTTCTTTATCGCCGAATTTCAGATACTGCTCTTCCCCGCAATGCGGGCAGGGAACGTGGAACCGCAAAAAATGCTGCGACTCTTTCGCGGCACGCTCAATCTGGCAGGTGCCCCTGACTTTTGGCGTGGATCCGCGGATGGACTTGGGCCAGACCGAGCCCTCAATACGCTTATCACCCAGAAACGTCGGGGAGCCCTCTTTCTCGATATCTTCATCAAAGGCGGCCAGTTCGTCATAGCCCGCCACATCGACGGATTTCTCGCGATAGTTTTTTGCGGCCTTTCCCCCCAGACACCAGAATCCACGCCCGTTTGAAAAACGCTTCATACTGAGGGTATTGTCCCGGTGTTTTTTGCCATACCAGGGGGCCAGCGCCAGCAAGGTGGGAATATCACGGATTGTCGGCTCGACATGCGACTTCATAAAGTTTTCGGCATCGCCGTCAGTGGGCAACCAGATAAGGGAGTTTCGCTGCTTATGCTGGATGAAATACGCATAAACCCCGAGCAGCATCTTTGAATAGCCAACACGGGCAGATTTCACGACATTCACTTCACGAATATAGTCGTTGCCCATGGCATTCATGATTGCACGCTGAAATGGCAGCGTCTCCCAGCGCCCCTCCTGGTATGCAGACTCTTTCGGAAGATAGTAGTTATCGTCTGCCCACTCAACAGCTGTCTGCGGCTCCGGACGGTACAATGAACGGAGCCCAGCGTTGGCAGAGTGCTGCAGCCCCTTAACCTGACTGTTCGATATATTCACTCAGCAACCCCGGTATCATTTCATCCAGCGCAGCTGCTTTGTTCATGGCCTTAATGACGTCCTTCTTAAGGAAATCAATATGTCGGTTTTCCAGCTCCGGGAAGCGCCGCTGAACCGACAGAGGTACTCCATCGAGAATACTGGCAATTTCTCCGGCTATCCGCGACAGCACGAACGTGCAGAATGCGGTCTCCACCACCTCAGCGGACTCTTTGGCATTTTTAAGTTCCTGAGCGTCAGCCTGGGCTCGGGTGAGACGGTGCCGCTCATATTCAATCGTGCCTGGCTGAAGGTCAGACTCTGAAGCAATCCGCAGGTCTTCAACCTCCTTCCGTAATTTTTCATTTTCTATCGCAGCGTCCCGCGCTGAATACCATTCGATAACGGCGGCGGATTCATACAGCACCTCATTCCCCTTCCCGCCTCCACGCGCTACCGGCATCCCCTGATCCTGCCAGTTCTGAATCGTGCGTACGCTGACGCCGAACACCTCAGCGAGACGTTTTTTATTCACCTCCATATGTACTCCAGGGTCAAAACAGGGAAAGGAAACGACAACGGGTAAGGCTCCCCTTTTATGGCATCACCGTTTCCTTTCTTTTAAGAAAGATGATTCTTAAAAACAACGGGATAGCAAGAAGAAGAACGGAAACGGCAAATACCTGAAAATTTTCATAAATAGCGCGAATCTGCGAGGTCGCCGCCCCGTATGAAGCCGATATGCCGGAAAGGACCCGCAAACGATAATGAATATTAATTGCATTGATACGCATGCGATGTGCAATAAAAAAGGCCGCTTTTGCGACCTTGTGTTTAGAAGGTGAGATTAAAGTAGTTTAATTTTTACGTCGTAACCTTCAAGGCCTATCATCGTTTCACGAGCAACAAATTGGATTTCAGAAATTTCTTTTCCGGTTTTTTTTCGTAGTTCTGAAATTTTTTTGGCTATCAGAGCAGCAATGTCTTCCTCTGCCTTTTGCGTAAGATCTTCAATTTTCATTTTTTACCTCTTCTAATTTATTTACCGTTTCCATTCTCCAGAAAGGTGGCAGTTCTTGATTAATAGTCCTCAACCATAACTGTATATTAATTATAGACCATCAATATTGCAGACGCTGCATGCACAAGGAAATTGCTTGCATAATCATTTGCATAGTGACCTCACCATGTTAGCTCTGCTCACGTTGATGTCGATAAAAAGCCCCTGTATCACTACAAGGGCTTTGGGCATATGGTGCCGGGTGCCTCCCGGTGAGCCTTTGGGTTAACCACCCGTGACTCGCTGCTTCAGACTTTCACGATGAGCGCCAGTGAAGAAGAGTCATCAGGTTAATTAGCCCCACCGCTTAGGGGGATTCACCATAGTTTGATGTTAGCGGAAAAATTCTCACCAACGTGTTTCATTTCCATAAAAGCTCGCTTGCAACACAAACTTTCTTTTTAAAGCCAGGTTTCAACTACTTTACAGAAATTTATTCACTGCATTTACAACTTCATCACGCGAAAGCTCCCTGTCAGAAGCGACATATATTTCAATTTGATCGCCCGTAATGGAGTGAATGCCTGCAAGTGATATTGGCAAATGCATTTCTTCGCCACCAGGATAATTTCTCGCAATCGTAGTAACACCCTCCAGAGTCTCAACGACCTCTGCAGGGTTTGAATTAAAGAAAACCAGAACCTTTTTCATAGATTTGCCTCAATCCCGTCATACGTCTGTCTTAAGGCAAACGTGTTCTTGACATCGCTAAACGCTAATTTTTAGAAAAGGCCATGCAAATGCATGGCCTTTATAAGTACCGCTCATCTTTCAAGTCTTGATGCTCCGGAGCCACCCGGGAGAGCAAGGACTGAATGCTAACCGATACACCAGCCTGAATGACTATTCAGGTAAGGTGGGTTGAGTCTATACGTTAAAAAAAAACAAAAACTCAAAAAAAAGGAATGGTTGTATTTATACCGCAGGATGGAACATATATTGGCATATATGCTTCAGCTATAGCATATTGCTCTACTTTTTTGCATGAAGATATTTTTTCAAGCCAACCCGCATATGAATTTTGCTATTGGGAGTCCCGATATTCATTTCACAGCGTTGTACCAGGCCTGCCAGCGGTATTTATCTAGCCGCAGCTGGCGCAGGCATTCCGCAGTTTCGATATCAGTCTGCAGGTCTTCGTCGCTATTGGTACCTGCATTACTTGCCCTGCACGGCTCCTGCATCAAATCCGCTGATGGAGTTGGCAGTGTCGATTGCACGCTGGCGCAGCTGCACAGCAGCATCGTCAAACTGGCACACAGTACGATCCGGAGACTGAACATATTTCACCACGTCACGGGTTATGGTTCGGTAGATGATCCGGCCTTCGTCACTGGCCTGCGCGGCCTTCTGCTCAACAGGCTGAATCGCCTTCTCTGCTTTGGCGCGCTTATCGGCGGCCAGGGCGTTGATGTGGTCGGCGTGGGCATACCAGCCATTCCGATACCGTAGCTCGCCATAGCCAATAGCAAACAGCATGAGCACGAGAGCAATCAGCAGAACCGTTCGAAGGCTAAAGGTCATGTTTGCTCTCCGCCAGGCACATCGATCGCTCCATCTCGCGCCGATTCTGGAGACCTTTCCACTTCATACCACCAGCGTAAACCCAGCGCCGCATCTCTTCGCACGCGCCGTCGTGATCGCCTTTGTTCAGCTTGCGCAGCAGCGTAGACTTCGAGAACGCGTGAGAACCAACGTTAAAGACAAAGCTGTAAAGCGCGGCGCGCTGATATTCTCCCAGCGGCACCTTCACCAGATTGTCTACCGTACGCTTGGCTGGCTGGAGGTCTTTCCATAGCAACTGGTCACACTCGCGGTCGGTATACTTCTTCCCTCTCACGATGTCCCGGCCCGTATGGCCGTCGCAGACAGTCAATACCCCGGCGACGTCTTTATAGGCTTCATACTTTCGCCCTTCGACGCCATCCTTACCACCGAGAAACAGCGAGGCAATCAGCATTGCGCCGCCACCAGCTGCGGCGATCAGTTTATTGCGAAAGCTACTGGTCATCGGCATATCATTCATCTCCAACTTTCACCGCCGGGCCATATTTCTCCAGCGCCTTAACCTGCGCATTGGCGACCTTACGTTTGAAATACCAGTTAATGAGCCCAGTGACGATGATCCCGGCAATGCCAGCCAGTACGCCGATGGCGCTCCATTCGTCAGGGCTCAGTTTTGTGAGGACGCCGTTCAGGATGGTTCCTCCTGAGGTGCCGAGGGCGACTCCGGTGACAAGTTTGCTCATACGGGACATTTCTCTCACCTCGCGGGGATGCGGGTGCATAAAGTAGGGATAAAAAAAAGCCTGCTTGTAAAAGCAGGCAAAAATAAGTTGATCAAGGACATGTAGATAGGTGCCGGGTGCTTCCCGGTGACTCGTTACCAGTTATACGAGCCGCAAGCTTGTTTACAACCTTAACTGGATTGCCCCACCGCGTAGGGGGATTCACCAAGATTAAGCCTATACCATATATTGAAGCGCAACGGCGTCTCTTTCAAATATGTGGCGGTGTTAACGGTCCTGCTAAAATCTCAGCCTCTCCGTTATCGCAAATATCATCATCCTGCGTGAGATGCCAGATACCCGTTATGATTCGGTCCGTCTCAAGGTCTTCGGTCTCACCATTGGTGTAATAAGCAACCTGAACCCTGCCGTTGTGCTGTATCCAGTAGAAACCTTCTTTCATAAGGATTGTCCTCTGCAAGCTCTGACAGAACTCTTCAAGGCGACATTATCTAATCTGTAAGCCGGAATCCAGGCTTGCTGTGCGCTACATAATCTACATCAGGGCTGGACAAAGAAATGCATGATTGGGTGTGATGCCGGGTGCCTCCCGGTGACTCTGCGCCAGACCACAGACCCGCGCTACTCACCTGCCTGTCTAGTCGCCCCGCCGCATAGGGGGATTCATCACAGGCACAGCCTAGTCTTCTTTCTGCCATAAAGCTATTTATATCTGTATATTTATTCAGTATGAACAAAAAGACCAACGCTGCTCTGCTGACATAGGTCATGTAAAACAAAAAGGCCGCCAATCGGCAGCCTTAAAATCTGTGGTAATGGAACTGTAGTGCCGGGTGCCTCCCGGTGACTCTATGCTAGACCACAGAATCGCGTCATTCACCTCCCAGTCTAGTCGCCCCACCGCTTAGGGGGATTCACCACAGGCGCAGCCTAATCGCTTTCCTGCAATAAAGCTAACTTTATCTGTTTATTTATTCAGTATGAACGAAAAAGACCGGCGGTACTATGAAGACCAGAATCATATAAAACAAAAAGGCCGCCAATCGACAGTCTTAGAAATAGACGATACTGAGGTTGTGGTGCCGGGTGCCTCCCGGTGACCCTGTGCTAGACCACAGAACCGCGTTTACAAACCCGACTCGTTTTGCCTAGCCGCCCCACCGCTGAGGGGGATTCACCACCGGGGCACTCTACGTGGCTCGCATCTTAAAAGATACATATCATTTACTATTTATTAATAATAAAAAACCCCGCCGGAGCGAGGTTTCGTAATTTGTTTGATAAAGGCTTTTCGTCGCTGCCATCGTGGCGCAGCTCTGCCAAGCATGAATGAATTATTCATCTTTCTGGCCCATTTTCAACATAAATTTAAATATATTTTAATTAGCCTCTCAGTTTTGCTCACTTTTCATCTGCCGGCGCACGGTCAAAAAGACCTTTGCCTGGAAGATTTCAAGGCACCAGCGCACGCGTTTACGCGCTTCGCCGTCAGTTAGCCAGGGGGCCACGTGCTGCAACTCTCGCGTGATGTCGGACATCTTCTTGCGGGTGGTATAGAACTGCCGGCCAACCAGATACACCGGGTCGTGCAGGTCGAAGGTGTTCAGCATGATCTGCTCGATAAAGTCAGCATCATCGCGGCGCTCGCTCTCTTCGATCAGCGCTGACAGGGTCACCGGCCACAGAATGGACCGGGCACGCAGCGCTGCCTGAACGCCACGGAACCCCTCTTCCCTCGCCTGACCCAGCGCCTCAGTGATGCGCGACAGCTGAGTGTCCGACCACTCCGATTGCTTAACCTCAGACCAGAACTGGCTGAAATTCTCCAGACGGTATTGCGCGCGGGTTTTACCGCCGACGCATTCGCCCCAGACCGTCAGCAAGGATTTGATCCAGGCAGACTGAACACTCTTAAGGGGCGTGAACTTCCCGAGGTAACTTTTTCTCGGTGCAGCAGCTGCTTTACCCAGACCTTCAATATGAATGCGGCGTTGACGTGGTGTCATCCTGTACTGCTCCTTAAGCCAGAACGCCAAGCGCAAAGGCCCGGTCCAGCACTCTGATTATCATTTCCGGCTGAGTACCGTGCTTACGCTCGAACTTCACCGGATCGTTATGTAGTTCGGTATGGTGCTGGCGGCACAGCGGGATCACGAGACTGTCGTGCGCCTTCGTTCCCATGCCTCCCTGGCCCCAGCCGATTAGATGGTGTGGATCATCTGACGGCCTGCCGCAGCACTCGCAAGGCTGCGTCTTAACCCATGCCAGATATTTGGGTTTGTCCCAGCGGGTCCGCTTTGGCCGCTTCATCAGGGTCTGCGGGGATTCGGGATCCACCAGTACGCCAACGATTGGCTTAATGGCTGGTGGCGCACCTGCAGGTGTTGCAGGTAGCGCGCGGGCCTTATCGGCGATGATGCTGGTGGCCGGTACCGACGGTACGATCTCGCTCTCGCGGTACGTTTGTTTCTCCGCCGGCAGGCGCAATGCATCTCGGGCAACGGATTCAGGCAGCGCATCGGTGACGCCGGTACGAACAGCCCACCAGCACAATTCAGCCAGTGATAGTTCACGGGCTTTGTCGAGCGCCAGCGCCACTCGGGCGATGTCCAGCACCCAGTCGATGACGTTCTGACGCGCCAGCGACGCCAGGCGCTCGGTGAATTGCTCGCGCAGCTGGTTGTCGCAGTAGCCACAGAGAAGAATCGCGCCGGGCTCATGCCGCATGGTGGTCAGTTCGTGATAGTGGTAATCGCTGTACTGGTACTGGCAGGTACCGCCACCGTGGCGCAGCAACCAGTATTCCAGGCCAGCCAGCCCACCAGCAGCGGTGATCACCTTTTCATGGAGGAAGAACGGGCGCAGCGCCGGGTTGGCCGCCAGCGGCTGTCGAAGATCAGGCACCCGCCCGGTCTCAAAGCTGGCCATGCTGGCAGGCTGGCTCTCCACCAGCACGCGCCCTGAGATGAACATGGGCATCAGCTCGCTGCCGGGCTTAAGCAGCACAACGCCCAGCTCCCGGGCGATAACCGGTTTCAGCAAGGCGCGCATCAGTCGATCTCCCCGATGATGATCTGCCCTTCTTCACCCCATAGCTTTGTCACGCGAGAATCCCAGATATGGGAGTCATCAGCATAGATGGCATCCATCAGCGCTTTTTCCAGATTGTCTTTGTCTGGTTTCTGCTGGTGGGGTTTGCCCGCCATTGCCTGGCGCTTCTTCTTGCTCCAGCTCGGTGGCATTGGGAGGATAAACGTAATGTGCGCGCCTGCTTCCGGCAGTTCAACGCCCAGCAGCCGAACGTGATCGCAGAACGCGCGGTACCGGAGAACCTCCGGCCGCTTTTTCCACTTATCCGCCCTGGTCATCCTGGGTTTGCCCATCGGGGTGATGTTGTAGATTTTCACGCTTCCCTCCAGAGCTTTTGCTGGAAGGTCTTATCCTGACGCGGGGCTCTGTTTGCCTCAGGCAGATAAGCGGTGAGTGTCCAGTGGATGAGATCGAAATCAAGGCTGCGCACAGTACGCACGTCATTGGCGCGATAGCGGGCCTCGAGCTCGTCCACTTCTTTCGTGGTGAGCTGGGTATGGAGAAAGCTGGTTTTCTTCATGCCGTCACCCCTGAGTGCGCAGGCAAAAAGAAACCGCTGATTCCGAAAGGAACCAGATTAAGTTTTTGTTTGGTAGGTTTTTGCGCCATGGTATCTCTCCAGTGGCGCAGCAGGTATAGGTTGTTCAGGCCTATGACGGGAGTTTAACAGAATTAAGCGAAACGCGGTAACCTGCCCGCTCCAGCATCTGCGTAAAGAGAGTTGGCGACCCTACAATCTCATCATCCAGAAGCGGCGTAAACGACACCTCATCACCTCGCCTGTACATCAGTGCGCGATCAAATTCAGGAAATGAGTGCAGTCGTGCAACGATAACCCCATCGTGACATCTGATGACTGCATAACCCTTTTTTGGAAATTCTTCTTTTTGCTTCACCAAACCTCCCCTTCCACCCAGGAAACTAATTACTTGCTGAATTAATAAAACCAGTCGTCAGCGCTTTCCCAGGTCTGCTGGAGGATCTCTTCTACCTTCTTCTTCGCGTCCTTTTCACCGCCCAGAACACTTAACCCGTCTGAGCCTGCTCGTCGTATAACCAGGGTGCAATCGCCTACCTGATCCTGCAGTCGTGTTAACAATTCTTTTTCCAGAGCCGGGACAGCGTCCTTAGGAAGTTCTTTAGTTCTATCAATGCTTAACTCAACTCTCATAATAGCCTCCGCTGCATTTACTGTATGAATATACAGTATACCTATAGACCGTTTTGATCAATGCTTTAGGCACACAAAATGCCGATAAGAACTATGAAAAACGAGAGCATAACCCCGCTTGCCGCTGGTTGCACAACTCGCTCATTTCAGCCTGTAAAGTACAATACGCGCTAATAGATTACGCTTACGGAAGAAGTCAAAGAGTAACTTCCGTTGTGGGCCATGAGAAGACGTTCCTAATGTCAGGTCGTGCTTATTAGCGGGGAGCAGGTCACAAACGAATCAAAATTGATACTGGAAAACCCTATAGAAGGGACATTTTTGTTGGCCGCTACAGTTGAATGAAAACCTTATTGAGGTACGATCACATCGCCGATGTCCCCAAAGACCTTGCAAGCTATTGTTATAAAAGTACATATTAATTGTTTGAGGCTGGCTACATCTTTGCCGGATTGATGCCTAACAAAAGGAGTAAGTAAAAGATATCAGCACTTTCATTTACTATAAAAAATACAGCATGTTTTCTTATTTAAGCTTATAATGAATAGGCTTCTGATGAAGCACGCGAATGGTAAAGCAACTTTTTCTGGTTTTCAGAAACCGTGTTTAAGCACACGGTTTTTTTTGCATGCATTCATTGAATACATATATTAATTTTCTAAAATAGAATTATGCAAACTGTTATATTGCTGCATTTAAAACGAAAATTCATATAACCCTACCTTATCTTCAGATGATTACTTCAATACGAGCGACTGTTAGATGGAAAAATATTTTAATAATTCCCTTAAATATCGCAGACTTGCATATTGACGAAAACATGATGTTGTTCTAGTTTTATTACGTGGTGAATCCCCCTCAGCGGCGGGGCGAACCGGTCACAATGCAATATGCTCGCGTATCTAAGGACTGGTAAAGATACATCGGGAGGCACCCGACACCACATCTTATATTATCCTTATGAGAGGAAGTTTTCCTCTAGTAGTTGCTTGAGTTTTAATCTAAAAGCCTAGTGTTTTTCGTCAAAAAAAACGGGATGATCGACATCGAATATCCCGTAAAAATTTCGCATCGATAATATACTTCATCTTCCCAATTGAATATACACGACGAACCATAAATAAAAATCAAATAATTCTTATGTGTTCCGCGTTGAAAAATAGCGAACAAGTTATTAATTTTATTAAACAAGTTAAAAAGCAGCGTACTGTTTACTAAATTTAAATTAACTAACGGAGCGTTAAAAATATTTAATGGATGAAGTCCCCTCCTATTTACAACACCAACCCAAAACATCTCATATAAAAAAATTACCGTCAACATATCGGAAATGTTCTGGTGCCTGAATATCAATTCCGATTTCTTGCTAAATGCAGACTCTCAACGCTCCGCCCGCATCCGCTTCGTGCCAGAAACGGACGTTATAACGGTTGTGGAAATACTCTAATATTGTGTTCATTTATCATTGAACACTATAAAAAGGCTCTGTTGCAAATACGGTCGCAAAACGGGAGTTCTCATTGAGAATTAGACCTAAATTCCAACATTTCGTTTACCGTCTGTACCCGTGCAGTCTTTTTCCCATTGTGGGAGCGTAACTCTCAGCCCAGCGATAAAGCGCAGTGTGTTCAAAATTCACGCCACGTTCGGCTGGCATTTAATGCTGTGTACGAAAGCTGATCACTTATTTGCAGTACCACAGCGTTCAGCTAGAGAATTATTTCGTTCTGAAGATGCCAGCCATAGACAGGAGTCATCTGTTTCGCCGGTGAGAAAGCAGATTCCATGTTACAAATGCGATACTGAATGCTGTTCGCAAAATTGCCGCATTAACTTCATTATTGCGACACCAGACAAAGAAATTCTTTCACTGGCATGGGTCTTCCATACATATAGCCTTGCAGGTAGGACACATTACGGGCTCTCAGGTAGGCAGACTGCTCTTCGTTCTCCACACCTTCGGCCACCAGTTTCAGATCGAGCCTGGTAGCAAGGTCAATCACATTATCAACAAGATGGGCAGATATCGCGTCAGTTCCAATCATGCTGACAAAGCTCTTGTCAATTTTGAGAATGTCTATCCTGAGATTTTGCAGGTAACTCAGACTTGAATTACCGGTGCCAAAATCATCCATGGCAATCAGAACACCGAGCTTATGTAGTTCTGCAATCAGTCTGGTAGTGACAGCGTCAACTACAAGAAGTTCACGCTCGGTTAACTCCAGAACCAGTTTAATGGGATTTTCCCGAAAGCTTGCAATGAACTTACAACAATCCTCAACCAGGCTTAAGTCCCTGAAGTGCTGTGCACTGATGTTGAAGCCGAAATGAAACTCCTTTGGTAACTGTTTTACAAAAGGGGCAAACTGTTCCCGTACCTGAGTCATCAAATTTCGTGTCATAGGGATGATGAGACCACTGTGTTCCGCCATAGGAATGAAACGATCAGGTGAAATCATACCTTGCCGGGGATGTTGCCAGCGCATCAGTACTTCACATCCGGTCAACTTAGAATGTTCTCCGGACACCACGGGCTGGATGTAGGGAATAAACTCCCGGTGCTCCAGTGCTCTTCGCAGTTCCTGCTCAGGTGAGTGCATACGTCTCGATCTTCTGAACACCCATATTCCAGATACCAGACCCAGAAGAGCCCATGCAATAAGGCTGAATTTGGAGAAGCGCCAGATATTATCTATGTAGTCAGCGGGATACAGGCGGGCAACGATGCGAAACGGGTAACGCGTTGATGGTTGCTCCATATAACCTGGCGTTTTAAGTGGGAATAACTCATCGGTAGGTGCTTGCCCGGCTTGCCATCGTTGTTTTCCCACAACGAGGCTCAGGGAAGTATTGGTGCTCAGGTTGTTGAGCTCGGAGAGTAACAGGTACCCATAAATTCGCACCGTTATACTGTCATTGCCAACAACGTTACGGTAAATAACGATCGGCTGGTCCGCTTTTACCCAGTTGCCTTTCATGAGAAAGAGCTGGCCATTCGTATAATTATCGAAGTTGATACGTTCCTGATACGGACCGTAGAGGGAAGAGCAGTAGATGTTATTGCCATGGGCCAAAAGAATGCTACGCACATCCGGTGAGATTGCCACCTGCATTCTTAGTAGCGGCATAATATCGTTGCAGGGCTTTCCAAGGCTCAGCCTTACAGCAAGGGCCACCTGATGGGCACTGTCCAGGGATGAGTCAATCCTTTGTTGTGCATTCCGCAACTGGGTCCAGGTTTCTTGCTGCGTATTCGAGATCGTTTGCCAGAGTGTAATGGCGGATCCAAATAAAATACACGCCAGACTAACCGCGATGGCGCTAATCAGACGAATTTTAAATCGATGCGTTTTTAAAGTATTAAACGGCATGACCAGTCTCGTTAACACTCAAGAGATAATGAAAACATTATAGAGTTATCTGGCAGTAAGGAATCGAATTATCAGTAGATAATGTACAGTTAAATTTTATGAAACGAAAAAATAACACTGTTTTGCTGGAGGCAGTCCGCTGGTCGCTTAGCGATATTTACTGATGTCTGCTTTTCGCTCATAGCCGCCCTAAAAATCCTTACCGGGCGGCTTGGTATTAGTTAATCCTCAAGCTTTAGTTTCATTTCGCCGTCATACGATGGGTGTAACGCTCCATGTCAAAGTCAATAACTGCCTGCTGGTCGCGGAAGACGCCGCAGCGTCCGTGGCGGATAAGATGGCCCTGCTTCACGGCAGCCCGGATGTACTTCTCGGCGGTAGCGCGATGCAGGCCGAACATGGCGACGACATCATTGGTCGTAGCGCGGCCATGCTTTTTCACTAGCTCGATAATCCAGGCGATGAACAGAGCGCGCTCCCTGTGCGTTTTTGGTCTTGGCATAAGTCAGACTCTCCCCGCCTGACGCAGGCACTCTTTGCGGCGTTTGGCGATCCGGGCAACCTCCACAGAGCTGCAGGCAATGCCGAACATGTCCGAATACACCGCTGCAGCGCGGCGCCACAGCCCCTTTTCTTCCAGCGCCTTCGCTTTCTGTTCAGCGGCCTGCATCTTCACCGGGTCGCTTTTCTCCTCCATGCACGGAAGGATCACATCCGGAATATCGGCATGTGGTACCGCCGCATAGGTGTACTGAACGCTGTTGCGGGAGCGGGTTATCACTCTTTCGTCACTCAGCTCGCGCAGCAGTTTGCCTGCTGTTGCACCTGACATATCCAGCGCTTCGGAAACATCGCCGACGGCGCAGTTCGGCTGATAGCGGACAAAAATCGCCACCTGCTCTTTCTGGGTTAATGGTTTGGTCATTGGTCAAAACTCGTTTAGTTATTTCACAAGCCGTAAATGGCTCACGTTTTTGCGGTAACTTCCCCAGGTGAAATTCACCCAGATGCCGTTATCCATGGTCAGGCGATCCATTGCACGCTCGCCCAGCGTTTTCGATAACTCCTCAAAGTTCAGGTTTGTCAGTACCCCCACAGGTTTCATTGCCGCCAGACGGCGATCGATAATTTGATTCAGCAGCACCCACTCGTTACGTGTATCGCGTTGCACCCCAACTTCATCCAGCACCAGCAGATCCACTTTGCACAGGTCGTCCAGCAATGCAGATTCGGACTGGCCTTCGTCATAGCATTTCCGCGCGCGCAGCATCAGGTCAGGAACGGTCACCACCAGAACAGTGTGATTACGCTGCAACAGGAAGTTGCCCACCGCTGCCGCAAGATGGTTTTTACCGGTACCGCAGCCGCCACTAAACACAAAGCTGGCAAAACCGCTGCCGAAGTTCTGGGCGTAACTCTTTGCCAGCGTCAGCGCATTCTTCTGCCCCTTGTTTCTGACCTGGTAATTCGCAAAAGTACAATTGCGGTGCAGATCGCAAATACCGGAGCGACCAAAAATCTTCTCTGAACGTGCACGCTGATTTTCCTTTTCCAGCTCCGCGGCTCTCTTACGCCCCTCCTCCTGCTGCCAGGCCATCAACTCCGTGGCGCTGGTAAACTTTGGTTGAATGCCTTCGGGGATCAGTCGCTGTAGGCGCCCCAGAATGTCGTTCGTCGTTTTCATCGTTACCCCCTGAATCCCGGTGGTATTGCCGTATCAGGTACCGAGACTGCCAGGTCCTGATTGCGGCGCGAACCTTTCGCCTGCACCGCTGATTTGGCGCGAGACGTTTTCAAACTGGTCGCAAAGGTCTGCTCCCACTGGATGTGGTGTTTTACTTTTCCCTCGCACTGCCAGTAATCACGGAATTGCTGCAGCTCTACAGCGGTATAACCCGGATGCTCACCAAGGTTGATGCCCCATAGCGCAGCCTGGCCTACGAAATCAGCGCCGGGGATCCAGTCGCTGGTGATCGGGAATTTTCCAAACGGTGGGAAAAATTCGTTTTGCTCGCGCTCCTCTCTCTCTGGGTTTTCTTTTAGATCTGTATCTGTATCTGTATCTGTATCTTTATTAGTTGGGTTTCCGTTGGCATCGTGTTGCAACGGTGATTCAACGCCCGTTGAACACCCGTTGTCGTTCCGTTGGCTTTTGGTCTCTTTTTTGGCCTTTCTCGCCTGTGCTGATGCTTTTCCTGCTGCGGACTTCTGACTGAGCGAAGTTTTTACAGCCTCCAGATCCCTCTCAATCCGCTCTTGCGACCATTCGCTACCATTGTCGTTAAAAAACTCTTTTAACGAAGGTTCAACGGCGTTCCAACGGTCGTTGCTCAGCCGTGCTATTTTTGCCAGCCGGTTTTTTGGAATGGGTCTACCTGTCTGCCAGTAATTGAACATCAGCAGCAGGTAAGCGCCGTGCTCTTCCGTAGACAGATGCATGGTGTCCGCCAGGTAATCAGCAATGTAAAGTTGCATATAGGGCAGCGCTGCCATGTTTACTCCTGTTGCCCGGCGTACCGGGTCGTATGGTCATTGGTCAAAACTCGATTACGTAAATAGCGGAGCCAGCGCCTGCAGATGAGCGATCACCACACCGGCCAGTTCTCCCGGTAGCAGTGCTGCGTTGGCGAGAAGGTTTTCGAACCCCTCTTTCGCCTGCTTCTTTGTCGGCAGGCCAAGCAGCTTGGCCTGATGGTGCTCGCCAGTTTCTTTAATCGCTTCGGCCACCAGCTCGATATCGGTTTTGCCCTGTCGAAGGCCGTGTTTTCTGGCTATCTCGATGGGCATCGCCAAACTGATCGCGTTTGAGAGCTGCATGACGTGAGCCGTGTACTTGCTGGAGTTGGTTTCGTTTTTCAGGTAGCGATAGAGGTTCTGCTTGTTCACTGTTATCCCTCTGCCACCTTCCAGAGCCCACTGTTCGGCCACCAGCTGCGTAATAACGTCCTGCGCCTGCCCGGGAAGAGTGAGCTCCCATTCACGAACAGCTGCCAAGATAGACTGGCGGCGTAAGTTGTCTCTGCGGCGAGGTTCATACTGATTTTCCGTTTTCAGCGAAGCGGGTTTCAGTCGGTTAAGATGTTCAAACGCTACTGATTGCATGATTTTCCTTCCTGTTTGGTGACGGGATCGCTTGGAAACACGCTGTCCAGAGTGCACTCCGCACCTAAAGCGTTAAGTGTCTCAATGATGGTTCTGCATTCAGACAGCCCGGGCTCTCTAAGATCGGCTTCGTAGTTAGATAATCGCGAGCGCCCCCAGCCAAGAGCTTCGGCTAGCTGCGATTGCGACAATCCTAATTTCTGACGCTCAAAGGCAATGTTGTTCACAGTTAACTCCTACACAGATTTTATGCGCCATATTAGACACGCTTTGTGTCTAAGGTCAACCTCAGAATGTGTCACCTCGCTAGCCACAGAGCGTGGTAATATTTCGGAATGAAATCGATGGCTGAAATTATTGGTGAGAGACTCAAGTCTCTTCGGGAACGAAAGAAGTTAAGCCAGGCGCAGCTGTCTAAGCTGTGCGGCTGGTCTACTGCCTCAAGAGTAGGGAACTACGAGGGAGGGCTCAGGAATATTGGTGTGGATGACGCCATTACACTTGCCAGATACCTTGATACTACGCCTAGTTTTATTCTTTTCGGAGATGAGCAGAACAAAGGTCAGGAATTGCCAGAAAAACAACGGCGCCTGCTTTTGCTGTTTGATCAACTTCCTTCTACCGAACAAGATAAAATGATTGACCTCTTCGAAGTGCGCCTCAGGGAAATTGACGAATACGTCGCTAAGTACCTCCAAGGCAGATACAAACCTGCAGAAGAATAATCCTCTCTGAACCGGCTTCGAGCCGGTTTTTTATAGCTCACTTAGCGTCCTTGCTAAGTCTCCTTTTCGCACGCCTATTGGTGTCACTTTTTGTGTTGACATATAGACACGATACGTGTCTATAATGATTTCACAAATTCAGTCATCAAGGCAGGACGCCCACGAAGTAGCTGCCGGCGGCATATGAAACACCGGATGAGATGACCAGAGAATGTGCTTTGCGGTGAACCAGCTATTTGCTGAGTTTATCGAGTTTTTCAGGCGGAGAAGCGACTGACCACCGCAGCTGGGGCGCCAGCAAAGCACATACAAACAATGCGCAGCAGATAGTACCGTTCCGCTTGCCAGCGTTACAGGCTGATATAGGAGTAAAAATTGTGGATTACATGGACATCAGAAAGAGTGAGCTTTATGCACATTGCAAAGGCTCACTCTGGAGAAATGGGTCTGGCTGGAAAGCATATAACCCTATTTCCATTCGTCTTCTGCGAGCTTCTGGTTAAGAAAGACTTCGAATTTTACATAGAGTTTTTCAATCTCTTCAACAGGATCGTGTTGGTCTGAAAGATTTCGACCGGATGAGATTTGAGCAGAACGGTAGGAGTTATATGTATCAACCGCCAGGCGAGTTAAATACAAGACCTTCTCTTCTTTTTCCACAGTTAATTCCCTCGTTACAGTATGGGAATTACCACAATAGCACTGAAGTTAGGGCCGCGATACGACAGGCAAAATTAAACAGGAGATAACCATGATCGACTACGCACGTAATCCCGTTAAACAGCAGGCTATTCGCCTCAACATTGTTGAAGTCCTGATCCGCAAGTTCTGCTACTTCATGGCGCAGAAAGGCAATCCAGAGCTCAACGCATGAACTCGCTTTTCGCCTTAATCGTTAACGTCTGCGCCCTCACCGGGGAATGCTCAGACATCATGCTCGGGGTTTATAAGACCGAGGCGGTTTGTGAAGCAGCTGCCGCAGAGCAGCACGTTAAAGGACAGTGTTACCCGTACAAACCGGCTGACGACCAACAGCCAGCGTTACATTTTTAATCGAGTTTTGACCAATGGCCTGACTGGCCCTGAAGGGATCCATTATGGAATTTGGAATGAAACGAGTGATGGCATCTGTACAGGCTGTTGCGGTTCTGGAAAGAATCTACTGCGGCAAGCCAGTACCCCTCGCCACACTGAGTAAAGAATCGAAGCTCTCGGTTTCCTACCTGGAGCAAATTTTTAAGCGGCTGCGCAGCGGCAAGCTGGTCACCTCGCACAGAGGACCGGGCGGCGGATATAGCCTTCGTGAAGGTGATATCTCAGTTTCATCAGTCATCCGCGCAGTCAGCAAGATCCCGTCGAATACCACGTTCGACCCGGTGCTTGATGCACTTGATGGAGTGCTTATCTCTCAGCTGGCGAATAAGCCCGGCGCCCAATAAGCACAAAACCCGCGCAAGGCGGGTTAAGTACCCGGTCAGCCGACCAAAGCTTTCCGGAATCGAGTTTTGACCAATGACCACTACCTAAGCAGCGCTCATCAGCTGTTGGGTATCTTACACCCAAACGAGGCTCCAAGATGGAATTTTTTTATCATATTAAGGCGACTCAGAAATCCGGCAAACCTGACGCTGTTATCTGGTTCAGTGCCAATACGGCGTCACGCGCTGCGCTGCAGCTGGACGTCGCGCTGGAAGATGTAGGTATCGAAACTGGCCGCGGTAAGGACTACGCCAAGCCTGTTCGTACCGACATGCCTGTTGTTGACGATCTACCTGAAGAAGGCGTGATTGATTACACCTGGTGCAAATGCTACGAACTGGCCGAGGACCAGCGAACCTGGAATGTGATTGCCGGCACTGCGCAGCAACCTCATCCAGACGAAAAAGTTGTTGAGGGTACCGACACCACTATCGTCGATAGCGTGGATATCGAAACTGGCGAAAGCATTGTTGATGCAGATGGTACCGAAACGGTTTGTGATGCGGTAAGAGAGTTCCGCGAGCGCAAACTTCCGGTATTGACGACCGTCGCCACCCTGCCTTTCCGTCAGCGTCTTCTGGCGCAGTTCATCGCGGACAAACAGTATCTCTACCACGTCGACGAAGAGCAGAAGAAAGCCATACTGGAGCTTGAGCTGGATGTGGACAACAACTACGTTCAGAACCTGATCCTGGCCGCCGAAAATGTTGATGGCTTCAAGAAAGCACATGAGCCCGACATCTGGAAAGTGGTCAGTGCTTTGAAAACCATCTTCCCAGTTGATGGAAAACGCACAGAGCTGTCTGTCGTCATCCAGTTCTTTAAGGCATGGTTCAGCACCGAGCACATCGACCGCGGGATCCTGACGCGTGAATGGGCCGCTGGCAACCGCATCAATCACGTGCAGCGCACCGACGCTGGCACCAATGCCGACGGCGGGTATGTAACTGATCGCGGTGAAGGCGCGCATCACACTCTGGAAACCCTCGATCTGGAGATCGCCAGCGCCCTGCTGCCGATGGACTTCAACTATCGGGAAATCCCGGGCAGCATCGCCCGCCGCGCCAAGGAAATCATCGAGAAAAAAGAAGAACCATGGAAATCGTGGAGCAAAATTCTGCGCAACCAGCCCGGCATTCTGGCAGTGAACCGCACAGCCATCTTCAACCTGGTGCGCATCGCGCCGGAGAACATTCATCTGACGCCTGCGGCTCACCTTGAGTTCGTGAACCAGACAATGACGGCTGAGTTTAACGCTGCAACCGAACTGCTGCCGATCCCTGCAGCCTCCGCCGCTCTGGTTGCGAATGAAATAACCACCAATCCTGCAGATGAAAAATCTTCTCGAGCCCCTCTCTGCACTCACGAGGAAAACCTGAAACGAGTACGTGAAGAGGGCGCACGCCGTCGTGCGGATGAGGCCAGCAGTCAGCCGCAGGTCGCGAACCTCGGCGGAGGCGTATTCGCCATTGATGGCCTGATGAACGAAAAACAACCAGAAAATGATGACCGTTCACCGGTTGATAAGGAGACCACCAGCGATGTGCAGATGGAAGAGACTGACCCGGCGGAAGGAAAAACTGGTAACCCGATTCAACCAAGCGAAAGCGCTGATGCAGCTGATCCGCAAACAAATGCTGTAGCTGAAACTATCTGCGACGGCTGTAGTGGCTGCCCGGACTGTGGCGCCGTGGCTGGAGACGCAACCTATGCGGCAATGGAAGCGGGCCTGAAAGAAGAGCTGGAAGAGCTCGAGCCTGATTCTGCAAATTCGGAAACTATGTTCACACACCTGATGGTGGATCTCGAGACGATGGGCAAAAAGCCGGGCGCGCCGATCGTTTCAATCGGGGCCGTATTCTTTGACCCGTCAAGCGGGAAAACCGGTGCTGAATACTATCAGGTGATTAGCTTGGAATCGTCGATGTCATTCGGGGCCAGGCCAGATGCCAGCACCATTCTCTGGTGGTTGAAGCAAGCGCCGGAAGCACGATCTGCAATCGTGATGGATGATACGGTCGGCCTGGTGGAAACGTTGGAGCAATTCCTCGACTTCATTGCTGAAAACGCGGCTAACGGCTCGAAGAATGTGCAGCTCTGGGGGAATGGTAGCTCTTTCGATTGCTCACTTCTGGAAGCCGCTTTCGAGCTGGCCGACACGCCCTTCCCGATCCCGCACTGGAACTATCGGGATGTTCGTACTGTTGTCGAACTGGGCAAAGCTGTTGGGCTGAACTCGAGCTACGACATCCCTTTTGAAGGCGATAAGCATAATGCCCTGGCCGACGCCCGCCACCAGGTCAAATACGTATCAGCTATCTGGCAGCGCCTGACAGCAATCTGAATTCAGTTTTTCAGCCAATGGCCCGTTTCTGGGCCATTATGAGGTAAAGCATATGATCCAGATGTTAACTCTTGAAGAATGGGCCGCTGAAAAATACAGAAGCAACCCTCCAAGCGTGTCGACACTTCGACGATATGCAAAACAGAATCAGTTCTCTCCACCAGCAATGAAGCAGGGCCGCTTATGGCGTGTTCGTGAAGATGCTGAACTGGTAGGTGAACTGACCGCGCCGGTAGTTAAGAAGAACGATTCCATATTGCTGCAAAGGATTTTGAACGATGGCTGCCAGACCACGTAAAAACAATGTATCTGTTCCGAATCTTTACCCCCTCTACAGCAGAAAGGTGAATAAGGTTTACTGGCGTTATAAGCATCCAATCACTGGCAAATTCCATGCGTTAGGCACTGATGAGGCCGAAGCTGTAGCGATCGCCACGGAAGCAAACGAGCGCCTGGCAGAACAGAGGACCCGGCAAATTTTGGCGATCAGTGACAGGATCGCCACCAGCAAAGGTAAAGCGATCACGGTATCAACATGGCTCGACCGATACTGGAAAATTCAGGAAGAGCGTCTGGCGACGGGCGATATCAAGCTGAACACGTTCAAACAGAAAAGCAAGCCGGTTTCGTTGTTGCGAGAGCGTGTCGGAATGAAGTTGCTGCCATCAGTGGATGTCCGGGATATTGCCCAATTGCTCGATGAGTATGTCACAGCCGGCCAGCCGCGAATGGCCCAAGTAGTTCGGACGGTCTTGGTTGATATTTTTAAAGAAGCGCAGCATGCGGGTGAGGTTCCTCCGGGTTACGATCCTGCCTCAGCGACCAAAAAACCCCGCCGAAAAATCACCCGCCAGCGCCTTAGCCTGGAGGAATGGCAGCGGATTTTCGATATTGCAGACAGCACCCATCAATATATGGGGAATGCAATGCTGCTGGCATTGGTGACGGGCCAGCGCCTAGGTGATATTTCCAATATGAAATTTAGCGATGTCTGGGATGATCACCTGCACGTACTTCAGGAAAAGACAGGGAGCAAAATTGCCATCCCTCTCTCGCTTCGCCTCAACGCAATAAACTGGAGTTTGCGGGATATAATTTCTCGTTGCAGGGATTATGCCGTCAGCCCTTATCTGGTTCATTTTTTCAGAGCCACCTCTCAAGCGGAACGTGGCTCGCAGGTTAGATCCAATACGCTGACAACAAATTTCAGCAAGGCCCGTGACAAAGCAGAGATACCACTGGAAGAAGGCAAGACGCCGTCAACTTTTCACGAGCAGCGTTCTTTAGCGGAAAGGTTATATAAAGCGCAGGGTGTGAACACGAAAGAGCTTCTTGGACATAGGTCCCAGCAGCAGACTGATGGCTATCATGATGACCGTGGGAAGGACTGGACGACAATCGCGATATAGGATTTTGGGGTGGGGTTTTGATAACTTGTTTTGATAAACTTTTGATAACCGTTCGAAAACTAATAATAAAAAACGGGAACCATAAGGCTCCCGTTCGCATATAACCCAGAATCTGGATTACATGTTTTCGATGATCGCGTCACCAAACTCTGAACATTTCAGTAGCTTAGCGCCTTCCATCAAACGTTCGAAATCGTAGGTTACGGTTTTGGCGTTAATCGCGCCTTCCATACCTTTAACGATCAGGTCTGCGGCTTCGAACCATTCCATGTGACGCAGCATCATCTCTGCGGACAGGATGATGGAACCTGGGTTCACTTTATCCTGACCAGCATATTTAGGTGCGGTACCGTGGGTGGCTTCGAACAGGGCGCACTCGTCACCGATGTTCGCGCCTGGTGCGATACCGATACCGCCAACCTGCGCCGCCAGGGCGTCAGAGATGTAGTCACCGTTCAGGTTCATACAGGCGATAACGTCGTACTCCGCCGGACGCAGCAGGATCTGCTGCAGGAACGCATCGGCGATCACATCTTTAATGATGATCTCTTTGCCGGTGTTTGGGTTCTTGATCTTCTGCCATGGGCCGCCGTCGATCAGCTCGCCACCGAACTCTTCCGTCGCCAGCTGGTAGCCCCAGTCTTTGAAGGAACCTTCGGTGAACTTCATGATGTTGCCTTTGTGAACGATGGTCACAGAGTCACGGTCGTTGGTGATTGCATACTCAATCGCTGCACGCACCAGACGCTTGGTGCCTTCTTCGGAGCACGGCTTGATGCCGATGCCGCAATGTTCAGGGAAGCGAATTTTCTTCACGCCCATCTCTTCGCGCAGGAACTTGATCACTTTCTGTGCGTCAGCAGAGTCGGCTTTCCACTCGATACCCGCGTAGATATCTTCGGAGTTCTCACGGAAGATAACCATGTCGGTCAGCTCAGGGTGCTTAACCGGGCTTGGGGTGCCCTGGTAGTAACGTACCGGGCGCAGGCAGACGTACAGGTCGAGTTCCTGACGCAGCGCAACGTTCAGGGAGCGAATACCGCCACCGACTGGGGTGGTCAGCGGGCCTTTGATGGCAACGCGGTAGTCACGGATCAGATCCAGCGTCTCAGTCGGCAGCCAGACGTCCTGGCCATAAACGTGGGTAGATTTTTCACCGGTGTAAATTTCCATCCAGGAAATTTTACGCTCGCCTTTATAGGCTTTCTCAACAGCGGCATCCACCACTTTCAGCATCGCTGGAGTTACGTCAACACCGATACCGTCACCTTCGATGAACGGGATAATCGGATTGTGTGGGACGTTCAGCTTACCGTCTTGCAGGGTGATCTTTTTACCTTCCGCCGGAACAACTACTTTGCTTTCCATTAACCTCTCCTTCGAGCGCTTCTGGTTGTTACTGATCTTATGTTAATAATTTGTAATGAGCCCATCGATAGTACCTGAATGTCTGGCGCCATGAAAGGCATTCGTTATTAGGCTATAATGCGGCAATTGATAACTTCTGAAAATACCATGCAGAAAACTTCTTTTAGAAATCACCGGGTTGAACGATTCAGCACACGACAAGCTACCAGGCCGCGTAAGCAACGTGCGCCAACACGCGTTATTTTGTTCAATAAACCTTACGATGTCCTGCCGCAGTTTACCGACGAAGCCGGGCGCAGCACCTTGAAAGATTTCATCCCCGTGCAGGGCGTCTATGCCGCGGGTCGGCTCGATCGCGACAGCGAAGGGCTGATGGTGCTTACCAACGACGGCGAACTACAGGCAAAACTCACGCAGCCGGGAAAACGCACCGGAAAAATCTACTATGTGCAGGTTGAGGGCGTTCCGGACGACGAGGCGCTGGCGGCATTGCGTAACGGCGTGACGCTGAACGACGGCCCTACCCTGCCCGCGGGCATTGAGCTGGTCAACGAACCAGAGTGGCTCTGGCCACGCAATCCGCCGATCCGCGAACGCAAATCGATTCCCGTATCATGGATCAAAGTCACGCTTTATGAAGGCCGCAACCGCCAGGTGCGTCGCATGACGGCCCATGTCGGCTATCCGACATTGCGTCTGATTCGCTACGCGATGGGCAGTTACACGCTGGATTCTCTCGCCAACGGTGAATGGCGGGACGTTACCGATCAGGGAGAACATCATGTTTAAACCGCACGTCACGGTAGCCACCGTGGTCCACGCTCAGGGCAAATTTTTAGTGGTGGAAGAGACCATCAACGGTAAAGCGTTGTGGAACCAGCCCGCGGGCCATCTCGAAGCCGACGAGACGCTGGTTCAGGCCGCAAAGCGCGAGCTGTGGGAAGAGACCGGTATCCATGCCGAACCGCAACACTTCATCCGCTTGCATCAGTGGATCGCCCCGGACAAAACGCCGTTTTTGCGCTTCCTGTTTGCCATTGAGCTTAACGAAACGTGCGCCACTGAGCCGCACGACAGCGATATCGACCGCTGCCTGTGGGTGGATGCCGATACCATTCTGAGCGCAACTCATCTGCGCTCGCCGCTGGTTGCGGAGAGCATTCGCAGCTACCTGACCGGCAATCGACTGCCGCTGGAGACGATTGGCGAATTTAACTGGCCGTTTACAGAGGGTGTCAATGCCGGGGGCGCGTGATAGAATACGCCGCCTTGAAGTTCAATGTCGTGAGTATTCCAATGTCTGAAAGCCAAAAAAAAGTGATCGTCGGCATGTCCGGCGGCGTCGATTCTTCCGTCTCAGCCTGGCTGTTGCTGCAACAGGGCTATAAGGTTGAAGGCCTGTTCATGAAGAACTGGGAAGAAGACGATGGCGAGGAATACTGCACCGCCGCTGCGGATCTGGCTGATGCGCAGGCGGTTTGCGACAAGCTCGGCATTGAACTGCACACCGTCAATTTTGCCGCAGAGTACTGGGACAACGTATTCGAGCATTTCCTTGAAGAGTACAAAGCCGGCCGCACGCCGAACCCGGATATTCTGTGTAACAAAGAGATCAAATTTAAAGCCTTCCTCGAATTCGCCGCTGAAGATCTGGGTGCTGACTACATCGCGACCGGTCACTACGTGCGCCGCGCCGATGTCGACGGCAAAAGCCAGCTGCTGCGCGGTCTCGACGGCAACAAAGATCAGAGCTACTTCCTCTATACCCTTGGCCACGAACAGATTGCCCAAAGCCTGTTCCCGGTGGGCGAGCTGGAAAAACCGGAAGTGCGTAAAATCGCTGAAGAGCTGGATCTGATCACCGCCAGGAAAAAAGACTCCACCGGGATCTGCTTTATCGGTGAGCGCAAATTCCGTGAATTCCTGGGCCGTTATCTGCCCGCCCAGCCGGGCAAAATCGTCACCGTTGACGGGGATGTGATTGGCGAGCACCAGGGGCTGATGTATCACACTTTAGGCCAGCGTAAAGGGCTGGGGATTGGCGGTACCAAAGAGGGTAGCGAAGATCCGTGGTACGTCGTCGATAAAGACGTTGAAAACAATATTCTGATTGTGGCCCAGGGCCATGACCATCCGCGTCTTATGTCCGTCGGCCTGATCGCCCAACAGCTGCACTGGGTTGACCGCGAGCCGCTGAAAGGCACGCTGCGCTGCACGGTGAAAACCCGTTATCGTCAAACCGATATTCCCTGCACCATTACCGCGCTGGACGACGAACGCATTGAAGTGCGTTTTGACGAGCCGGTGTCCGCCGTCACCCCGGGCCAGTCTGCCGTCTTCTACAGCGGTGAAATCTGCCTCGGCGGCGGTATTATCGAACAACGCCTGCCGCTGACTGCGGTTTAATGCGATTACACACAGAAAGGAGCCAGTGTGGCGAAGAACTTTTATGACATCACCCTGGCGCTGGCGGGAATTTGCCAGTCTGCCCGTCTGGTGCAGCAGCTGGCGCATCAGGGTCATTGCGATGCTGACGCCCTGCACGTTTCACTCAACAGCGTCGTGGATCTGAACCCCAGTTCAACCCTCGGCGTCTTTGGTGGTAGTGAAGCGAATCTTCGCCTCGGTCTGGAAACCTTACTCGGTGTGTTAAATGCCAGCAATCGCCAGGGGCTGAACGCGGAACTGACGCGCTATACCCTGAGCATGATGGTGCTGGAGCGCAAACTGAACGCCGCCAAAGGGGCCATGGACACCCTGGGCGATCGTATTTCGGGCCTCCAGCGTCAGCTCGATCATTTCGATTTACAGTCAGAGACCTTACTCAGCGCCATGGCCGGCATTTATGTGGACGTCATCAGCCCACTGGGGCCGCGGATCCAGGTCACCGGCTCCCCTGCCGTCCTGCAAAGCCCGCAGGTACAGGCCAAAGTGCGCGCCTCGCTGCTGGCGGGTATTCGTGCCGCAGTGCTGTGGCAACAGGTCGGCGGTGGCCGCCTGCAGTTAATGTTTTATCGTAATCGCCTGACGACTCAGGCAAAACAAATTCTTGCTCATTGTTAACCTCCCGGAGTTGCGAACTATGGAATTATCCTCACTGACCGCCGTTTCCCCTGTCGATGGACGCTACGGCGATAAAGTCAGCGCGCTGCGCGGGATCTTCAGCGAATATGGTCTGCTGAAATTCCGTGTCCAGGTTGAAGTACGCTGGCTGCAAAAGCTGGCCGCACAGGCAGCGATCGCGGAAGTTCCTGCTTTTGACAGCCAGGCAAACGATTACCTTGATAAAATCGTTGCTGAATTCAACGAAGAAGACGCGGCGCGCATTAAAACTATCGAGCGCACCACCAACCACGACGTGAAAGCGGTTGAGTATTTCCTGAAAGAAAAAGTGGCAGGCGTCCCGGCGCTGCACGCGGTCTCTGAATTTATTCACTTCGCCTGCACCTCAGAAGATATCAACAACCTCTCCCACGCCCTGATGCTCTCTACCGCGCGGGAAGAAGTGGTGCTGCCGTACTGGCGCAAAATCATCGACGCGGTGAAAGCCCTGGCGGTGGAGTATCGCGATATTCCGCTGCTCTCCCGTACCCACGGCCAGCCTGCTACCCCGTCCACCATCGGTAAAGAGATGGCTAACGTCGCCTACCGCATGGAGCGTCAGTACCGCCAGCTGGAGCAGGTGGAGATCCTCGGCAAAATCAACGGTGCCGTCGGTAACTACAATGCCCACATCGCCGCCTACCCGGAAGTGGACTGGCACCAGTTCAGCGAAGAGTTTGTGACGTCTCTGGGCATCCAGTGGAACCCGTACACCACCCAGATCGAGCCACACGACTATATCGCCGAGCTGTTTGACTGCATCGCGC
>Ga0065704_10070410_pt1 | contig 26094 bp, 23 predicted proteins | sample SwiRhicommuniRL2_FD_59091 | JGI IMG/M metagenome (GOLD analysis project Ga0065704, IMG submission 59091) | Switchgrass rhizosphere bacterial communities from Rose Lake, Michigan, USA - RL2 v2 (version 2) | ecosystem: Host-associated > Plants > Roots > Rhizosphere > Soil | place: East Lansing, MI | reverse complement strand
GGAGACCTGCCGGCTGGCCAGGCGCTGGGCGGTCTCCAGCGCGGCGAGCCGCTGGCGCCGCGCGCGCATTTCGTTCTCCGCGCTCAGGAGGTCTGCCTGCGCCGCTTCGGCGCTGCGCTCCAGCGCGCGGCCCCGTTCGATCTCGCCGCGCAGGTCGGCGGTACGGCGCTCGACTTCGGGCATCATGGTATCGAGCAGCGCGCGCAGATAAACGGCGTCGCGCACCGAGCCGGGCCGCAGCAACGCCAGCAATGGCGGGCGGCGAGTCAGCCGTTGCAGCGATCCGGTGAGGCGGGCCAGCGGTTCCTGCTTCTCGGCAAGCTGCGCGCGCAGGACGGACTGCTGCGATCCGATCAGCCGCAGCCGGGCCTGCTGGGCGGCGACGGCGGCCTCGGTTTCCTGAATACGCGCGGCAATCGCCGCTGCCTCGCGCGCGGTCTTCTCGGCATTGGCCGTGACGGCGCGGGCGCGCGCCTCCAGCTTTTCCGCGCGCTTGCGAGCAGCCTCGCCCTCGCGGCGGGCGACGAGCATGTCCTCCTGCGCCTTCGATGCGCTTGCTGCCGGATCGAGCACGGCCAGCGCCCCGCCCTGCGTCATCGCCTGCACCGAAAGCACGGCGGCGGCGCCAAGGGCGGCAATCAGGGCAAGGCGGAACGCGGGCTTCACGCCCCCGTCCCTATAGCGCAGCGAGTCGCGCGAAAAGGGGATTATGGAGGCGGCGGCGTAAGGGTTGTCCATCGATGCCAATCAATTGCTTGGCCGCTCCGAATGGCTGGATTAGGCTCCGGCATCGCATGGGGGATACAGAGATTATGAAATTGCGGTTGGCGTGCGCTTTTGCGCTCGGCTCGATGGCCGTCTGTCCGGCGCGGGCGCAGGAAGTCGTCGCTCCTGACTACGCGGCGGAGGCCCGGCGGATCATGGGCGGGCTGGGTGCTACTGGCATGACGGCGGCGGTGCTGATCGACGGCAAGGTGGCCTATTCGGGCGCCTACGGCAAGATCGAGGAGGGCAGGCCCGACCTCGTCACTCCCGATACCCTGTTCCCCATAGCATCGATCTCGAAGGCCTTCACGGCCACCGCACTGGCCATGCTGGTGGACGAGGGGAAGCTCGGCTGGGACGATACCGTCCGCAAGTACATCCCGGAATTCGCGATGTATGATCCCTGGGTCAGCGAGCATTTCACCGTCCGCGATGCGCTTACGCATCGCTCTGGCCTGCCGCTCGGTGCCGGCGACCTGGCGATATGGCCCGATGGCAATGCTACACCGGCAGATGTGATCACCACGTTGAAATATCTGCGCCCGACCACGGGATTTCGCGACGGCTATGCCTATGACAACCTGCTTTACATCGTCGCGGGCGAGATCGTCGAACGGGTGTCCGGGCAGAAATGGGCCGAGTTCGTCACCAGCCGCATTCTGGGGCCCGTCGGCATGACCGAATGCGCGGCCGACAAGGCGCGCATCCGGCCCGGCCAGCGCTTCGTCAGCGGCCACGAGCGCGCCGCCGGCGACACGCGCGGCACCCCTATCGACAAGCGCATGGAGTTTTCCGAAACGGTCGATGCCGCGGGCGGAATCTGGTGCACCTCGGGCGACATGATGAAATGGGGCAAGGTGTGGCTTGACGGCGGACTGACCTCAGGTGGCACGCGGCTGGTGTCGGAACAGCAGGCGAAGGCGCTGTGGACAGGCGTCACCCCGGTCGGCGCGACGATTTCGCCAGCAACCGGCAAGGGCAACCTATCGCTCTACGCGCTCGGCTGGTTCGTCTCGAGCATCGAAGGGACGCCCGCGGTGTTCCATTCCGGCGGCGCGCCCGGAGTGACGAGCAATTTCATCATCCTGCCCGAAAAGAAGATGGTGATCTTCGCCTCGTCGAACGATTACATGAACACTGCCGGCGCGTGGACCCGTCACATCGCCGACGCGCTGATCAACGGCAGGCAGGATGCCGATGTCGTTGGCCTGGCCATCGAAGCCAACGCCAAGGCCAATGCCGAAGCCGCCGCTGCCCTTGGCAAAGCCGTCTCACCGCCCAAGGATGCCGCGCGGCCGACGCTGCCACTCGGTGCCTATGTCGGGACGTATCGCGATCCCTGGTACGGCACGGTGACCATCAGCCGTCGCGGTAAGGGACTGTTCATCGACATGAGCCGATCGGCCCTGCTCGACGGCCCGCTGACCCCTTTTAACGGCGACACCTTCGCCGCGATCTGGCCGGACAAGACGATGAAGGCCGACGCTTTCGTCACATTTGAGGTCAAGGACGGCAATTCCGTGGGCATGAAGATGAAGGCGATCAGCGACATCACCGACTTTTCCTACGATTTCCACGATCTCGACCTGAAGCGCGAAGAAGAGGGCAAGTGAAGCCGGTGCGGGCGCCGTGACGGCGGCGCTGATCCGGAAAATTCAGCTCGAACGATGATACGGATGTCCCGCCAGGATCGCTGTCGCACGCCATAGCTGTTCGGCCAGCATCGCGCGGGCCATCAGGTGCGGCCAGGTCATCTTGCCGAAGCAGAGCAGGTGGTCGGCGGCGGCGCGGGCTTCGTCGCCATGGCCGTCGGCGGCGCCGATCAGGAAGCGGCATTCGCGCACACCTTCATCACGCCAGCGGCCGAGCAGAGCGGCGAATTCCTCGCTGGTCATCGCCTTGCCGCGCTCATCGAGCAGCACTTCGCGCACCGGCGTTTGCGTGGGCGGTGGCACCTTGCCGCCGATGTCGGGCAGCTCGCTGTGGCGAAATGGCCAGGTGATGCGCCTGGCATAGCGCTCCAGCATCTCGCCTTCAGGCGAGCGGGCAATCTTGCCTCTGGCTATGATGTGGAGAAGCATGAATGGACCCGATCCGGGGCGTGAGGGAAGATACGGCGCGAAGCAGCGCTAAGTCCTCCCGCTTTGCCCGGCCTCTCGCGGACCGGGCTGTCGTTTCAGCCGTACGCGGCGATCATGCCGCGCCGGTAGGTCCGTCGAAGCCCCACATCCGTTCCAGGTTGTAGAAGCTGCGCACTTCCGGGCGGAAGAGATGGACGATCACGCCCCCTGCATCGACCAGCACCCAGTCGGCGGCGGGCAGGCCCTCGATACGGGGATTGCCGAAGCCGTTTTCCTTGAGGCGCTCACCCAGTTTCTGGGCCATGGCCGCGACCTGGCGGGTCGAACGGCCCGAGGCAATGACCATGAAGTCCGCGATGGTGGATTTGCCGTCGAGATCGATCGTCACCAGCTCCTGCGCCTGATCGTCGTCGAGCGATTTCAGGACAAGGGCCAATAGCGGATCGTCGCTCTGGACCATCGCCGGGGGTGTGTTGCCGGTCTGGACCGGCTGTATCTGTGCCTGTGGCATCTTAGTTGGGTTCTGCTCCTTTCAGGGACCGTGACGGCGAAATGGGGACCATCGCGCCGTCTTCAATCTTATTGTCGTGCAAGGTGGTTTGGCGCGCGCCGGGGTGCTCGGGAAAGGCCACGGGGCCGATCATTGCGCGGTTCCGGCGATAGGGCGGTGCGTGACAGCGTCCCGGAGGTTCGGGAAGCGGGGTTGGTGCTTCCCATTCGTCCGGGCCCAGTCCGGGTCAGTCCGGCGTATCGCCGTGGCCGACCGCGCATCAGGGTCGAATCGCAATGTCACTAGCGCGGGTGCGCTCCACATTTCCGGATCCTTCAGGCTGGATGCCGGGCGCCGGAATCGCCTCAACCAGGCCATCGCGGGGCTCGCGAGGGCATCATCATCATACCCCGGACGCGCGATTACCGCAATCGGCATGAGTCTCGCCATGGCGCGCCAGTCCTTCCACTGGTGGAACTGCGCCAGATTGTCCGCCCCCATCAGCCATACGAAGCGCCTGCGCGGATATCGGCGCAGCAGTGCGCGCAGGGTATCCACCGTGTAGCGGGTGCCCAGTTCGCGCTCGATCGCGGTCACCCTGATCCGGGCGATTCGTGCCTGCCTGCGGGCCGAATTGACGCGTGCCGCCAGCGGAGCCATGCCGTCCACCGGCTTGAGCGGATTGCCCGGCGAAACCAGCCACCACACTTCTTCCAGCGCCAGGGCGTCCATCGCGAACAGGGTGATCCTTCGGTGGCCGCCATGCGCCGGGTTAAAGCTGCCGCCGAGCAGCCCGGTGACAGGGCCCCCGCGCCGCCGTGCCTGCATGAAGGTCAGGGCCGGGTTTGGCCGGTGCCGCGAACCTGCCACTTGTAGGTCGTCAGGCCTTCGAGCGCGACCGGGCCGCGCGCGTGGAGCCGTCCGGTGGCAATGCCGATCTCGGCGCCAAGGCCGAACTCACCGCCGTCTGCGAACTGGCTCGAGGCGTTGACCATGACAATCGCGCTGTCGACTTCGGCAAGGAAGCGCTCGGCTGCGGCATCATCGGCGGTGACGATGGCGTCGGTGTGATGCGAGGAGTGCGCGGCGATGTGATCGAGCGCAGCGTCGATGCCATCGACCACGGCTACGGACAGCACCGAATCAAGGTATTCAGTATCCCAATCCTCGTCGCTAGCGGGCAGAATGCGGGGGTCGAGCGCCCGCGCGCGGGCATCGCCGCGCAGTTCGCAGCCCGCATCGATCAGGGTCGAGACGACAGCCGCGCTTTGCGGGAACTGCGTGTCGAGCAGCAGCGTCTCCATCGCGCCGCAGATGCCGGTGCGGCGCATCTTGGCGTTGAGCACGACGGTACGGGCCATCTCCGGATCGGCGGCGGCATGAACGTAGGTGTGGCAGATGCCGTCGAGGTGGGCGAGCACCGGTACGCGGGCATCCGCCTGGACGCGCGCGACAAGGCTCTTGCCGCCGCGCGGAACGATCATGTCGATCAGTCCGGCGGCGGTAAGCATCGCCCCGACGACGGCGCGGTCCTGGGTCGGCACCAGCTGGATGGCGGCAGCGGGAATGCCCACGCTTTCGAGGCCGGCGGCGAAAGCAGCCGAGATCGCCTGGTTGGAATGGAGCGCCTCGCTGCCCCCGCGCAGCAGCACGGCATTGCCCGAGCGCAGGCACAGCGCCGCAGCGTCCGCCGTCACGTTGGGGCGGCTTTCATAGATGATGCCGATAAGGCCGATGGGAATACGCACACGGCTCAGCTTGAGGCCGTTGGGCCGCTCGGCCGCGTCGATCACCTGGCCGACCGGATCGGGCAGCGAGGCGACCTGTTCCACGGCGTCGGCGATACCGGCAAGGCGCGCGGGATCGAGCCGGAGCCGGTCGAGCAAGGCGCCGGTCAGGCCCTTTTCCTCGCCCGCCGCGATATCGCGCGCGTTAGCCTCCAGGATGTCCGCCTCGGCGCTGCGCAGTGCGGCAGCGGCAGCGCGAAGCGCCTCGGCCTTCTGGGCTTCGTTGAGGCGGGCGAGCGCGCGCTGTGCCCGTCTTCCCTCGGCGGCCAGTCGCGCGACGAGCTGTTCGGGGGTCTCTGCAGAAGCTTCTGCAGAGACAGGGACGATGGAGGTCTGAACGGTCATGCAATTCGCGTAGCATCCCGCGATCGAAATGTCACCGACATGCCGGCAGCGCGGCGCAGTTGCGGCTCCTCCCGGTGGCAAGCGTGGAGATTCGCCTTTACGCATTAGTTAATGCAATTGCGCTTTCGGATGATCGCAAAAACGGCATGGTTCCCTCAACTCATCGCACCAGAAGTTCCGCTCGCCCCGAATCGGCAACCGATTGCGATCAGTCGATTCGCTATCATTCCGCCCCACTGCTAGCTGCGGGCCACGGGATTGAACTCAAGAATTCAAGCGGGGTCGTTTTGAAATCCACATCAGCCGGGGCGCTCGTCGCGCGCCTCAGGGCTTTGTTTCCGGATCGTGAGTTCATCATGCGATCGCAGGGACAGGTTCGTTTTATCCGTGTGTCTTCGCGTGTGCAGCTGGCTTGCGCAGGCAGCATGGCTGCCCTGTTTGCGGTCTGGGCAGGCACGATTGGTGCAATCGCGGTCGCCCGCGTGTCCTCGACCAGCGAATACGCCGCTCTCCATGACCGCGAGGCCGCCTTGGCTCGCAGCGAGGGGCGGGTGAAGGCCTATCGCGACGACATCAGCGAAACCACCGCTGATCTCGCCCAGCGCCAGAAGTTCATCGAGCAGATGGTAGAAGCCCACATTGGCGACCTTCCCGATGACAGTCAGGCCGAGACTGCCGTCTCCGACGCCGGAAAAGCTGCCGATACCGCCGGGAAAGTCAGCGCGGCGCTACCCGAAGCGGGGGGCCTTGCCCGCATCGAGGCGGAGCAGCTGGCCTTCGTTGAGCGCCTGACGCGCTATGCCGACCGGCGTTCCGAGGCTGCCAGCGCCGCCATCCGCAAGCTGGGTCTCAACCCCGGCACGATGATCGCCGGCGCCAAGGCCGCAGAGGGTGGTCCGCTGCTCAAGCTGGCGACCTCGACCGACGGCAAGCTCGATCCCCGCTTCCAGCGCATGGGCGTCAGCCTGGCCCGGATGGACGCGCTGCAAAACGGTCTCGCGTCGATTCCGCAGGTCAGCCCGGCGCATGTCGCCTATGTCTCGTCGAGTTATGGCTTCCGCGCCGATCCCTTCACCGGCGGCGCCGCGTTTCATGCCGGCCTAGACTTTCCAGGGCCGCGCGGCTCCAACATCTACGCCGCCGCCAAGGGCAAGGTCAGCTTCGTTGGCCAGCGTCAGGGGTACGGCAACTGCATAGAGATCAGTCACGGCAACGGCCTGATGACGCGTTACGCGCACCTCTCCGGTTTCAAGGCCCATGTCGGCGAGAGCGTCGATGCCGGCACCGTGATAGGTGCGATGGGCAGCACTGGCCGCTCCACCGGACCGCACCTGCACTTCGAAGTCCGCATCCACGACCGCCCGGTCAATCCGCGCCCCTTCCTCGAGGCCGCCCGCAATGTTCAGCAAGAAGCCCGCTAATATGGTCAAGTCACTCGCAGCCGCACGTCCTAACGGAGCATCGACCTTCTCGATGCTCGGTGCTGACACCGTCATCACCGGCAATATAGAGGCGAGCGCCGACCTTCATGTCGATGGCCGGATCGAGGGCGACATCACCTGCAGCGCCCTGGTACAGGGCGAGGGCAGCGAGATCACCGGCGCCGTCCGGGCGGAATCGGTTCGCATTGCCGGCCTGGTACGCGGAGCGATCACAGCGCGCGAGGTCGTGATCCTCAAGACCGCGCGCATCGAGGGTGATGTCGCGTATGACACGCTGACGATCGAACAGGGGGCGCGGCTCGAAGGGCGGCTGAGCCCGGCCGGAGGGCAGAAGCCGCCAGCGATCGCGCAGATCCCCGCCACTCGCGATGCAGCCAAGAGCGAATCGCAACTGATACTCGCCAAGTCGAAATAACGGCTGCGCAAGACCGGTCCTGACCGGTCTTTACGGCCTGACCGGTCTTTACGGTTTGCCGCCCGGAAACAGCGCGATCAGGACACCGAGCCGGTCATGCACCGTGCGCTCCTGCCCGGCATTGCTTGCTCCCAGCCTGACCACGGTGAGCAGTTGATCGGGCGATCCGATCACGTACTGCCCATATTCGCCGATGCATGCGAACAGGTTGGCGGGTGCGGTGCCGGGATAGAGCCGGGCCTCGTCTCCCGCCGGCGCATGGTTGAGCCAGACGCCGGCGCCATAGGCCTCGTTGCGCGGGCTGGGCGCGAGCATGAACTGGATCCAGCGCCGCGGCAGGATCTGTGCGCCCTTTACCGAACCGCGGTGGCGGAGGAACTCCCCCAGCTTTGCCCAGTCGCGGGCATCGGCGTGGATCATGCTGGCGCCGATCATCGTGCCGGCGCGGTCGTATTCCACCATAGTGGAGTCCATGCCGATCGGCGCGAGCACCCGGTTTCTCAGGTAATCCCCCACCGCCCGGCGGCGCCGCGCGGGGTCGCGATCGGGCGCGAGGACGCGGGCGGCAAGGTCGGCAAGGATAATGGGCGTGGCCGAAGAATTCTCGAAGGACTGCCCGGCTGGTGCTTCCAGCGGCTGCGATTCGGCGTAGGCGGCCATGTCATCTCGCTCATCGAGGAACGTCAGGCGCATGCGGTCCGATTCGCGGCTCACCGATCCGGTGCCGGGCGCTCTGTCCTCGACATGGCGCAGGCCGGACCGCATCTGCAGCAGCTGTTTCAGCGTGATCTCGCCGCGTGGGTCGCCGGGTCGCTGCCATTCCGGCACGGGAGCCGATTCGTTCAGCCGCAGCCGTCCGTCGCTCACCAGTTGCCCGATCATCAGCGCCGTCACACACTGGCTCATTCCCCAGCCTGTCAGCCGGGTTTCGGGTTTCACGTCGGCGCCGTAGCGCTCGACGATCACCGAGCCGCGCTTCATCACCACCAGCGCGTCGGTCTCGCCGACAGCTTCCGGATCGAACAGCGCATCGATGGCGCGGCCCAGCGGATCATGCGGAGCGCCGCCGTCATCGGCGATGGCTGCCAGCGATTCGGCGCTGGGCGGCGGCGGGCCCTGTGGCGCTTCCTGTCCACAGGCTACCAGGGTTGGCAGCGTGAGCAGGGCGAGGATATGGGGGGGGCGGCGCACCGGCATGACGCGAGGTGTGATGTGCGAGGCTCATGCGAATGGCAACACCCGGCAAGGAGCGGGCGGGGGACAATGGCGCGGACGGTGGCGGCCCGGAAGCTTCGGCGCGGGGCATCGCGGCGCAAAGGTCGCACCTGACACGCCAGCCTGCCCGCCGTGTCCGCAATACGGTGCTGCTGTTCGCGGTCGTCGCGGCGGCGGTGCTGGGCTGGATGTGGAAGGAACTCGGCGAGGAAGCGCTCGTCAGCGCGGCCTACGGCGCGCGGGCGGGGTGCGTGTGCCGCTTCGTGTCCGGACGTTCGATGGAAAGCTGCGAAGGCCAGCTTGCCGTTGCGGGCCTGGGCCGGACAGGTCGGCTGGTCTGGCTGTCAGCGGACGAGGGCGCGCGGACCGTCACTGCTTCGGTGCCGCTGCTTGCTCGTCAGAGCGCGACCTTCTCCAAGGATGCGGGGTGCCAGCTTGAGGCCTGGCAAGATTGACCCGATGATCTGCCGGCCAGGCTGTCAGGCCGGCTCCGTCTCTTCGATCCAGCCTCCGCCGACAACCCGCTCGCCGGCATAAAGCACGGCGGCCTGCCCCGGCGCCACGCCGTATTCGGGCTGGGTGAAGCGTATTCTCGTCTCGGCCCCGCCGCCCAGCGGTCCATCGAGGGTGATCGGCACCGGCTTTGCCAGCGAGCGGACTTTCGCTGTCAACGGCGCATCGGGCAGGGGGCCGATCCGGTTGGTATCGACGATCCGCGCCGCGCCTGTCGCCAATAGCCGTCGCGGGCCGACCAGCACCTTGCGAGCGGCAGCATCGATGCCGGTGACATACAGCGGTTCCGGCTGTCCGCCGATCTCAAGCCCGCGGCGCTGGCCGACGGTGAAGTGGATGATGCCGCGATGGCTGCCCAGCACAGCACCGCTCTCGGCATGGACGATCTCGCCGGCGGCCTCGCCTTCCGGACGGATCGACCGCACGACTTTCGCATAGTCGCCGTCCGGCACGAAGCAGATGTCCTGACTGTCGGGCTTGGCAGCGACGCGCAGCCCCGCTTCCTCGGCAAGCCGGCGTGTTTCGGTCTTCGGCAGGCCGCCGAGGGGGAAGCGCAGGAAATCGAGCTGCTCCTCGCTGGTGCCGTAGAGGAAATAGCTCTGGTCGCGGACGGGATCGGCGGCGCGGTGCAGTTCCGGTCCGGCAGGGGCAAGCACGCGGCGCACGTAATGCCCGGTCGCCAGACAGTCCGCGCCGAGATCACGCGCCATCGCCAGCAGATCGGTGAACTTGGGCCCCATGTTGCAGCGGATGCAGGGAATTGGCGTCCGGCCTGAAAGGTAGTCGTCGGCGAAGCGCTCCACCACATCCTCGCGGAACCGGCTTTCATGATCGAATACGTAGTGGGCAATGCCGAGCTTGTCCGCCACCGCGCGGGCATCGCGGATGTCATCTCCGGCGCAGCAAGCGCCCTTGCGCCCGGTCGCGGCACCATAGTCGTAAAGCTGGAGGGTGATGCCGATCACGTCCGCGCCGCTGGCGGCCGCGAGCGCGGCGACGACCGAGCTGTCGACACCGCCCGACATGGCCACGACAATGCGGCGGTCAGCGAGCGATCCGTCCAGTTGCCACAGTTCGGCCTGGTCGATGTGGGCTGGCAGTTGGGAAAGGGTAGGCATGGCCGGCGCCATACATCGCTGGGCGCACGATTCCTACCTTCTCCTGCGGACCTGGCTGGTCTGGAACTGCAGCCCGAGAATGCAAAGCATCGTTTGCGGGGCCTTAACCTTCGTCAACGAAGCGTGACGAGCGCCTTTACCCTCCCTTGACCTTGTCCGGCTATACAGGGGTCATGGATATCGCTCATGATCAAGAAACCTGCATGACAGGACAACCGCAAGGTCGCGCGGACGGGGCGTTCACGGCATTCCAGGCACCACTTGACTGGCAGGACTTGCGTTCGCGGTTTTTTGCCGCACACGAAGTGCGCGCGGTACTGGCGCCCGATGCGCGGCCATTATCTTTACGCGCCCGTCTGCGCGGCAGCTTTGACGGCTGCGCGGCCAGCGCGCTCACTAGTTACGAAAGTTTGTCAATCGCCGTTAACCCAACTGTTTCAGCCAATGGCAAGTCTCATGAGTGCACAAGTGTTCCTGTCGCCGGCATAAGCACCACCGGCGGACGAGGGTAAAGATGATCGAGAACCAGAAAATCCGTCCCGCCCAGGTGATCGGGCCTCTCGGCGAAGCGCTGACCATAGACAGCCTGCCGCCTCCGAATACCACCCGCTGGGTGGTTCGCCGTAAGGCGGAAGTCGTAGCCGCCGTCAACGGGGGACTGTTGACGATCGACGAGGTGTGTGAGCGGTATCAGCTCACCCTGGAAGAGTTTGCGTCATGGCAGCGCGCTGTCGACCGTTCCGGCATGCAAGGGCTGCGTGTGACAAGAATTCAACACTATCGCGACCTTTACGAGCGTCAGCAAAAGTATTGAGCGTCAGGGCTGAGCAAGAACCAAATCGCAATGAGCGGCCGCGAAGACATCTTCGCGGCCGCTTTTTTGTGATTTCTCGCGATTAAGCTCCAGCGTTGACCGCGAACGAACCACCAAAGTCGTTCGTCGATGTGCATTTGCAGCAAACCGAGTGAACGTTGCCTCTTCATTGCAGCGGGTATATGGCGAAATCCGACTTTTCCGCCGCGCAAGCGGGCCTTTCACCAATTGATCGGCTTGCCCGCGGCATCCTGGACCGCGCTTCCGCTGGAAGCGCGGTCGGCCGCTGCGGTGACTAGATGAACTACGACACGAAGATTGAAGCCGGCGATAACGATGCGGTCGGCGTTGCCGGGAACCCGTTGGCCGGGGACCTTGAGCAGGATCGCGCTTCTCGTCGCCGGGTCTGGATCATCGCCGTTATCGTCGTGGCCGCGATCGTCGGCATATGGTTCATGCTTCACCGGGGCGGAGAGGGCGTGACCACGTCCGACGATGTGGCGCAGGTGCCTGTCGTGTCGGTCGTGGTGCCGGGCAAGGCACCGGTCGCCAGCAACCTCAGCGTGACCGGAACCCTGGCAGCGCGGCGCGAAATGCCCGTGGGTTCGGTTGGCGAGGGCGGCCAGGTGCGCTCGGTGCTGGTGGAGCCCGGAGACTGGGTGTCGCAAGGGCAGGTTCTCGCCGTGATCGACCGGTCGGTGCAGGCGCAGCAGCAGGCCAGCCAGGCCGCGCAGATCGAGGTGGCCGAGGCCGACGCCCGTCTGGCACAGGCCAATCTGGACCGTGCGCTCAAGCTGGTTGATCGCGGGTTCATCTCGACAGCGGACGTCGATCGACTGACGGCGACGCGCGATGCGGCCGTCGCGCGCGTCCAGGTCGCTCGCGCCACCCTGCGGCAGTTGCAGGCTCAGACCGCGCGCCTGAACATTCTCGCGCCCCATGCCGGCCTCGTGCTCGAACGCAATGTCGAGCCCGGCCAGGTCGTCGGAGCCGGCGGCACCGTACTGTTCCGGCTCGCCAAGGAGGGACAGATGGAACTGCTCGCGCTCCTCAGCGAAGATGACCTGAGCGCGATCTCAGTGGGTGTTCCAGCAGAGGTAACACCGGTCGGATCGGGCAAGACCTTCACCGGGCAGGTCTGGCAGATCTCTCCGGTGATAGACCCGACCAGCCGCCAGGGCACCGCACGCATCGCGCTGAACTACGACCCTGCCTTGCGTCCCGGAGGCTTTGCCAGCGCCACGATCAACAGCGGATCGGTGGTTGCGCCGATGCTGCCGGAATCCGCCATCCAGAATGACGATAAAGGAACCTTCGTCTATGTCGTGGGCAAGGACAGCAAGGTTCACCGTACCAGCGTGACGACCGGCCTGGTCACCGCCAAAGGCATTGCGATCACGTCCGGACTTGGCGGGAGCGAAAAGGTGGTGCTGCGTGCTGGCGGCTTCCTTGCCGACGGCGACAAGGTGAAATTCAAAACCGTCACGACCGGCAGCTGAGGGGCGCACGAGCATGCGCAATATTTCCGCCTGGTCGATCCGCAATCCGATCATTCCGATCGTGATGTTCATCGGCTTGATGATCGCCGGCATCGTGTCGTTCAGCCGCATGGACGTGAACAACATGCCGGACGTCGAGTTTCCGGCCGTCGTCGTCAGTGTCATGCAGCCCGGCGCGGCCCCGCGCGAGATCGAGACCCAGATCACGCAAGTCGTCGAGGGCGCCGCGCGGTCGGTTCCCGGTGTCGAGGAAATCCAGTCGACCGCGGCGGAAGGATCATCCTCCACCGTGGTGTCCTTCAGCGTTGGTACCGACCCGGACGTCGCCACCAACCAGGTGAAGAACGCCATCGACCAGATCCGCAGCGATCTTCCGGACGGAATCCTCGAGCCCCAGGTAACCAAGGTCGAGGCCGGTGGCGGTGGATCGCTGGCCTACTTCGCCGTCAGCGCCGATGACATGACGATCGAGCAGCTCAGCTGGTTCATTGACGACACCATCTCCAAGACGCTGCTATCCATAGAGGGTCTCGCCGCCGTGGAACGCAATGGCGGCGTCGACCGGGAAATCCGGGTGGTGGTCGATCCCGAACGGATGATGGCACTTGGCGTCACCGCGCGCGACGTCAACAACGTCCTGCGCCAGGTCAACACCGATGCTGCGGGCGGCAAGGCTGAAATCGCGGGATCGCGCCAATCGGTTCGCGTTCTGGGCAATGCTGAGACGGCCTACGACCTCTCGCAGACGCGGATCAACCTGGGCAATGGCCGGCAGGTACGCCTGTCCGACATCGCCAATGTCTACGATGGTTTTTCGGAGCGCTACCGCATCGCCAAGCTGAATGGGCGCGAAGTTGTCACCTTCGGCTTCTCCCGCGCGCGCGGGGCGTCCGAAGTGACCGTCTACGACGAGGCGATCAAGCGGCTGGACCAGATCCAGAAGGACAATCCGAACATCCACGTCACCCAGCTCTTTTCCCAGGTCGACTACACCAAGAGCCAGTACACCAGCTCGATGGAAGCGCTTGTCGAAGGTGCGGTGCTGGCGATCGTGATCGTCTATCTGTTCCTGCGTGACTGGCGCGCGACGTTCATTTCCGCGCTGGCGATCCCGCTCTCGGCCATTCCGACCTTCTGGTTCATGGACATGATGGGCTTCTCGCTCAACTTTCTGTCGCTGCTGGCACTCAGCCTCGTGGCAGGCGTGCTGGTCGACGATGCCATCGTGGAAATCGAGAACATCGTGCGCCACATGCGCATGGGCAAGAGCGCCTATCAGGCCTCCATCGACGCCGCCGACGAGATTGGCCTTGCCGTCGTCGCCACCACCTTCTCGATCGTGGCGGTGTTCCTGCCGGTGGGCCTGATGCCGGGTATTCCCGGCCAGTTCTTCAAGGCGTTCGGCCTGACCGTGGTGGTCGCGGTGCTGATGAGCCTTGCCGTGGCGCGTCTTATCACGCCGATGGTCGCGGCCTATTTCCTGAAGTCGCACGGCCATGCCGAACATGGCCGCGGCAAGGCCATGGACTGGTACATGAAGTTGCTCGCCTGGACCCTGGACAGCACCGTGGCGCACCGCATGAAGGCTGCTCTGGTGAAGCAGCCGGCGCGCTGGTGGTACTATATCGTTGCCACTATCCTGATCATGGCAGTGCTCGGTGCCGGCATTGCGATTTCGTACCTGGTGTTCACTTTCCTGCAAATGACGTTTCAGTCGTTGGGGCTCAAGAATGCGGCGTTCGTCCTGGCGGCGGTCGGCGCCCCGGTCGGCATCGCGGTTGCCGTGGTCGTCCTTGGCAAGCTTTTTCGGGCGCTGTTCGGGGCGCTGGGCGGGTTCGGGCAGTGGTACCGGTATTTCTCCAACCGCATTTCCGCGCGGATGCACGATCATCGCTTCTACGCATTTTGCGCCAGCCTCTATGCACTGGTCGTGACCTTCGCGCTGCTGGCGGGCCTGCCGCAGCAATTCCAGCCGAACACCAACGAAGACACCAGCCAGGTCAATATCGAGATGGTGCCCGGCACCACCCTCGAGCAGACGGAAGCGGTCACGTCGCGCGTTGCGCGCATCCTCAAGCAGCAGCCTGAGGTCACTCTGGTACTGGAGGCGAGCCGCGAGGCCGCCGCTACACTGTACATCTCGCTGACGCCGGCCGCGGACCGGTCCTCAACGAGCGTCGAGTTCGAGCGGCGGGTGGCACCTCAGCTCCAGCAGATCGCCGATGCGCGCGTGTCGTTCGCTACCCAGTCGGGCGGGTTCGGCACCGGGCGCGATATCTCGGTCATGCTCTCGGGCAGCGACATCGAACTGCTGGAAAAGACGGCGCAGACCCTCGCGGACCAGATGCGCTCCATCCCGGGCGTCGTTGCCCCGCGCGTCGCCGCCGATCTGCAGCGGCCAGAACTGGTCATCGCGCCGCGGTTCGATCTCGCCGCGCAGCTCGGTGTGACCACGGCGGCCCTCAGCCAGACCATTCGCATCGCCACGCTTGGCGAGATCGATCAGAACGCGGCGAAATTCTCGCTGAGCGACCGCCAGGTACCGATCCGGGTGATCCTCGCGCGTTCCTCGCGGCGCGACTTCTCGACCATCGAGAACCTGCCAGTGCCGACCGCGACAGGCGGGTCAGTACCGCTGAACCGCGTCGCTGACATCCGCTTCGGCGCAGGGCCAACGCAGATCCAGCGTTACAACCAGTCCCGCCGTATCTTCGTCGGCGCCGATCTTGGCGCCGGCCAGGTCAAGGGACCGGTACAGCAGGCGATCCAGAACCTGCCTATCATGAAGAACCTGCCGACCGGCGTTTCGAACGCGCCCGTTGGCGAGGACAAGTGGCAGGCGGAGATGGTCAGCAGCTTCATCATCGCCGTCATCAGCGGCATTTTCCTCGTCTTCGCGGTGCTGGTCCTGCTCTACAAGCGGTTCGTATCGCCGTTGGTGAACATGGCGTCGCTTCTGCTGGCGCCGCTCGGCGGGCTGCTTGCGCTTACCGTGGTTGGCCAGCCGATCTCGATGCCGGTCTACATCGGCATCCTGATGCTGCTCGGCATCGTGGCCAAGAACTCGATCCTGCTGATCGACTTCGCCATCGAGGAGATGGAGAAGGGCGTCGAGAAGCTTACCGCCATCATGGACGCAGGGCACAAGCGCGCCCAGCCGATCGTCATGACGACCGTTGCGATGACGGCCGGCATGGTGCCTACAGCGGTGTCCCTATCGGGTGACTCGGCGTTCCGCGCGCCGATGGGGCTGACGGTGATCGGCGGACTGGTGCTCTCGACAATGCTCACATTGCTCATTGTGCCTGCAGCCTTTAGCCTTGCCGACAGTTTCGAAAAACGGGTCGGCCCGCGTCTTCGCAAGTCGTTGCTGACCTACGAGCCGCACCATGCGGATGAAGCCAACAGCGGCGGACACGGCAGCGCAGTCCCCGCCGAGTAGTCGAAGGGGGTTCATTGCCGTCAATCGGGCCGCAAAGGGCGCGCAGCATAGCGGCATCTCCGCATGACCGGGCAACGCGGATGCGCCTGTTCGCCACCGGGCTGTTGCTGTTCATGGCGGCGGCCTTCATCGTCCTGCGCCAGCTGTCGCAGCGCTATCCCGGATGGGACGGTCCGCTGGGATATGCCATTGCCTTCACGGAGGCGGCGATGGTGGGCGGCCTTGCGGACTGGTTCGCCGTCACCGCGCTGTTCCGCCGTCCGCTCGGCCTACCGATACCGCACACTGCTATCATCCCGGTCAACAAGAACCGCATCGCCGATTCGATGGCGACGTTCTTGCGCGACAATTTTCTCACGCCGCAGGTGGTGGCACGGCGCCTGCGCGGCTTCAACCTTGCCGCGAGCGCAGGGGCGTTCCTTGCAGATCCCGGGCGCGACGAGCAGTCGCGCCTGCGCGCGGGCGCCGCTGGCTTGCTGGCAGACGTGCTCGAATCGCTCGATCCCGACCGCATGGGCGGCATGGTCAAGGCCGGCCTGCGCCGCCAGCTGGAGAAGATCGATCTGGCCCCGCTGCTCGGGCAGATGCTGGCAAATGCCATCGCCGACAAGCGCCACCTGCCGGTCCTCGAAAGCCTGCTTCGCAAGGTAGGCGAGGCGATCGAGGCCAATGAGCCGATGATCCGCGAGATGATCCACCAGCGCGCGAACACGATAATGCGCTGGACGGGACTCGACGAGCGGCTCGCCAATGGCGTCCTGGATGGCGTCTATCGCCTGCTTGCCGAAGTCATCGTCCAGCACGACCACCCGCTGCGCGCGAAGATCGACGAGGCGCTGGGCAAGCTGGCCGACGACCTCCGCCAAGACCCGCAGATGCGCCTAAAGGTGGAACGGATAAAGCGCGAGCTGCTGGAAAACGCCGCCATGGCAAGCTGGATCGATGCGATGTGGGAGCGCGCGCGCGAGGCGCTGCTGCGCGCGGTACGCAATCCCGACAAGGCCCTGGCCGGCAGTCTGGGCGAATCGATCGGCCAGCTCGGCGGTGCGCTCGAAGCCGATCCGCGCCTGCAGATGCTGGTAAACCGCTTCGCGCGCCGCACGCTCGTCGGCGTCGCGTCGCGCTATGGCTCCGAAATAGTGCGGCTGGTTTCGGAAACTGTGAAGCGTTGGGACGCCAAGACCGTTTCAGACCGGATCGAGGGCGCGGTGGGCCGCGACTTGCAGTTCATCCGCATCAACGGCACCGTAGTAGGCGGCCTTGTCGGAATGGTGATCCACACGCTAGACCGACTGCTATGACGACTAGCCCATTGCTGACCACCGAACGGTTCGGGCTGTGGCAACCTGCCGCAACCGATCTTGCCGATCTTGTCCATCTGCTCGAGGGTGAGGAGATGATCCGCTATCTCGGCCCAGCGCGGCCGACGGCGTTGTCGCAGTTCGATCGCCTTTTGCGCAATGCCGGAAGCTGGTCGCTATACGGCTATGGCGTGTTCTACGTCCGCCCCCACGGCTCTCGCGAAATCATCGCCAGCTGCGGCGTGTTCCATTCCTGGCGCGGCTTCGGGAAAGGCATGGACGACGAGCCCGAGGCGGGCTGGATCGTCCGGCAGGACTGGTGGGGCAAAGGCGTCGCCGGCGAGGCCATGTGCGCGGTCCTGCCATGGTTCGACGAGGCCCACGGCCCCCGCCGCATCGCCTGCATGATAGAGGACGGCAACGACGCATCGGTGCGGCTCGCGGACAAGCTGGGCTTCAGCCCCTGCGGCAACCACGTCGCCGAGGATGACGACCGCGCATTGCTCAACCTGTTCGAGCGCCTGCCGGTCGAGGGTTAGCCTAGTCCATCCATCAGATAGACGACGGTCGTGTTCCAGAAGGAAGCGACCGGCTGCCCTTTCGCATCCAGCGCCGGGATGAAGGGAGCCTTTCCCCACCGTGATAATACGTGCAGACGACCGACCGCAACAGAATATAACCGTATGAACACAAAAGAGAACCCCCGCAGTTTCCTGCGGGGGTTCTCTGTATTCCTGCCAGATACGGCGGAACGCCGGGTCAGAGCTTTTCGGTCAGTTCCGGCACGGCGGTGAACAGGTCGGCAACGAGGCCGATGTCCGCCACCTGGAAGATCGGGGCGTCCTCGTCCTTGTTGATGGCGATGATGGTCTTGGAATCCTTCATGCCGGCAAGGTGCTGGATCGCGCCGGATATGCCGACCGCGACGTAGACTTCGGGAGCAACGATCTTGCCGGTCTGGCCGACCTGATAGTCATTGGGGACGTAGCCCGCGTCGACGGCGGCGCGCGATGCGCCGACCGCGGCGCCGAGTTTGTCGGCCAGCGGCATGATGTACTTCTCGAAGGTTTCCCCGTCCTTGAGCGCGCGGCCGCCCGAGACGATGATCTTCGCGCTGGTCAGTTCCGGCCGCTCGGACTTGGCGACTTCGGCGCCGACGAACGAGGAGAGACCGGCGTCACCGGCACCGGCCACATCCTCGACCGCAGCCGAGCCACCGGCGGCAGCAGCCTTCTCGAAGGCGGTGCCGCGCACGGTGATGACCAGCTTGGCATCGCTCGATTCGACGGTGGCGATGGCATTGCCGGCATAGATTGGGCGGGTAAAGGTGTTTGCCCCCTCGACCGAGAGGATGTCGGAGATCTGCATCACGTCGAGCAGCGCGGCGACGCGCGGCGCGACGTTTTTGCCGGTAGTGGTGGCGGGGAACAGCACGGCGTCGTGGTGGCCCATCAGTTCGACGATCAGCGGCGCCACGTTCTCGGCGAGGCCGTGTTCGTAGGCGGCGTTGTCGGCGAGGTGGACCTTGCCTACGCCGGCGATCTGCGCGGCGGCATCGGCCACGGCGCGGCAGCCCGATCCGGCGACAAGCAGGTGCACTTCACCCAGATTGGCAGCCGCGGTGACGACGGCGAGCGTCGCGTCCTTGAGCGACGCGTTGTCGTGTTCGACCCAAACGAGTGTCTTAGCCATTACGCGACTCCCATTTCCTTGAGCTTGGCGACCAGCGTGTCGACGTCCGGCACCTTGATGCCGGCGCTGCGCACCGGCGGTTCGGAGACCTTTAGGGTCTTCAGGCGCGGGGCGATGTCGACGCCGAAGTCGGCGGGCGATTTCGTATCGAGCGGCTTCTTCTTGGCCTTCATGATATTGGGCAGCGAAGCGTAGCGCGGCTCGTTGAGGCGCAGGTCGGTAGTCACGATGGCGGGCAGCGAAAGCTTGACCGTCTCGAGGCCGCCGTCGACTTCGCGCGTCACCGAGACGCTGTCGCCCTGAACGTCGACCTTGCTGGCGAACGTGCCCTGCGGGCGGCCAAGCAGCGCGGCGAGCATCTGGCCGGTCTGGTTCGAATCGTCGTCGATCGCCTGCTTGCCCAGCACCACCAGGCCCGGATTCTCCTCGGCAACGATCGCCTTGAGGATCTTGGCGACGGCGAGTGGCTCGACTTCGGCATCGGTCTCCACCAGGATCGCCCGGTCGGCGCCCATGGCGAGCGCCGTGCGCAGCGTTTCCTGCGCCTTCGCCGGGCCGACGGAAACGGCGATGATTTCTTCGGCCTTGCCGGCTTCCTTCAGGCGGATCGCCTCTTCGACCGCGATCTCGTCGAACGGATTCATGCTCATCTTGACGTTGGCAAGATCAACACCTGTGCCATCTGCCTTGACGCGCGGCTTCACGTTGTAATCGATCACCCGCTTGACGGGGACGAGGATTTTCATTGCGATAAGTCCTCTCGCTGCAGCGCGGCGTGAAATTTAACCGCGCAGTTAAACTGTGCCGGGCCGCTATCGCGTTACCGGCCTGCCCCGTCAAGTGCTCCATCAGCTACGGGAAGGAGGCACCGTTCGGGCGCTGGTTGACAAGATTCGGTTCGATTCGACCGTCTGTCGCGTATGCAAAAACGGCGGAGGTTGCGATAGCCCCCGCCGTTCCTGTTCTAGACCATGATCATTTGCAGTAACCGGTCAGGCGACGTTCTTCACTTCCGCCACAATCTTCTTGGCGGCATCGCCCAGATCGTTGGCGGGAACGATGGCGAGGCCGGAGTTCGCGAGAATCTCCTTGCCCTGCGCCACGTTGGTGCCTTCAAGGCGGACGACGAGCGGAACCGACAGGTTCACTTCCTTCGCCGCGGCAACGATGCCCTCGGCGATGACGTCGCACTTCATGATGCCGCCGAAGATATTGACGAGGATGCCCTTCACGGCGGGGTCGGCAAGAATGATCTTGAACGCCGCAGTGACCTTCTCCTTGTTGGCGCCGCCGCCGACGTCGAGGAAGTTGGCGGGGAACATGCCGTTCAGCTTGATGATGTCCATCGTCGCCATGGCAAGGCCGGCGCCGTTGACCATGCAGCCGATGTCGCCGTCGAGCTTGATGTAGGCCAGATCGTACTTCGATGCCTCGATCTCCGCCGGGTCTTCCTCCGTTTCGTCGCGCAGGGCGAAGATGTCGGGGTGACGGAACAGTGCGTTCGAATCGAAGCTCATCTTGGTGTCGAGCACCAGCAGCTCGCCGCCCTTGCTCTCGACCAGCGGGTTGATCTCGAGCATGTCGCAGTCCATCGCGACGAAGGCTTCGTAAAGCTGGCCGGCCAGCTTCTGGGCCTGCTTGTTGAGCTCGCCCGTCAGCTTGAGCGCGAAGGCGACAGCGCGGCCATGGTGCGGCTTGAAGCCTTCCGCCGGGTCGATTGTGATGGTTGTGATCTTTTCGGGAGTCGAGTGGGCGACTTCCTCGATGTCCATGCCGCCTTCGGTCGAGACGACCATGGCGAGGCGGCCGGTCGCGCGGTCCACCAGCATCGACAGGTAGTATTCCTTGTCGATGTCGACGCCATCGGTGACGTAGAGGCGGTTGACCTGCTTGCCGGCTTCACCGGTCTGGATGGTGACCAGCGTGTTGCCGAGCATTTCCTTGGCGAATGCCTCGACTTCCTCGACCGACTTGGCGAGGCGCACCCCGCCCTTGGCATCGGGGCCGAGTTCCTTGAACTTGCCCTTGCCGCGCCCGCCCGCGTGGATCTGCGCCTTCACGACATAGAGCGGCCCGGGAAGCTGCTTGGCGGCAGCGACGGCTTCCTCGACAGTGAGCGCGGGGATGCCGGCGGGTATGCCCACGCCGTATTTCGAAAGCAGTTCCTTGGCCTGGTATTCGTGAATGTTCATCGGTGAATCGCTTTCTGCTGGAGTTTCCTAGAAAGGCGCGGGGGTGCCGGTATTTTGCAGCGCCGCATAAGCACATCCCTGCGCGCTTGAAAAGTCCTGTCACCTGCGCAATTTCATCAGGCGTGCGCCCTTGCCGCTGGAAACAAGAAGTCGCCCCATGATCAATCGCCAGAGACTGGAAGCCATTGTCCGTGAAGCCGGGCGCATCGCTCTCGCGGGCTGGCCGGGGGATGGGCATGCACTCGATCACTGGGAGAAATCGCCCGGCAATCCCGTCTGCGCGATCGATCTGGAGGTGGACGGGTATTTGAAGCGCGAACTGAAAGCCTTGCTACCGGCGGCGGGCTGGCTTTCCGAAGAAACGGTCGATGCGCACGAGCGCCTGGGCGATACCCTGGTCTGGGTCGTCGATCCTGTTGACGGCACCCGTGATTTCATTCGCGGACGCGAGGGCTGGGCCGTTTCGGTGGCGCTGGTCAACACCAGCCGGCCCCTGTTCGGCTATCTTCATGCCCCTGCGCGCCGCCGCGACGAGGGCGGCGAGTTCTGGGTGGCCGAAGCCGGGAAGGGCGCTTGGCGCAATGGTCAAAGGCTTGTTGCCAGCCAGCGCGACGTATTGGCCGGCGCACGCGTTCCGGCGCAAAAGCTGGCCGTGGAGGACGCAGACCTCGAACTGGTCGCGCAGCCCAATTCGATAGCCCTGCGCATGGCCATGGTTGCCGCCGACGAGGCAGACCTGCTGGCGACGCTACGCTGGGGTTTCGAGTGGGATATCGCCGCCGCCGGCCTGATCGCGCGTGAGGCCGGCGCGGTGGTGACCGATGCCTTTGGGCGGCCGCTCAATTACAACAAGTATGATCCCAGGGCGTTCGGCGTGCTGTGCGCATCAACCGGCATCCATGCCCAGGCGGTGGACAGGCTGGCGGAGCGGGCAGCACGCTTTTCGGTCTGAGGGAGCGAATCGAGGCGCACGCCCGTTTCAGACGCGGAATGCCCGGCCGCTAATTGCCGGATTCGCCTTCGTCCGTTTCGCTGTTTTCATCGCCAGTCTGATCCGCTTCCATGCCATCACCCTTCCAGCTGGGATCGCTGTCGATCCGGTCGATGACCTTGTGGGCAAACGTGCTCGCGTCCCCGCCGTGCGGGCTGTAGGCCACCGGGCCGAGTACCGTGCGGGCATCGGCGGAACGCCCCAGCTTGAGCAGCGCAAACCCGAGATTCATCCGCAAGCCCGGATCGAAAGGTGCCAGCTCGACCGCCCGGATCAGGCCTTCGATAGCGAGTAGCGGAGGTTCCATGCCTTGCTGCACGAAGCTGCGATAATAATAGATCAGAGGCAGCGGGTGGTCGTTTTCCAGCCGGTTGAGGGCTACGAAGTCGCTGCGGGCATCGCGATAGGCCTGCCGTTTGTCATCCGCCGTCTCGGCCAGGCGAAAAAGCGCCAGTCCCTTTTGGACGTATGCGTTGACCTGTGAAGGATCGAGCTTGATCGCGGCGTCCGCAGCGGCGACCGCCTCTGCTTCGTTGCCAGCATCGTGCTCGCATTCCGACAGTGCCGCAAGCACGGCTGCATCGCCCGGATATTTCCCGGCGATGGCACGGGCCTCTACCACGAGCGATTTTGCCATTTCGCGATTGACGCCGCGCTTCGATTGAATGCGTAACGGCATGATCGCGGCTTCGCCGGCCCGCAGAGTGCGAACGCGGACATCGCCGATCTTGAGCTCCGAGGGCGGGATCTTAAGCGCGCTTATGCGCCGTTTCGTCAGATATGTGTCGAGGTCTCTTTCCAGCCGGTCGAAATCTCCGAACGCTTCGATCGCTGCTTCTCGTTGATCTTTTCCTTCGCGAAGCAGACCGACATAGCGATCCAGCTGACCTTTGCGTTCAGGGCTGAAAGTCAGATAATGATATAGCAGCCAGCTCTTTCCGTAAAATGCGTCGTACCTGTTCGAACTGTGTTTTTCATAGGTTTCAGGATCAAGCAGATCGGCCGCCTTTACATCCTTTGCGAAAAACAGCTCGCCCGCACGGTGTTGAGCCGGCCGGCCCAGCCACACCTCGCCTCCAGCCTCGAAGCTGCTTGAGGCAAAGAATTCTGCGGCACCTTCATTGAACCATCGCGGCATGGTCATGGCGCTCGTCGACATCAGCATGTGATGCGCATATTCGTGCAAAAGCACCACCATCGATATCGTGACGGGGCCATTACCGGTCCGGATCGAGGGGACGATGGCAATGGAGCCGCCGGCGCGGGGCAAATAGAACCCGCCGACGTACTTGCTGCCTTCGCCGTACAGCTTGCGAACCTGGCCTTCGGTGCGCACCACGAACACGGTGACCCGGTTGGAAGGGCTTGGCGTCTGCGTACGGGCGTTCAGCGCCAGGGCCATCGCCGCATGGTAACTTTCCAGTTGCCGGGACAAGCGGAGGATGTCCTTTTCGCTGTCGTCCGCATAGACCACGAAGTGGTCGCTTGACGCTTCAAGCCATGCGGCTTGCGCGGCCCTGGGCATGACGCAAGCGAGCACCAAGGCGGCCAATATCCTGAAACCCGCCAATATCCTGAAACCCATCGAAACCCCCATTCGATCGGTAGTGGTCATAATGCAGATGCCAGTTTGTGCAACAACTTGCCGGCGGGGACGATGAGGGCTGAGGCAGGAAGCCGTAACGAAAAGGCCGGCCCGTTGCGGGGCCGGCCTGGATGCGATTGCTGAACCGGTTCGCGATCAGCGCGCGCGGCTCACATCGTCGGTTGTTACCGGCGTGATCTTGATCTCGACGCGGCGGTTGAGGGCGCGGCCTTCAGGGGTGGCGTTGTCCGCGACCGGATAGTCCTTGCCCATGCCCTGCGTCTGGATGCGCGCGGAGGAAACGCCGCGGCTGATGAGGTAGCGCGCTACGGCATCCGCGCGGCGCTTGGACAGGTCGAGGTTGTAGGAAGCCGATCCGGTCGAATCGGTGTGTCCGTATACGTCGACCAGGCTGTTCGGATACTGGATCATCGACTGCGCAACCTTGTCCAGGCTGGCCTGGAAGCTGGGGCTGATCATCGTCGAATCGACGGCGAAAGTCACGTCGGGCAGATTGACCAGGATGCCGTCGCCTTCCTGCGAGACGTCGATACCCGAACCGGCGGTCTGTTCCTTCAGTTCCTTGATCTGCTTGTCCATCTGGTAGCCGACGACGCCGCCCGCGACGCCGCCGATGCCCGCGCCGACGATGCGGGCGGTCTTGCCGCCGATGACGCTGCCGAGCAGATAACCCAGGCCAGCGCCGCCGACGCCGCCGATTGCGGTGCGCGAAACCTTGCGCTCACCGGTGTTCGGGTCGGTGACGCAGGCAGAGACGGCGACGAGTGACAGGGCAGCGGCTGCCGAAGTGATCAGGCGCGATTTCAGCATGATATACCTCTTCTTGTTTTCAGGCTTTCAGGCAATGTCTGTTAAATAGTGAACATGAACGGTCGATGGCTGTCGACGGAAACTCGCGGCGGCACGGCGAGTTCCCTGTACGATGTGCTGGCGCGCGAATGTTGTCCGGTTGATGTCAGCCCTTCGCGCCGCCGGAAATCTCTGCTAGCTCGGGATCACTGTGACGCCTTTTCCCTGGACCGACCTCTTCACCATCGCCGGGCTAATCCTGCTCAATGGCCTGTTCTCGATGTCGGAACTGGCTATCGTCTCGGCCCGTTCCTCTCGCCTGCGGGTCTCCGCTGACAAGGGAAGCCGCGCCGCGCGCGCCGCGCTCGACCTTGCGGCAGATCCGGGCAAGTTCCTCTCGACGGTGCAGATCGGCATCACGCTGATCGGCATCATCTCCGGCGCCTACTCGGGCGCCAGCCTGGGGGCGCCAACGGGCGAGCGGCTGGTGATGCTGGGCCTGCCCGAACGCTTCGCGGCAGAGGCTGGCTTCGCGCTGGTGATCATCGTGACGACTTATGCGACGCTGGTGATCGGCGAGCTGGTGCCCAAGCAACTGGCCCTGCGGCTGGCGGAGCCGGTGGCGCTGATCATGTCGTTGCCCATGGTGTGGATGGCCCGGATCGTCGCGCCCTTCGTCTGGCTGCTGGACAAGTCGTCCGGCGTGATCCTGCGCCTGCTGTCGATCCGCGGCGGCGACCAGGAAAGGCTGACGGCGGACGAGTTGCAGATGATCTTCGCCGAAGCCACCCGCTCGGGGGTGATCGAGGAAGAAGAGCGCGCGATGATGGCGGGCGTGATGAAGCTTGCCGACCGGCCGGTGCGCGAGCTGATGACGCCGCGCAACCAGATCGACTGGATCGATGCCGACGCCGACCTCGCTTCGCTGCGTGCCAAGATAGAGGCCTCGCCGCACTCGCTGCTGCCCGTGGTGGCGGAAGGCACGCCGGACAACGTCGTGGGAATCCTGAAGGTCCGCGAGGTACTCGCCGCGCTGGTGGCAGGGCGCCAGGTCGACGTGCGATCGATGATGCGCCGGGCCGAGGTCATTCCCGACCAGCTCGATGCCATGGATGCCCTGCGCAAGTTGCAGACGGCGGAAGTGGCGATGGCGGTCGTCCACGACGAGTACGGCCACCTTGAAGGGCTGGTGACGCCGTCGGATGTGCTGTCGGCGCTTGCCGGCTCGTTTGTCGCTCATCAGGACGAGGGCGATGAGCCGATGGTGGTCGAGCGCGAGGACGGATCGCTGCTGGTCTCGGGCCTGATGCCCGCCGATGCGCTGGCCGACCGCCTGCTCATGACGCTTCCGGAAGACCGCGAATTCGCGACCGTCGCCGGCTATGTGATGGCGATCTTGAAGAAAGTCCCGCGCGAGGGAGAGTATTTCAGCGAGCAGGGCTGGCGTTTCGAGGTCGTCGACATGGACGGCCTCAGGATCGACAAGCTGCTTGTCGAGCGCGAGGCCCATGTCGAGGAAGCCGACGGCGTCAGCGGCGACGCCTGATCGGTTGGAGCAACTCGGCGGCTAGGACGGACTGGCCGTCCTAGCCGCCTG
>Ga0065704_10000374_pt1 | contig 26179 bp, 19 predicted proteins | sample SwiRhicommuniRL2_FD_59091 | JGI IMG/M metagenome (GOLD analysis project Ga0065704, IMG submission 59091) | Switchgrass rhizosphere bacterial communities from Rose Lake, Michigan, USA - RL2 v2 (version 2) | ecosystem: Host-associated > Plants > Roots > Rhizosphere > Soil | place: East Lansing, MI | reverse complement strand
CACGGATTCCTTCGGCAAGACTGACTTCAACGCCGGCGGTGTCTGGCAGTACGGCATCCAGATGGAAACCTGGTTCTGATGCCGGCCAGTTGAAACCTGTGGGAGCGAGCTTGCTCGCGATAGCGGTGGATCTGCCTGCAATGATGTTGGGTGTGCCGACACCTTCGCGAGCAAGCTCGCTCCCACAGTTTTACCGAGTTGCTCACAGACCTTGCGTACGCCACACCCCCTTGTGGGAGCGAGCCTGCTCGCGAAAGCGGTGGATCAGTTTGCAATGATGTTGGGTCTGCCGACGCCTTCGCGAGCAGGCTCGCTCCCACAGGGGCTTTGCTTGACTGATGGGTATTACCGCGCATGCCAGCCCAACTGGCTTGAGATCTGTTGGGTGGCTTGCATCAGTTGCTTGACGTAGTCCTGCTTCAACTCTTCCCTGAAGCGAAAGCAGGGAAATGAAACGCTCATCCCGCCGATCACATGGCCAAAACGGTCGCGGATCGGTGCCGCCAGGCAACGCATGTTGTCTTCGAACTCTTCATGGTCCTCGGCATAGCCTTGCTGGCGGACGGTCTCCAATTCCTGCAGATACGCTTCGGCACTGGTCAAGGTATTGGCCGTGCGACGCTCGAAGCTTTCCTGCGCCAAGTGCGCCAGCAACTCCTCTTCTTCAAGCCAGGCCATCAGCACCTTGCCGATGCCGGTGCAGTACAACGGCGCCCGCCGGCCGATGCGCGAGTACATGCGCAGGTTGTACTTGGAGTCGATCTTGTGCACGTAGACGATGCTGCCTTCGTCGAGAATCCCCAGGTGGACGGTTTCGCCGGTCAGCTCGTTGATCCGCCGCATACCCGGCTCCGCTTCCCGGACGATGTCCAGGTGGGGCAGGGCCTGGGCCCCCAGTTCGAACAGCCGGACGCTGAGGCGATAGCGATCCTCGGCGTCCTGCACCACATACCCACGCGCCTTGAGCGACTGCAGGAAGCGATAGACCGTGGCCTTGGACATGTCCAGCTTGTTGGCGATTTCCGAGACGCCGCTTTCTTCCGGATGCTCGGCCAGTGCCTCGAGCACGGCCATGGTCCGGCCAACCGCCGACACCAGATCGTTGTTTGGAATGACGCTGTTGTCCATGAAGGCTCCAACGTGAAAGTAAAACCCAAGGATATACGCAAGCAGAACAAAACGCTGTTTCATTTTTGCTTGACGAGGCGGCAAATCTGACTAGACTCGGGCCTTGAGATAAAAATGAAACGCCGTTTTAAAAACAAGAAAGGCGCGTTGATTATGGATGTAACGCTTAACCATGGCCCAGAGACCCGCTTCGCCCGCCCGATGAAGGTGGCGTTGGTGGGGGAATGCATGATCGAGATGCGCGGTGAACCGGGTGCCGCGATCACGCAGACCTTCGGTGGCGATACGCTCAACACCGCGGTCTACCTGGCGCGATTGAATCTGCGTGGCGCAGTGGCCGTGGACTACGTGACGGCCGTGGGCTGCGATGCGTTCAGCGTTGCCATGCGCCGCTCCTGGCTGGACGAAGGGATCGGTGATGCCCATGTCCGCGTGATCGAAGACGCGCTGCCGGGGCTGTATTTCATCCAGACCGATCCCCACGGCGAGCGGCGTTTCCTCTACTGGCGTGGGGAAGCGGCGGCGCGGCGCATGTTCGAGGGCCCCGAGGCAGAGGCCATGCTCGATGCGCTGGCTGATTACGACTACGTCTATTTGAGCGGTATCAGCCTGGCGATCCTCACGCCAGAAGGGCGCCAACGCCTGATCCAGGCTTTGCACCTGGCGCGCCGAGCCGGTACGCGCATCGTCTTCGACAACAACTACCGTCCCCACCTCTGGCCCGATCCTGAAACGGCCCGGCAGGCCTACCGCGACCTGTTGCAGCTGACCGACCTGGCCCTGGTCACTTGGGAAGATGACGCGGCCCTGTTCGGCTATCGCGACACGGAGGCCTTGTTCAGTGCCTACGCCCAGGCGGGAGTTCGCGAGGTGGCCCTCAAGCGCGGCGCCGCCAGCTGTTTGATCCAGTGCCCGACAGGGCGTTTCGAAATACCCGCGCAAACCGTCGTCCATGTCATCGACACCACCGCTGCCGGTGATTCGTTCAACGCCGCGTACCTGGCCTGTCGCCTGCGTGGCGGCGATCCAGAGCAGGCCGCCCGCTGGGGCCATCGCCTGGCTGCCCAGGTCGTCCAATACCGAGGTGCGCTGATTCCCCAAGCGGCGATGCCGAACATGGGCACGTCCTCACTCCCTTCTGTTGCACAGGTCTGACTTTATGAAAATTGTTGAAGCGCGCGTCATCGTGACCTGCCCGGGTCGCAACCTGGTCACCTTGAAAATCGTCACCGACGAGGGCCTCTACGGCATTGGCGATGCGACGTTGAATGGCCGCGAACTGGCGGTGGTCGCTTATCTGGAGGAGCACGTGCTGCCCGCGCTGATCGGCCGCGACGCCCACCGCATCGAAGACATCTGGCAGTACCTGTATCGCGGTGCGTACTGGCGCCGGGGGCCGGTGACCATGACCGCCATTGCCGCCGTCGACGTGGCGCTCTGGGACCTCAAGGCCAAGGCCGCGAACATGCCGTTGTACCAGTTGCTCGGTGGCAAGAGCCGCGAGCGGGTGATGGTCTATGGGCATGCCACCGGCAAGGACATCGAAGGGTGCCTGGACGAAGTCGCCCGTCACGTCGAGCTGGGCTATAAAGCCGTGCGTGTGCAATGCGGTGTGCCCGGCATTGCCACCACCTACGGCGTCGCCAAGCGCAGTGGCGAGCGCTATGAGCCGGCCGACAGCGACCTGCCCGCCGAACACGTCTGGGACACCGCCAAGTACCTCAACTACGTCCCCAAGTTGTTCGCCGCCGTGCGCGAACGCTTTGGCGATGACCTGCATATCCTCCACGACGTGCACCATCGCCTGACGCCCATCGAAGCCGGGCGCCTGGGCAAGGCCGTGGAACCGTACAACCTGTTCTGGCTGGAAGACTGTACGCCGGCCGAAAACCAGCAGAGCTTTCGCCTGATTCGCCAGCACACCACCACACCGTTGGCCGTTGGCGAGGTGTTCAACTCCATCCATGACTGCCGCGAGTTGATCCAGGAACAATTGATCGACTACATCCGCACGACGCTGGTGCATGCCGGCGGCATTACCCATGTGCGGCGTATTGCCGATTTCGCCGCGCTGTTCCAGGTGCGGACCGGCTTTCACGGCGCCACCGACCTGTCACCGGTGTGCATGGGCGCGGCCCTGCATTTCGATACCTGGGTGCCCAACTTCGGCATCCAGGAACACATGCCTCACGAAGACCGCATCGATGAAGTCTTCCCCCATGCCTATCGCTTCGAGGACGGCCATTTCACGCCGGGCGAAACACCGGGACATGGCGTCGACATCGATGAAGACCTTGCCCGCCAATACCCCTACAAGCGCGCCAGCCTGCCGGTCAACCGTCTTGAAGACGGCACGCTGTGGCATTGGTGAAACGCTTTTAACCCTTTGAGCAAACGGGGCGAATGTCCCGTCAGGAGTGACCCGATGAAAGCGTTCCAGGTAAGAGCACCCTTCGAGTTCGGGTTGGCCGAGGTCGACCGACCGCAGCTCGCCCGAGGCGAGGTCCAGGTCGATGTGGCGTATGCCGGCATCTGTGGCTCGGACATGCACATCATTCATGGGCAGAACGCATTCGTGCGTTTCCCCCGTGTCACCGGCCATGAGTTCTCCGGGGTGGTCCGGCAAGTCGGCGACGGTGTCGAACACCTGCAAGTGGGTGACCGAGTGTGCGTCGATCCGGTGATCAGTTGCGGTACCTGTTATCCCTGCCGGATTGGCCGACCGAATGTCTGCACCCGCCTGCAAGTGATCGGCGTGCATCGTGACGGTGGTTTCAGCGAGCAGGTGTGCGTACCGGCCGAGAACGCACACCGCTTGCCCGATTCGATGTCCCTCAGCCACGGCGCCCTGGTCGAGCCTTACTCCATTGCCTTGAACGTGCTGGATCGGATGCAGCCTCATCCGGGCGACAGCGTGCTGATCTACGGTGCCGGGGTGATCGGCCTGACCCTGGTGCAGATGGCCCGGGCGCTGGGATTGACCGACATCACCGTGACCGATGTCATCGACAGCCGCCTGGAGACGGCGCGGGCGCTGGGCGCCAGCCGGACCCTCAACGGCCAGCAAGTCGACGTCGAGGCCACGATGCGTGAATTGACTCAAGGTGAAGGTGTGCCGTTGATTGTCGATGCCGCCTGCATTCCGGCACTCATGCCGCAGATGGTGCGCCTGGCTTCGCCGGCCGGGCGCATCGGGTTGCTGGGGTTCAATGCCACGCCGAGTGATCTGGTGCAGTTGGAAATGATCAAGAAGGAACTGACCCTGGTGGGCTCGCGGCTCAATAACCGCAAGTTCCCGCGGGTGATCGAACTGATCGCCAGTGGCAAGTTGCAGGTCCAGGACCTGATCAGCCATCGCGTCAGCTTCGACGAAATGCCCGGCGCCATCGACCTGATCGAAAAACATCCCGAGCAAACCCGAAAAATACTGGTGGAACTGACGAACGCCCATCCCTGAGCTGTCTGTACCACCGGTTTCATCGTGCCTGTCATGGGCACCCTCACCGAATAAACACAACAAGCGGGAGGTTCCACCATGTTTGGTCAAGGACGTAGCTTAATCATCATCATGCTGTTCCTGGCCGGGGTCATCAATTACCTCGACCGGTCGGCATTGTCTGTGGCGGCGCCTTTCATCCAGAAAGACTACGGTCTGAGTACGGGTGAGATGGGCATGATCTTCAGTAGTTTCTTCGTCGGTTATGCCGCCTTCAACTTCATCGGTGGCTGGGCCGCCGACCGCTACGGCGCCAAGACCACGTTGCTGCTGGCCATGGTCCTGTGGTCGTTGTTCAGCGGCCTCACCGTGTTGACGGTGGGCTTCGCTTCGCTGGTACTTATCCGGATCCTGTTCGGCATGGGTGAAGGACCGCTGAGCGTCACCACCAGCAAGATGGTCAACAACTGGTACACCCCCAAGCGCCGGGCGCGGGCGATTGGCACCTCGATGTCCGGCACGCCGCTGGGCGGGGCGATTTCCGGTCCGGTGGTGGGCTTTATCGCCGTCACCTACGGCTGGAAGATGTCGTTCATCATCATCATGGTGATCGGCCTGGTCTGGGCGGCGGTGTGGTTCAAGTTCGTCAAGGAAAGGCCAGAAGGCGAGGGGGCCGAGGAGATTCTGCGGGCCGAGGGGCAAAGCGAGTTGGCAGCACAACCGGTGTTCCCACTGCGCTTCTACCTCAAGCAGCCAACGGTGCTGTTCACCTCCCTGGCGTTCTTTTCCTATAACTACACCTTATTCTTCTTCCTGACCTGGTTCCCCAGCTACCTGACCATGGCCCACGGCCTGAACGTCAAGGACATGAGCATCGCCACGGTCATTCCCTGGGTGTTGGGTTTCCTCGGCCTGGCCTTGGGCGGTTTCATCTCCGACTTTGTGTTCAAGAAAACCGGAAAGATGATGTTCTCCCGCAAGGTGGTGCTGGTGACCTGCCTGCTGGCCTGCGCCGTTTGCATCGCCTGTGCGGGGATGGTCAAGACCCTGTATCCGGCGGTCATCCTCGTCGCCTTGGCGGTGTTCTTCCTGTACCTCACCGGTGCCATCTACTGGGCGATCATCCAGGACACCGTCCCGGCGGCGCGGGTGGGCGGCGTCAGCGGTTTCATGCATTTCCTGGCTAACACCTCGGGCATTGTCGGCCCGACCCTGACGGGCTTCCTGGTGCAGTTCACCGGCTCGTTCACCAGTGCATTCCTGCTGGCGGGGCTGTTGACCGTGATCGGTGCCGTGTGTGTGGCGCGCTACGTGAAACCGCTGTCGGTGGCCGATACCGGCAACGCGGCGGCACAAAGCTCGCAACCCGCTTCGGCCCTGGGCCATCCCTGAACAGAAGGAGTGAGTCGATGCCTGTTGTGAAACGTGTACCTTGTACCGGGACTGCAGCGCAGATCGGTATCGTGCACCTGGGCCTGGGCGCGTTTCACCGCGCGCACCAGGCGGTCTACCTGCAACGCCATCTCAATCGCCATGGCGAAAGTGACTGGGGATTATGCAGCGCCAACCTGCGCTCCAATCGCACCTTGGTCGAGCAATTGCGCGAGCAGGACGGCCGCTACCATGTGGCCGAGTACCGCGACCGCGAGCAGGTGACCCTGCGCGAGATCGGAGTGTTGCGCCAGGCCTTGTATGTGGGCGAGGGCGGTGATGAATTGGAGCAGTTGCTGCAGCGCATGGCTGCGCCGCAAACGCGGATCGTCACGCTCACCGTCACCGAAAAAGGCTACTGCCTGAGCCCTTCCTCCGGGCAGTTGCGCCGCGAAGATCCGACGATTGCCCATGACATCGCGCAGCCACAAACGCCGCGCTCGGCCCCCGGCATTGTCCTTGAGGCCTTGCGTCGCCGTCGCGCGGCAGGCATTCCGGCCTTCACCGTGTTGTGCTGTGACAACATGCCCGACAACGGCCAGCGCACCCGCCAGGCGGTGAGCGCCTTGGCGGCGTTGCAGGATGGGGCGCTGGCGCAGTGGGTCGAGCAACAGGTGGCGTTTCCCAGCTGCATGGTCGATCGCATCGTGCCGGCCATGGACGACGAGTCCTTCCGTCGGCTGGAGCAACAACTGGACTGCCACGACCGCGCGGCAGTGGTCTGTGAAAGTTTCAGCCAGTGGGTGATCGAGGATCACTTTCCCCTCGGCCGCCCGGACTGGGAAGTGGAAGGTGTGCAGATGGTCGACGATGTGCGTCCGTTTGAAACCATGAAACTGCGCATGCTCAATGGCAGCCATTCATTGCTGGCCTACGTAGGGCTGCAGGCCGGCCATGAGTCGGTCTTCGACGCCGTCAGCGACGTGAAGCTGGCGCGCTTCCTCGAGCGTTACATGGCCGAGGAAGCCGCACCCACCCTGGACATGCCGGCCGGCATCGATCTTTCGGTGTATGCCCACGACCTGCGGGCGCGCTTTGCCAACGACAGCCTGCAACATCGCTTGCGCCAGATCGCCATGGACGGCTCGCAGAAACTGCCGCAACGCTGGTTGCTCGGCGCGCAGCAATTGCTCGACCAAGGGCGCAGCATCGACTGTACCGCCCTGGGCATCGCGGCCTGGATTCACTACTGCACGCAGCCGTTGCCTGGTCAGTCGATGCACGTGATCGACGACCCGCTGAGCGCAACCTTTGCCGATCTTGCGGGACGCTTCGAGGGCGCATCGCGGGTGAATGCTTTCCTCGACCTGGATGAAGTCTTCCCGCTGCAGCTGGCGGCTCGCGCAGAGTTTCGCGATGCCGTGCACCGCGCCTATCGCACCCTGGTCCGCGATGGTGTGGACAGCCTGTTGCCCGCCCTTGCCGCACTCAACTGATAACAAGGAGAAGAACATGGAACAGACATGGCGTTGGTTTGGCCCCAAAGACCCGATTTCCCTGGCGGACGTTCGCCAAACCGGTGCGACCGGCATCGTCACCGCGCTGCACGAAATCCCCAATGGCCAGGTGTGGCCAGTGGAGGCCATCGCGGCGCGCAAGCAGATGATCGAAGCGGCCGGCTTGAGCTGGTCGGTGGTGGAAAGCATTCCGGTGCACGAAGACATCAAGCGCGGCTGTGGGCGGCGCGACGAATACATCGCCAACTACCAGCAAAGCGTGCGCAACCTGGCGAGCTGCGGCATCGATATCGTCTGCTACAACTTCATGCCGGTGCTGGACTGGACCCGTACCGACCTGGCCTATGAGCTGGCGGATGGTGGCTGGGCATTGCGTTTCGATCAAACCGCATTCGCCGCTTTTGACCTGTTCATCCTCCAGCGCCCGGCTGCGCAGGCCGAATACAGCGCCGAGGATATCCAGCAAGCCAAGGCCTACTTCGAACAACTGTCACCTACCCAGCGTGAAACCTTGGTCAACACCTTGATCGCGGGCTTGCCCGGCGCCGAGGAGCACTACAGCCTGGACAACTTCCGTGCCTTGCTGCGTACCTACGCCGACATCGACGAGGCCACGTTGCGCGAACACCTGGGGTATTTCCTGCGCGCGGTGATCCCCGTCGCGGAGGAGGTGGGTGTGCGCATGGCGATCCACCCGGACGACCCGCCCCGGGCGCTGCTCGGTTTGCCACGCATCTTGTCCACTGCCGAAGACGCCCAATGGCTGCTGGACGCGGCGCCTAGCCCGGCCAATGGCCTGACGTTCTGCACCGGCTCCTATGGTGTGCGTGAAGACAACGACCTGGTGGCGATGGCCAAGCACTTTGCGCCGTTCATCTACTTCACTCACCTGCGTTCAACTCGCCGGGAAACCGACCCACGCAGCTTCCATGAGGCCCATCACCTGGATGGTGACGTCGACATGGTCGGGGTCATCGCCGCCCTGGTGGCTGAAGAGCGCCGACGTGAGCGCGAAGGCGGCCCGCGCTTGCCGCTGCGGCCAGACCATGGGCATCAATTGCTTGACGATCAACAGCGCAAAAGCAATCCCGGCTACTCGCTGATCGGCCGTCTCAAGGGCTTGGCGGAAATCCGCGGCGTGGAGCTGGCTGTGCGGCAACAGCTGAGCTCTGTAGGAACTGGCGAAGCCTGCGATCTTTGATCGTTCCCACGCTCCTGCGTGGGAATGTCGCCAGGGACGCTCCGCGTTCCGCTTCCGGGGTGTGACGCAGAGCGTCACGGGATGCATTCCCACGCAGGAGCGTGGGAACGATCAAGCCCCTTCCGGTTCCAGCGCTTGCAGCCAGCGGTTCTCCGAACGGCTCAGATGCTGGCGCATCGAGGTTTGGGCGCCGAGCACATCCTTGTTGGCTACGGCGTGCAGGATCGCCTCATGCTCGACGACCGCAGCTTCCCACGTCAGGGCATTCTCCGAGTGTTTGCTCAGATGAGCCGAAATCGGGTTGTGTCGTTCATCAAAGAGCGCAGTGATGATCCGGACCAGGGCGGAGTTGCCGCTCATCTTGGCCAGGCGCTGATGGAAGCGACGGTCATCCTCCAGCGGAGGCAGGCCATTGGCGATGCTTGCGCGCATGGCATCGATACATTCCTGCAGATAGCGGTAGTCGCTTTTCTTGCCATGCAGACACGCCAGGATCACCGACTCACCTTCGATCAAGGCACGCGCCTGCATCAGTTCCGAGGGGCTTTCGCCCAAGGTCATGCTCGGGTTCTTTCCGTCCTTGGGCTTGGCGCGCACGTACACGCCGGAGCCCATCTTGATCTCGATGTCACCGTCTATTTCCAAGGCAATCAGCGCCTCGCGCAGCGACGGCCTGGAAACACCCAATAGTTGGGTCAAATCACGCTCGGGGGGAAGCCTGGAGCCTGCTTTGAAATCCCCCTGGGCGATGTAGTTGCGCAGTTGATCGGCGATTTTCTGGTACGGCTTTCGCTCGGCGGTGTTGATCGGTGAGACCATGGGGTGGCGTCCATCGGAGAATCCGCAAAGGCTACCATAGGCGCTTGATGGTGTTCATTTATGTGGGGAAGGGTTGCAGTGACTCTGCCATTCACATCACCGCGCCGATCTGCCAAGGCAGGAACTCGTTATCGCCCAAGCCGTTTTCCTCACTGCAGGTGCGATGTCCGGACGCCGTCTCCACCATCAGTCGGAACAACCGCTCTCCCGCCTGCGCCACCGACTCCACGCCATCGACAATGCCGCCGGCGTTGAAATCCATATCCAGTTCCATGCGTTGGAACAGGCGAGTATTGGTGGCGATCTTCAAGGAGGGCGTGGGTTTGCAACCGTAGGTCGAGCCGCGGCCCGTGGTGAAACAGATGAGATTCGCGCCTCCGGCCACCTGGCCGGTCGCGGACACCGGGTCATAACCGGGTGTGTCCATGAACACGAGGCCCCCGGTATCGACCGTTTCAGCGTATTGGTAGACGCCCATCAGCCCGGTCGCACCGGCTTTCGCCACGGCGCCCAGGGATTTTTCCAGAATGGTGGTGATGCCCCCGGCCTTGTTGCCCGGCGAAGGGTTGTTGTTCATATCGCCGTCGTTGTGGCGCACGTAAGCTTCCCACCAACGGATCCGCTCCATCAATTTTTCCGCGATTTCGGCAGACGCCGCGCGGGCCGTCAGCAAGTGTTCGGCCCCATAGATTTCCGGCGTTTCCGAAAGAATCGCGGTGCCGCCATGCTGCACCAACAGATCCACGGCCGCGCCGAGTGCCGGATTGGCCGTAATGCCCGAGTAACCATCCGAGCCGCCGCATTGCAAACCGACGCATAAGTGGCTGGCGGCCACGGTCGACCGTTGGTATTGGTTGATGACCGGCAGCATCGCTTCAATATGGGCGATGCCACGGCGCACGGCTTCGCGAGTACCGCCTTCTTCCTGAATGATCAGGCTGGCCTTGAGCACAGCGCGGCGATCTCCCAGTTCATTCATCAACGGGGTCAGTTGGTTGACTTCGCACCCCAGGCCGATCAACAGCACGCCGGCGAAGTTGGCGTGATCGGCATAGCCGCGCAAGGTGCGTTTGAGGATGTCGATGCCTTCACCCTTGGCGCCCATGCCGCAGCCGCTGCCGTGGGTGATCGCCACGACGCCATCGACGTTGGGAAAGTCTTTCAGGCGTTCCGGAGAAAAGGCATTGGCGATGTGTTTGCAGACGGTTGCCGAGCAGTTGACGCTGGAAATGACCCCGATGTAATTGCGTGTACCGACGCGCCCATCCTCACGAACGTAACCTTCGAACGTAGCGGGATCATTGCTCAACGAGGTGGGCACATAGACGTTCCGTACACGGTGTTCGGCATTGGAGGCGGGCATGTCCAGGTTGTGCACGTGGACGTAATCGCCGGGCTCGATGTCCCGGATTGCCTGGCCAATGGTCTGCCCGTACTTGAGCACCCGTTGGCCGGCCAACACCGTGCGCAGGGCGATCTTGTGGCCGGACGGAACCGGCTGGCTGGCGGTCAGTGTGATGCCGTCGGCACTCACGTGCTGACCTTTGGCGATATCGCCCCGGGCCACTGCGACATCATCGCCCGGTGCCAGCACAAGCAAAGAAGAAGGCGGGTTCATGTGGCGTCCTCCGATTCCTAGCACTCGATGATGGCTTTGACGACACCCTGGCTGGGGTCGAGCAATGTGGAGAATGAATCGGCCACGTCGCCCAGGGTCAGTCGGTGGGAGTTCAGGGCCGCATCCGGAATCAATCCGTCGCGCAGGCATTGCTCGACGTGGCGGAAGTCTTCCTGGGTGGCGTTACGGCTGCCCATCAGCGTGGCTTCGCGCTTGTGGAATTCAGGGTCGGAGAAGGTGATGGAGTCGCGCACCACCGAAATCATCACATAGGTGCCGCCGTGGGCGATGAACTCGAACCCGCGTTCCATGGCCCGTGCGTTACCGGTGGCATCGAACACCACGTCGAAGAAATCACCCCCTGTCAGTTCAGCCAGGGTCTGCTTGTCGCCTTCGCCGATGTGCACGGCGGCGTGGATATCCAAGTGTTGCTTGCAGAACGCAAGACGATCCTCACGGGTATCCAGGACGGTGACTTGCGCCCCACGCAGGCTGGCGAAGATCGCCGCGGCCATGCCGATCGGGCCGGTGCCGACCACCAGCGCACGTTTATCCGACTGGACATTTGAGCGCCGCACAGCGTGGGCGCCGATGGACAGGAACTCGATCATCGCCGCCTGATCGAGGGAAACACCCACAGCCTTGTGCACGAACTCGTGGGGAACGCTCAGGTACTCAGTGAACGCGCCATCGCAATGAACCCCCAGCACTTGAATGCGGGTGCAGCAGTTGGTCTTGCCCTGGCGGCAGGCGATACATGTCCCGCAGGAAAGGTAGGGCATCACATAGACAACATCACCGATGGCGAGGTCGCTGGCGCTGTCCGTCTCGTCGACAACCCCGGAAAACTCGTGGCCCATGACGCGCGGATATTCGAGGTACGGCTGATTGCCGGTGAAGATGTGCAGGTCGGTGCCGCAGACCCCGACACGCTTGACCCGGATAAGGGTCTCTCCCGGTTTCCTGAGGGGCTTTTCACGTTCGATGGCGGTTAACGAGCCGGGTTCGTTACAGATGACAGTCAGCATGTTGATGCTCCTTGGCTGGCGTACGGGCAGTGGCTGCCTGCAGGCGGGAGGAGGGTTGTGAGCGCACGGCTGCCGGGACCGGGGCTCTTTTTTTGTTGTAGGCGGGCAGTGACCTGCACCGATGACCTTGGCCCGAAACTACACGCCGTAAAAAATATTGGCAAGACCAATTAATAAAAATATTGATTGGACTGACCAAATTCAATCTGGACGTCGCCCGGCGCTGCATCTTGAGTGAACCCAGGTCCATCCCGACAGGTCACTCGTTTATCAGGAACGAAAAACAGGATGGACCCTCTGATGCGACCTATCGATCTCGCCAGCCTCTCCTTTGCCGCGCTGCTGTGCGTGGCCTGTTCAAGCCAACCGCCCGCCAAATGGAGCTACGCTGACGCCCAAGGACGGGCCAATCTCCCCCCCGATCAGGCCTATCCAGAACTCTTTGAAGCGGTGCAACGCGGGCAGGTGTTCACTGACCAGAAGCATTTCGTGGACGCACTGCCCAACCGTGATCCGGCGCAGATTCGCGCCGATTACCTGGCCCGACGTAACAGCGATGGCTTCGATATCAAGGCTTTCGTGAAAGACAACTTCATCGAGTCCGGCGAAGCCGGAAGCCCGGCTCCCAAGCCCGGTGCTCCGATCGAGGCACACATCGACAGCCTCTGGCCGGTACTGAGTCGATCCTACAGCCAGGTGCCGGCCTACAGCAGCTTGTTGCCGCTGCCGCAGTCCTATGTGGTGCCCGGTGGACGCTTTCGCGAGATGTATTACTGGGATTCGTATTTCACCATGCTGGGGCTTGAGCAGAGCGGTGATAAGGCCCAGGTCCGCCAGATGACCGACAACTTTGCCTACATGATCGACACCTACGGCCACATTCCCAACGGCAATCGCACCTACTACCTGAGCCGGTCGCAGCCGCCATTCTTTGCTTACATGGTGGAGTTGCAGGCGCGTATCGAGGGCGACCAGGCTTATGGACGATACCTGCCGCAGTTGCAGAAGGAGTATGCCTATTGGATGGAGGGCGCCCAGGCACTCAAGCCCGGCACGGCTGAGCGGCACGTGGTCAAGCTCGCCGATGGCAGTGTGCTCAACCGCTATTGGGATGCCAGCCCGACGCCTCGACAGGAATCCTGGCTGCAAGATGTCAACACCGCCGAGCAGGCGCCGGACCGGCCCAGGGAGGAGGTCTGGCGTGACCTGCGCGCTGGCGCCGAAAGTGGCTGGGACTTCAGCTCGCGCTGGTTGGACGATGGCCACAACCTGGCGAGCATTCGCACCACCGCTATCGTGCCCGTGGATCTGAATAGCCTGATCTATCATCTGGAAAACACCATCGCCAAAGCCTGCGAGACGGTGCACAACAGCCCCTGCGTCCAGGCTTACGGCCGGCGCGCCGAACTGCGCCAGCGTGCCATCGAGAAGCACTTGTGGAATGCCGACAAAGGCTTCTACGTGGACTACGACTGGCAACGCAACCAGCCACGCCAGCAGCTCACGGCCGCGACGCTTTTCCCGCTGTATACGGGGCTGTCGTCTGTCGAACATGCCAATCGCACCGCCGATGCGGTACGTGACGGCCTGTTGCGCCCCGGCGGCATCGCCACCACCCAGGTCAGTAATGGCCAGCAGTGGGACGAGCCCAATGGCTGGGCACCGTTGCAATGGGTCGCGGTGGAGGGGCTGGACCGATACCGGCAAACCGCCCTGGCGCAGCAAATTGGCAGCCGCTTCTTGCAGCAGGTCGAGAACCTTTACCGCAAGGAAAACAAACTGGTGGAGAAATACGATCTGTCCGGGCGCGGTGACGGCGGGGGAGGCGGCGAATATGAACTGCAGGACGGTTTCGGCTGGACAAACGGGGTGACGCTCAAACTGCTGGGTAAATATGGCGCGACTCCCCCAACCCTAGTGGGCAAGTGAATGCCGTACACATCCCTGTGGGAGCGAGCTTGCTCGCGATGACGGCGTGCCAGCCACCCTCAATGTTGCTGAACCACCGCTATCGCGAGCAAGCTCGCTCCCACAGGGGGATGTGCGGTGTGGTCAAGTCGCATCATCACCTTAGTAGGAAGGTGGGCTCGCTATTCATGCACCGTCACCCGATTGCGCCCGCTCTTCTTCGACGTATACAGCGCCTGGTCCGCCCTGGCGATCAGGTCGGCGTGGTCGTTCGAGGGTTGGCTCAGGTCGGCCACTCCCAGGCTGATGGTGAAGCGGATGGCCTGGTCGTTGTAGTGCACTTCCAGCGTCTCGACGGCCTTGCGCAGGCGCTCGGCGAAAATCTGCGCGCCGGCCTTGTCGGTGTCTGAGAGCACCACGCCGAACTCTTCACCGCCATAACGCCCGGCCACGTCGGCGTCGCGCACATGCTCGCGCAGTAGCCCGGCGACATGCTCGATGACCTTGTCGCCGGCCTGGTGACCGTAGGTGTCGTTGACCCGCTTGAAGTGGTCGATATCGAGCATCACCAGGCTCAATGCATGGCCGTAGCGCTGATGCCGGGCGTAGGCGGCTTTCAGGTTGGCCTCCCAGTGACCACGGTTGTACAACCCCGTCAGTCGGTCCGTGCTGGAGAGTTTTTGCAGCTGTGCATTGGCGGCCTGGAGTTGATGCCGGTTTGTGGCGACGTCGGTGACGTCATAAATCACCAGGCAAATGTGCTTGATGGTGTTGTCAGGCGAGCGCAGCGGCAACAGCGTGGTGTTCTGGTACATGAACGCTTCCTGGCCGGTGATCGGCTGGTAGCTCTTGAACCGAATCAGGTACGGGCGCTGCTCCCAGACCGTGAACGCCGGCGTGCCCAGGGTTGCGACACTTTCCACCTTGCGGCTGAACCATTGGCGATCGATTTCAGGGAACAGAGTGAAAAAATGCTGATTGTGGGCGTCCTTGGGCTGCACCCCGGAGCGGTTCTCCATGAAGGTGTTCCAGACCTGCACGCGGTACTCGCGGTCGAGCACCACGACACCGACGTCGATGCTCTGAACGATGGCCAGCAACCAGTGAAACTCGTTCAGATCGATGGAATCGTTCATGGCTCAGCTCATCAGATAGGCGAGTTTGTGGGTCAACCGTTCGATGGAGTCTTCCGTGAACAGCAGCAACAGGTCGAAGCGAATATCGTGCCCTTCCAGGCTGTAGCTGATTTCCACTGCCAGGGTCTTTTTCCAGTGCTTGCGGTTGACCTGGATCAGGTCCTCGATGGCCGCGTGCTGGCCGAGGATTTGCGGATGGCCCTGGGAAAACACCACATCGATCTGTTCGGCAATGCTGCTCAGGCACGCACCGATCAAGACGCTGGAAAGGTCCAGCAACATTTCCAGGTCCGAATAATCGGCGCTCTCGCGCTGCATCAGTTGCGCGATGTCAGCGATTTCCGAGTCATGGAATATCAGCAGGGCTTCGCCGGCGATGCCGCTGCCGATGAAACCCTGGCAGATGGCCGTGAGTTGCTGGGAGCTGCCGACGTCGTTGAGCGCCATATGCAGTTCCCCGACCTCGAGAATGTTCACGTTCGGCACCGGCAACTGCACAAAGACCCCCAATACCTTGGCGATCAGGGCCGCTGCCCGGCCGATGGCCACGTTGACCGTCTCGCGGAACACATCGTGAAAACTGATGGCCGTGTTCGTGGCCGAACGATTCTGCAGCGGCACCTGGCCGGATTGGGTCAGTAGCCCCACCCGGATGAGGGTCTGGCGCAGTTCGTTTTCGTCGAAAGGCTTTTTCAGGAACGCCAACGCGCCCAGCTCAAGCACGCGGCGCACCGCCTCGTCCTGGATGTCACCGGAAATCACGATGACTTGCGCCTGCAATCCCTCGGCGCGCAAGGCGCTCAACACCTGGTAGCCATCCATCTCCGGCATGGTCAGGTCGAGCAGCACCACTTGCCCCAGGCCTTGGCGTATGGCGTCCATGGCCTGGCGCCCGTTGACCGCCTCGGTGACCGAAACCGGCCAATCTGTCGGCAGCGCGCGCAAAACCTGTTTGCGCGCCATGTTGGAGTCGTCACACACAACCAGGGGAATCAACGGCACAGGGGCATCCATTGGCGTTCAATGGCAGGGGAGGTCCTACGTACATCATTCATAGGCTGGCAGGGGCCCTTTGATTAACGAACGGGATTTATCAGGCATTGCGTCGTGCATGAAAGACCTGCATGACACTGTTGTATTAAAAACTGGACCAATAAGTCAGGGGAGTCAACTGCACTTCGTCATTACAACCAGCGCAAAGCCACGGACGACGTGCCGATTGGCAGTGGCAGACGCAGTTTGTGGTCTATAGTTTTCTGCAGGTCCGGAATCCTTCAGTGCCGGCGATCAGGAACCACGGACGCCTCGCAGCGTTGCCGCGTCGGATACCCGCAGGCCGTCAGCAGTGAACAATGCAGGGAGCACATCATGGCGATCCAACGGGCGAGTGTACTGACGTCGGCCCAGGATGTTGCCCCTCGTGAAAACGCCTTGTCCGATGCGACGAGCGATCTGTTTCGGCGCCGCTTCGACCAGGTCAAGGAAGCCTACATTCTGTTCCCGCTGCTGGCGGTTCTCCTGCTGTCGGTCATCTGGGCGGGCACCCTGTACCTGATCAAGTTCGAACAGGCCCGCGCGCAGCAGGGCATTGCCGAGGCGAGCCTGGAAATCGGAGCCACCTACGAAGCGCAGATCCTACGGGCGGTGCGTGAAATCGATCAGACCCTCAAGCTCGTCAAGTACACCTACGAGTCCGAGCGCGAGCCAAACCCGCTGCCCAAGCTCAAGGCCCGCGCCTTGCTGCCTTCACCCTACTTGTTTGATGTCAGCGTGGTCGATGCCAGTGGCCTGGTCGTCGCCAGCACCCAGTCGAGCGAGGTCGGAAACCGGATCGCCAAGGATGAGCTGCAAACGGTGGGGCGTGACACTGCACTGTCGATCAGCCGCCCGTGGAAAAGCCCGGCGACGGGGGAGTGGAAGTTGCGTTTCAGTCGACGGCTCGACACGGGGGATGGCGCATTCGCCGGGATCGCCATGGTCGAAGTCGATGCGGCCTATTTCGTCAGCAGTTATGACACCTCCAAGCTTGGCAATCAGGGCTTGCTCGGTCTGCTGGGCATCGACGGTGTCTTTCGGGCACGGCGCAGCGGGGAAGCGATATCGGCGGGCGACGAGGTCGATTACGCCGTCGTGGTGCCAGACACTGAAAACGCTGAAGCCGTACGCTTGATCAACGGACCGGACGGTGTGCGGCGCTATATCAGCGCCCGTCAGCTCTACGATTTTCCGCTGGCGGTGATTGTCGGCTTATCCGAAGAAGAACAGCTGGCCACGGTGAAGCGGCAAGCGCGCACCTACCTCTGGCGGACCGCGGGCGGCAGCCTGTTGCTGGTGTTGTTGGCGGGGCTGCTTGCCCGGATGAGCTGGCAACTGCTGCAAAGCCGCCTGCGCGCTGGTGAAGCGAAAGTCGCCTACGCCGAAAATGTCGAGTACCTGGCCTATCACGACGGCCTTACGGCGTTGCCCAATCGCAGTCTGTTCAGCAAGCTGTTGAGCCGGAGCATTGGCGAGGCGAGTCGTTATCATCGGCAACTGGCGGTGCTGTTCCTGGATCTCGACCGCTTCAAGCAAGTCAACGATACGCTTGGGCACGATGCTGGCGATCAATTGCTCAAGGAGGTCGCGCTGCGACTCAAGGCGTGCCTGCGCACCAGCGATACGGTGGCCCGATTGGGCGGCGACGAATTCGTGATCCTGCTGCCGGAGCTGTCCGATGACAAGGACGTGGCAACCACTGCCCAGAAAATCCTGGGTGCCATTGCCCGGCCTTTCAACCTCCAGGGTCAGGAGTTCCGGGTGACCGCCAGCGTCGGCATCAGTGTTTTTCCACAGGATGGCCTGGACGAGCAGACACTCAAGAAAAACGCCGATATCGCGATGTACCAGGCCAAGCAACGCGGCAAGAACAACTTCCAGTTCTACTCCGCGAAGCTGAACGCGGACTCACTGGAACGGTTGACGCTGGAGCTGAGCTTGCGCCACGCCCTGGAGCGCCACGAGTTCCAGCTTCACTACCAGGCCAAGCGAGATATCGGCAGTGGCCGCATTACCGGCATGGAAGCGCTCCTGCGCTGGAATCATCCGGACCTGGGTATCGTGGCACCGATGCAGTTCATCCCCGTCGCGGAAGAGACCGGTTTGATCGTGCCGATCGGCAAGTGGGTACTCAAGACCGCCTGCCAGCAAAACATGGCCTGGCAGCAACAGGGATTGCCGCACCTGGGGGTCGCCGTGAACCTCACGGCACGGCAGTTTGCCGATGAGAACCTGCTTACGGACCTGGCTGAGATATTGGCCGAAACCGGTATGGATGCACGTCTGCTGGAGCTGGAGATCGCCGAGAGCCTGCTCATGCAGGACGTCAAGAGAGCGTTGAGCGTGTTGACCGGGCTCAAACACCTGAGGGTCCGCATCGCCATCGATGATTTCGGCATTGGCTATTCTTCGCTCTCTGCCCTCGAGCAGTTTCCGCTCGACGTCATCAAGATCGACCGCTCGTGTATTTGCGATACCAGCAGCGTGTCGGAGGACAAAGCCTTGACCGAGGCCATTATCGCCATGGGCCGGACCCTCAGCCTGACCGTGGTGGCCCAAGGCGTGGAAACCAAGGAGCAGGCCGATTTCCTGCGCGACAATGCCTGCGACGAATTCCAGGGGTTCTACTTCAACAAACCGGTTCCCGCCGATCAGTTCAAGGTGTTGCTGCAAGCTCAGGCGGCTGACACGGATCTCGATACGTAAAGGCCCGCGCTTATTACGGGTCAAGCGGCAGCGCCCTGACGCTGCCGTCCACCTCCCGAGCATCGATATAGCCAATGGTGCCGGGGTTCTCTGCGACACGCTTCTTGACCTCCGAACTGCTTGAAACAGCCAGGGGCGGTTGGCCTCTGCCGGTAAAGATGATTTTCGACCAGTGCGCCTTGAGCTGGGAGGCGGACTTGCTTGTGAACGTTGTGTAGAACTCATCGCGGGTCGGCGAATCTTCCGTCAGGTCAATGGGAGTAGCCTGTCCGCCGTCGGGGAAACGACTGGTCTTGCCGAGGAAAATATCCGCCACCTGATTACGCGCGAGCGCTTTCACCGGGCTGGACGTGGCGACGACCACAACCACGTCGGCCTTGACGGCAGCGCTGGCTGCGCACATGGCGAGTCCCGCTACGGCGAATCCGATGAGCCTCACAAACCACATGTCCCGCTCCATCAGAATACAAAATCGACAGCTAGGCTGATGACGTTGAATGAGCCCCCAGGCTCGAAGTCCGGTTGGGGGTTGATCAACGGACCGACCGAGTTACCCTTGAAACGTGTGTGATCGTATTGCAGCTTGGCGTCCATGTTCTTGGTGAAATCCCAGCGCACGCCCAGGGAAAGGGTCTGCTGGCCTTCGTTGGAGCCCAGGACAGAGTTGAGCGCACCATTGAGCTGCGCGGCGGCACCCGCCAGCTCCGGTGGCAAGGCCGATGTCGTCAAGCCCGGGCTGGAGACTTCTGTTTCGGTCTTGGACCGAGCGTAGGTGACATAGGGGGTGAACGCTTCAATGCGGTACCCGCCGCTGATGTACCAGGCGCTGGTCCTGCCGAGGCCAGAACGGCTATCCAGACGCCCCCATTCGCTCATGACGAACCAATCACCCGGATCATAGCTGGCGCCTACTCCAAAGAATTCGACGGGCGTGTGATCGGAGTCGTAGCGATCGGCGATGGCGATGCCTTCTGCACCAAACTCCCTGAACGTATCGAAGAGTGAGTTGAACTGCTCCAGGGTCAGGTCGGCTTTCATGAAGGTGATGCGCGTGGTCAGGACGCCGAACTCAGTGGTGTTGGTGATCCCCCAGAAATTTCTCGCCAGTGCTTTGCCGGCACCGTCAGGCAGTCGGCTGTCGGTCTGACCGTAGTGAGCCTGCACGGTATCGGTGATTTCATCGATATGAAACCGGTAGCTGCCATCGATGCCGTCGCTGCTGGAAATCGGCATCAGGCTGTAGACCTCCATGGGCGCCCGCACCCAGGGCAGGGTATAGCCCACCTTTTGAGTGTCGGAGACCAGGAAAGTCGGCAATACGGTACGGCCAATGCGTGCGTTGAAGTCCGGCGTGAACTGGTACTTGATGTTGGCCCACTCGACAAAGGGCCGGTAGCTGTTGTCGTAGCGCTGCTCTGAAATGACCTGCACCACGGCCGACAGCTGCGGGGTGAACGTAGCGGTCAGTTGGGCACCGATCAGGCTGTCGACGTCGGCGCTCCAGTTGCGTGAATGACCTGCGCCGTTGGGTTTGAAGATACTGGAGGTGAAGTCGGCTTTTTTCTCGCTGGAGTGGACGATCCCCACCGTGCCGAAGCTGCTCAGCGAGAACATCGACGTATCGGCTGTGTCGGCGCTGGCGCCGCCGGCATACAGCGTCATGACGGCCAGGGCCAGGGTATTGGGTCTTGTCGCCATAGGGTCAACGTGACCTCGTTGCATGGATCGCCATTCGTCTGTTCCTTGTAACGTTGGCTGAAGCTGCGTGAAACCACCGAAGCGTAGCCTAGATCGCCAATTTGAGCGTAAAGGTCGCCCCCGTTCCCGGGCCTTCGCTGTGGGCCTCCAGCGAACCACCCATCTCCATGGCCGCCAGGACGCAGCTGTGCAGACCAAAACCATGACCATCCTTGCGCGTGGTAAAGCCGTGGGCAAAGATCCGTGTCAGGTTCTCGGGCGCGATGCCTTCGCCATTGTCGATGACCTTGATCACCAGGGTGTCTCCTGGGTGCATCTCACTCTGAAGAATGATTTGATGGGCAAGCTCCGGCTTGTCATCCATCGCCCTGCTGGCGTTTTTTATCAAGTTGACCAGGATCAGCAGCACCCGGTGCTTGTCCAACAGCAGCAAGGGCGTTTCGGCAAAGTTTCGCACCACGGTTATCTGGCGCGCCGCGATGATGCCGGCGTTCATGCGCAGGGCATCCTCGATCAGTTCCTTAATCTGCACGGTTTCGGCAATGGTGGAGGTGCCCGCATACGATTGCTGGGCGGAAACGATTTCCTTGATATGGTCAACGCTTTTAGTCAGTTGGCCGAGTTCCTCGGTCATGCTCTGTTGCTCGACCGCCAGCGCGTCCACCAGTTGGTTCAGGTAGCCGGGCAGCAGCTTGCCTTTTTCGTCGTGGGAGATGAAGTCGCCGAGGCCCTCGGCATGCTCGTTCATCATTTGCACCGCCTTGCCGAGCCCCAAGGCCTTGCTGGTACGCAGCTTGCGGGTGACCAGGTCGGCGGAGATATTCACGCTGTTGAGCACATTGCCCACGTTGTGCAGGACGTTAGTGGCGATTTCGGCCATGCCGGCCTGGCGGGCGGCCGCGGCCAGTTGCGTCTGGGCTTCGGCGGCGCGCAAACGGCTCTGCGCCAGTTGCCAGCTCATCCGGGCGAGCAGGCCCACCAACAACACCAGCACCAGGCTGCCGCCCGCGGCGCGCCAGAGATAGGTGCGCGCTTGCTGGTTCACCGCGGCCAGTTGCTCTTGCTCGGACAAGCCGACAATCACCGCCAACGGAAAGTCGTAGAGCTGGCGGGCACTGGTGTAGCGCCGCACCCCGTCCCATCCATTGACCGAGAGTACGGCCTCGGTGTTTTCGGCGTCCGGCACCACGGCGCTGTAATCGACCGTATCGCCGGCCAGTACCGTTTCCCCGGTGCGCCGTACGCGGAAGATGCCGTCGGTGCCAAGGAGCCCGAGCGCACCCTGGTCGCCGAGTTTCGAGGCGTCGTAGCTGCTGACGAAGTAGGCGGCATCGACCTCGACCCTGGCGATCCCGGAAAGCCCGCCATCCGCGGCGTCGAGTCGCCGACTGAAGCGCAAGCGCCATTCCCCGGTGACAGGGCTTTTCCACGGGTGGCTGATGGACAGTGAGTCGCTATGGCGCAGCGTTTGTTGCTCATCCGGGTCCGCGATATTTTCCCGGTCGTTGGTCCGCGTGCTCGCCACGAGCCTGCCGTCCGGGTTGACCACACTGACGTCAAACACCAAGGCCGGCGGCAACAAGGCCCGCTCCTGGAGACGGCGCAAGGGATTGGGCTCACCCTCAGCTTCGTAGGTGTATTTGACCAACTTGAGGGTTTGATCGATTTCGTGAATGGCGCGCAACATTTGCGCTTCGTAGGTGGCGCCCATCTCCAGGCTTGCCGTCGCGGCGCTCTGCTGCGCGCGGGCGTGTTCAACCTTGATCAGGTACAGGGTCGCGGCCCAGATGGCCAGCAACAGCAGCGCGGCCAGCAATGGGAACAGAATGTAGGCTTCCTTGGCCTGGTCGAAGCCGAACCGAAACACGCCGGCCTCGGTATCGCCATCCATCGCTGGATGATGGGCAGGGCCAGGGGCCAACCTCAGTGTCTCAGGCCGCTGGATCGGCATGGTGTGCTCCCTGCATTATTCACTACCGAAGGCTGGTGGGCATCCGACATGGTTACGGCTCGAGGGGGTGTTGCTCCTATGGCCCGAGCGAAACTCTGGATCTGTCAGGAACTATAGACCACAAAACCTGCATGCCAATGTACAAAGGGGGGCGATTGACGGGGATACTGAGGACTTTGTGACGAGGGGGTTTTGTGGGAGCAAGGCTTGCCCGCGATGAAGGTGACGTGGCCCTCCTGAAGTCGAGTCGACTCCATCGCGGGCAAGCCTTGCTCCCACAACTCCGCCCGCCACAGGTTATTCAGCGTTTGCTCTATTGGGCTCACACCGCTTGTTTGACCTTGCGATGCACCCACTGCGCCTCGTCCCGCAATTCAAGGACTTGCCAATGGAAGTGCTCCAGGGAGGCGCTGTGCCCGACACTGATCAGGATCGTGTCCGGCAGCGTTTGCTTGAGCAGTTGATAGCAGCGCGCTTCGTTTGCCGCATCCAGCGCCGAGCTGCTCTCGTCGAGAAACAGCACCGTAGGGCGGGTCAGCAGGGCCCTGACGAATGCACAGCGTTGCTGTTCGCCGACGCTGAGGGTCTGCGCCCAGTCCCGTTCCTCCTCCAACTGATCGGCCAGGTGTTGCAGGCCGACTTGCTCCATGATCTGGCGCAGCGCCGCATCTTCTTCGCGACGGGGCGGTTTGGGATACCACAGCGCCTCGCGCAGGCTGCCCAACGGCAGGTAGGGTTTTTGCGAAAGTGTCAGGGCGCGCTCACGGTCATAACAACTTGAACCGCGAGCGTGATGCCAAAGCCCGGTAATCGTGCGGATCAGCGTCGATTTGCCGTAGCCGGACGGCGCGCTGATCATCAGGCTGTCGCCGGGCTTGAGGGAAAGGTTGAAGCCTTTGAACAATGGCCGGCCGTTCGGCAGCCAGATGTCCAGGTCCTTGATGTCGAGGCCGCTGGCCTGTTGCTCGTGCCTGACCTGGGACTTGACCTCGACGTTATCCAGGCGCTCCTGGAAACCGACCAGCCGGTCGATCACCGACTTCCATTCCGACAGCTCCGGGAACACGCTCACCAGGTAGGCGATGGCCGCGTGCACTTCGCCGAAGGCCGCGCTTATCTGGGTCAGGCGGCCGAGGGGAAAGGCGCCGGCAAAGAACTGTGGGGCCATGATGAACATCGGGATGACCGTCGCGCTGCGCAAGTAGAAGGTCGAGTAGCCCATGATCAACTTCTGTTTCTTCACCAGCGCCCAGAAGTTCTCCAGCGCCGCCTCCAGGCGACGGTTGAAGCGTTCGTTCTCCACGACTTCACCCCGGTATTGCGCCACCGAATCAGCATTCTCCCGCAGGCGGATGAGCGAGAAGCGAAAATCCGCCTCACGCCGCTGTTGCATGAAATTGAGGCTGGGCAGCGCGCGGCCCAGCCAAAAGGCCAGGCCGGTGCCCGCCAGCGCATACACCAGGGCGACCCACACCAGCAGCCCCGGAATGACCACCGATTGGTCGTTGAACGGCACGCTGACGAGGCTGGAGGCCTGCCAGAGGATATGCAGGAAGGAAAACAGCGACACCACCGACGTCAACAGGCCCAGGCTCAACTTCAGCGACTTGACGATAAACAAGTCGATGTCCTCGGCGATCCGCTGATCAGGATTGTCGACGTCGGTTTCGGTCAGTTTCAGCTTCTGGTAGCGCTGGCTGCCCAGCCATTGATCGAGCATGTTGCGGGTCGCCCAGCGCCGCCAGCGGATGGTCAGCTTTTGCTGGAAGTGGAATGCGCCCACGGTAAAGGCGGCCGTGCCGATCTGCAGCAGGATGAATTGCAGGCTGCCGATCAGGAAACCGTGATAGTCCAAGGCCTGCAAGGCGTTATAGAAGTGCAGGTTCCAGAAATTGGTGAGGATATTGACGCCAACCAGGCACAGGGTCATCAGCACGGTGGCCAACAGCAGCAACAGGGCCGGGTATTTTTCCTCGGAGGCCCAGAAAGGCCGTGCGAGACGCCAGAAATTGCGAAGTGTGTGCATGTGGTCTTGGTAAGCCTGGTCGCTAACGACGTTGAGTTTGCAAGGGCGGGAGGATAGGATCAGCCAATGCTAATCGTTTGCATTAATTAGGGAAAGCCACGGGAGCCCCGCTATCGAATTTCCAGAATGGCTTAACCAGGCCTGGCCGCCGATACAGCGGGTTATCCGGCAGGCACCTGGCGACCAGCCTGCCATCGCGTTGAGCCAGCTTGCCGACCCTGCCGTACTGCAACCCTTGCTGAGCCGGTTTGCCCTGCGTTACCCGGGGGTGAACCGCGCCGCCGTGGTCTCGCAGTGGTCGATGAACTACATGAGTATTGTCCTGCCGGCCACCCTGGCCTGCGTGCTGACGCGTCATTGCGCCATCGAGTTCTGGGGCGAAGACGCGCTGCTGCTGCACGACGACGGTCAACCTGCGGCGCTGGGCCTGGCCACCGGGCTGTCGGCCTTGGGTGCGGATGATCGTGCCGCGTACTGGTCGCGATTGATCCACGAGCACCTGGCGCCGCTGTTCAGCACCTTGGCCGCCGCTGGTGGCCTGGCTCCGAAGATATTGTGGGGCAACTTCGTCGCCATCTGGGATGGCGCGTTCGCCAGGCTGGACCCGGACCTGTCCAGGGACGGCTTCGCCGAGGCGCACCAGTGGCTGGAACACGTCACGGTGAACAACGGACGCTTGAAGCTGCGAGGCCTGCAACGCATGGTCGAATCACCGGCGCCGCAGATTTGCCCGTGCTTGCCCCTGCGCCGGCATTGCTGCCTGCATTACCAGCTGCATGAGCCGGTCGAAGGCCAACCGCCAGTGCTCTGCGAATCCTGCCCCAAGCTGCACCGCCTGCCGGTGGCGGAGCAGGTGAGCTACCTGCATTACATCTATGAGTAGGGGGGAGCGCGTCGTTTTCTTTTGGGTGGGTTGGACTGGGTTGGATTGGATTGGATTGGGTGCATATCCGTTGCTGCGGTAACGGCTGCTTAGGGTTCCGCCCTGACGGCGGCTCACTTTTGAAAAGCCCGGGAGCCGGCCCAGTCAAAAGTAAGCAAAACGCATGTGTCCCACCACTCGGTGCCTCGCTAGGGCTCGGCATGCCCTCACTCCGGCATTGCTCCGTGGGCCCACTCCACAATGCCTGCGTTCGGCCATCGTGGTTAACGGGGCGCCGAGATCAACGTCCACCGCGAGGCGGCCTAACAGCCGACCTGGTTCTCCCGGTCATACACCCATCAGAACTGTGGGAGCAAAGCTTGCTCGCGATGGCGGTGGCTCAGTCGCATGGATGTTGGGTTTGCTGGCCTCATCGCGAGCAAGCTTTGCTCCCACAGGTGATCTTGGGTGTTCATGAGTTCTGTGTTCACTGCGGCCCATTGTGGGAGCGAGCCTGCTCGCGATAGCCGTGGCGCAGTCACATAGATGCTGGACATGCCCCGCTTTTGCTTTGCTTTAGATCTTGATCTGAGAGCCCCGTTAAACCACGCTGGCCGGAGTGAGGGCATGCCGAGCCCTAGCGAGGCACCGAGTGGTGGGGCAAAGCGTTTTTGGTTACTTTTGGCTGGTCCGGCTCCCGGCTCTTCCAAAAGTGACCCGCCGTCAGGGCGGAACCGCC